>FWWL01001967.1_pt1 | contig 28320 bp, 19 predicted proteins | sample 2228331 | NCBI WGS metagenome assembly FWWL01 (sample SAMEA103939775, study PRJEB20133) | metagenome
AAAAAGCGGCCATCAAAAAGACGATAACCGCGGCCACAGTTCCAGCATAAATCCTCAAAAACAGTCCGGAGCGCCTTACAGCTTCGTTTTCATTAACAATTCTTTCTTTTCCCGCTAACTCCAGAAGCCTTCCCGGAAGCTCAACTTCTACCATCTTCAGTATCATCCGGCTTTCTTCCACACTCGCCAGTTCCTGCTGACAGCGTTCACAGCCATAAAGATGAATTTTCAAAAGCCAGTCCCTGAAGGCCGCCAGCGGGATCAGCCGCCAGAACCACCCGGCAAAAAAGCAACTAAACCTTTTTTTCATCGTCCCTCTTTTCATTTCCCCTCCCGAGCATTCGTTTTAATTTTTTTCTCGCCTGGAAAAGATGAACCCGGACAGTGCCCGGAGAACAGCCAAGTATCCCGGCTATTTCCTCCCAACTGGTACCCTCCCTGGCCCAGAGGAAAAGACAGGTCCTTTCGGTGGCGCTCAGCCGGCTCAAAAGATTTTCGCTTATGGCTTCCTCCAGTTTGTTCGCAGGATTATCCTCAACACCCGATTGACAGGCTTCACCCGCGCTGCGGAAAAAATTCAGAAAACGCCGGCGTTTCCTGAGCTGGTCCAGGCACTTCCGGTAAAGTATGGAAAAACCCAGCTTTTCAGGTTTGAATTTTCCTCGATGCGGTCAAGGTGCCTGAGCATCTGAAGAACCATTTCCTGGCAGGCATCCTCGGCTTCGGCGCGGTTGCCGGTGAGACCCAGGGCAAAAGACATAAACTCTCCTCCATGTTCTTCCAGAAGTTTCAAAAGCCGGGCTCTATCGTTCATTCAGGTTTTCAGACCTGAGGTCTTTTCGCTCGCCCTTTACCTTGCTCGTGAATGAAACGAGCGGATGGTGAAAAATGTTTATCTCCCCTTTCTATTTTATTCTTTTCCGCCCCCGTAACTTAAGAAATTTTCTTGCCAGAGAAATTTGAGAATGTTAATTTATTGCCAGAATGAAAGCGAGGAAAGTATGTTTACGTTGATTAAAAACATAAAAATCGCCGGGGCTCAAGATACCGGTCTTCAGGACCTGCTGATAGCCGGAGAAAAAATAGCAGCCGTCTCCTCTCCCGGGAATATAAGAATAGATGGTGTCGAGACGGCGGTCGTCGATGGCCATGGACTTGTGGCCATTCCCGGTTTTATCGACCCTCATGTCCATATCATCGGCGGTGGAGGCGAAGGCGGCCCGGCCACCAGGGCGCCTGAAATCAGGGTCGAAGATTGCCTGAGCTGCGGGGTCACCACGGTCATAGGCTGTCTCGGCACAGACAGCGTTACCAGACATATGAGCTCGCTGCTGGCGAAAGCGCGAGCGCTGGAGATTGAAGGACTCAGCACCTGGATCTATACCGGAGCCTACAACCTTCCAGCCCCGACCATCACCGGAAGCGTCCGCTCCGACCTGGCGCTGATCGATAAAGTGATCGGAGCTGGTGAAATCGCTCTGTCCGACCACCGCTCGTCGCAGCCGACCTTCGAACAATTCCTGCAGCTGGTGGCAGAATGCCGCGTCGGGGGGATGCTCGGCGGGAAGGCCGGAGTGGCTCATTTCCATCTGGGTGATGGACGCCGCGGTCTGGATTATTTCTTCCGGATGCTGGAGGAGAGCGAACTCCCCATCTCCCAGGTGATTGCCACTCACGCCAACCGCAACCGCTATCTGTTCTCCCAGGCTCTGGAATGGATTCGACGGGGCGGATTCGTCGATTTTACCTGCGGTCCGGAGCCTTATGACCCGGATGAAGTGAGTGTGCCGGAAGCGCTCGAACAGATTAAGTCACTCGGGTTGCCGCTCACTCAGGTCACCGTTAGCTCAGATGCCAACGGAAGTCTTCCGGTGTTTGACGAAAAAGGCAGGTTAAAGGCGCTGACTGTGGCCAGTCAGAAAGATTTCCTCAGAACTTTCCGCGAAACCGTAAGAAACAACATACTGACACTGGAAGAGGCAGCGGCGGTTTTTGGCGGAAATGCGGCTTCCTTTTATAAACTGCCAGGCAAGGGGAAATTGTTTCCAGGCTACGACGCTGACCTCCTGCTGCTGGACGATCAACTGAACCTCCGCTATGTATTCAGCCGCGGTCGCCTGATGATGCGGGAAGGAGAGCTTCTCGCCCGCGGCACTTTCGCAGTTTAAGTCCGATTCAGGCCGGGTATCTTCCGGTCACTTCAGGAGATTATCCGATGGAAGAAAAAGAAAAAATCGAGACTGAAAACCAGAAAGGCCCGAGGAAACCTTCCTTCGGGATAGCTCTGATTCCTCTGATCTCCATGGCGCTGCTGCTGGGTATCGGTTACGGTGTTTATCGCATAAAAGCTCAGGTGCTGCTCATTGCTGCCGCCTTCATCACCGCCTGTCTTGGAGCCTGGCTCGGATTCTCCTGGAAGGAAATGGAAGCCGGAATTGTCGAGAGCATCAGAAAAGCTCTCCCGGCCATTCTGATCATGCTCTCGGTAGGCGTGCTGGTGGCTTCCTGGATCGCCAGCGGAACAATACCGATGATCATTTATTACGGGCTCCAAATTATCTCCCCGAAATATTTTCTGGTCACTGCCTGTCTCGTCTGTACCCTGACTTCCTTAGCCTGCGGCACTTCCTGGGGAACCATCGGAACCCTCGGGGTGGCTTTCATCGGAATCGCCATGGGACTCGGCATCCCTCTCGGCCCGGCGGCCGGGGCGATAGTGGCCGGAGCTTATTTCGGGGATAAAATGTCGCCGCTCTCAGACATTCCCAACCTGGCGGCGGTAACCGCCGGGTCGAACCTTTTTGACCACATCAAGCACATGTTCTGGTCGGCCACTCCGGCCTGGCTGATCGGTCTGTTAATCTATTTTTTTATGGGACTTCAGTACGGCGGAGCGGATTTTGACCGGCAGAAAATCCAGCAGATCACTTCCACCCTGGAAAAAAACTTTAACTTTAACCTGCTGCTGCTGATACCCATTCTGATTGTCTTTTACTACGCCTTCACCAAAAAGCCCACCATCCCGGGCATGCTGATCTCATCCGCGGTGGCGGCGGCACTGGCCGTGATTTTCCAGAAAACCAGCCTGGTGCAGTTGGCTCAGGCGGTCAACTCGGGATACTCAGCTTCAACCGGACTCGATGCCGTCGACCGGCTTATTTCTCGAGGCGGTCTGATGAGCATGATGGAAACCCAGCTGGTCGCCTTCACCGCTTTCAGCTTCGGCGGGATCATGCAGAAGACCGGTATGTTAGCGGTAATCCTGGAAAAAATCATGAAATTCGCCGACCGCGTCTGGAGCCTGGTCCTGACCACCATCGGCACGACCATTTTAGCTGCGATGATCACCGGCAGCTCCTACCTCTCGATGATCATTCCTGCCGAACTTCTGGCCGACGCCTACAAAAAAAAGGGACTGGCCGCGAAAAACCTGTCAAGGATAATCGAGGAAAGCGGCGGCATAATCGTTCCGCTGATCCCCTGGAGCATGGCTGGAGTCTACATCACCGGAACGCTCGGGGTGCCGACTTTCTCCTACCTCTTCTGGGCTTTCTCCAATTATCTGGCGGTAATCATCCTGGCCATTTTCGGCTTCACCGGTTTTACCATGGCCAGAAGGATTCGTGAAGACGAAACCCAGCCTGGAAGCTGAATTCTGCCGGAAGTTACTCTGTTTCTCTATCTTCTTTAACCTCTTCTTCCAGTTCATCCAGCCGGCTGAGAGCCTGTTCGAAGGCTTTTTTGGCCTGCTCCAGCTTTCTCTGGCGCAGCTCGGCCGTAGCTTCAAATTTCTGCCCGATCTCTTCTAATTTCTTTTTCTCCTTCTGCAGAAGCTCGTCAAAAGAGGCTTTCTTTTTCGGGCCTTTTTCCGACTGGATGATTTCCTCCAGCGCTGGATCAACCCAGAGCCGGGCTCCGCAATGCGGACAGACGACCTCAAAAATTCCTCCGGCCTTTTCCTTTTTTTCCCGATTTTCCATGGCCTTCTGAATTTAACAGAAAAGCGCGAGCGCTTCAACTCAGTTTAATTCCCGGTCAAGCCCGTACTTCTTTATCAGCCTGAAAAGCCCCTGGCGGGTCAATCCGATGGCCGCGGCCGTTCTGGCCCGGTGAAAATTGAAATGGCGCAGGGCTTCGCCGAGAAATTTTTTCTCAAATTCAGCCTTGGCCCTGGAGTAGTCCCAGCGGTCGGACAGGGGTTTCTCCTTTGATTTTCTTATTTCCTCCGAAAGAAGCTCCTCCCCCAGCACCAGGGAGCCTCCGGCCAGAACCAGCGCGCGCTGTATTTCGTTTTGAAGCTGCCGCACGTTACCCGGCCAGTCGTATTTAAGCAGAAGTTCCAGCGCAGCCGGAGAGAAAAAAGCTCTCGCTCTGTTCATTTCTTTTGAATATTTATCGAGAAAATGGTTGACCAGCACCAGAATATCCTCCTGTCTCTGACGGAGCGGCGGCACTTCGATGGTCACTATCCTTAGCCGGAAATAAAGATCCTGACGGAAACGTCCGGCCTCCACCTCCTGTTCCAGGCAGCGGTTGGTGGCGCTGATGAACCTCACATCCACCCGGCGGCTGCGATTTTCACCTAAACGCCTGATTTCTTTCTCCTGCAGCACCCGGAGAATTTTTGCCTGCAGCGGCAGGGAAAGGTCTCCAACTTCATCCAGAAAAAATGTTCCGCCGCTGGCTTCCTCCACCAGCCCGACCTTATCCCTGAGCGCCCCGGTAAAGGCTCCTCGGCAGTAACCGAACAACTCCGATTCCAGAAGATTATCCGGTATCGCGCTGCAGTTAACCGCCACAAACTGACCGCTCCTGCGGCTTCCGCTGTGATGGATAAGTCTGGCGATGAGCTCTTTTCCGGTGCCGCTCTCCCCGGTTATCAACACCGGCGAATTGACGTCTTTAACTTTCTCTATGAGTTCTTTTATTAACTTAAAAGGCTGGCTCAACCCGAGAAATTCCAAGTCGGTGTTATCCGGCTGCACCACAACCTCATCCGGCGGCGAGCACTCCCGGGTGAGCATTCTGACGATCGGCAGAGCCGAAGCCAGAATATCCCGGTCGGTTTCAGTCAGTGCTGCGCCTGGCCGATGCTTTTCCAGATAGGCAAAGCCGGCCACCCGGTCGCGAAGGCAGAAAGGATAACAGGCAGCCAGGAAATCCCGGCCCTGGTCCACCCGATCCGAAAGAAATTCTTTTGCCAGCAGAGCCCGGTTGATCAAACCTGTCCGCTGATTTTCTGAGAGAAGCGGCTTTTTTCCCCTGATCTGCTGGAAAAACGGCCGCTGCCGGTAATCAAAAACCACCAGCTGGAAGTGGTCCACCTGAAGCGTCTCGCCTATCACTTCAAACATCCTGGTGACCAGATGCGATCCGCCCATCGTTTTATCACTCAACAAATCATCTCAAAAAATCGAATGTGAGCCTGCCGGCAGGGAATCGTTGGTTTCTGACAGTGTTTGCCGATTATTTTCAAGCATAACAGGAGACGTCGTTGCGTAAATTTTTTTCTCAGATTCTTTTCAGCAGAAAATTAAACAGACGGTTTTGGGAAAAAAGCGGCCCGGGTTATAATGATTAAGCCCGAAGGAGCTTAGAGGCCGGCTATGAGCAAGAAAAAGAAAAAAAGAACGAAACCCGCCCGGGATTCAGCATCACCGGTTAGAACCTCGCCGGAAATTCAGCCATCGGAAAATCCGGCCACGGTGGGTAAAGTTGCTTCCGGACTCCCCAAATTATTATTGCTGCTGCTGGCAGTAATCGTTATCGCCGCTTTAATTTTCGCTATAAGAGGAAAATTTTCTGGAAAAGCCCCGATCAAAACCGGAGAGGACTGGAATCTCCTGCTGATCACTCTTGACACCACCCGGGCTGACCGTCTCGGCTGTTACGGATACGAGAAAGCTCTCACTCCCAACCTGGATCACTTAGCTTCTACCGGATTCAAATTCAAGAATGCTTACTGCCAGGTCCCCCTGACCCTCCCCTCGCATGCTTCGATCCTGACGGGACTCAATCCTTACCGTCATGGGGTCCACAATAACGGAAATTATTTTCTCCAGCCGGAGTTCAACACCCTGGCAGAAATCCTGAAAGAAAATGGCTTCCGAACAGCAGCCTTTGTGAGTTCTTTCACCCTTGATTCGCGCTTCGGGCTGGATCAGGGATTCGACCATTACGACGACAGCTTTGAGCACGGCGAACCTTTCAAATCGATAAACGCGGAAAGACCTGCCGACAGAGTTTTTGAGGCTTTTGCCCGCTGGTATCAGAACAATTACCGCGATCGGTTTTTTGTCTGGGTTCACTTTTTCGACCCTCATTATCCATACACCCCGCCTCCAGAATTTGCCTGGAAACTCTCTGACCCATATGACGGGGAAATTGCCTTTATGGACAGGTATGTGGGACGGATAATAGATGAGCTGAGAATCACCGGGCAGTACGACCGCACTCTGATCGTCATCGCCGGCGACCACGGAGAAGCGTTTGGAGAGAAGGTGGAACAGGGGCACGGTATCTTCCTCTATGAAATGTCTCTCCGTGTCCCGTTCATCCTGGTGATTCCAGGTCAGGTCGAAGGCCGGGAAATTGAATATCAGGCCAGGCTGACCGACATCCTGCCCACCGTCCTGGACCTTCTCGGGATAAAAAATGAAACAGGTGTTGACGGACAGAGTCTCAAGCCAGTTCTCAGCGGCAAAAACTTGCATGAGCCGGAGATCTATCTTGAAACCTTTTTCCCGCGGGAAAACTTCGGCTGGTCAGAACTCACCGGCATCATCTCCGGAGGCTGGAAGTACATCCAGGCCCCGCGTCCTGAACTTTACCACCTTAAGACTGACCCCGAGGAAAATAACAATTTAATAGAATCAGAAAACAGAACCGCCGCCCGCTTGAGGAGCAAACTCGAGCATCTCATCCGGGAAGCCAGCGGCGTTTCTGCCAGGAGAAAATTAACTCCGCAGGAAGAAGAGCGACTGCGCTCTCTCGGGTACCTTCAGGTGGCAGGCAGGGTCGCCGACCGGACACTTCCTGACCCGAAGGATAAGCTCAAGGAAATCGAGCTCTACCAGAAAGCCGCCGACCTGGAAACCAGAGGCCGGCTGGCGGAGGCGGAAGAAGTTTTCGCCGAAATACTGGCGCTTGCACCCGAGGTGGAATCGAGCTACATCAATTTAGCCAGGGTTCAGGGGCTCAGAAAAACTTATGAACGGGCGATATCAACCCTGAGGACAGGAATACAGAAGTTTCCCGATTCCGACCTTCTGCTGTCGAAGCTCGGACATACGTTGATGCTGGTCGGACGGACAGATGAAGCGCTGCAGACGATGGAGAAAGCTCTGGCCATCAACAGCCAGAATTACGACGCGCTGGTAATCTCATCGATGATTCTGGAATTAGCCGGAAAGTATGAGGAAGCTTTAACCTTCATCGAGCGGGCCTTTCTCATTGAGCCCGAGAATGAATTTATCCGGCTTTCAAAGGCGGAAAATCTTGTCCGTCTGAACAGATTAAAAGAAGCTTCCTCCGTTTACGCCAGACTTTTGGAAGATTTTCCCGATAATGCTTTTTATGCTCTGAACGCTGCCGTTGTCTATAACCTGCTCGGGGAATACGAGAAGGCGCTGCCGGTAGCGCAAAAACTTGTGCTGATCGAACCCGGCCCGAAAGCTTACCTGCAGCTGGCGATAGCCAGTCTGGGCTCGGGGCATCTGCCGGAAGCGGCCCGGGCTTTTGAAGCCTACCTGGCTAACCCTCGCGGGGAAGACCCGGAGAACATCAAACGGGCAAAAGAGAAACTGGCAGAAATCAGGAAAAAACTTTACTGAGGCGAAGGAAGCTCCTGATTCTGTCCATCTATCGCTGAGAAACTCAGCCAGCGGTTTCTGGTACTGACCGCATTTTAAGACGCTTGGAAAACAGCCAGCCTCGAACCATCCTGCCATCACCGAGCAAGAGAAAATTACGTTAGTCAAAGGCCAGAAATCCGTATGATGTTTTAGTGAATATTTGTTATTATATTTAAGACATTAATCTCCCTGCATAAAGGAGGGAAATATGAAAGATCTCCACCCGGAAATTTCAGGAAAAAAGCCTGGAAAACATCCTGCGAAAAAATTGCGAAAATTAAGATTATGGCGGCATAAAACGGCCGGACTCCTGATTGTCATTATGCTGCTACCGGTCCTGGTTGAGGCTCAGGAAACTTCTTCCAAGAGTCTTATTCCTCCGGCCAGGCCTGAAAGCCTGAACTGGTTTCGTGAGGCTAAGTTCGGACTTTTTATCCACTGGGGTGTTTATTCGCAGATCGGAAGGGAAGAATGGGCCCGCGAGCTGCTGCATATCCCCCTCCGTGAATATGAAAAAATTGCCATGAACTTTAACCCGGTTAAATACGACCCGAAAGAATGGGTACGGCTGGCAAAAGAGGCCGGCGTTAGATACATCGTGATCACCACCAAGCATCATGACGGATTCTGCATTTACGACAGCTCTTACACTGAATTTGACAGCATGAAAGCAAAAATCCAGAAAGACCTGCTGGGCTTGCTGGTGGATGCCTGCCGGCAGGAAAAGATACCAATCGGCTTTTATTACTCCATCATGGACTGGCATCACCCGGATTACCTGCCACGGAGGAACTGGGAAAAGGACAGACCTGCCAGGGGAGCAAATTTCAAACGCTATGTCAGCTACATGAAAAACCAGCTCCAGGAACTGGTGGTAAAATACCAGCCGGTCATCCTCTGGTTTGACGGTGAATGGGAACACAAAGATGAAGACTACGAAGCTGCGGAAATCGGAAAGATGCTGAGGCAGCTCAAACCGGACATTCTGATCAACGACCGTCTGTTTAACCGGGCGCCCGGACTCGGTGACTTCGGAACTCCGGAAAACTACGTCCCGGCTACCGGCTGGCGAAACGAAGATGGCAGCCTCAGGCTCTGGGAAGTATGCATGACCATGAATTTCAACGGCTGGGGTTATAATCATTACGAAACCGAATTCCGGAACGCTCCCCAGTTGATCCGTCAGCTGATAGAAATCGCCAGCAAGGGGGGCAATTTCCTCCTGAACATCGGGCCGCGCCCGGATGGCACGATACAACCGGAGTTTGTCGAACGGCTACGGCAGATCGGCTCCTGGCTAAAAGTTAACGGCGAAGCCATCTACGGCTGCCAGCCGAGCATCTTTGAAAAACTGCCTTTCTTCGGCCGCTGCACAGTAAAAGAAAACCGTCTTTACATCCACATAATGGGCTGGCCGACTGACAGAAAGATTACTCTTCCCGGACTCAGGAATAAAGTTCAGAAAGTTTATCTTCTGGCCACCGGAGAAAAACTCGCCTTTTCTAGGTCGGAAGACCATCTGAACATAACTCTCCCCCAGGAACCGCCTGACCCGGTGGCCACGGTGGTCGTGGTCGAAGTTCAGGGAATTCCACAGGCGGAACCATACAGGCTCAGGCCGACCGCGGATGGAACCCTCGAGCTTCCAGTTTACTTAGCGGAAATCAGGTCGCAGATGGGTCAGCGGGCTTATTTAGACTATTTTTACCGGACAACGATGTTGACCAACTGGCAGAACATCAACGATTATCCGGAGTGGGAGTTTGAACTTCCGCGGGGAGGACGCTATGAAATCCTGGCTTCATACGCCTATCAGTGGGGAGGAAAAAGTTCATTCCTGGTAGAAATAGACGAGCGCGCGGTTTTCAACGGACAGTCAGAAAGGTCGCCATCAATCTATTTCCCGGCCACCCACAGTCTTGGGCAGGTGGAACTGGAATCCGGAAAACATACTCTGAGGTTCAAAATAACCTGTGTGGTGAATAATAACGCTCTGAAGCTCGAGAAGGTGATGCTGAAACCGGTCGGCAAAAAGTGATGGCGGTTAAAATTTCTGCTAAAAGAAATTTTTGCTATCTGTAACTTTTTTCCGGTTAAAAACATATAATTTACAGAATATTTTTTGCAGCCAAATTTGCAGAGAGGAGTTCACGATGTATGCCACAGCGGAAGAAAACGAACCCGGCCGGAGATGCCGGGCGGACCTTACCATTATTCTCTCAGTTTTATTCCTATTAACCGGCGCGATATCGCTTCAGGCTTCCAGTATGTGCCAGGCGATCGAGCGGTCGGAAGAACAATCGGTAGAAGAGCTGAAAAAAACCGCCCCTAAGGTTTATATCGACTGCGGATACTGTGACCTGGACTACATCAAAACAGAAATTCCGTTTGTCAACTATGTCAGAGAAAGAAAGGAAGCTGATGTGCACGTGTTGATTACCACCCAGTCAACCGGAAGCGGCGGTCGAGAGTACACTCTGACCTTTATCGGACAGAATCGATTTGAGGGACAGGACGATATCCTGAAATATTACTCCCACAAAACTGACACTGAAGAAGAAATAAGAGCCGGTCTGACCTCCATCCTGAAAATCGGGCTGATGGGCTACGTCAACCGAACGCCGATCCGGAAAAAGATAAAAGTGGAATATCAGAAAGAGAGTCCGATGACGCCACCGATACCTCCGGTTGACAGGTGGAAATCCTGGGTGTTCAGTCTGAGCACCAGCGGTTACTTCAGCGGCGAAAGCTCGCACTCTTCTGAATCCCTGCGTGCTTCCTTTTCAGCCAACCGTGTAACCAGGGAGATGAAATTCAATTTCACCGTAAGCACTTCCTACAGGCATAACCGCTACACCTACGAAGATCAGTCTATCGAATCGAGCACCCGCAGTTACAGCGGGACCGGACTTTACGTCTGGAGTCTGGGCGAACACTGGTCAGCCGGATATTTCTTCGCCGTCTCCAGCTCCACTTACGAAAATTACCGGTTGCGAGTAAACGTCTCGCCGGCGGTTGAATTTAACCTCTTCCCGTATTCTCAATCTACCCGAAGACAGTTGCGTTTTCTCTACCGGATCGGACCTACGTTCGCTCGATATTTTGAGGAAACTCTATTCGACCGAATTGAGGAAACCAGACTCAGTCAGTCGCTGGGAATAACCCTGGAATTGAGGGAAAAATGGGGCAGCATCAGCACTTCCATCGAAGGCTCACATTACTTTCACGACCTGAGCAAACATCACCTCTCTGTTTTTCACGTTATCTCGCTGAATCTGGTCAAGGGCCTGAACGCCAATATTTTTGGCGGAGTCTCGCTCATCCACGACCAGCTCTCACTGCCGAAGGGCGGAGCCAGCTGGGAAGAGGTGATCCTAAGGCGCAAAATGTTAGCCACCAGCTACAGTTACTTTGCGGCTGTGGGCTTCAGTTACAATTTTGGCTCAATTTTCACCAACGTGGTCAATCCCAGATTCGGTTCAGTAAGCAGCGGCGGGATTTCTATAATCATCGATTAACAGGTCATGGCTTCAAGGAAGAGGAGATTTAAGATGCTTGAAAGAAAAATAAAAGAAGAAAGAGGCAAACGGAGGAAGGAATCTCAGCTGGAATTCTTGAATACCTCCGGGACAAACATAGATTTCGAAGTCAGCGAGCCGGTCATCCAGAAAAGGCGGATGCGGCTGGCGGCATTTTTTCTCCTGGTAAACGCTCTGATTCTATACCCTGTCATCCTTGGTTCCCAGACACAGGAGGAGAGCCGTGAATACGAAGCGCAGACACTCCGGGTGTTTCTGAGGCAGGAAATAATTCCACTGGAAGAACTTAAAGAACAAATTGAATTCGCACAATTTGTAACCGGGCAGGAAGAAGCCAACGTGGTGGTGGAAGCATCAGAAGAGACGCGCGGCGGACAGAGATGGCTGATCCTTTCCTTTACCGGCCAGAAAGAATTCGCCGGGAAGAAATATCAAACAGAGCTGGCGTTGCCACCGGGAATAGAGACGGAAAAAAAGAAGGCTGAAATTTCTAAAGCCATCAGGACGGGGCTCGTGCCTCTGGCTGGAAGGACTCCGGCTGCTTCCCGGATAAGAATAAAACTCGAGGAAGAAGTCAGACCGACAGCGGTGGTTGACCCCTGGAATTTCTGGGTTTTCAGCCTGAGCGCCAACAGCTTCCTCAACGGAGAAAAAAGCTATTCCTATCAGAGCCTTTACGGCAACTTCTCCGCCAGCCGGGTAACGCCTGAATGGAAGATAAGGCTTTCAATCAGCGGCAATTTCAACCGTGATGAATTCAACTATGAAGACCTGTCCTATACCAGCAAATCCCACGGATACACCTTCCGGGCTCTCATCGCTAAAAGTCTTGGCGAACACTGGTCGATCGGTTCTTTCGCCAGCATAACCAGCTCAACCTACAGGAACATCAAATTTTCCTCCAGGCTGGAACCGGCCATTGAATACAACTTCTTCCCTTACTCCCAGTCCACCAGACGACAGCTCCGGCTTACTTACAGCTTCAGTCTGGGCCCGGCTTACTATTTTGAGGAAACAATATTCGACCGGACAAAAGAATTCTTAGTTCAGGAAAATCTTTCGCTGACCCTCGAACTCAAGCAAAAATGGGGCACGATCACCACCGGCATCGAGGGCTCCCACTACTTCCATGACTTCAGCAAATACCGCCTGGAATTCAACACTGACCTCTCAGTCAGGCTGTTCAGAGGATTCTCAGTTAATGTTTACGGGGGCTATTCCAGAATCCACGACCTTATCTCCATCTCGAAAGCCGGAGCTTCCTGGGAAGAGGTCCTGCTGATGAGAAAGCAACTGGCCACCTCCTATGATTATTATTTCTCGGTGGGGCTGAGCTATTCCTGGGGTTCTATCTTCAGCCGGGTGGTAAATCCGAGGTTCGGCAGCGGCAGCAGCGGTTTCTCCATGACCATCAGCTATTAAACAGGGTCAACTATGTGCGTTCGATGCCAAGAGCCTGAAGCAAGTTTTATTTTCACCATACACTCAATACACATTTCCCGTTTTTCTGGCAGCACCATACTAAGTTCTTACGTTTGCCGATAAACCCGGCCTTACCGGTCAATCCTGCCGGACGTCCCGCTTTTTCAAGTGCCAGTCTGATAAATCCCTTCGCTTCTTCAACTCCTATCCCAACAGCTGGCCGACCACCACGCCTCCTCCATATACTGCCCTTACCCTGGATACCATGTCTGTGCCTGAAAGAAAATTTAATTTGACAAAGTTCCTGTATTCAATTTATTAAAAAGAAATGTTCGCCAGACATTCCTGCTTATTCAGGAGGCAAAAATGCTCATAAAAACCAAAACCTTCCCGAAAGTGACCGTTTTAATCATTTTGCTCCTGCTGGCCTTCATGCCGGTCATGTCGCAAACAAACCCATCAACACGGCCGGAGAGGCCTGGACAGACCCAGGAGGCTCAATCGCCGGAAACCAGAAAAGCATTCATTCCGGATACCAGAGCCTTTTCCGTCACCAGACACCAGGTGGTAATTGACGGCAAACCTGTCCCCTACACGGCCACAGCCGGCGAGATCACCGTGCTCAAGCCCGATGAAACTCCGGGAGCTTCTATGTTTTTTGTAGCCTACACCAGGGATGATGTTAAAGATAAAACATCCCGACCGATTATGTTCTGCTTTAACGGCGGACCCGGCTCTTCCACCATCTGGCTCCATCTCGGCGGAATCGGTCCGAAGCGAGTGGCCATGGACGATAACGGATACCCGCTGAAAACACCGGCCGTGGCAGCAGACAACGAATTTTCGCTTCTTGACGTGACTGACTTAGTGTTTGTCGACGCTGTTTCCACCGGCTACAGCCGGCCGCTTCCCGGACAGGATAGAAGCCAGTTCCATGGAGTGGAAGAGGATGGAAACGCCTTTACTGATTTTATCCGTCAGTTCCTGACCCGATTCGACCGATGGAGCTCGCCGAAATTTCTCCTGGGCGAGAGCTATGGCACCACCAGAGCGGCCGTGCTTTCGGGAATTCTTCAGAATAGAACTCACGGCATCTACCTCAACGGCATCATCCTGCTTTCCAGCGTGCTGGATTTTACCACCCTTTCTTTTGCCCCGGGCAACAATCTCTCTTACGTCATCTTTCTGCCTCACTACACTGCCACCGCCTGGTACCACAAAAAACTGCCAGCCGTGCATCAAAACAGAGAGCTCGAAGCTGTTCTGACTGAAGCCCGTGCATTTGCCGCGAATGAATACCTCCCGGCGCTGTTCAAAGGAAACCTTCTCCCTCCGGAACAGTTTGAAACGATCGCCAAGAAAATTTCGGAATTAACCGGTCTTTCGGTCGAATACGTCAAAAATTCCAACCTCCGGATAAGGCACGACCGTTTCGCCAAAGAACTTCTCCGCGAACGCCGGTTGACTGTCGGCCGGCTCGACAGCCGCTTCACCGGGAAAGATTCTGACGCCGCCGGGGAATCCTACGAATACGACCCGTCGAGCGCGGTGATCATGGGTTCATTTTCGTCGTCTCTTAACAACTACCTCGGAACTATGCTTAATTACAAAAAGGAAATCCCTTACGCTGTCTACGGCAACGTCCAGCCCTGGAATTTCAACTTCCAGCCGGCCCAGCAACGCCTTCCCGGTCCCACCCGTTCTCAAACCCGCAGTTCAAGGGACGGATTTCTCAACGTGGCCGAAACCCTGCGCCAGGCCATGGCTGAAAACACCGCGCTTAAAATTTTCTGCTGCAACGGCTATTACGACGGAGCCACACCGTTCTTCGGCACCGAATACACCTTCAGCCAGCTGATGCTGGACGGCTCATTCAAGGAGCGCGTGCGCATGGGCTACTACGAGGCCGGTCATATGATGTACATTCACCGTCCATCGCTCAAAAAGCTGAAGCAAGACCTGGCGGCCTTCATAGCCTGGGCTTCAAGATAAGAAACCGGCAGGAAAAGTAAAACGGTTTGCGGGGAAAGCAGTTTTTTTGTGACCTGTTAGCTGGCGATGGAGTGTTACGTTTTTAAAATTTTTATTACGATTAACCTGCTAAAAAGTTCCGCTGAAGAAAAGAGCTCGTCTGGTTTCAGCTCAGGCCAGGGCAAAACGGAAAAAGAAGCCAGAACCCGGCAAAAGGTTGAAAAGCCGTTTCTGAGAACCCATCAGTCTTAAAGCCGGAAAAAAGCGGTCTCCGCTCCTGATGTTGTTTTACTTCGTCCCAGCTATTTTTCTATTTTTACATCGGTTGATTCATGGGCATAAATCGGCTGTTTTTTCGGACCTGGCTCCTCCACCTTCATGCCTTTAATCCGCACCGAGTGGACATCGTCGAGCACGACGGCCGGACGGTAGTCTTTTTTCGCCGCCACCAGCTTCACATTCTCCAGGATTATGTTTCTGGCGTGACGGATGTAAAATCCCCAGGCCGGAAGTTCGCGGAACATGGAAAATTCCGGATAGCTGGCCGGAAGCTCCGGCACCTTATCGAGTTCATCCAGCCCGACCCGGGCAAAATTCGGGTCTCCACCTCCCGGATGCCTGATTTCGATGTTTCTCAGGGTCACGTTTTCTATCAGGGCTCCCGGCAGCCCGACAATCGAGGAAGGCGAGATATTCCTGGGCTGGTGTTCCCATGGTCCCTCATAATTGTACCCGGCATCGGGTTTGGTGGCCGGCACTTCAGCGTAAACGTTTGAGATCGAAATATTCTTCATTCTGCCCTTTTTCCCCGGCCGCCAGCGCTCGCCGACCCGTAGAAAGATCACATTCCCGGTGTTAACCGATTTAAGCCCGTCCACCACCACATCCTCGACGAAACCCCCGTCGACGGCGGCAAAAGTAATCGCCGAGCGATAAGTGTCATAAACGACATTGTTGATAATCCTGATATTTCTGAATCCTCCGAGCGAAGCGGTGCCGAACTTAATGCCGTTGGCGCTGGTGCGCACCACATTGTCGTGGATATAACCATTCTGGCAGACCGCATTCTCATCGTGCGATTTCAAGCAGATACCGTCATCGGCCGCGTCGATGTAGCAATCGGAAACTTCAAAATTGTCGCAGTCGACGATATCGACGCCGTCGTTGTTCCAGTAGGACTTGCTGTCGATTATAAGCTTCCTGATGACTACGTTCTGGCACTGGTCGTACTGCTGATTCCAGCTGGCCGGGTCCTTCAGGGTTATGCCCTCGACCCGAACGTTCCGGCAGCGCCAGAAGTAAATGTTCTGCGGCCTGATGCCCTCGCGCGGGCGGTCATTTCGCAGCGGGTCTTTTATCAACCCTTTGTGAATCAGGTCCACCAGATTGTTCGCCACGATGAAACCCTGTCCGTCGATCACGCCCCCTTCACCGGTTATTCCGACGTTTTCCTGCTCGAGCGCAAAGATCAACGCGGTCCAGTTCCGGTGGGTGTCATAATCGAAAGGATTGGGCGAACCCACCAGAATCGCCCCCTCGAGAAGGTGTATGGTGACGTTTGACTTGAGATAAATTGTGCCCGTAAGGTAGCGACCGACATCAAACACCAGCCGGCCGCCGCCGTTTTCGTGGATGAAATCTATAGCCTTCTGAATCGAGCGGGTGTTCAGCGTGGTGCCGTTTGATTTGATACCGAACAGAGAAGCCTTATAATCGGTTGCCTGAAGGTGTGCCGGAAATAAAATCAAAGCTAAAAACACAAAAATGACCGCAGAAAAATAAAGAGCTGGAAGTTTTGCCGGCGGCAATTTTTTAACATTAAATGGCGCTGGCAAACCGGACATATACTTTTCCATCCTGTTATTCATCGGTCAATCTCCTTTGTTTTCTGCTTAGAGCTTACTCAATCGGCGTCAGGCGAGTCAAGGCAAAAAGACTGCCAGAAAAAGTCTTCAATCGCCCCTGAGAATTTTTCGGGCGATCGGGGAATTTTCGGAAATCATATGCGGCGCGCCGCATTCCGGACATCCTTCATAACGCGTTGAAATCCGCCAGACAGAATAGAAGATACCCGGAATGACGGCCAGCAGCCAGAGTATGATTTCCCAGACGAGGCTTCCCTTAGTGTACTTTTTCGGCCTGCCGACAAACCCGCAATTGGTGCAGACTTTATTTTCCATTGTGTTCCTCCTTTTTGCTTAATTTAATTTGCACATCTTGATTGACGCCATTGTTTCACTGAGATCAATCTTATCCATAAAGAAAGAAAAATTAAAGCCAGAAACAACCCGGAGACATCTCGCTGCCTTTTCCCGGATCGAAAAATCTGAAAGCCAGAAACTTTCATTTACTTTGATGTTGATAAATTCCGATGATTGGGATAAAAGATATTTCTCAAGAAGAAGATGACGATTTCCAGAAGAAATTTTCTCAAAACAGGGCTGGTCGCAGCCTGCGGATTGATGATAGTTCCCCGCCGTGTGCTGGGCGGTCAGGGTTACCTTCCTCCGAGCGACGAATTGACTAAAGCCATTATCGGTGTCGGAGGAATGGGCAGGGCTCATTTCCGCTATCCAGGACGTCTTCTGGCCGTCTGCGACGTCGACCGCAACCACCTGCAGGAAGCGCTTGAGCTGGCCGGTCCCGGAGTTAAAGGTTACCACGACTTCCGCGAGGTTCTTGCCCGGCCGGATATCGACATCGTTCACATCGTCACCCCGCCGCACTGGCACGCTTTGATGGCCATCGCCGCGGCTAAGGCCGGCAAGGACATCTGGTGCGAAAAGCCGATGACCCGGACGATCGGCGAAGGGCAGAAGGTGGTGGAAGCTGTCCGGCGTTACGGCCGGATTTTCAGAGTGAACACCTGGTTCAGGTTTGAAGGCACCTTCTACGGGTTCGGAACTCCGGTAAAGCCCATCAAAAAAATAGTTGAAAACCGTCTTCTCGGCTGGCCTCTTAAGGTCACCATCAGCAGCGCCACCGGTTTCGACTGGAAATTTTACTGGCAGGGAAAAACCTACCTGCCGCCTCAACCGGTTCCGCCCGAGCTCGATTACGAGTTCTGGCTCGGTCCGGCTCCATACAAGCCATACCATCCGCACCGCGTGCACGTGACCTTCCGCGGTTACTGGGACTATGACGGCGGCGGCCTGGGCGATATGGGCATGCACTACCTCGACCCCGTTCAATACATCCTGGAGAAGGATCACACCAGCCCGGTGGAAATCGAAGTCGACGCTCCGCAGCAACATCCGGATGCCTGCGGCCGCTGGAGAAAAATCGTCCTGCGTTATGCTGACGGCTGCGAAATAATCCTCGACGGAGAAAACCAGAGAAAGGATGTGCCTTTTATCGAAGGACCCGAGGGCAGGCTCTATCCCGGGCTCAGGAGCACGATCCCTGGCCTTATGGAAAAACTCAAAACGCTGCCGGACCCGGAGCCTAAGGTGACTGATTTTCATCAGGCTGTGCGAGAACGGCGGCCTTTCGCCCTCAACGAAGAAAACGGCCATCGCTCCTGCACCCTGGTGAATCTGGCGAAAATCGCGGTGAGACTCGGACGAAACCTGCGATTCGACCCCGAGCGCCAGGTTTTCATCGGAGACGAGCAGGCCAATCTGCTGATCAACGAACCGATGCGCAGTCCCTGGAATGAGCTGCTGGAATCGGTCTGAAAGCTCTCCGTGAAGTTAAAGGACAGGATGATAAATGAACGAAAAGAACAGGAAAGACCGGAGGAAAGAATCTCATGAAAGGGAGCTCTGTCGCCGACAACCTATTCCATCCGGCTCCGGGTCAAATCCGACTTTCTATTGCGGCCGGCAGCGCTCTCTCAGGACATGTAAGAAAAAAAGCCAAGAGCAAAAGAATGGAAAAAAATAAACTAACTTTATCAGTCACTCAAAAAACCGGCTCGATTTTCTTTTTGAAATCAAGCTCGCGGCGAAAATGGCGAACCGGGGAATCGCCTCGGCAGCAGAAAATCAACCTCCTGAAAACTTTACATCCGGCCGCTTATTCTTCCACATCTAAGAAAAGTTCTCCCTTCCGACCGGTCAATCTGCTTAACCTATCCCACCTTCTCTCCCTTGCCCTGATCACGCTGGTGTCCCTCTCTTTCTTCCAGGCCTGTTATCAACCTCTGGTCACTCCCTCGCCTGCGGTTTCCCGCCCTCAACCCGCAGTTGTTTCCGATAGCCTCAGGAATCAGGTTGACGAATGGCTGCGACAGCTTCCGGCGGTCAACCAGCAGGAAGCGGAAAAAATCTTTTTTGAAATGCTTCGCGCCGGCTCACCCGTGGTTTACGAACTTGGCCGACGCCTGTCTGCGCCCGGTCAGGCAGACGACAGCCTGGTACGGTATGCGATTGACGGACTGGTCACTCAGACCGGACGTGCAGGCCATGAGACACACCGCGAAAGGCTGGCTGACGACCTTCTGAAACTCACCTTTACGGCTGCAGACGAAGAGATAAAAAAATTTTTGCTGGAAGAAGCTCAATATGTGGTCGGAAAAAAGCATCTGAAAATCCTGGCTGCTCATCTCAAGAATCCGGCGCTGTCAACGCCGGCTCTTAAAGCCATGTTGAGGGTTAAAGATCCCGAGCTTGAGGAAACGCTTCTGGCCAATCTTAAAAAGATTGAATCAATTCCTGAAGAAGCAGCCACCGGGTTAATCCAGGCTATCGGCCATCTGCGAAGCCGGCGGGCAGTCAGCGAGCTGCATCGGCTGGCTGCGTCTTCACGCAATCGGATCAGACAATCAGCCCGGCTGGCTCTGGCGGAAATCGGCGACCCTTCTTCTGAGTTTCTGCTGGCTTCGATACCGGCGCTTTCCAGCCAGAGCGATCGCCTCGAAGCCATCTCTCTCTACCTGAAATTCGCCCGCAGGCTGGCAGAAAACGGATATAAAGAGAAAGCTGCTTCCGTAGCCGAAAAAGCGGTCGAATATCTCAGCGCGCCGGGTGAAGAGACTCTCCGCTGCCAGGCGCTCGAGCTTCTGGCCGAAACCTCAGCGGAAAAAGCTTTTTCTCAAATTCTGAAGGCGATATCGAGCGAGCAGCCGGCTTACAGGGCTCAGGCTCTCTCTCGCGCCGGCAAATATAAATTTCCCGGCCTGACCCAGGCGCTCAAGGAGAAACTCGGGGAATTATCACCGGAAAGCAGAGCGGCGGTGATTGAATTTCTCGGCGAATCGCAGCTTATAAAGTCTGAAACGCTGGAGCGCTATCTTACTGACGAATCGCTTCAGGTCAGGCTGGCTGCGGTTAAAGCTTATTTTAGAGCGAAAAAGGAAGAAGCGGTCGACCTTCTTCTTCCAATGCTTGGCAATTCCGGGGAAGAAGCCCGGCTGATTGTCAGTCTTCTCCGGACGCTTCCGGCCGACCGTTACACCGAAAAACTCCTCCAGCATTTTCCCCGGTTGAGCGACGGTGCAAAGATTGTTGTCCTTGAGAGCCTTCAGGATCTAATTCAGCCGGACTGGAAAAAGGTGGTTCTGGAAGCGGCGAACCAGCCGGATCCAGCCTTAAAGAAAGCCGGTGTTGAAGCGCTGGCTCAGGTGGTCTCACCCGCAGACCTGAACTGGCTGCTGGAAACTTACCTTTCATCAGAAGACCCGTCTCTTTCCGTCGGCTTTCAGAAAGCCATCGGCCGCGCATTAAATCAGATAGAAGACCTCGCTCAGCGAGAGCGCATGCTGCTTGATTCCATCAACCGCCGAGAGGGGAGACAGCGAGCCGAGCTTATAAAGCTGCTGCCTCTGGCTGCGGGTCCGGAGAGTCTCGGTCGAGTGGTGGAATTCATCGAAGATAAAAACTCCGAGATTAAGGCAGCCGCGCTGGCTGCGCTCGGCAACTGGCCGGATTTTGAGGCTGCGAGCCATTTGGCCAATCTTATAAAAACCAGCCAGAACCGCAGCCACCGTTATCTGGCTTTTCAGGCCATAACCCGACTCATGAAAGACCCGGATGCGAGAAAAGAAGCTAAGCTAAAAATCCTGGATGAAATAAAACCTCTGGCTGTATATCCTGACGAGAAAAATTTCCTGCTCCAGGCCTGGGCCAGCGTTCGTGATATCAGAGCTCTGAAAGAAGTTGTAAGCTTTCTGGAAGAGGAAAACTTTCGCCCGCGGGCAGCTCTGCTGGCCTGCCGGATGGCCAGACCGCTGGCTGGCGAGGAAGGGCTGAGCGGTTTCGAGACGGTGATGCTTCTGAAGAAAGCTCTGTCTTTCGTTCAGGATGAACTCGAGATTGAAGAAACCGAAATGTACCTTGACCGCCTTCTCCGGGAGGAGGGATATCAGCCGCTTTTCAACCGAAAAGACCTTTCTGGCTGGAAAGGACTCGTTGGAGACCCGGTGCGGCGAGCAAAAATGAGTCCGGAAGAGCTCAAGGCAGCACAGCTAAAAGCAGACGAAGAGATGCTCCGGCACTGGAAGGTGGTGGAGGGAGTGCTGGTCTTTGACGGACAGGGACATAATCTGTGCACGCAGAAAGATTACTGCGATTTTGAACTCTGGGTCGACTGGAAGATCGAGCCCAGAGGCGACAGCGGCATCTACCTGCGGGGTTCCCCTCAGGTTCAGATCTGGGACCCGGCGCAGTGGCCGGAGGGTTCGGGCGGACTCTACAATAACCAGAAAAACCCGAACAAACCGTTGAAGCGAGCGGATAATCCGGTGGGCCTGTGGAATACTTTCTACATAAAAATGGTGGGCGAGCGGGTGACGGTTTATCTGAACGGAGAGCTGGTGGTGGACGATGTGGTCATGGAAAACTACTGGGAGCGGGATAAACCCATCTATCGCTGCGGACCGATTGAACTTCAGGCACACAACACCCCCCTTTACTTCAAAAACATCTACATCAGGGAAATTAAATAGGCCCGGGGAGATAGATACCGCGGCTCAATAGCCGGCTGGAGCTGGGGCGCCGAACATACTCGAACTTTTGGCCGAAAAGTGCTGATAGAAACCCCCGTGAAGAATTTATTCATGGTCGGAATTTATGCTGCCAGCGAACTTTTTATCGGCGGCTTTCCCACTTCCTTGAGAACCGGAGAACTGACCTCCCGCCTGCTTTTATCAGGAAATCATAAAGCACTTCAGTGATTTTCTGTGAAACATCCTATTGATCAGCCTGACTTAAATAAAGAACATAATTATGATATGAGGCGGGCGGTCGCTATGAAGGGTGGGTTTTCCAGAGATTCCTTGTTGTAGGTTAACGGGCGGCGGCTGAAAAATTCCAGCACCTGCCCCCCGGCTTCTTCCAGAATCACCTGACCGGCTGCCGTGTCCCATTCCATCGTCCGGCCAAGGCGAGGATAAAGGTGCGCCGTCCCCTCAGCCAGCATCATAAATTTCAGGGATGACCCGCGGTTGGTCAGCACCGGCTGGTTGAGTGTTTCGATAAAAGCCCCGGTCTGCTCATCGAAATGGGAGCGGGAAGCCACCACCCTCAGACCGGGCTGGTCGAGTGAAAACTCCGCCGCTTGAAGACGGACGGCCTGAACTGAAGAAATTTTATTTAACGCCAGTCCGCTTGCTTCTTCCTGTCTATTTTCCTGGCAGAAGTCCAGACTTTCCGATTCTATTCTGTATGCTCCCTCTCCTTTAACAGCGTAATAGAAAAGACGCTTGCAGGGGACAGAAATGAACCCGGCCACCGGCTGCCCGCGATGAATAAGGGCCAGGTTGATGGTAAATTCTCCATTCCGCTGCAAAAATTCTTTAGTTCCGTCGAGCGGGTCGAGCAGCCAGCAGAACTCAAAGTTCCGACGAACCTCATAAGGAATTTCCCGGCTCTCTTCCGAAATAATCGGGATACCAGGGAAGAGCTGCTGCAACCCGGCAGTGATGATTGAATTCGAAGCGCGGTCAGCTTCGGTCAGAGGTGTCCGGTCTTCTTTAAGCTCGACCGAAAATTCGCCGCCGGCGCGGTTATAAACCTCCAGAATCGCCGCTCCGGCCCGATCGATAAGAACCTTCAGCTCATCCAGATCATTTCTGCTTAAAATGGAAAACACAGATTATATTTATCATATTTTTAGTTTAGAAAAAACTCACTCGAAAGAACCTGCCTCCGGTGAGAGTCAGTCAGCCCTGGCTGATGGCGCTTCTACTGCAACCGGCTAACTTCCAATCACCTGTAAAAACGAGTAAAGCCTTATTAAGATTTTCAGGACATGTAAAGACCCGCCCTGAACAGCATAGAATGCCGTAAATTCAATCGCTGGCTCCGAAGCGGCTAAATGGGTGAAACTGAATCTTCAAATTCAGGGATAAATCAAATTCAGGGATAAAGATTCAAACTCATTCAGGAAAATGGCGAAAAACATCCTGTCCAGGCTCACAGCCACCAGTAGCCCTGGATATCCAGATTGGTCAGGCCCAGGCTCCTGGCATGTTCCACCACTTGGCGGTATTCCGCCAAGGTTATTCTCCGGGCGATCTGCGGGTACTCCCACGCCCGGTAAGTCGGTTGATACTGGGACATAATGTTAATGTAAGTATCCTTCGGAAGATTTTCGGCGATCCAGCTGAGAATTTCTCTGGAGCCCGCCAGCCTGTTAGGCAGCACCAAGTGCCTGATCATCAGCCCGCGGTACATAATTCCATCGGCAGCCGGTCTGGCCACTCCCACCTGCCTGTGCATTTCGAGAATGGCCTTCCGGGCGCATTCAGGGTAGGTTCTGGCTCCGGAAGAAAATCGCGAGGCGACCGAAGGATTCCAGTATTTGAAATCAGGAAGATAGATATCCACGACTCCGTCGAGATATTTAAGAATTTCCACTTTCTCCCAGCCATGGGTGTTGTAAACCACCGGCAGGCTAAGACCCCTTCCGGCAGCGATGTCGAGCGCCAGCAGAATATGTGGCAGATAATGTGTGGGAGTGACAAAATTTATGTTGTGGCAGCCCATACGCTGGAGGTCGAGCATCATAGAGGCCATTTCCTCCAGGCTGCGGTATTTGCCGCTTCCGCCCTGGCTTATTTCCCAGTTTATGCAATAAACGCACTTCAAACTGCAATTTGACAGAAATATCGTACCAGAGCCACCGCGCCCAACCAGCGGTCTTTCCTCGCCAAAATGGGGATGGTAAGAAGCGATCTTAAGGCGATAATCAGACTGGCAATCCCCCCTGATACCATCGAGCCTGTTTTTCTTGCACTCCCGCGGACAGAGCTGGCATTCCTTCATCATTTCCCAGAGTTCCTGTCCGCGACGCTTCAATTCTCCACTCTGATGGAGTTTCAGATAGGCCGGTTCAAAATTGTTTTCCGACACTTTTTCCCCCTTAAAATCGGCGAATGAAGGCGTTTTGCTTTCTGTGTTCTTAAAATTAGAGAAAGTTCTTGAGTTCAGAAAGGGATAAAGCAGTCCACAGCTGAAACAGACCAATCCTCCAACGATAAATTTTCGCCGGCTGATTCTTGAATTCATTAACATTTTCTTCTGTCACAATTTTAATATAAGGTCAGAAGCACCGGATGGCAAGCTATAATTCCAGCCAACCTGAAGCCCTGTAATCTCCTCCACGCAGGTGCAGGCATGCTTTCGGGCCGGAAATACCCGCGCCAGATATCTTTCCCTGCTATATCTCGATATTTTTCTTAGGGTGCAGAGGTTTTATACCGGAGAAACTTCTGCAGATTCAAGTTCTGGCTTGATTAAAGCTCGAACTCCCTCTCGACCGGTGCCAGCGTCCGACCACCACGCCCCATCCATATACTACCCTTACCCTGGATACCATGTCTGTGCCTGAAAGAAAATTCTTCTTGACCGTCAGCGGCAATATGTATTAAGCAATATATGAAACAGGAGGTTTAGAATGAAAGATAAAGAAAATAAAAACAATATGCTTTTGACCCCCATCAGCCGGCGCGAATTTCTCGGGAAAACAGCCGCTTCGGCTGCCGGACTGATGATCGTTCCTCGCCACGTCATCGGAGCGCAAAAGGACAAAAAGAAAAAAGCCCCGAGCGACACGCTGAATATCGGATGCGTCGGAGTCGGCGGCAAGGGTTTCTCCGATGTTCAATCGGTAAGCAGCGAGAACATCGTCGCTCTCTGCGACGTCGACGCCACGATGATGGAAAAGTTTCTGACCTCCGATCAGCACCCACCTGAATATAAAGCCAAATACGAGAAAGCCCGTCTCTACCGCGATTTCCGGGAAATGCTGGAAAAAGAAAAATCGCTCGACGCCATCACCGTCAGCACCCCCGACCATACCCATGCGGTGATCGCGATGATGGCCATAAAAATGGGCAAGCACGTGTTCGTCCAGAAACCGCTTACCCATACAGTCAAGGAAGCCCGGCTGCTGCGCCAGGAAGCCGAAAAAAGGAACGTCGTCACCCAGATGGGAAATCAGGGTCATGCGAAGGAAGGGGCCCGTTTAATCTGCGAGTGGATATGGGATGGAGCCATCGGCCAGGTTCGCGAGGTCCATGTCTGGACCAACCGTCCGATCTGGCCTCAGGGCATCGAAGCTCCGAAAGAAATTCCTTCCTGTCCGCCAACGCTTTCCTGGGACCTGTGGCTCGGACCGGCTACCTGGAGACCTTACCATCCGGCTTACTGTCCCTTCGTCTGGCGCGGCTGGTGGGACTTCGGAACGGGAGCTCTCGGGGATATGGGCGCCCATCTGATCGACATGCCCTTCTGGGCTCTTAAACTCGGCGCTCCGACCCGCGGCCCGATCAGGATTCAGGCTAGCTCGACCAAATACACAAAAGATTCTTATCCGCTGGCGGAAATCGTCACCTACGAAATTCCCGAAAGAGAGGGCGGACTGCCGCCGGTGAAGCTCATCTGGTACGACGGCGGTCTGATGCCCCCGCGCCCGAAAGAGCTGCCTCAGGGAAGGAGACTCGGAGACGAAGGCGGCGGCTGCCTGTTCATCGGCGAGAAGGGAATGCTGGTCTGCGCAACCTACGGCGAAAACCCGCGACTCCTTCCCGACGAGCTGATGCGCGACTACAAGCGTCCGGAAAAAACTATTCCCCGTTCACCCGGGATCCACGAAGAATGGATTGAAGCCATCAAACAGGGAAAAAAGTCCACAACCGACTTTTCTTACTCCGGTCCGCTGACTGAACTGATGCTCCTGGGCAACATCGCGCTTCGCTTCAAGGACGAAAACGTAGTGCTCGAATGGGATAGCGAGAATTTCCGCTTCCTCAACGTACCGGAAGCCAATCAGTACCTGCACAAGGAATACCGGACAGGCTGGGAGCTGTAGGAAAAAATCAGCCGGAGTTAAAATTTATTAAAGTGGAAACTCAGACCGAACCCCGGTTCGGTAGTTGCTGATAAAAAACGGAAGAATTCTGAACAATTTCCGTCATCAGAAATAGCAGAAAGATGAATGGCAGGAAGAGAGGCAGCTTGATTACTGGCAAGTTCCAGACGGACACAATCCGGGTGATTTTTTCGAACGAAGCATTATCGGAAGATAAAGACAGCGGCACTAAACAAATCCCCCGAAGGGTTTCTAACTTCAGGATAACGATAATAATAAAAGGTCGTGGCTGAGGAGGGAATAAATGAAAAAGGCTGCAAGAAAATTCTACCAGGTCTTTCCTATCATTTTATTTATTTCAGTTTCCTCCGTGCTCTCCATGACACTGGCCAGCGGAGACGCGGGTCAGGACTCAAAGCGGCAAAAAAGTCTCGAGCAATGGGCTATTCATGATCCCGACCGTCCGTTGCCTCCCGTGGTCACACCGGGAACGCCTCTTCCACCGGTTCTTCGACCATCTGACGCTATTGTGCTCTTTGACGGCAGCAATCTGTTCAACTGGGTCGATTCGAAAGGACAACCGGCTCGCTGGAAGGTAGAAAATGGGTACATGGAAGTGGTTCCGGGCACCGGCAATATCAAGACAAAACACGGCTTCGGAAGCTGCCAGCTCCACATAGAATGGATGGCTCCTTATCCCCCGAAGGGCTCAGGTCAGGACCGCGGAAACTCCGGCGTTTTCCTGATGGGGTTGTATGAAGTCCAGGTGCTCGACTCCTATGAAAATAAAACCTATGCCGACGGCATGGCCGGAGCCATCTACGGTCAGTATCCGCCGCTGGTCAACGCCTGCCGGAAACCCGGTGAATGGCAGACCTATGACATAGTGTTCATCGCGCCCGAATTCGACAGCAGCGGACAGCTGGTAAAGCCCGCCCGGATGACCGTATTTCATAACGGCATCCTGATCCACCACGACGTCGAGCTCACCGGCCCGACGGCGCACAAGGCTCGTCCGCCGTACAAAGTACATGCCCCGAAACTGCCGCTGATGCTTCAGGACCACAGCCATCCGGTGAGGTTCCGCAATATCTGGCTGCGGGAACTCGACTGACCGCCTTTATCGCCGGCTCCTTGCTTTCAAAGCGGAGGGATGATTCTTAAGAGGCGAAGATTTTTCCGGTTTGACCGCCATACTCTTTTTATGGATATTCTAAATGGTGAGGTGAACGATGAGAAAAATAAGAACCAGCCCGGGAAAAAGTTATCTTATGATACTTCTGCTGGCTTTAGGTTTTTCTCTTTTTATCAGCTCCGCGCTTATGGCTGACAACCCGCCCCGGAAAAAGGCGCTTTTCGTCTGGGGCGGCTGGGAAGGACATGAGCCCAAAAAATGCGTTGATATATTTGCTCCATGGCTCAAGGAACAGGGATTCGAGGTGGAAATTTCTGACACCCTCGATGCCTATCTCGACCTGGAAAAGCTGAAGAAACTCGACGTCATTGTGCAGTGTTACACTCAGGGAACGATTAAGCCCGAACAGGAAAGAAACCTCCTAGAAGCGGTAAAGGGCGGAGTCGGACTGGCCGGCTGGCACGGGGGTCTGGCTGATTCCTTCAGGATGAACACCGAGTATCAGTTTATGGTCGGCGGGCAGTGGGTTGCTCATCCCGGCGGAATCATCGATTACGAAGTCAACATCGTCCCGGAAAAGAAAGACGACCCGATCGTACGCGGGCTTAAAGATTTTAAGATGCACTCGGAGCAGTACTACATGCATGTCGACCCGGCGGTGGAGGTGCTGGCCACCACCACCTTCAGCGGAAAATATGCCCCCTGGATTGAAGGGGTGGTCATGCCGGTAGTCTGGAAAAAATACTACGGGAAGGGGCGGGTGTTTTACTGCTCGCTCGGGCATGTCGCCGCCGACTTTGATGTGCCCGAAGCCCGGGAAATCGTCAAGCGCGGCATCCTCTGGGCCGCCCGCATCATCAAATAGAAATCAATCGGCCAGGCCTTCGACCGATTCCTTTTTACCGGCTTTCACTTCGAATGGCCCGGGGTGATGAATCTCCGGCGCCCTGACAAACTTTTCCACCAGAGCTCTGGTTCCCTTTATGTTGAGCTGCTCAAAAAGAAAAGCAAACTGCTTCTCCAGATCTTCTCCGATTGCCCGCAGGCTCTCTTCCGGCAGGTGCCAGAAATGCTTCTTGAACGGGCCGACTGCCTTCTTTCTGGTTTTGTATATAAACTGCGCTTCGGTATCGCTCGGCTTTCTCTC
>FWWL01003533.1_pt1 | contig 28308 bp, 27 predicted proteins | sample 2228331 | NCBI WGS metagenome assembly FWWL01 (sample SAMEA103939775, study PRJEB20133) | metagenome
CAAAGGGTGTAAAAGTAGCCACCAGGAAAAAACTGTTCGATAGAAGAAAAAAATAATTATATCAAACGGTTATATGAGAATCCTTTGTGGGTAGGGATGGAACATCCGTTATAAGGGATGTATTGGGGGAACCTTTGTCCCTCCACATTTCAGGCAATATGCCTTTTATATGCTGGTTTTGAAGTCCTTGATATGGGGCTACATATTACTTAGAGGGGGCTGAGTTAGGGCTTAAATAACGCTGCTTAAATCCAAAGGTGTTAAGGGTTTGGATGGTGGAGTCTTGCCGTTCAAAATAACTGGTGCCGGGACCCAGAATCGAACTGGGGACACGCGGATTTTCAGTCCGCTGCTCTACCATCTGAGCTATCCCGGCACCAAGGCAATTGTATGCTAATCTTCCTTTAATGGTCAACATAATTTTTAGTTATGGAATCCTTTCCTGTGGCCTGTTTCAAGGCATTAAATCTTAGATGACTAACTTTAGCCTAATATTACCTTTTTTCGCCAGTTTAATTTCTACTTAACTAGTATCAAATATTTCTGCATACTTTATATTAACTTATGCATCAAGCTTAAAATAGACACATCCAAGGGGTGGCAAGGTTATTTCTATATGTTGTGATCTGCCATGCCAGGGTTCCTCCTTGGACATCACCCCTCCCATATTTCCAACACCGGATCCTCCATAGTATAGGGAATCGCTATTTAAGATCTCCCTCCAAAACCCATGGAAGGGCACTCCCACCTTATATTGATGTCTTGGAACAGGGGTAAAATTCAGCACACAGACCAATGTATCTTCGTCCCTATCTCCCTTTCTTATCAGACTCAGTGTGCTCTGGTTGCTGTCGTTGCAATCTATCCACTCAAAGCCCCTTGGCTCAAAGTCGTGTCTATGAAGGGCAGGCTCTTTCCTTAAGGTGTGGTTCAGGTCTCTCACCCAATTCATTACACCCCGATGATAGGGATATTCTAACAGGTGCCAATCCAGTGACGTATTATGATCCCATTCCCTGTATTGCCCAAATTCGTTTCCCATAAACAAAAGCTTTTTACCTGGGTGGCAAAACATATAGCCATAAAGTAGCCTCAGATTTGCAAAACGCTGCCATTCATCCCCGGGCATCTTGCCTAACATAGAACCTTTTCCGTGTACCACCTCGTCGTGGGAGAAGGGCAGGATGAAATTCTCGTGAAAGGCATACAACAGCCCAAAGGTTAGGTTCTGGTGATGAAATTTCCTGTAGATGGGGTCCTTGGACATGTATTGGAGGGTATCGTGCATCCATCCCATATTCCATTTAAAGCCAAACCCCAGTCCACCCAAGTATGTGGGCCTTGATACCAATGGCCATGCCGTAGATTCTTCAGCAATGGTCATGATACCATTGTTGTTGCCATAGGCTATCTCATTAAATCTCCTCAAAAACTCAATTGCCTCCAGGTTCTCTCTACCACCATACCTGTTGGGTACCCACTCTCCTTCCTTCTTGGAGTAATCCAGATACAACATGCTGGCAACTGCATCTACCCTGAGTCCATCAATGTGATAGACCTCAAACCAGTATTGGGCATTGGACAGGAGAAAGCCCCTTACTTCGTTCCTGCCATAGTTGTAAATAAATGTCCCCCAGTCCCTGTGCTCACCCTGTCTTGGATCAGCATGCTCATAGAGGTGGGTGCCGTCAAAATAGCCAAGTCCGTGTTCGTCCTTGGGGAAGTGCCCTGGTACCCAGTCTAATATAACGCCTATATCATTTTGGTGGAGTTGATCCACCAGATACATAAAATCCTGGGGCGTTCCAAACCTGCTTGTGGGTGCAAAGTATCCCACAGTCTGGTAGCCCCAGGACCCGTCAAAGGGATGCTCGGTGATGGGTAAGAACTCCACATGGGTAAAGCCCATGTCTTTTACATAATCAGTAAGGTGATGGGCCATTTCCCTATAAGTCAACCACCTGTTCCCCTCTTCCACCACCCTCCTCCAGGATCCAAGGTGGACCTCATAGATGGAGATGGGGGCCTTTGGGTGATTTCTTTCCCACCTCTTCTCCATCCAATCCCTGTCTGCCCAGGTGTATCCTGCTATATCCCATACTATGGAGGCGGTTTTAGGCCTTATTTCAAAGTAAAAGGCAAAAGGATCTGCCTTTTGGACACAGTAGCCATGGTACCTGGACCTTAAGAAATATTTATAAAGGGAGCCAACCATTGCCCCTGGCACAAACCCTGCCCATATGCCACTGACACCCTGAGGTTGAAGGGGGTTCATGCCTTCATCCCATCCATTAAAGTCTCCCACAACACTTACATATTCGGCATTGGGTGCCCATACCGCAAAGTATACCCCTTTAACACCCCCCAGCTCCATGGGATGGGCCCCCATCTTTTCCCAGGCCCTTAGATAGGTCCCTTCCCCCCAGAGATATAGGTCATACTCAGTAAGGAATTCTGCCTGCATCTGCTCCATGCTTTTACCCCTGATTTTGCCCTTGACCCCGTACTTATTTCCCTTTACTAATCTTTTACCTTTAATTCAAGGAAATCCAGGAAGAGGAAAGACCATGTACACATCCAGCGACCTAAGGAAAGGCCTAAAGATACAAATTGACAATGAGCCCTATGTGATCATCGAGTTTGAATTTGTAAAGCCGGGTAAGGGACAGGCACTATATAAGTGCAAGCTAAAAAACCTGATAAGTGGTGTTATCATAGACCGAACCTATAGATCAGGGGACACAATCCAGCCAGCCCAGATAGAAGAAAGAAAGATGCAATATCTTTATAACTCTGGAGATGAGTATTACTTCATGGACATGGAGACCTACGATCAGGTACACGTTACCAGAGATCAATTGGGCGAGGCTGTAAATTTCCTCATTGAAAACCTAGAAGTGGATCTCTTGTTTTTTAATGACAGGCCCATTGGGGTGACACTCCCCAATTTTGTTAATCTTACTGTTACCAAGGCAGATCCTTGGGTAAAGGGAGACTCAGTGGCAGGGGATTCAAAACCCGTAACCTTGGAGACCGGCTACCAGCTCAGGGTCCCACCCTTTGTGGAAGAAGGTGACAAGATCACTGTGGATACCAGGACGGGCCAATATGTCACCAGGGCCAAATAACCTTTCCCATGGTGGAAGGCCTAAATCTAGCACACTTTAGATCTCGTTTCTTCAATCTGATAAGAGAGTATTTTTCCCACAAGGGGTTTTTGGAGGTGGATACACCCATATTGCTCCCATCTCCCCTACCAGAGGCCCACATAGACCCCATTTATGCAGAGAAAGGATATCTTCAGCCTTCTCCTGAGTTATCCATGAAGATCCTATTAGGCATGGGATTCAGCAATATCTTTCAAATTGCCAAGTGTTTCCGCAAAGGTGAGGCAGGGACTTCCCACCTGGAGGAGTTTTGGATGTTGGAATGGTATGAAAAAGGGGATTACAAGGTCATAATGACCAGGCTGGAAGACTTGATCTTGCACCTCACCAACTTGCTTTATGGTTCTAAGTCACTGACCTATGACGGAATTGAGGTAGATTTACGCACACCCTGGCCCAGGATTGATTTTACCTCCTTCTTTCTTGAAAAGACCGGACTTTCTCCCAGGGAGGCTATTTTTAGAGGTGTATTTGAGGAGATCTTGGTCCATCAAGTGGAAAGCTGCCTTCCCAAAAACAGGCCCTGTTTCTTGGTGGATTATCCTGTAGAAGCGGCCTCCTTTAGCAAATCCAATGAGGCAGGAGGCACTGCCCAGAGGTTTGAGCTTTATATTGGGGGGCTGGAGCTGGCCAATGGTTTTTCTGAGCTGACAGATCCCCTCGAACAGGCAAAGAGGTTTGAGGAAGAAAACAAAAAAAGGGTTTCCATGGGCAAGGCACCCTTTAGAGTCTCCAAGGCATTTATGAATGCCCTTCCCAAGATACCTCCCACAGGGGGTGTAGCCGTGGGGCTGGACAGGGTTTTAATGCTTTTTCTCTCAAAAAAAGACATAAAGGAGGTGCAGGTCCTGCACTTTGATAACTTGATTTAGGCCATTTTTAAAGGTATAAAGCAGTTCCATGGGGTAACAAATTGAGCTTGGAACTGGCATTACTGGAAAGAAACTTTAGCCTCAAGGGCAGGTGTGTGGCCTGTGGAGCGCTGTTGCCCAGGAGGACAAGGAGGTATTGCTCCAGGGACTGTAAAGAGCAGATAAACTGGGTCCTTGGCCTAAGCAAGGGCCTTTTGAGGACATTTAATACCAGGTATGCGGTATTCTTTTTTACATCCAATCTTGTGATCTTGGACATGCTCCCTTCGTGGTCTCAATATGTATCCAGATTCTTCTGCAACAGGACACCGGGCTGCAAGCCTGCCCAAGACCTCAAAAAACTGATCCTAAACTCTGGGGAAGAATGGCACCATCTGCTGTACAAGAGACATAGCAAGAGCAGGGCAAGCTTTGAGCTTGTAACCCGCAATCACAGAAAGGATCTGGATCCTTCCTACCTCAAGCCCATTGTAAGGGTTAGGCCAAGGCTTACTAAAAAAGAAAGGAGTTATCTGAAGGTCCTGAACCTGGAAGAAAAGGACCTGTTCTCTTCCTCACTGGAAGAACTCTTAAAAAAGGCATTCAAAAAAATGGCAAAGGTCTATCACCCTGACGCAGGGGGAGACAATGAATCCTTTAAGCTCCTAATGGAGGCCCATCACTATATAACCCATTGGTGTGAAAGGCCTCAATTCTATCAAAAAAAGGTCCTTGCTGACTACTGGTCCTACGATGGTCTCACCAACAGGTGGAGCCCTCCAATGCCTTAGGTGCCATGAAGGAAAATATCATCTGGTACGGAATCTTTAAAGGTGAGCTCTGCAGGATGCGGGTAGGTAAAAGGGGTAATGTGATATGTGAGGTATGGCGAAAGTGGTCCTGGAAAAAGGGCCCTGACTTTAGCAAGGTGAGTTTTACCGGCATGCCCATTGCTGAAAAGGATGCCATATCTTGGATCAGGAAAAGATTCAGGGAGAGAAAAATAGATTACTCCCAGGAGTTCTAAATGGACACATTAGAGTCCATAGTTACAAGGAGGAGTATAAGGAGATTTAAAGCAATAGATATCCCGGAAGAGATCATCTTAAAGGTCATTGAAGCAGGGACCTGGGCCCCTTCCGGACTAAACAATCAACCCTGGAAGTTTGTAATCGTAAGGGATAAAAACACAAGGGAGGCCCTAGCAGGCCTCACCAGGTATGGAAAGATCATTTTGTCCTCCCCTGTATGCATAGTTGTGTTTTTAGACAACAGCCTGTCCTATGATAGGGTAAAAGATATCCAGGCAATGGGGGCCTGTATCCAAAATATGCTTTTGGCTATACATTCCATGGGCCTTGGCGCTGTCTGGCTGGGCGAGATCCTGAAAAACAGACAAAAAGTAGAGGAACTCCTGAGTGTGCCAGGGTCCTATGAGCTCATGGCCGTCGTTTCCCTGGGTTATCCAGACCAAAGCCCTGGCCCAGGGGCTAGAAGACCTGTTTCAGAGACAATCTTTAAGTCAATCTAAAAAACTCCCTAAGGCCCCTTAAGGAAATCGGAGCAGTTTATCCACCAATCCGTCTTCTTTTCAAACCACCAGTCCGTCCAAGATATATTAAGGACCTCATCGGCCACTTCCTTTCCAATCTCTGTCTTGAGCCTCTTTATGGCATAATATATCCAGTCCTGGGCCTGTTTATTCCCCAGCTCCAATTGTGCCTTCAGCTCCAAGATCAGGTCAAGCTGGTCTGCATCCCTGGCAAGCATTGCCTCCATTGTCTGGCCCTCGTTAAACTCCTGGAAGATCGCCCTTATTTCACCTCCAAATGGTAGCCCTTCCAGCTGGTCATCCAATACCTTATATTCGTCACATCTCACATACCTCTTGTTCATATAGTTGTGATCCCCTGTCCTTGACTCAGGTATGTCATGAAACAGACACATCAATATCACCTTGTTTGGGTCCACCCCTTTCACTTTCTTGGCAAGACAATACCCTATGATAGCGGCCCTAAAGCAGTGATCTGCCACAGATTCTCCCCCTGAACCTAAAAACTGGTAGCCAGTCCTGGGAGTCTTTTTTAGCATCCCCATCTCAAAGAAAAAATTGACCAGTCTCTGACTGCCTTCCTCCATATCCCACTCCTTTTTTTATTGGGTACTAACGCTATTTGCTCACCATTTCAATGTCAAGGACCTGCCTTGAAGAACTGTTATTGCCAGACCCTATAGCTATAAGGTAAGATGATAAAAATTCCCTAAGGCCTAAGATCAAGGTATCCCCATCAAGACCTAAGAGAAAGGAGGGAAACATGGCAGAATTAAAGGATGGTTGCGTGAAACCAGCCTCGGGCCCTCTGGTCCCCAGGCCACATCAACCAGGTGGGGAAGGTCCCACTCAGAGCAAGGAGGAGCAGATGATAGCAAGGGTAGGGAGAGAGGCCATTGATTTTGAAGCAAATGCCTTTGTAAAGGACAAGGGATTTGTAAACATCAAGCTCTCAGACTACAAAGGGAAGTGGATAGTCCTTTGTTTTTATCCAGGGGACTTCACCTTTGTTTGACCTACGGAGCTGGCGGCAGTTGTCGCCCGTTATGAAGAACTAAAGGCCCTGGGGGTGGAGGTGCTGGCAGCCAGCACAGATAGCCGTTTTGTGCACATGATCTGGCAAGAGGCAGAGCTATCAAAAATGGTCCCTGGAGGGGTTCCATTTCCCATGCTGTCAGATGCAGGGGGAAGGATTGGCGCTGTATATGGAGTTTATGACGAGGCAGCAGGTGTGGACATAAGGGGGAGGTTCATAATTGATCCAGACTTTGTTATCAGGGCAATGGAGGTGCTTACCCCTGAGGTAGGTAGAAACCCTGAAGAATTAATTAGACAGATCAAGGCATTCCAACACGTGAGGGCCACAGGAGAGGTAACACCTTCTGGCTGGACACCTGGCCAGGCAACATTGAAACCAGGGCCCATGCTGGTGGGAAAGGTCTGGGAGGTCTGGAAACCATAAGGGTTATTGAGGCCCCACGGCCAGGGGCCGTGGGGGCTAAACGCCGGTAAACTGGAGGTCAAACAACTTTTTAAATCTACCGTTCAGGTTAAGGAGTTCAGCCTTTGTCCCGGACTCCAGTATCTTTCCTTCCTCCATAACCACGATCCTGTCTGCATTTAATATGCTGGATAACCTATGGGCCACCATGATTATGGTTAGATGGCCTCTTAGGCCTTCTATGGTCTCTCTAATCATTTGATCACTCTCTGCATCCAGGGCAGAGGCAGCCTCATCCAATAGTAGAATGGAGGGCTCCAAGAGCAAGGCCCTTGCTATGGCAAGCCTCTGACGCTGCCCACCTGACAAAGCCACTCCCCTATCCCCAATAACGGTCTCATAGCCCTTGGGCTGGGCCACTATAAAGTCATGGGCAAGGGCTAGCTTGGCTGCCCTTATCACCTCTTCCATGCCCTTGTTTTGGGCACCATATCTAATATTATTGGCTATGGTGTCATTAAACAGAATGGTGTCTTGATTTACAAATCCTATCTTTCTTCTGAGGTCCCTTAGGCTAAACTCCCTTATATTTATCCCGTCCAACAAAATAGAGCCCCTATTTACATCGTAAAACCTGGGCAAGAGGTCTAAGAGTGTGCTCTTCCCTGCACCTGTGGAGCCCACAATGGCCACCATCTCCCCTGCCCTTATCTCAAGATCAATGCCCTTCAAAACAGGGGCTTCTTTGTCATACCCAAACCAAACATCCTTAAACTGGATCTTTTCTTTTAGACCCAAAAAGGGTCTTTTTTCTTTGCCTTCCTCTATTTCACTATGGGTCTTTAGGATCCCAAAGACCCTTCCAGTTGCCCCTTGGAGTGTTTTAATGTTGTTATTTACAAGGGAGAGTTTCTTTATGGGACCGTACACCCTTGAAAAGGCAAATACCATGGAGACAATCTCTCCCAATGTATGCTGGAAATAGACCTTGCTAAGTATCAACACCCCTGGGACAAAGAGAAAAACCATGGCATCCATGAATGGCCCCAGCCCTAGCTGCCATTTGTTCCAGTTCATTATGTTTTTATAGAGACTCTGCACCTCTTCACTAAATCGCCTGCTTTCCCTCTCCTCTTGGGCAGTACCTTGTATAACCCTGAGGCAAGTGATTCCCTCGTGGTACCTCTGGCTTAGTTGGGCATTTGCATCTTGCACCCTCTCTGCATGCCTCTTTACCTTTCGTCCAAACTTCCTCACCACTAAGGCAATGACAGGGACAAACAGGATCAAGAGTATGGTCATCTTGTAATTCATGTAGAGGAGATAGGAAAAAAATGCCAGGGCTGTTACAGGGTGTTCTATAAGACCTACCAGTATCTCCCATATCATGGACTGCATAAGGGTGAGGTCTGCATTTGCCCTGCCCACAAGCTCTCCAGTCCTCTTATTGGTATAGTACCCAACATGGAGGGTAACAAATTTGTTAAACAGGGCCTCCCTGATCTTGTTTACCACCTTTGTGGAAAAGGCTGCGCCGCAAAGCCCCCCTAAATAGGTGAAAAGGCTTTTTAACAGCACAGCCCCAAAGGCAAGGAAGGTCAAAATGATCAACAGATTATCTGAAGGTATATCTTCCAACAAGACCCTTGTACCTAATTTGAAGCCCAAGGCACTATTCTCATCTGCCAATGGCCATGGTATCTCCCAAGATACCCTTTCCCCACTGGATCTCATCCCTTGGTCTATGAAGGGCTTAAGGAGGTAGGCCGGGATTACCCCAAACAGGGATGCAATGGAGGTAAAGAGGATTGTGGCCACTATTAGTCCAGAATGGCCCTTTACATATTTTGCAATGTCCTTACCCAGTATCTTTTGTAAGACCATGGATCAAAATTTTTAAAGGCCTATTCCCAAATGGCGGTTATGACCCGGTCCCTCCCATTGAGGTCCTTGATGACCCTTATATGCCCGTAACCCATGGAGACAAGAACATCTTTCATCTCTTGGGACTGTGATGGAGAGAGCTCCATCAAGAGGTAGCCTGGTTTTCTCAGGTATTCCCTTGCCCTTTTTCCGATCTCCAGGAGATACTCTAGGCCTGAAGGTCCCCCAATTAAGGCCTCCTTGGGCTCATAGTCCTTTACCTCAGGCTCAAGTTGCAGCCACTCCCCCTGGCTCACATAGGGAGGATTTGAGATTATAAAGTCAAAAGATTCCCCCTCTGATATAGTTGCAAATAGATTACCTTCCCTTAGTTCTATCCTTTTTTCAAGGCCGTACTTAGATATGTTTTGCCTGGCGTAACTTAGGGCCTTTGCAGATATATCAATGGCTACAAAGCTAAATCTTGCATCTTCCATACAAATGGAAACGGGAATACATCCGCAACCAGTCCCCATGTCCACTGCATGGATACAGTCCCTATTTTCAAATTCTCTGGCCTTTGCGATCCTTAGCACTGCCTCCACCAGGATCTCTGTCTCTGGCCTGGGTATCAATACCCCTGGCCCCACCTCCAGCTCCACTGAATAAAAGCCCCATTTGCCCAAAATGTACTGTAAAGGCTCTCTCCTTAATCTTCGCCTTATCAAGTGCCTATATGCTTCAATTTCCTCTGCCTTGAGGGGCTTATCATATTCTAAATAAAGTTGCATCCTACTTTGGCCCAGGGCATGGGCAAGGAGGAGCTCTGCGCATAGCCTGGGAGAATCTATGCCTTTTTCTTTTAGGTATTGGGTACTGATCTTCAGAAGCTCAGCAATGCTAAGGGACCTGTCCCTCATCTCAGTGAAGTGTCACAGACTTCAAGGCCTCTGCCTGAAAATATGTCACCAATGGATCAATGATGAAATCCAGTTCTCCTTGAAGCACCTCCTCCAGCTGATAAAGGGTAAGCCCTATTCTGTGGTCTGTAACCCTGCCCTGAGGAAAGTTATATGTCCTGATCCTTTCACTCCTGTCCCCACTACCCACCATACTCCTCCTTTCCTCTGAGATCTTGCCGTGTTGTTCCCTCTGCATCATCTCCAGGAGCCTGGAACGAAGTACCTTCATGGCCTTGGCCTTGTTCTTATGCTGGGACCTTTCATCTTGACAGGTTACAACCAGCCCTGTGGGTAGATGGGTAATTCTAACAGCAGAGTCTGTGGTGTTCACATGTTGTCCGCCATGGCCCGAGGCCCTAAATATATCTATCCTTAGGTCCTCTGGCCTTATCTCCACATCCACCTCCTCTGCCTCAGGGAGTACCGCCACAGTTACAGCAGAGGTATGGATCCTGCCCTGGCTTTCTGTCTCAGGGACCCTCTGGACCCTGTGCACCCCTGCCTCATATTTTAGCCTGCTAAAGGCCCCTTCCCCTGAGACCAAGAGGATGATCTCTTTAAAACCACCCAAGCCAGTCTCATTGGCACTCAAGACCTCTGTCTTCCATCCCTTCTTTTCAGCATACCTCACATACATCCTGTAGAGATCTGCGGCAAACAAGGCAGCCTCTTCACCACCTGTCCCTGCCCTTATCTCCAGAAGGATATTTCTCTCATCATTGGGGTCCTTGGGGAGTAACATAAGCCTTAGGCTCTGAGACAGCTCTTCCTCCTCCCTCTCCAATTGCTCCAGCTCTTCTTTGGCAAGCCTTCTGATCTCAGGATCATCATCTTCAAGAAGTATCTTGTTTTGGTCCATCTGTCTCCTGATCTCTTCCAGCCTCCTGTATGCACCCACAATGGGCTCCATCTTCCTCAGCTCCTTCAAATACTTCTGATAGGAGCCTATGTCCTTTATCACATCAGGGCTGGCAAGCTGATTTTCCAGTGCTTGATAATGCTCTGTGATCTCTTTTACCTTGGTTAAAAGATCCACGCTCATTTTAAAATGTCTCCCTGGGGAAGTATGAGTGGAAGATAGACTAGTGTTGGAAAAGGGCTAAGGGCCATTCACCCTTAAGCCCATACTCAAAAGATATGACCCTGTTTTCAAAGCCACCTATCAAGGGAATATCCCAACTAAGGTTTTTCCACCCTTTCATACTTCTTCCTAAACTTCTCTATCCTTCCTGCTGTGTCTATTATCTTTTGCCTGCCAGTAAACATGGGGTGACATCGGGAACATATCTCCACCCTGATCTCCTTCAAGGTTGAACCCACCTCAAACTCATTGCCACATGCACACCTTGCAATAGCCCTGTGATATTCTGGATGTATACCTTTCTTCATCGTGCCTTCTCCTAGCTACTCATGGATGCCAAGAATTCTTTATTATTTTTGGTGCCCCTGATCTTGTCAAGGAGAAACTCCATGCTATCAATAGGGGTCAGAGGTGCAAGGAGTTTCCTAAGTATCCATATCCTGTTTAGATCGGCCTCCTCCAGGAGGAGCTCCTCCTTCCTTGTTCCTGATTTGTTTATGTCAATGGCAGGAAATACCCTTCTGTCACTGAGCCTCCTATCCAGGTGGATCTCCATGTTGCCAGTGCCTTTAAACTCTTCAAATATAACCTCATCCATCCTACTGCCAGTGTCTATCAAGGCAGTGGCTATGATTGTGAGGCTCCCACCCTCCTCTATGTTCCTTGCAGCGCCAAAAAAGCGTTTTGGCTTATGCAGGGCATTGGAATCCAGGCCGCCACTAAGGATCTTTCCACTTGGCGGCACAACGGCATTATAGGCCCTGGCAAGCCTGGTTATGCTGTCTAGCAAGATAACCACATCATATTGGTGCTCCACCAGCCTTTTGGCCTTTTCAATCACCATCTCCGCCACCTGCACATGGCGTTGAGGGGGTTCATCAAAGGTGGAACTAATAACCTCTGCCCTCACAGACCTCATCATATCCGTAACCTCTTCAGGCCTCTCATCTATGAGGAGCACAATCATGTGGATATCTGGTTCATTTTGGGCAATGCTATTGGCTATGTTCTGAAGTAGCATGGTCTTCCCGGTCCTGGGTGGTGCCACAATCAGCCCCCTCTGCCCCTTACCAATGGGTGTGAGGAGATCCATGATCCTGGCTGAATAGTTGGTGGGCGTGGTCTCCAGCTTTATCCTCTGATTGGGATAGATGGGGGTAAGGTTGTCAAAGAGCACCTTGTCCTTGGCCACCTCAGGGTCTTCAAAGTTAACCTTTTCCACCTTTAATAGGGCAAAGTACCTCTCCGAGGACTTTGGGGGCCTCACCTGCCCTGAGACTGTATCCCCTGTTCTCAGATTGAATCGCCTGATTTGGGATGGGGACACATATATGTCGTCAGGCCCTGCCAGATAATTGGAATCAGGCGCCCTGAGAAAGCCAAATCCATCAGGAAGTATCTCCAGGACCCCTTCACCGTATATCAACCCGTTTCTCTCGGAATGGGCCTGAAGCAAGGCAAATATGAGATTTTGTTTGGGCAGACTCGTTGCATTTTCAATATTGTACTCCTTGGCTAAATTAGCCAGCTCTCCAATCTTTTTCTTCTTTAATTCCGAGATGTTTAAAATGAGTTCAGGCCTTTGAATTGCCTCTCCTTGTGATTCTTGTTCCTGGGGCGTGGGTGCTTCTTGCACCATTGGTTCGGAATTCTCCTCCAATACGTCCTTTTTTTGCTTCGTTCTCATGCTCCTATCCTGCTTATATAATATTTTGTCCTCTTTAAGGCCTCCCTTTATCAATGATTTTTTGGGAATTCAGAAACTGAAATGATGGGCAAGCCTAAGGACTTCCTCCACTGGAAGGATGTGGATATACTATAAGGTTAGGTAATAGGTTGTCAAGGGAATCTGGATAATCAATGGCGCCCTTCATTGTAAAAGTTTTGTGTACATCTCTATTGGGGTTGAATTCCTTGGGCTTCTTTACAAACACCGCATCTGAGGCATCCCTTGTCACCACAAGGTGGTGAAGAAATAGCCTCCAGACCCATCTGATATTCTTTCCAAAGAAAATCCCGTGAGATACCGTGATCTAAATGGGCCCATGGAAGTATCTCCTTGGCATCTCTCTGTCTCAAGACGAAATAATCCGGGCTGAGGATGGAATCCTTTTTAAGCCTTTTTAGGTCCCAATTTAGGGCATTTCCCAGCATTATCATGGAGGCCACCCTTCTATCACCCATGGAGATCAAGGACTGAAGATATGCCCACTTTGGGACATCTGTGGCCACTGATATCCCCCCTTCCCTTGAGAGGGCCCTCACTATTTTGTTTTGCCGCTCTTTTAAAGTACTTATATCCTCCATGGCACACCATTGAAAAGGGGTAAAGGCCTTGGGCACATAACAGGAGAGGTTTACCTTCAGCCTTGCCACCCTACCTTTTGGTGCCATCACCTTTATAAGGACGTGCCTTATCCTTTTGGTAAGATCCACAATACCTTCCACATCTTCCTTGGTCTCTGTGGGAAGGCCTATCATGTAATAAAGCTTAATGTTCTCTGCTCCACCCTCTCCTAGAACCCTAATACCATCCAAGATCTGATCTTCCGCCAGGCCCTTGTTTATAACCCTCCTCAATCGCTCAGTACCTGCCTCAATGGCAATGGTAAAGGTCCTCTGACCTCCCTGGGCCAAAAGGGACACTATATCCCCATCCACCTTGTCCATTCTAAGGGACGAGAGCCCAAACCTCATGCCTCTGGCCAACAAAAACCTCAACACATCTTTCAAATAGGGGATATCCAAGATACAAGGGGCCAATAGACCCAGTTCCCGGCCACCAATATCCTGTAAGAGTTCAAAGGCCACTTTTTCAGGGTATATCCTAGGAGGTCTATAGATAAACCCTGCCAAACAAAACCTGCAGGCCCTGCCACACCCCCTTCCCAGTTCCACCAACCTCCTCCCTGGGAACTGACTTGTCTCTGGCAGTTCTTCTCCAAATAGAGGCAGGCTCTTTCCCTTTGGTATATCCAGGTATTTTTCCACCTTGATCCTGCTGGGAAGCCCACTTTGGGTGGCCCTTAGCCCCTTTAATATACCCTGATGATCAATCTCCGGCTCGTAAAGAGAGGGCACATAGGCGTTCTGAAGGAGGCTTTGAACCTGGATCAAAAGTCCTTTCTTTTCAAGTCTGCCCCTATTTAACCTCAACAGGTCCAAGAACTCCCATAAAAAGGCCTCTGCCTCTCCCACCAAAAAAAGGTCCACAAAGGGTGCCAATGGCTCTGGATTGGCATTTACACACACACCCCCTGCAAGGACAATGGGGTCATCTTCCTCCCTATCCAGGGAAAAGGGCCTGAGCCCCGACCCCTCCAGTATAAGGGGTATGTTTAAGATGTCATTTTCAAAGGAGATGGAGAAGGCAATGATGTGGAACTGCCTGAGGGAAACAACCCTGCCCTCCTCATCCACTACCTTTTTGGGCTGGAAAGGCTCGCCATTTTCCAGTACAAAGAGCCTCTTTACCCTTATTCCCGGGTATGATGATAAAAGGGTAAAGACCTTCCACATACCCAAGTTGGCCAAGCCCAATGGGGCAACATTGGGGTAAACAAGGGCAATACCTATGTTAAGTCCAGTTTCCCTTCTCTCCCCCACCAAAGACCTAGGCCTTTTCAGGCAGCTCCTTCACCCGCAGGAATGTGGGGTAATCCAGCCTGTCTCTCACCCCAAACAGGTCCTTAAAGATGGAGCCCTTCTTTTTTTCCTTTTCCTTCAGTTCCTGCCTCTGCATGGAATTACTATGGATCACATGTTTCTCAAGTCTCTCCAATCCAGGACCCCTCACATCCCATTCTGCATGGGCCTCTTCAGGGGTTGCATCCCTTAACTTTACAATCTTCCCCTGATTACCACCCATTCCCTTTTGCACCTGCTCCACCTGCCCATTTATGCCAGTGGCCACCACTGTTACCTCCACCTCATCCCCCATATTGTCATCAAATACAAGGCCCCAAAACGTCTCAGCCTCTGGGCTGACCAGCTTTTGTAAGAACTCCGAGGCCTCCCTTATCTCCTCCGCAGAAAGGTCTGCGGTACCTGTGAAGTTCATAATAAGGCCCCTGGCACCCTTTATGTCAGAGTCTTCCAATAGTGGTGAGCTAATGGCCTTTCTGGTGGCCTCCATGACCTTGTTCTCTCCACTTGCCCTTCCAAGCCCCATAATGGCCTTGCCTGGGAAAGAAAGTACCCGCTTAAGGTCATTAAAGTCCAGATTCACATATCCCTCTCTGGTTATCAGGTCTGAGATGCCCTTCACCGCATGGAATAGGACCTCATCTGCCTTCAGAAATAGGTCCCTAAACTTGGTGCTCTTTCCACCTATGCCCAAGAGCTTTTCATTGGGGATGACTATTATGCTATCCACCACTTTTTTAAGACATTCCACCCCTTCCATGGCCTTTTTCATCCTTGATTGACCTTCAAAGGGGAATGGCTTGCTAACCACTGCCACTGAAAGGATATTTAGCTCCTTGCAGATTGAGGCTATGATAGGGGCTGCCCCTGTTCCTGTTCCTCCACCCATGCCAGCGGCAATGAAGACCATATTGGCACCCTGCAGTGCTGACTTTATCTCATTTACACTCTCCTCAGCAGCCTTTTGCCCCAGTGCCGGCTCTCCACCACATCCCTTCCCTCCTGTGGTCTGTGGACCAAGCTGCACCTTATTGAGGCATTTGGACCTGTTTAAGTCCTGCAAATCAGTGTTGGCCACATAGAGCTCAACCCCTTCCATATTGCTGGAGATCATGTTATTTACAGCATTACCCCCAGCACCGCCAACACCTATTACCTTGATCCTCACCACTTCCTTTCCTTTGGGTTCTTCCACAAATTCAAAGCCCATCTCCAACCTCCTTTTATCTCCTTATGTTTTTACCTTTATGCATTGGAAAACCATTTACGCATCCGTCTAAGTACCTTGTAAAAGATGTTTCCCTGATTCCTCCTAAACATCTTTTTTCCCCTTAACCGCCTGGATCCGTAAATTATCAGCCCCACTGCAGTGGCATACACGGGACTGGCAATGGACTCCATCCCACGCTCTATACCCTTTGGGTATCCTAACCTTGTGGGTACCCCAAATACCTCTGAACCCCTCTTTAACATACCTGGCAAAAGGGAACTCCCCCCGGTGATTACAAGGCCCATGTTTATAAGCTGGTTTACATGTTGCTCCACTGTCTCCTCTTTCAGGAGGGTGAAGATCTCCTTTACCCTGGGCTCCAGGATGGCCAGGATCTGGCCCTTTGACACAACCCTCTCATTCCAGCCTGTATTGGTCTTGAGCTCCACACCCTCTTCAAGGTCCCCACACTCCCTGTGGCAAAAACCATGGGTCTTTTTAAGGGCCTCTGCCTCTTGCCTGGAGATCCTGAGTCCAATGGCCAGATCATAGGTGAGATTGTCACCACCCAAAGGTAATACGCTGGTATATCTTACAGTTCCCCCGTAATATACAGCCATATCCGTTGTGCCTCCCCCAAAATCCACAAGGGCTGTGCCCAAATCCTTCTCGCCGTGGTGAAGCACTGCCTCTGCAGAGGCCAAAGGCTGAAGAACTATGTCATCCACATCCACCCCTGCCATATTTGCTGCCTTGATCAGGTTCTGTGCCGAGGCCACAGCAGCAGTTACCACATGGAGGTTCACATGGAGGGTATTCCCGCTCATTCCCATTGGGTTTTTTATCCCCCTCTGCTCATCCAGGGTGTATTCCTGAACCACTGTATGAACTACCTCCCTTTCCACCGGCACAGGTACAGAGCTTGCTAATTCCAGGACCCTCTTTATATCCTCCTCCCTCACCTCCCCTGACTTTAAGGTGACGCTGGCAGTAGTGTTGTAACTCCTGATATGGCCTCCGGCTATTCCAGTTATTACAGAGTGGACCTTGGTCCCTGCTGACCTTTCAGCCTCATCCAAGGCCCTTCTAACAGAAGTAACCGTTGATTCCATGTCAATCACCACACCCTTTCTGAGGCCATCAGAAGGGGCAATACCAGTCCCTATTATCTCAAGCCCTTTCTCCTTTACCTGTGCCACCAAGACACAGATCTTGGTGGTACCAATATCAAGCCCTGTTATGGTGTTGTGCCTGCCCCCCAACAGCATCCCTAATCCCTAAAGGCCACTGCCACACCTGATTTGTAAAATGGTGTGATCAAAGCCACCTTCTTCTCCTCGCCCATGGACCTTAAGTAACTGTGGACGATTTTTAGTGCCTTTAGTTGCGTCTCCAACTCAGGGAGGTACACCTTTATGGCAAAAGGGGCACTTCTAAAATACAAACAGGCAAAAAAGTCATTTATAAAATGCACCTCACTGAGTTCTGAAAGGGAAAAAGGCCTCTGATTCCTGGATATTGTATCTAAGACATACAAAGCCTGCTTTTTCAAAAACTCTTCTTGCTCTGGGTCTGACCTTGAAATTCCTGTAATTATAGGACATTCTTGCTCATCTATTATGCTAACCTGTTTAATAACTCTACCTGTACTGTCGATATAGTAAGGTTTCTCATATAAAACAATTGCATAGGGCCTACGTACTTCCAAGAATATATAAATCTTATCTGGAAAACTGCGTTTTACAGCCACATCAACTACTGACTTGTGAAGCTTTATACTATTTTTAATTTGTTTAGGATTTAATTTCCATATATTCTTACCAGTTTCTATCCCTGCGAGAGCAAGGATCTCTGTTGCCATCCTATCATCAACTCCCTTTATGTGTATTTCTTTCAAATTAAAAAAAGATACATTGCTTATTATTGTATAGCTTATCATGAGGAAGTACTTAATTACAATAGCAATTAAAGCAGACCCAAGTATAATTAGTGTAAATATGCTTAATAACTTCACAGCTCCATATCTTTTCCCATCTTCCACTCTATCTCGCCCTGTATTGAGATATACCGACATTAAATATGCCCTCAAAGTCTCTATGTTAAGCTCTCAGGTATAATTACAATCTCTAACTCAAGGCCCTTACCTGTCTTTTCCTTTACCTTTTTTTTAATCTCTTCTATCAACTGAATGATTTCCTTGGAACTGGCGGCACCTGTGTTAATGATGAAATTCCCGTGTTTCATGGAGACCTCTGCGCCCCCAATCCTATGGCCCTTTAATCCCACCTCTTCTATTAGCCTCCCTGCATAATCCCCTTCTGGGTTCTTGAACACTGACCCCATGGTGGGGACATTACTGGGCTGGCTTTGGATCCTTCTGTGGAGCAATCTCTTCATCTCGTTGAAGACTGCCTCCTTCCTTGAGGGCTTAACCATAAAAAGAGCAGACACCACCACCTGATCCCTTTTAAGCTTGGAGCAACGATAAGCAAGCCCCAGCTCATGGATATCCCATTTCCTCTTCCCCTCCACAGGATCCAAGACCTCGGCCCAGGCAAGGACGTCCTTCACCTCCCTGCCATAGGCCCCTGCATTCATTCTTATAGCACCACCCACAGTGCCAGGTATCCCCACAAGGAACTCAAGCCCTGCCAGGGCATTTTTCAGTGCATATTGCAAAAGGGAGGAGATTGTGGCACCTCCATAGGCCAAAAGCCCTTCTTCCGTCTCCATCACCCTTTTCAACTCACCTCCCAGTTTCACCACCACGCCATCCATCCCCTTATCAGGGGCCAGTACATTGGTACCCTTGCCCAGGACAAAATAAGGAATACAAAGCCTCCTTAGATGGGAGATTACCTGGGCCAATGCCTCCTCAGTATTTGCAATGAGAGTGGCCAAAGGAGCGCCCCCCACCTTTATGGAGGTAAGGTCCTTGAAGGTGAGGTCATGACGGATATCCAACCCTGGTTGGGACCCTATTTTCAGTTCTTGTATGGCTTTTATGAATTTAGATGCTTTCAATCAGCTCTTCTCCAAGCCTGAAGATATCCCCTGCACCCAAGGTCAAGACCACGTCCCCTTGCCTTAATAAGGGCAGAACCAATTGGGCCTCCATGGCATCCTGTACAAACACATCCTTGTGGCCATGGGACTTGATTTCCCTTGCCAGGTTATGGTGATCAACCCCATCAATGGGACTCTCCCCTGCAGGGTATATGGGAAAAACCACCAAAAGGTCTGAGTAGTAGAAGGAGACTGCAAACCTCTCTGCCAGGTCCCTTGTCCTTGTGTACCTATGGGGCTGAAACAAGACCACAAGCCTTCTGAAGGGCCATACCTCCTTTGCAGTCTTAAGCACTGTATGGATCTCTGTGGGATGATGGCCGTAATCATCCACAAACACTATGCCCTTTTTCTCTCCCTTTATCTGGAACCTTCTGGCAAGGCCTCCAAGATCCTGTAACCCGGCCCTGATTACATCAATGGAGAGGCCCAACTCCAGGCCAATGCCCACTGCTGCCAGGGCATTTCTCACATTGTGTTCCCCTGGCACACCCACCTCTATCCTGCCCAGAGGTTGACCATGGAATGTGGCCTCAAAACTCACCTTTGCCCCTTCTTTTCTTATGGATGAGCCCCTCAGGTCTGCCTGCTGACTGAGGCCATAGGTCACCACCTTTCTGTTTACCCTTGGAAGGATCAACTGGACCTCTTCATCATCCAGACACAAGAATCCCTTGCCATAAAAAGGCAAGTTGTTGAGAAACTGTACAAAGGTATCCCTGAGTGTCTCCATGGACCTGTAGAAGTCCATGTGCTCCCTGTCTATATTGGTCACCACAGCCAGGATGGGAAACAGGTGAAGAAACGAGCCATCACTCTCATCTGCCTCTGCCACCAGGATATCCCCTTCACCCAGCCTGTAATTTGCGCCGCCCCATACATTGAGCCTGCCGCCTATCACCACTGTTGGATCCAGCCCTGCCTTTGTAAGCACAGAGGCCACCATAGAGGTGGTGGTGGTCTTTCCATGGGCCCCTGCAATAGCTATCCCGTACTTGAGCCTCATAAGCTCTGCCAGGATCTCTGCCCTTTTGATAACAGGGATGCCCTTGTCCTGGGCAGCCAATATCTCTGGATTATCCAATGGCACGGCAGAGGAATATACAACCACATCTGGATCTGACAGGTTTTCTTCCCTGTGGCCTATGCTGATTCTCGCCCCTAGTTGCCTGAGCCTCTCAATGGTGGAACCTTCCTTCAAGTCTGAGCCAGTGACCTCATAACCCAGGTTTAGTAAGAGCTCGGCAATACCACTCATGCCTATGCCACCTATGCCCACAAAGTGTATTCTTTTGGTGCCACCAAGGGGCCTCAATTAAGCACCCCCTTCCTTTTGAGGAGATACAGGACCTCCTCGGCAATCTGGGCAGCGGCATTGGGCTTAGAAAAGGCCTTTGCATTGAGGTGCATTCTAAGGAGTCTCTCCCTGTCATTGAGCATGTTCTGTATCACCTCTGCCATCATGGGAGGATTGATCTCTTCTTGATCAAACATCAGGGCAGCCCCAGCCCTCACCATTGCCTGGGCATTTAGGTGCTGGTGCCTGTTGGCTGCATGGGGATATGGGATAAGCACAGAAGGTATGCCAAATTGGGCCAGCTCATATATGGTCCCTGCACCAGCCCTGGCCACTGCCATGGTCACCCTTTGATATACTTCACCCATATCAGGCCTAAAGGCAAAGACATGGGCATCTATTGAATTCTTTTCATAGTGGGCAAGGACGGACTCAAGATCCTGGGGCCCAGTCTGATGGTATATCTTCAATACCAGGCCTCTTGATCTCAGAACAACGAAGGTCTGGGACATCAGTTGGTTTAGAAACCTTGCCCCTTGACTCCCTCCCAGTACAAGGACGCTATTATAATCATTGGGGTATTTGGCCAACTGGCTACTCAACAAGAGCTCTTTTCTTATGGGATTCCCAGTGAGGATTACAGACCTCGCCCTGAGGTAAGCCCTGCTTTCCTCAAAGGAGATAAAGGCAACCTGGCAAAGCCTAGCACAAAGCCTGTTTGTAATCCCAGGAAAGGAGTTCTGTTCGTGTATCATAATAGGTATTCCTAGGAACCTTGCAGCTACACAAATAGGCCCAGCCAGATAGGCCCCCATGCTCAATACCAGGTGGGGCCTCAATTCCTTGAGCATGGATACAGCAGTTAACACACTAACGGGGATCTGGAAGATACCCTTTAGCCTTTCCCAAAGACCTTGTCCCATTATCTTTCTAACGGTAAAGGTCTTGTAAGAAAGGCCATGGATTATCACTGAGCTTATCTCCATATCTTTGCCTGTAATCACCACCGTTGGAAAGACCCCATGTTCCATCAATGCCTGGGCCACGGATATGCCCGGGAACAGATGCCCACCAGTGCCACCAGCTACTAAGAGGACCCTAGGCTCAGACCCAGTATGGTTCCTGCCCATCTCCCATCCTTTAAAAGGCCTGGGCATATAATCTCTTCCTCACCACCCCTGTTCTGTTAAGGGAGGAAGAGATATTTAAAAGGAGACCAACGCTTGCAAAGGTTACCACCAGGGAAGAGCCCCCATAGCTGAGAAAGGGCAAAGTAAGCCCCTTTGGGGGAAATAGGGCAGTGGCCACACCCACATTTATGATCACCTGCAAGGCAAACATGCTTGTAAGACCCCATGCCAGGAAGGATATGAACTTGTCCTTTGCAAGGTGGGCCAGCCTGATACCCCTATAGATTATGAAACCAAAACAGAATATTATGATCCCAACAACAATAAATCCAAATTCCTCTGCCACAATGCTAAGGGCATAATCAGTGTGAGGCTCTGGGAGATAGAACAATTTTTGAATACTCTCTCCAGGGCCTTTTCCAAATAAGCCCCCAAGGGCAAAGGCATACATGCTGTGTATGGGTTGAAAGCCCTTACCCAATGGGTCCTTCCATGGGTTAAAATGGATCATGATCCTGTCAATGTTATAGCCCTTCACCCAAATAAACATGCTTACCAAAGCAAGGCCAATACCACCCAATATGGCGAGATACACCGGCCTTGCCCCCCCTATGAAGAGCATCCCACACAACCACCCACATAGTATTATGATAGTACCCACATCCGGCTGTAAAAATAATAGGGCAACAAAAGGCATCAGGATTAGAAACGGTTTTATAAATCCATCTCTCAGTGTCATCATTGACCTTTGATTGTTTGTCATATAATTTGCTATATATATTACAAGACATATCTTCAGCAGTTCTGATGGCTGCAACTTACAAAATTTTAGATTAATCCACCTGGTTGCATTGCCAGCTCTGTGACTTAATCCTGGTACAAATACCATACAAAGGAGTATGAAAGACAATATCATCAAGATCAAGCTTATATTGTACTTTGAACCTATTTTATCTCTTAACTGATATAAATCAATTTTTAGACACAATATCATAGCCAATATTCCAACTACACTAAAAATTAGCTGGTTTTTTAGGTAGTGCAAATCAGTACCATATTTTGCAATAGATAATTGGTTGCTAGCAGTATAAACAACAACTAAGCCAAATAGCCATAACAATATTGATGTCACAAGTATATAAACATCAATACTCTCCTTCTTAGGATTCTCTTCCATCCTTAAGCTCCATTACGGCCTTTCTGAAAGCATCACCTCTATCTTTATAATCTTTAAACATATCAAAGCTGGAACATCCTGGAGACAGTAGCACCATATCCCCTGGTTTGGACATTTGATAGGCCAGTTCCACAGCCCCTTTCATGGTGTTGGCAAAATGGTATTGGAACCTCTCTTTAATACATGATGCAATGATTCCGCTGGCCTCTCCCATCAAGATGCAACACCTGATCTTGCCGTTGCCTGCTTCCAATATTGGTGTATATTCAGCTCCTTTATGCCTTCCTCCCAATATAAGGACCACATTATTATCCAAGCCCTCCAATGCCTTTACCACTGCATCCACATTGGTGGCCTTGGAATCATCAATGAAGATCCTGTTATCAATCTCCGCCACCAGTTCCATCCTGTGGGGGAGGGCCTTCAATTGACCTATACACCCCTCTAACTCCCTTGAATTCATGCCCATCAAGGCCCCCACCATGATCACGGCAAACAGGTTGCTGAGATTGTGTCTGCCAAACAGCCTGTATCCAGAGACAGAGATCTCCATCTCTTCCAAAGGGGGCTTTAGTATGATAGTGTTGGACTGATAAAAGGCGTTTATAAGTGGTCCCTGGCTAAATGAGTACCTGAGTATGTTTGCCTTAGTGGGAATCTGGGATGTCTTCAACACTGGGTCATCCCAGTTAACAATGGCATAATCCGTTGTCTTTTGGTTCTTAAAGATTGATAGCTTTGAATCCACATAGTTAGAAAACGAAGGATATCTATCAAGGTGATCAGGTGTTATGTTTAGCACTATGGCAATGTGTGGGGAAAAAGTGCTGGCTAAATCCAACTGAAAACTGCTTATCTCCAAAACATAGAGGTCAAAAATCTCCCTTTCAAGAATGGGTTTAATTACAGGTGTTCCAAGATTTCCTCCCACAAATACCTTATAACCTTTTGCCCTTAGGATCTCCCCTATGTGTGTAGTAACAGTGGACTTGCCATTGGTGCCAGTTATAGCAATTACTGGCTTGTCAATAAGCCCTCCACATATATCCAGCTCCCCTAAGATGGGTATACCTTTTGCCCTGGCCTTTCCTATTACATCCAGATCAGTGGGCACCCCAGGGCTGGGTATGATAATGTCTGAAGAGAGGAGGGTCTCAAGGCCATGCCCCCCTGATTCCACGGACACACCCAGATCAGAAAGCTCCTTTACCATAACAGGATCAAGGGCATCCCGGGGCTTCAAGTCACTTACAGTGACCATGGCACCATTTGCCAAGGCCCACTTGGCCATATAATAGCCAGTGATACCCAATCCCAAGATTGTAACCCTTTTATCTTTAAGCATCATTTAACTATCTCAGCTTTAGTGTTGTCATGGACAGTATTCCTAAAATAATTGCTATGATCCAAAACCTCACAATTACCTTTGGCTCAGCCCAGCCTTTTAACTCAAAATGATGATGGATGGGTGCCATTCTTAAAATTCGTTTCCCATTAGTAAGCTTAAAATAAGAAACTTGAAGTATTACAGAAAGTGTCTCAAAAACAAAGAGTCCACCCACCAGCAATAGTACAATCTCTTGTTTTGCTACAATGGCAACACTACCAAGAGTAGCACCAAGGGAAAGGGAGCCAACATCTCCCATGAATACCTCTGCTGGATAGCTATTATACCATAAAAAACCAAGCCCAGCTCCAACAATTGCACCACAAAGAATGGTTATTTCACCAACACCTGGTACATAAGGCAATGCAAGATAATTTGCTATACGTATGTGACCCGCCACATAGCAAAATATACTATAGCAAAAAAAAGCAATTGTCACTGGCCCTATTGCCAAACCATCAAGGCCATCTGTGAGATTTACAGCATTAGAGGTACCAACTATGAGAAAAACTACAAATGGTATATAGAGTAACCCAAGGTCAGGCCTAATATTTTTAAAAAATGGAATTGTAATAGTGGTATCTACCAGCTTAAAGCTATATATGTAAAGAGCTACAATTGTAGATGCAATACATTGTGCGATAAATTTCTTTTTAGCACTCAGCCCCTTGCTACTTTTTCTAACGTTTTTCAAGTAATCATCCCAAAAACCAATAAGAGCAAAGCTAATCATTATAAACAATACAATCAAAAATAATTTGTTTCTAAAATCAATCCACATGAGGCAAGAAATAATTACACTGGATATTATCAGAACCCCTCCCATAGTTGGGGTCCCTTTCTTTGAAAAATGCGCCTTGGGACCATTCTCCCTGATGTACTGCCCTATCTGCAGCCTCCTCAGCCAATTTATAAGCCTTCTTCCAAAGACTAAAGAAATCAATATTGAAGTGACAGCAGCGAGCATGGTCCTAAAGGTAATGTATTTGAAGACATTAAACCAGCTTATTAAATCCTGAAGTTCTAGAAAGATCTTGTAAATCAAATCAAATTCCCCTTACTATTAATTTCATTTACGAGTTTCTCTGCTAATTTGCTCAACCCAATTCTATTAGACGCCTTGAAGTAAAAAACAGTATGAGGCTCCACCATTTTGTAAATATCTTCTAACAGATTTTCTTTATCATTGTATACATAAACTTTGTCTGCTTCAAGCCCATTGTCAATAGCTGAATTCTTTATTATAGTTGAGTATTCTCCTATCAAAAAGAGTCTATCAGGCTTACAACTAGAACATATTTTACCTGCTTCAATATGTGCATCTTCACTCATATTGCCTAACTCTAACATATCACCTATGCAGAGTATTTTTCTATATGGCGAAAATAGCTTTTTCATTGTCTCAATACCCTGTTTTAAAGAAACAGGATTAGAATTGTATGAATCATCTATAACATGTATATCACTATTCAGCTTTATAATTTGAAACCTTCCTTTTATTGACCTAAGATTTTGTAATCCTCTTTGTATGAGTTCAGGATCTATTCTCAGGTAAATGGCAGTAGCTGTTGCAATTGCTGCATTTTTTAAATACTGAAAAACTGGTATAGGAACCTTGAAAGAGAATTGTTCATTTGTTATCCTGCTGTATATAGAAAAAGTACCTAGGGCCCCCTCTTCTTTTATATCCAGTACAAAGTCATTATGTGGCAAGGAGCCAAAGCTCAAGATGGGTCTTTTAAGTCCCTTTGCCTCTTGCAAAAGCTCTTTGTTGTCGCCATCAAGTAGCACAGGGCAATATGGCCTTATATTCTCCACTAGCTCCAGCTTAGCCCTTCTTATACCCTGTATTCCTCCAAAGGCCTCCACATGAGCCGGGCCTATATTTGTTATTATGCCCAGGTCTGGCTCTGCAATCTCTGTTAATCTCTTTATCTCCCCTGCTCTATTCATACCCATCTCCGCCACGCAATACAGGTGCTGAGCCCCAAGGCCAGTGAGGGACAGTGGCATTCCCACCAGGTTATTGAGGTTACCCGGGGTATAGTGGGTTGGGCCCATCTGTTCCAAGAGCTTTACAAGGGCCTCCTTTGTAGATGTCTTCCCTGTGCTTCCTGTAATTGCAATCAAATAGCATTGGCTCTTCACCCTAAACCAGTGGGCCATGTCTCCAAGGGCCTTCAGGGTATCTTTCACCTTTATCACTGGGATTGGAGGTATTTTTAAGGATTCAGGGACCCTTTCCACAACCACCCCTGCTGCTCCCTTTTCCACTGCCTGTTGCAGGAACTCGTGGCCGTCAAACCTCTCCCCTTTTAGGGCAAAAAACAACTCTCCCCTGGAAATGGTCCTGGTATCGGTGGAAACACCAGAAAACCATTCCTCCTTACCTTTGGAGATGAGCTCTCCTCCCAGGGCCTCTGTGGCATCCTTTATGGCCGTTCTATTCACCCCTTTTCACTCCATTTAGGTCCCTTATTGTCTCTATTATCACTGCCTTGTCCTTAAAGGGTACCTTTGTATGGCCTACAATCTGGTAGTCTTCGTTACCCTTTCCTGCCACAAGGAGGATGTCATTGGGATTTAACATCCTTATGGCCATTTCTATGGCCTTTTTTCTATCCGGCTCCACAAAGAGACTGAAATCCCCCTTTCTTACCTCATCAATCCCTGCGCATATCTCATTGATTATAACCATTGGTTCCTCTGTCCTGGGGTTATCAGAGGTTACCACCACCACATCGGAAAGACGGGCAGCAACGTTGCCCATCTCTGGTCGTTTGCCCCTGTCCCTATCTCCTCCACATCCAAAGACCACCAAAAGCCTTCCAGTACAGACATCTCTCAGGGCCATAAGGACCTTTTCCAGGGCATCTGGTGTGTGGGCGTAATCCACGAAGATCTTTGCAGAATTGGGATGGGCTATGGGCTCCAGCCTTCCAGGCACACAATCCAGGTCTGCTATGCCTTCTTCTATGGATTCCTTAGGTATATTTAGAGCAATGGATGCACCAATGGCTGCCATAATATTATACAGGTTATGCCTGCCAATCAACTTAGATGAAACCTTTATGATACCCATCTGGGTCTTGATCTCTGCCTTGATGCCAACGGGCTTCAATTCATAGTCCTTTGGGTGTATCTGGAAGTCCTTTTCAAAACCATATGATATCCCTTTTTTACTCAGCTCATTGATGAGTATTCTTCCCCACCTATCATCTGCGTTGATAACTGCCCAGGAATCCATATCCCTTAAGAGCTCTCTAAAGAGCCTTGCCTTTGCCTTGAAGTAGGCATCCATGGTCTTGTGGTAGTCCAGGTGATCCCTTGTGAGGTTGGTAAACACAGCCACCTTGAATCCGCAGGCATCAACCCTGTGCTGATCAAGGCTGTGGGAGGAGACCTCCATGATCACATGGGTTACAGAATTATGAGCCATAAGGGAAAATATCTCCATTAATGCCCCTGGGTCAGGGGTAGTGAGGTCAGAGGGCCTCAGACCCCCTTTAATCTTATAGCCCAAGGTTCCGATAAGGCCTGCCTCTATTCCAGCATTGGATAGGATGCTCTCCAGGAGCCAGGATGTGGTTGTCTTTCCATTTGTCCCTGTGATACCCACAAGGGTCAGGGCGGAAACAGGGTCTTCAGCAATAAGCCTGTAAAACCAGGGCAATAGCCTCCTGGTATCTTGCACCGGGATGCACCTCTGATCCATTCCCTCAGGCCTAAAATTGCACACCGCTGCCACTGCCCCCCTTTGAAATGCCTCTTCAATAAAATCATGACCATCCAGATTGCTGCCCTTTACTGCCACAAATAAATAACCTGGCTTAACCAGCTTAGAGTTATGGGTCACGCCCAACACATCCAAATGGGCCAATTCTGGTCCAATTTCCATACCCAGGTTTCTGAATATATCACCAAGCCTCAAGAAAGAACCCCTTTGATCCCATCATCCACCATAGGGGGGTCGGAAATAGACCACCACCTTGCCCACATCCAACAAGCTGGTATATGGCTTTGGCTCCTGGCTATATGCAAAGCCACTCCCTTGCATTTCCACAGGTACCCTCAGGAGCCTGGCTGTTCCAAGGACCTCTCTCATGGTCATACCCTTAAAATCAGGGAGTAGATTATTCTGGGCAGCAGAGAGAAGCTCCTCCCTCAACGAGAATCCCCTTTGCCCAATACCATTATTGGCCAAGGCCAGTGGGGATGGTCTTGTGGGACCAACACCAAGCCTGGCCAAGACTATCTTGCCTATTTCGCTGAAAACCGGCGCAGCAACAATACCGCCATAGTACTGCCCCTTTGGTTCATCGATTATAATGGCCATTACAACCTTTGGTCTATCAGCTGGAGCAAAGCCTATGAAACTGGAGATGTACCGCCCTGGTGCATAGGATTTGGTCTCAGGATCCACCTTCTGGGCTGTGCCAGTCTTGCCCCCCACAAGATAGTCCTGTATCTTGGCATTTG
>FWWL01003535.1_pt1 | contig 28294 bp, 24 predicted proteins | sample 2228331 | NCBI WGS metagenome assembly FWWL01 (sample SAMEA103939775, study PRJEB20133) | metagenome
AAGGCACGGGCTTGTGCTGCACCGGGGAAGGCGGTAGAATGGAGGAAAGCCTGCAGGCGTCGCGGGAATGCTCCCGGCGGCGCATTTCTCTGACAGGGACGGAGCACGCCTGCGAGCCGTCCCGGGAGGTTGACCCGATTGGACCGCAGCACCATCTCCCGCCGCGACTTCCTGAAGGGAGTCACCGTGTTCTCCGCGGGCGCGTGGCTTCTGGGCCGCGACGCCCTGCCTCTGCCGGCTGACCCCCCGCCAGCCCCGGGGTTCGGCATCGACCGGACCGTGGTCGGCATCGCCGACATCCCGTCTCCGGCCGACATCGAGACCGCCGTCCGGCAGGCGGTGGAGCTGGCCGGAGGGCTGCCCCCCGGCATCGGGCCCGGCAAGGTCATCGTCATCCAGCCCAACCTCGTCCAGGCCGGGTGGACGAGCGGCAGCGGCGTCGTCTCCCACGCCAGGGTGGTGCGGGAGGTCATCAGGATGTGCCTGGAGGCCGGAGCCCGCGTTCAGGACATCTTCGTCTGCGAAGGCGCTGCGAGCTTCTATGGAGGCCAGGGAAGCTACGGGGCTCGCGAGATGACGCTCAAGGCGTTCAAGGACAGCGGCCTGGACGCCAACGGCGACCTCTACGACGATGAGACGGGAGTGCGCCTGGTGGACGCCAATCAGGCGGGCCAGCTCTATCCGGACTTCCCCGGCTACAGCGGACCCTACAACCCGGACTACGTCACCCACGTGGTGAAGCCGTTCCTGCTGAACAGGGTCTACGTGCTGCTGAACCTGGTGGCGAACTGCGACTTCCTCATCCGCATCCCCTGCATCAAGAACCACAACCTGGCCGGCATCACCGGCGCGCTGAAGCTGGCGTGCGGTCTGGCTCCCACGGACATCTACCACTATCCGGGACTGCCCTTCTACAAGTGGGCGCTTCTGCATCAGCCGTCCGGCGGCAACAACGAGCTCATCACCAACGCCAAGACTCAGGCCGACATGACGCTGTGCCGTCCGCCGGACCTGGTGGTGACGGACGGGCTGGTGGGCGTCACGAACGGCCCGTGCGGCGGCGACGGCGGTGGCGGCACCGTGAACCTGCCTCCCGGCGGACCCATCCGGGCCATCCTGGCCGGGAAGGACCCGGTGGCGACGGACACGGTGCAGGCGCTGGTGTGCGGATACCAGACGCACTCGGGCAGCATCCCCGCGCTGTACTGGGCCGCTCAGGCGGGGCTGGGCACGGACGACCCGCGGAAGATAGAAGTGCGCGGCCGCCACGTATCGGAAGTGCGCAGATGGTTCCCGGCGTGGGGAAGCGCGAAGCAGGGAGACCGCGTCAACCCGGTGGTGGGAGACGTCAACCTGACGCTGGACTCCTCCCTCCGACTGACCGCAGCTCCGTCGGGGGCCTACGACGCCAGTCCGGGACTCTGCAAGGCGGAGCTCTACGTGGATGGCGTTCTGGTGGACACCTCGCCGGCGCCGGGCCTTTCCACCTCGTGCCTGCTGGCGGGCGCGGCCGCAGGGCAGCACACGGTCAAGGTGACCGTCTATGACGGGATGCTGAACGAGACATCCCTCACGCGCACGGTGAACGTGCAGAACGGGCCGCCCGTCTCTTCGGCTCTGGCGGCGGCGGATTCCACGCGCCTGTTCCTGGGGCCCGTGGTGTTCGCGGGGACGAGCGTGGCGCTCGAGCCGCAGACGTTCTTCGTGATGAACCCCGCCGGCACGTCCGGGCTCAGAGTCCGCTACCGGGGGACGGCTCCCGCGATGAATGCCGGCTCCGGGGTGAGTCTGGAGGGCGAACTGCAGACTCAGGACGGACAGCGGGTGCTGATGTGCTGGGCTCTTGCGCCGCAGGAGGGCTCCTGGCCGGTGCGTCCCAAGTTCATGCTCAACCGCGCCGTTGGAGGAAGCTCCCTGAACGCTCACACTCCCGGCGTGACCGGCGGGACCGGGCCCTACAACCTGGGCTGCCTGGTCAGGACATCCGGCGTGGTCCGGGCATCGGGCACAGGGTGGTTCGTCATCGACGACGGGTCGCTGGCGGGAGGGTTGAAGGTCCTCTGCGGCCCGGTGGCTCCTCCGGCCGCAGGAGCGCGCGTGGTGGTGTGCGGCTTCAGCTGCTGCGAGGAGTCCGGCGGGAGCATCCGGCCGGTCCTGGCGCTGCGCGCCGCCGCGGACATCCAGACGCTGTAACACCGCGAGCGGCCAGGAGGCGGCGCCGCCGCACGGAAGTCCGCCGGAGCACCGGCGCGCGCGGAGGAGTCACAGGCTCCTTCGGCCAACATCTGTCCCGGATGGAGGGCTGATGCGATGCGTGTTGCGGCGATTGAAGCGTTGGCGGTCCTTTTCACCTGCGCACTGATGAGCGCTCCGTCGGAGGCGGCGATGCAGGTCCGGGTGGTAGACGCACTGGTCAAGGTACTGCCGGACGGGAGCGTCCCGGACGACCCGCTCCGGGAGGTGCGCGTCGAGGCGGCGAGGGGCGAATACGAGAACGCGCAGATCATCGTCCGCAGCGAACAGGCGGGCGCTCTGCGCGCAAGGGCGTCGTCGTTTGCCGGTCCTGCCGGACCACGTCCGTCCATGCGCGTGCGATTCACCGGGTATGTGCCCGTCACGCGCGGCACAGGGCACACTCCGGACCACCTGCTGGTCGCGAAGCCGCCGGCGGAGATTCCCGACCCGCTTCTGGAGGATGACACCGTCTCCCTGACCCCCGGACGGCTGCAGAGCGTCTGGGTGACCGTGCGGGTCCCGGTGGATTGCGCTCCGGGAGAGTATCGCGGGACGGTGCATCTGGAGGGCCCGGACGGAGACGCCGAAGTCCCGGTCACGCTCCGGGTGCGCGATGTCGTCGTGCCGCAAGAGCGCACCCTGTTCATCACCAACTGGTTCAATGTGGAGAACATCGCGGCGGCAGGCGGCGTAAAGCACTGGAGCGAGGGTCACTGGAAGCTTCTGGAAGCCTGGGCGCGTCTGATGCGCGACTACCGGCAGAACGTCGTGCTGACCCCGCTGATGTCGCTCATCATAGCCCGCGAGGACGCGGAGGGACGGCTCAGCTTCGACTTCTCGCGCTTGGACCGGTGGGTGCGCCTCTTTGACGAGGCCGGCGTGCCCGGCATCATCGAGGGGGCCCATCTGGGAGGACGCTCCGAGTGGGAGGCCCCGGACTTCGACGCGGCGCGCCCCCTCACCCTGCTGCCGGACGGGAGCGTGAAGGCGTGGGAGCCCGCCAAGGTGACCAGCGAAGCCCAGCGCCGGTTCCTTTCCAGCTTCCTGCCCGCCCTCAGGGACCATCTCAGGGAGACGGGATGGCTGGGGCGCTACGTGCAGCATCTGGTGGACGAGCCCATCCCGGTGAACGCCGACAGCTACAACAGGCTGGCCGCGATGGTCCGGGAGTTCGCGCCGGAGTTCCGCATCATCGACGCCACGATGTGCCGGGAGGTGGCGGGGTCGGTGGACATCTGGGTGCCGCAGCCCCAGGAGATCGCCGCGCACCGGGATTTCTTCCAGGAGCGCCGCGCCCTTGGGGAGGAGGTCTGGTTCTACACCTGCCTGTCTCCCACATCGGGCTACATGAACCGGATGGTGGACTACCATCTGCTCCCTGTTCGGCTGCTTCACTGGCAGAACTTCCGCTACGACCTGCCCGGCTACCTGCACTGGGGCCTCAACTTCTGGCGCGGGGACCCGTTCCGCAATCTGGAGCCGCCTCTCAGCGGCGAGACGTACCTGCCCCCCGGGGACACGCACATCGTCTACCCTGGAAAGTACGGGCCCCTTGCCAGCATCCGGCTGGAGGCGATGCGGGACGGCATCGAGGATTATGAACTGCTCCGGATGCTCGCGGCGAAGGACCGGAGGGCCGCGGAGCGCATCTGCGCATCCGTGGTGCGTTCGATGACCGACTACACCCTGGACCCCGCCGAGTTCCGGAAGGGGCGAAGCCGCCTGCTGGACGAGCTCGAGAGGAGGCGATGAGAAGGCTTGCCCTGCTGGCGTGCATCCTGCTGTGGGGAGGGGCGGCTCCGGCGCTCGCGGACGCGGGGGCGGAGTCGGTGATGCGCGTTTCCGGCGAGTGGGAGGTGACGCTCACAGCCGGCGCATTCCGCCACGTGGACGGCGACATCCGCATCCGGGACGCGGCGGCGCTCAAGGTGGCGCCTCCTCCCGTGCGGCGGCATCGCGACACGGACAAGCTGCCTGTCTGGAACCCGGAGGCTGCAGGATGGGCGAAAGGGCTTCGCCTGAAGGGGGTGCGGACGTTCGAGACCACCGCCCCCGGCCACCTGACGCCGGGAAGCCTGACCGTGCGCGGCGCCGCAGGCGGCACCGTCTACCGCAGGGGCAGCGACTACGAGGTGGACGAGCAGTGGGGGACGGTGGGCCGCCTCCCGGAGGGCGGGATACCGGAGGATGCGGAGGTGGTGCTGGAGTACTCCGTGTGGCTCGACCGCCTGGACTCCATCGTCGCCATCGCCGCGACAGGCGGACAGCCGTTCCTCCGGCCCGGAGAGCCCGGCCTGGTGAATGTGCGTCCCCCGTCGCCGGGATACGGGGAGACCGTCCTGGCCAACATCTGGGTGCGGGCCGGGCAGCAGAGGCTGACGGAGGAGAGCATCTACCGCGTCATCGAGCCCGCCTACCCCGAGAGGAAGCAGTGGCCGCCCCCGGCGCAGTCGCTTCTGCCGGGCGCCTGGCGGAAGCTGAACGAGGGGGGCTCCCTGAAGATCCTTGCCTGGGGAGACAGCGTGACGGCGGGAGGAGAGGTCTCCGCGCAGCATCTGCGATGGCAAGACCGGTTCCTCGGACTGCTGAAGCAGAAGTTCCCCCGCGCGGACATCCGGCTGGAGACCGTCGCGTGGGGCGGGCGCCGGTCGGGGGACTTCCTGAAAGAGCCCCCGGGCTCGCCCTACAACTTCGAGGAGAAGGTGCTCGGTGCGGGAGCGGACCTCGTCATCTCCGAGTTCGTCAACGATTCCCATCTGACCCCGGCGGAGGTGGAGGAGCACTACGGCCATCTGCTGCGCCGTTTCCGCGAGGCCGGGGCCGAGTGGATCATCCTGACGCCGCACTTCGTGTGGCACCGCTGGATGGGGGCCGGCTCGCCCCGTCTGGAGGACGACCCGCGTCCTTACGTGGCCGGTCTGCGGCAGTTCGCGAGCAGGCACGGCGTGGCGCTGGCCGACGCGAGCCTCAGGTGGGGGCATCTCGTGAAGGAAGGGATTCCCTACGAGACGCTGCTCGCCAACTCTCTGAACCATCCGGACGACCGCGGACACCTGATCTACGCGCTGTCGCTGATGGAGCTGTTCCAGTAAGCGGCAGCCGGCAGCGCTCCGGGCATCCCGGGCAGGAACGGGGCGGGCGCGCGGCGAAGCGGCAGACGGACGGGCGGCCTGCCGGGGCCGTCCGCCCGGGAGAATGCAGGGAGGGAGACACCCACAGGACGGGAGAGCGACGTGGCGGATAATGTGACGACCATCGGATTCGTTGGCTGCGGCGGCATCGGGATGCACCACCTGAGCATCTGGCAGAAGATCGACCGGGCGAAGGTGGTGGCGGTGTGCGACATCATCCCGGAGCGGGCACAGAAAGCGGCCGAGATGATGGGCGCAACGCCCTATACGGACCTCGCGGAGATGCTGCAAAGCGAGCAGTTCGATGCGGTGGACATCTGCACCCCCTCCGGACTGCACGCCCAGCAGGGCATTATGGCGATGGAGGCCGGGCGGCACGTGCTGGTGGAGAAGCCGATCGACATCGACCTGGCCAAGATCGACCGGCTCATCGAACTGGCGGACAGGACCGGACTCAAGCTGGCGTGCATCTTCCAGTACCGCTTCAGCCCGCAGATCCAGAAAGCCAACCAGCTCATCCGGGAGGGCAGGCTGGGACGCATCATCTCCTGCAGCACCTATGTGAAGTGGTACCGCGCGCAGGAGTACTACAGCGCGGACGCCTGGCGGGGCACGTATGCGCTGGACGGCGGGGTGCTGGGCAATCAGGGCATCCACAGTCTGGACCAGCTGTGCTGGATGGCCGGGCCGGTGGAAGAGGTGGAATACGCCCATCTGGACACCATCGACCGCCAGATCGAAGCGGAGACGTTCGCGATCGCGGTGGTGAGGTTCGAAAGCGGCGCCCGCGGGGTCATCGAGGCAACCACCAACTGCTACCCGGGGATGCCCACGCGCACCCAGATCTTCGGGACGCAGGGGAGCGCGGAGTTCGACGGGCACACCGTGGTCAAGTTCTCCGTGCTGGGCGAGGAGGTGGACCTGCAGACTCAGGAGGAGGGGCAGGAAACGGACGGCCGGAGCGACCCGATGGCCATCGGGCTGGCCGGGCACCACGCCCAGATGATGGACTTCGTCCAGGCCATCCAGGAGGACCGCCCGGTGCTCTGCGACGGACGCTCGGCGAGGGTCCCGGTGGACTGCCTGAACAAGATCTACCGCAAGGCCGGCGTGAAGCAGAAGATCGGGACCTAGAGCGGAGCGCGTTTGACGCGCCCCCGCGGGGCATGATAGATAGAGTGCTGACGGTCAGGAAGCGACGCTGCGGGCCTGCGGCTGCTCCTGACCTTTTTCATGCCCGATGAGGCGACCGTCCGGGAGAACACACCCTTGAGGCTTTTCGGCACCCAGAAGATAAACGGCGCCGGCCACCTGGAGGTGGGCGGATGCGACACGGTGGAGCTGGCGCGGCGGTTCGGCACTCCGCTCTACGTGATGGACGAGGCGTTCATCCGCGAGCGGATGCGCGCCTACCGGAGGGCGTTCGGCGAACGCTATCCGCAGGTGGCCATCGCCTACGCGGGAAAGGCGTTCCTCACCCTCGCGATGGCGCGGATGGTGGACCAGGAAGGCCTGCATCTGGACGTGGCATCCGCCGGGGAGCTGTTCACAGCCCTGAAGGCGGAGTTCCCGCCGGAGCGCATCGTGATGCACGGCAACAACAAGAGCCGCGCCGAGCTGGAGATGGCCCTCGAGCACCGCGTGGGACGCATCGTGCTGGACAACCTGCACGAGCTCGCGATGCTGGAGGAGCTGGCGAGGGAGCGCGGGGCGGCGCCGGACGTGATGGTGCGTTCGAACCCGGGCGTGGACCCGCACACGCACCGGCTCATCCGGACGGGTCAGGAGGACTCCAAGTTCGGGCTGAACATCCGCGACGGCTCCGCCATGGAGGCGGTGCGCCGGTGCGTGGCCAGCGACGTTTTGAGATTCGCCGGCGTGCACTGCCACGTGGGGTCGCAGCTGATGGACGCATCCGCCCACCGGGAGGCTGTGGACGTGATGTGCGCCTTTCTGCGGGACATCCGCGAGGAGACGGGCGCCGAGGTCGAGGAGCTGAACATGGGGGGCGGCCTGGGCATCAGTTATCTGGAGAGTCAGAACCCGGTCAGCATCGACGACTATGCGGAGACCATCGTCTCCGCGCTGCGGGAAGGGATCGAGCGCTACGGCATCCGCCCTCCGGTGCTGGGGCAGGAGCCGGGACGCTCCATCGTGGGGCAGGCGGGAATCACGCTCTACGAGGTGGGAGCGGTGAAGAGGGTGAGCATCCCCGACGAGCCCGGCTACCGCGACTACGTGACCATCGACGGGGGGATGTCCGACAACCCGCGTCCGCAGCTGTACGACGCGGTCTACGAGGCGCTGGTGGCCGACCGGGCCGGAGAGCCCCGCGACTGGCGGGTGCGCATCGCGGGCAAGCACTGCGAGACCGACATCCTCATCCAGGACACGATGATCCAGCAGGCCGGGCCGGGGGACATCCTTGCGGTGCAGGCCACCGGCGCGTACAACTACGCCATGGCCAGCAACTACAACCGGCTTCCCAGGCCGGCTGTGGTGCTGGTGTGCGACGGCCGGGCCGATGTCATTGTGCGCCGGGAGAGCCTGGACGACGTGGTGCGGCACGATGTCATCCCGGCGCGGTTCTGGGAGGTGAAGAAGGTGGGAGCAGAGTCCGGTGGACTTTGACTTCTACCGCATCTTCGTGACGCTGTTCGCGGTGGTGATATCCATCACCGTGCACGAGTTCGCCCATGCGGCGTCGGCGGTCGCGGCCGGCGACGACACCCCCAGGCGTCAGGGCCGCATCTCGCTGAACCCGGTCGACCACTTCGACCCGGTGGGTTTCACGATGATCGTCTTCATGACGGTCATGGGGTTCGGCATCGGCTGGGGAAAGCCGGTCCCGGTGAATCCCGCGAACTTCAGGAACCCGCGGCGCGACGATGTGCTGGTCTCTCTGTGGGGTCCGGCGTCGAACATCATCATGGCTGTGGTCTGCGCCGCCCTCCTGCGGACGGGAGCGCTGGCTTTCACGCCGGGCATCCGCTACTTTCTTATCATCATGGTGGTGGTGAACATCGGCCTGGCGCTGTTCAACCTCATCCCGCTGCCGCCGCTGGACGGGTCGCACATCCTGGCGGGCATCCTGCCGCCCGAGAGCGCCCGGAGCTATGTGCGGTTCGCTTCGCAATATGGAATGGCAATTCTGCTGCTGCTCCTGGTGACGGGCGGGGTGCGGCTCATCATCGGGCCGCCGCGAGAACTGCTGATGACGCTCCTTCTGGGGCGCTGAACGATACGAGTCTGAGACAGGGAGATTCAGGAACACCGTGGCCAAGAGACTTCTTTCCGGGATGCAGCCGACGGGGATGCTCCATCTGGGCAACCTCGAGGGGGCGCTGCGCAACTGGGTGCGGCTGCAGGACAGCTATGACTCCTACTTCTGCATCGTGGACTGGCATGCGCTGACCACAGTCGCGGAGGACCCCAGCAACCTGAAGTCGCTGGTGCGCGAGGTGGCGGTGGACTTCCTGGCGGCCGGGCTGGACCCGGAGCGGTGCGCCATCTTCGTGCAGTCGCACGTGAAGCAGCACGCGGAGCTGCATCTGCTGCTGTCTATGATCACGCCCCTGCCCTGGCTGGAGCGGGTACCCACCTACAAGGAGAAGCGCGAGAACCTGAACATCGAGTCCGCATCGTACGGGCTGCTGGGGTATCCCGTGCTGCAGGCGGCCGACATCATGGTCTACAAGGCGGAAGCTGTGCCGGTGGGCCGGGACCAGCTGCCCCATCTGGAGCTGACCCGCGAGATAACCCGGCGCTTCAACTTCCTGTTCGGTCCGGTGTTCCCCGAGTGCGAGGCGCTCCTGACGGAGGCGGCCGTGATGCCCGGCACGGACGGCCGCAAGATGAGCAAGTCCTACGGCAACGCCATCTACATCAGCGACACGGCGGACGAGACGGCGAAGAAGCTGAAGACCATGTTCACGGACCCGGCCAAGCTCCGCCGGGGAGACCCGGGACATCCCGAAGTCTGTCCGGTGTTCGCGCTGCAGCAGCTCTATAACCGGGAAGAGACCGCCTGGATCGACGAGAACTGCCGCTCCGGCGCGCTCGGCTGCGTGGACTGCAAGAAGAAGCTGACGGAAGCCCTGAACGAGAATTTGGCCCCCATCCGCGAGAGGCGGCAGGTCTTCGCCAGCGACCCCGCTCTGGTGGAGAAGGCGCTGGAACAGGGAGCGGCCAGGGCGCGCGAGACCGCCGAAGAGACGATGAGGGAGGTCCGCGCCGCGATGAAGCTGGGCTGACGCGCCGACGAAGGGTCAGGACCCGGAGACCTGCACGTAGGCCCCGGACGCCTCCGCCACCGGCGTGCCATCGGAAACGGTCATCACACTCCGGCAGCGGCAGACGCGTCCGCGCCGGCTCTCCAGCCACGCCTCCACCCGCAGGGGCGAGCCGGCCGGCGCCTGCGCGCGCAGGCGCATCTCGAACGAGCCGGTGACGACCGGAATCCCGCTGTCCCACAGGACGCGCGCCATCGCCTCGTCCAGCACCGTGGCGATGAGACCTCCATGCGTGATGCCCGCATAGCCCTGATGGTCCGGCTGCGGAGTCCACTGGCAGCAGAGGCGGCCGCCGTTCCACTCGAACTCCAGATGAAGCCCGATGGGATTCTCAGGTCCGCAGGCGAAGCAGCGGCGGTTGTCGCGAAGCTGGATGCCGGTCACGGCGGCATTATACCCTCCCGCGAAGCGCCCGCTCAACGGCCCTGCCTCGGACGCCCGTGGCGCAGGCGTGCTACAATCCAGACGTGATGGGCGAAGGGGAGCGAGGCGACAGAGCGCGCGGCGGCATCCTGCTGGACGAGTTTGCCGCTCATCTGCAGCGGACGGGAGCGTCGGAGCATACCGTCCGCGCGTATACCCGGGACATCGCCCGGGCCTCTGGCGACCTCGGGATAGACCTGGACGATGCCGCCACGCTGGGGCGGGCCGGACGCGCCGGGGTGCGGCGATGGCTTGCCCGGATGCGCTCGGCGGGCCTTGCCCCCGCGACCGTGGGGCGGAGGCTGGCGTCGCTGCGCTCCTTCCTGAAATGGGCTCTCGGGAAGGGTTATCTCCGGGAGATGCCGTCGCTGGACGGCCTGAGCCCGGGGCGCTACAGGCGGCTGCCGAAGTTCCTGACGCAGACGGAGACCGTCCGGATGCTGGAGGACCGTCCAGGCGACGACCCGGCCGGACTGCGGGACGCAGCCCTGCTGGAGCTTCTCTACGCAACAGGGCTGCGGGTATCGGAGCTTGTGGCGCTGGACGTGGAAGACGTCCGGGGGCGGGAAGCCATCCGGGTCATCGGCAAGGGAGACAAGGAGAGGGTGGTGCTGACCACGCGGGCGGCGCGGGAGGCGGTGGAGCGGTATCTGAGCGCCGGCCGTCCGCGACTGGCCCGCGCGGCGAGCGGGGACGCCCTGTTCCTGAACACGCGCGGAGGGCGGCTTTCGGAACGGTCGGTCAGGAGGATAGTGGACCGCTCCACCCGAGGCTACTGCAGCCTGCCGCACGCAGGCCCCCACACGCTTCGCCACACATTCGCCACCCATCTGCTGGAGAACGGGGCGGACCTGCGGACGGTGCAGGAGCTTCTGGGGCACGCCGACCTCTCCACCACGCAGATCTACACCCACGTGACGCGCGACCATCTGCGGGAGGTGTACCGCAGGGCGCATCCGCGCGCGAGGCTTCAGAGCCGGAAGGACGACGGGAGTTGAAGATACGGTCCACGACGGTGCTGGCCGTCCGCAGGGACGGCAAAATCGCGATGGCGGGGGACGGACAGGTGACGCTGGACGCCGCCATCATCAAGGCGGGCGCCCGCAAGGTCCGGCGCATCTACCACGACAGGGTCCTGGCGGGATTCGCGGGCTCGGCCTCGGACGCTCAGACCCTGACGGACCGCTTCGAGTCGAAGCTGGAGGAGTCCGCCGGGAATGTGCGGCGCGCGGTGGTGGAGTTCGCCAGGGATTGGCGCACCGACCGCATCCTTCGCCGGCTGGAGGCGCTGATGATCGTCGCCGACAGAGACTGGCTGCTGGTCATCAGCGGCAACGGGGACATCGTGGAGCCGGATGACCAGATCGCGGCGATCGGCTCAGGCGCCGGCTACGCCCGGGCTGCCGCGCGCGCCCTGCTGGAGAACACGGACCTGAGCGCGCGGGAGATCGTGGAGAAGGCGATGAACATCGCCGCCGACATGTGCATCTACACCAATCACAACATCCACATCGAGGAGATGTAGAGGCGACCCTGCCGGGAGCGCACGCTCCCGGCGAAAGGCGGACAGGACGGTATGGACACAGTCTTTCAGGTGGGGCCGGAAGGCGAGGTGGTTCCCCGGGAAGTGACGGAGACGGCGGGACTCCCGGACGACCTCACCCCGCGCCAGATCGTCGAGGAGCTGGACAAATACATCGTGGGGCAGGACCGCGCCAAGCGGGCGGTGGCCATCGCCCTGCGCAACCGCCGCCGCAGACAGCTGGTGCCCGAGGACATGCGGGACGAGGTGATGCCCAAGAACATCCTGATGATAGGGCCTACGGGCGTCGGGAGGACCGAGATAGCGCGCCGCCTGGCGCATCTGGTGCGGGCGCCATTCGTCAAGGTGGAGGCGACGAAGTTCACCGAGGTGGGCTACGTGGGGCGGGACGTGGACAGCATGGTCCGCGACCTGGCCCAGGAGTCCTACCGTCTGGTGGAGGCCGAGGAGATCGAGAAGGTCCGGGAGAAGGCCCGTGAGGCCGCGGTGGACCGGCTGCTGGACCTGCTGCAGCCGCCCGCGCGCGCGTCCGGAGGGTCGATGGAGCGCCTGGCCGCGGCGATGGGCGAGTGGTTCGCGCGGCAGACTCAGGGACGGCCGGGAGCCGCTCAGGCGCCGGAGCCTGCCGCAGAGGAAGACGAGGACGTCGGCGAGACGGAGGGGCTCTCGGAGTACGAGCAGCGAAAGGCCGAGCAGGTGGAGCGCCTGAGGGCGCGTCTGCGCGCCCGGCTCGTCTCGGGAGAGCTGGACGACCGGATGGTGGAGATAGAGGTGGAGGACACCTCCAGCCCGTTCCTCCAGGTCTTCTCGCCCCAGGGGCTCGAGGAGATGGGCATGGACATCTCCGGGATGCTCGGAGGGATGCTCCCGAAGCGCAGACGCAGAAGGACCGTGACCGTGGCCGAGGCGCGGGAGATCCTGGCGGAGCAGGTGGCGCGGGAGATGGTGGACCAGGACAAGATCACGCGGGAGGCCATCGAGCGCGCCGAGCAGGCCGGCATCATCTTCGTGGACGAGTTGGACAAGATCGCGGGAAGGGAGTCCGGACAGGCGGGCCCGGCCGTCAGCCGGGAGGGCGTCCAGAGGGACATCCTGCCCATCATCGAGGGTTCCACCGTCATCACCAAGCTGGGACCGGTGCGCACGGACCACATCCTGTTCATCGCGGCCGGCGCCTTCCACATGGCCAGACCGAGCGACCTCATCCCGGAGCTGCAGGGACGCCTCCCCATCCGGGTGGAACTGGAGAGCCTGACGGTCGAGGACTTCAAGCGCATCCTGACGGAGCCGCGCAACGCCCTGTTGAAGCAGTACGCCGCGCTGCTGGCCACGGAGGGAGTGACGGTGGAGTTCACGGAGGACGCCGTACAGGCCATCGCGGAGATCGCCTGGGACGTCAACTCGCGCACGGAGAATATCGGCGCCCGGAGGCTTCATACCGTGATGGAGCGTCTGATGGAAGAGCTGAGCTTCAATGCGCCGGACCTTGAGGAGAAGCAGGTCGTCATCGACGGCGCCTACGTGCGGGACCGCCTGACGGACCTGGCCCGCGATGAAGACCTGAGCAGGTACATCCTGTGACCTGGGGGCCGTCCACCGCCGTTGCCATCCTGCTCGCCGCCGGGGCGCTCCTCGTCTGCTGCCCTCCCGCACGGGCGGCAGATACGCGGGCGGACGCCTTTCAGCGCTCCACCCTGATGTTCCTGCGTCCGGAGATGTCCGCGGAGGAGACGGAGGCCTACGCCGAGGCCTTCGCGCGCTCCGGGATGACCGGGGTGCTCATCGGCGGGGGCAGGCACCACTACCTGCACGACGACCTGCCCTACCTGGACAGCTACGTCAAGGCCGCGAGGGCGCTGGTGGAGGCGTGCCGGAAGCGCGGCATCAGCGTGGCTGAGCATCACAGCGTGGTGCTGACGACCCGGGAAGACTTCGCGGAAGAGCACGCCGGCTGGATACAGCGGGACTTCGAGACCGGAGAGCCGTCCGTGTGGCCCGAATATCAGACCCGGGCATTCTGCCCCAACAACCCGGACTTCCGGCGGCACTACTGGCGGCTGGCCTCGGACCTGATGCGCCGCATCGGGGCGGACGCTCTGATGAGGGACGACGCGGTGTTCCATCACGGCTGCGCCTGCGCGGCATGCGCCGAGAGGTGGCGCAGGGAGACCGGGGGTGACATCTTCGAAGCGCACCGGGAGTCGCGAGTGAAGGGCAGCGATGCCTGGCGGCAGTGGCATGCCATCCGGCGCAACTGGTACACGGACTTCCGGCGGTGGCTGCTGGACAGGCAGCGCGAGGAGTTCCCGGACACGGTCTGCCTGGCGCTGACCGGAAACGCCCTCTCGCCATGGGGCGGACAGACGCATGGAGGGGCGGCCGAGGGCAGCCTGGACACCGCGGACATCGCCGTCTGGGAGGTCTACAACCCCGCCGAGTTCTACAGCTGGCGGCGGCTAAGTGTGGAAGCCGCCGTCATGAGCGAGGCGGCCCGGGTGCGAGGAGTCACGGCCCTTCTCCTGCCCTACGCCGACACGGCGGAGAACCGCGATGTGTTCGACCCGGAGGAGGAGACCTTCGCCTGGGGACTGGGACAGGCCCACGGGCTGCCGTTCTCGCTGGGACGTGTGTTCCTGACCGGGTTGACTCCGGAAGACGAGCCCCGCGCCTACTTTCTGTTCGAGCGCGACAGGCTGAGCCGCTGGCTCGAGGGCGGGACAGAGCCCTTCGGGGAGGTGGCGGTGCTTTTCTCGAGAGCCTCGCGCGACCTGGACACCGCCTGGGAGGCGTCCCACGTGGCTCCCGCCATCGGCTGGGCGCAGTGCCTGCAGGATGCGCTCATCCCGTGGCGCGCCATCACCGAGGACACGCTGGACCACGGAGTGCCCGGCGGGGTCCGTCTCGTCATCGCTCCGAACGTCTTCGCTCTGTCCGACAGGCATCTGGCGGCGCTGGAGCGGTTCGTGGAGGCTGGAGGGACCCTGCTGACGACGTCGCGGACGGCGTTCTTCGATGAGGAGGGAGGCAGCGCTTTCGCCCGCCGGAAGGCACGGCTGGAGCCGCTCTACGGGGTGTACCTGACCGAGCCGGGCGAGGGAGTATCGGGGGCTGTGGACGCAGCCGCCGGAGACGCGGAGATGCTGGACGAGCCGGTGCGGATGTTCCGGAGACGCTTCGGCCGGGGCGTCGTGGTCTACCTGCCCGAAGAGCCGGGCAGGGCGGTGTTCCAGGACTTCCAGAACGAGGGGAAGCCCTTCACCGACGCGCGGGACCGGGCGCTGGGAGCAAAGCTCGCGGAGCTCGCGAGCGGGCTGGCCGGAGAATGCGCCGTCTCGGTGCGCGCCGATCCGCAGGCGTCGGCCCTGGTGACCGTGCGCAGGAGGGGACCCGACCTTCTGGTGTTCTACGTCAACACAGCCGGGGCGGACCTGCCCGCGGGGGCGGAGGTCCCCATCCCCTCGCGCGTGGAATGGAAGCGGACGGCGTCACACCTGGACATCCGCTTCTCGCGCGAGCCCCGGCGCGTGCGGATGGTGTCGCTGGACTTTCAGGAGAGCCGCGTGCTGGACCGTCCGGGCATCAGGGTGAGGCTGCCCGCTCCCCGGCGTTTCGCGCTGATCGTGGCGGAGATGCCGGAGGAGTGAGCTACAGCCTCTCCTTCAGCCCGGCGAGATAGGCGCACATCTCGTCCTGAGCCTCCCGGCACGGAGCCACGCTGCCCACCTGGTTGTTGAAGATGATGGAGAAGACCAGCGGCTGCCCGGCGGCGGTGGTCACATAGCCCGAGAGGCTCGACACCCCCCCGATGTAGCCCGTCTTCGCCCGGACGTTGCCCTGCGCCGGGGTGTCCTTCATCCGGTTGCGAAGTGTGCCGTCCACTCCGGCGACCGGGAGCGAGTCCATGAAGTCGGCCCCGCTCCGGTGGCGGTACATGTGGTCCAGCAGGCGGATGAAGCTGTCGCAGGTCACCAGGTTCAGCCGGGACAGGCCCGACCCGTCCGCCATCGAGACCGCGCCGGACGGTATCCCCACCTGACCCTCCAGGAACTCCGTCACCACCTGGCGGCCCGCGCTGACCGAGCCGGCGCCCTTGCGCGCGGCGCCCATCGTGCGCAGGAGACACTCGGCGATGAGGTTGTCGCTCCACTTGTTGAGGTCAGTGACGATGTCGCGCAAAGGCTTCGAGAGGTGGCGGGTCAGCTGTCTTGCCCCGGAGGGCGCGCTCCCCTTCCGGGCACGTCCGTCCACGGGGATGCCCGAAGAGATGAGCATCTCCCGGAAGCAGTCGGCGGTGAACTGGGCGGGGTCCAGCACGGCCACCGACCCCTCCGCAAGGGCGTCGCCGCCTGCCGGCACGCTCCCGGCGACCGTGACGGTGGTGGCGCCCGCGTCGCGCTCCCGCGTGACCGAACGCGCGGACCCGGGTTCTCCCGTCATCACGCTGGAGCGGATCCGCATGTGCCCGCCGCACGGCTTCAGGGTGACGCGGGCGGGCTTTCCGGGCTCTGCGGCAGGCGCTACCACGATGGACAGCACGTTGCGGTTGAAGTTCAGAGCGCCGGCCGGCGCAGCGTAGGACGCGGACAGGTAGTCCCAGCTCCATCCCCATCCGTACGGGGAGCGATCGAAATCCCCCGTGTCGGCGACGATGCTCCCCGCGACCCGCTTCAGGCCCTTCGCCTTCAGGTCCTCGATGATGCCGCGGAACGCCGCTTCGTCCAGCAGAGGGTCTCCGGAGCCCTTCAGGATGAGGTCGCCCCGCAGGACGCCCTCCCCGTCCACCTCGCCGGACGCCAGCACGGGCGTGACATAGCGGAAATCCGGCCCCAGGATGTCCAGCGCGGCGGCGGAGCCCATCAGCTTCAGATTGGAGGCGGTCATCAGGAGCAGGTCCGGGTTGCGGGAGTAGATGCGCTCCCGCGAATCCAGCGTCTGCACCACGCACCCGTGGATGCCGCGGGCGAAGACGGGGCGGTCCAAAATGGAATCGATGGCCTGCCTTACGGCGGCGGCATCAGCGAAGGCGGCGGCGGACGCGAGCAGCAGCACCGCCGTCCAGACGGCGAGGGCGGCCCCCCGCCGCGAGGAGATGTCCCTCATGCAGGTCCCTCCAGACAGAATCCTGCGGCTGCGGAGCCGCAGCGGGTCACTCTTCTTCGGAGATGGGCGGAGGAGCCCAGGGAAGCGGCGTTTCCTGCTCCTGCTCGCCGCCGGAGTCCTCGAAGGCGGCCGAGGGGTCCGTGAGCAGGTGAGCGTGCTCGCTGAGCTGGATGTCCTCCGTCAACTCGATATGGTGGCCGGCATCGGGAGCCGGCGCCTCGGCCGGCGCCAAGGAATCCAGAGCCTGAAGCGCCAGCTGGTAGGTGGGGTCCAGCGCCAGCGCGTGCTCGTAGCACTTCTGCGCCTTCGCCAGGTCCCCCGCCATCTGATAGGCCTGACCCAGGTTGAAATGGGCGTGAGCGGACGGCGCGAGCTCCAGAGAACGCTCCAGAGCGGGCACCCCGTCCTCCGGATGGCCCGCCAGACAGCACGCGGCGCCCAGAAGCGCCAGAAAATGGCCGTCGTTCGCGCCCTCGCCCAGACGCACCCGCAGCATCTCGCAGGCGCGCTTCGCGTGACCGGACTTCAGCGCCGCCAGCGCCTGCTCCATCAGCCCGGACAGATCCGAACCCGCTTCCATATCCAGACCTCCTGTCTCCCTCGGGGAGACCTTCTCAGTCGTTCTGTCCCGGTTATGTCTGAAGCCCGGCGCGGGAGGGGCCTCCCGCGCCGGACGCATCGGGCCGCTCAGGCCTCATCAGGGCAGGGCGCTCCCCCGGAGTCAGCCCTTTTCCAGTTCAAAGGTATCGTGAAGCACCCTGACCGCCTCCTCCAGCTTGCTGCGCTCGATGAGGCAGGTGATGCGGATCTCGCTGGTGGTGATGGAGATGATGTTGATGTTGGCGTCCGCCAGCGCCGTGAACATCCGCGCGGCGTATCCGGGATGGCTGCGGATGCCCGTCCCGACGATGGACACCTTCGCGACGTTCTGGTCGGTGCTGATGCCGCCCGCCCCGATCTGCTGCGCCACTTCCTGCACGGTGGCCACCGCCGTGTTGAGGTCGTCATCCGCCACAGTGAAGGACAGGTCCGTCACCCCGCTCTGGCTGACGTTCTGGACGATGATGTCCACGCTGATGTTCCTGTCCGCCAGAGCCTTGAAGATGCGGGCGGCGATCCCGGGCTGGTCCGGCACGGAGGCGATCGTGATGCGGTTGGTCTTCAGGTCGTGCGCTATCCCGCGGACGGGATTGCGGATCTCCATAGCCTCGTCTTCGTGCTTGATCACTGTGCCAGGAACCTCCTTTTGGCTGTGCGCCACCAGAATCTCGATATCGTAGAGCTCCCCGAGCTCCACCGCGCGGGAATGCATGACCTTGGCGCCCTGCCCCGCCATCTCCAGCATCTCCTCGTAGGAGATGGTGTCCAGCTTGCGGGCCCCGGGAACGATGCGGGGGTCGGCTGTGTACACCCCCTCCACATCGGTGTAGATCTCGCACCGGTCGGCCTTCAGGGCCTTGGCCACCGCGACCGCAGTCGTGTCCGAGCCTCCGCGGCCCAGCGTGGTGATGTCGGCCCAGCTGGAGCCCTCCGTCACTCCCTGGAACCCGGCGATGACCAGCACGTTCCCGGCCTCCAGTTCCCGGCGCATCCGCGTCACGTCGATGCGAGCGATGCGCGCCTTTCGCGCAACGTTCTCGGTGATGATGCCGGCCTGGCCGCCGGTCAGCGACACCGCAGGCACTCCCAGAGCGTGCAGAGCCATGGTCATCAGAGCGCTGGAAGCCTGCTCACCGGTGGCGAGCAGCTTGTCCATCTCACGGTCGCTGGGGTTGTCGGTGATCTGGCGGGCGAGCGAGATCAGATTGTCCGTGGTCTTGCCCATCGCGGACACCACCACCGCCACCTGCGCCTCTTTGCCGGTACGGGCCACCCGCTCGGCCACCTTCCGGATGCGTTCCGCGTCCGCGACGGAGCTGCCCCCGTATTTCTGTACGACAAGCATACGATGCCCTTTGCTGTTGTTGGTCGGTCATCCCCCGGCGACGGGCAACGCCTCGCGCGCCGCCCGGCCCACCCGGGTCGCAGACTATTCTAGCATGCCGGGGCAAGGCGGCGGAACGCCCTGCGGACCGGGTCTGCTCCCGGCCGCGCCGGGACGGGGAAGGGCCGCTGAGGCCGGATGCGGTCGCGACGCCCCGCCTACGGGGCGAGCGGCTTCTCCATCTCCACACACTCGAAGAGCGTGCCGTCCGCCCCCGTATGCCACACCCTTCCCGTCTCGCTGAACCCGCACGCCAGATAGAAGGGAAGCGCGTTCAGGGACGCCCTGAGGTGCAGCCGCTTCGTGCCTGCGGCGCGCGCGCTCTCCTCAAGATGGCTCAGCAGCATCCGGCCCACCCCCCGTCCGCTGAAGCTCGGATGCACGTAGAGGGAAGCCACCTCCCCGGTGCGCACCACGAAGCGCGCGAACGCCGCGATGCGTCCCCCGGCCTCCGCGACCACCAGAGACCCGTCCTCCGCCGAAGCCCGCACGTCCTCCAGCCTCAGCAGCCCCTGCCAGGCGCGCAGCTGCTCCGGGCTGTAATGCCCCGCCGCCAGACGCTCCACGGACGCGCGGAAAATATCCAGCACTTCCCCTTCATCGCCCGGACGCCCGGCGCGGATGAGAAGGCCGCCGGTCCCTCCGGAGGTCACTGAGTCCGGCCCGCCGGGAGGAACACGGGCTGCAGGAGAGCCAGCGAGCCGTCGGATGCCGCGACGCGGACACGGGCGTAGCCTGTGAGCCCGCTCAGGCTGAAGCGGGCGCTTTCTCCGTGCGCGACCTCCAGCAGCCGTCCCCCCTCCCCCCGGAGCTCGATGCGATGCCTGACTCCCGGCCGCGCGGCGACCGTCACCCGGAGCCAGTCTGCCCCGCTCCGCACATCCTGCAGGACGACGCCGGTCGACGCGTAGAAGTCCCCCCGCTCGAGGGCCGCCGCGATGTCCTCGCGCGTCAGCCGCCTCGCCCTTGCCATCACCCACCCCTTGCCAGGACCGTCCGGATGCCCGGGCTCGTACGTGTGCACGTCATCCGTCGCGGCCGCCCAGATGCGCACCCCCCGCGTGAGCAGCCAGTCCCACATCTGCTCCGTGGAACGCACGCCGGCCTGCGGGTCGCCATCGTTCTCGCACCCGCTGCTCATGTTGTAGACCTCCAGCAGCGCAGCGCCGCGGACCGGCAGCACCTCTTCGGCATTGAAGGCCCTCGTCCAGTTCGGATGGTTGACCATCGCGACGCCGCCCGCCGCCCGGATGGCGTCCACCTGCTGCTGAAGCGCCTCCGGGACCGTCTCTCCTCCCTGAGGACCGATGCCGCTGCGGATGTTGATGCCGCAGGTATGGACATTGCGCCCCTCGGGCTTCGAGTCCAGTTCGATGCCCGGGAGGATGATGAACTCCGGGGTCTCGAGATGCGCCAGTGGCTCCACCGGGGTCAGCACCCTGTGGTCGGTGATGACGCTGAAGTGATACCCGTTCTCCCGGTACCAGAGGGCCGCCTCCGCCGGAGGAAGCTTTCCGTCGGAGTTGGTGGTATGCCCGTGCAGATTCCCGCGGAACCAGCGTCCTCCCGGCACGCAGGAGCCGGGCGAAGAGGTCCCCGCGACGGTGACGGACAGGCTCAGCAGGGCAAGCAACGCAGGACTCTTGAAGAAATGCAGGCGCATCGGCGCATCCTCTCCATCAGGCCGGCCGGTCCGCAGAGTCCTGCGAGGACGCCTGCGAAGCCGGAGGCGTCCAGATTCCCCGGGGCCAGGTCCAGCCTTCGTAGCGCTTCTTCCACTCCTCCGTCTGCTCGGGATACGGGAAGGGAAGACGCGAGAAGAAGCGGTCCCTGTGCTCCAGCAGGCGCTTCTCGAACTCCTCGAACGGGATGGCCCGCCCGTCCGGACCCTGCCAGAGCCGCTCCGCCAGCGCGAGCAGCCGGGGGTAGAACCCAAGGTCCTCGATGATCTGCCACTCGTCGTCCACGGGCGGGTCATGCCAGGCCTCGCCCTGTCCTCCCAGAAGTCCCTCCACGGGCAGAGGGGTCTCCTCGTTGGGGCTCCACGCGTAGATGCGGCGCACATACTCCGGGGCCAGACCGTGGTCGAAGTAGACGTCCCTGGCGTGCGAGTTGATGACCCGGTAGCCCTTCGCCGCGACGGCCGGCGCGTCGCTTCCGGGCTTCCAGACGTGGATGACCACGTCCTTCGGGATGCCCTCGTCGAGCTGGTCGTTCCAGGTGACGGTGGTGCGCCCCAGGCTCTTCACCACCTCGTTCATCCGCGATATGAAGTAGGACATCAGGGTCGGCGGATGCCCCGGCTGCGCGGATATCTCTGCCCATTTCGCCTGGCAGCGGGGGCAGTCCGCGCCCCCCTCGCATTCGTCCGTCCCGATGTGGATGTACGGGGACGGGAAGACGTCGGCCACCTCCCGCAGGATGGTCTCCAGCGTGGAGTAAAGCTCCTCGCTCCCCATGCACATCGTGTCGTTCGTGCACTTCAAGTGAGGCATGAGGTCCAGGAACGCGGTGCAGTGACCCGGCATCTCGATCTCCGGCATCACGTTGACGAACCGCGCCGCAGCATAGTCCACCAGGTCGCGCAGTTCGTCCTGGGTGTAGTACGGCTCTGTCTTCAGATGGGGGAACGCCCGAGTCTCGAACCGCCAGCCGGGATACTCCGTGAGATGCAGATGGAAGACGTTCAGCTTGTATCTCGCCGCGATGTCGATCTGCCGCCGCAGGAACTCCGGGCTCTGATAGTTCCGCCCCTGGTCCAGCATGATGCCGCGCCACCCGAACGCCGGCCAGTCTTCGATGACGCAGCAGGGCGCGGTGAGACGTCCGTCCTCGAAGCGCAGCATCTGCCTGAGCGTCTGCACCCCGTAGAACAGGCCGGCCGGGGTGTTCGCCTGCACCAGAGCGCCGGGCCCCACCGTCAGACGGTATCCCTCGTCGCCGAACCGCTCGCCCACATCGGTCAGCAGCAGCCCGAAAGCGCCCTCCAGCGGCGAGCCGGCCGCCGTGATGTCCGGGTCGTCCACTATCTCCAGCACGGGGAACTCCTCGGCGGTCCAGCCGGTCAGCTCGTTCACAGCCCGGGCGAGCGCTTCGTAGGCCAGCTCGAACGAAGGGCCCGCCATCTCCGGCGCAACGATGCGGAACCGGGGCGCCAGCCGGCTGAAATCCGACTGTCCCCCCGTCCAGTGCACGGAACGCGGAAGCGGTATCAGAGCGGGTTGCTGCATGTGCTGTGGTATCCCCCCGGCATATGATGTCAGGGGCTCACTTGCACGTTGAGCCTGCGGATTCCTGCCCGTCCGGGGAGAGGCGGGTTCAGGTGTGCAGTTCGCGGAGCTCGCCGGTCTGCATGTAGTAGACGCGCTCGCCCACGTTGGTGCAGTGGTCGGCGATGCGCTCCAGGAAGCGGCTCATCAGGATGACGCCGATGCCCAGTTCGGCGGTGGACGGGTTCTGCTGGATCTGCTCCAGCACCTCCGCGTGCACCTCCCGGTTCAGGCGGTCCACCTCGTCGTCGCCCGCGATCATGCTCTGGATGAGGTCCAGGTCGTGCGAGACGAACGCCTGCAGCGTCTCCCGCAGCATCCGGATGACCACTTCCGACATCCGCTGCAGCTTGGCGTAGGAGGGGCTGACCGGTGCGTTCACCAGACGGATGCTCATCTTGGCGATATCCACGGAGTAGTCCCCCATCCGCTCCACGTCCGTGATGATCTTCAGGGCGGCGGCGATGACCCGCAGGTCCCGGGCCATGGGCTGCTGCAGGGCGAGCAGGTGCAGGCAGTTGTTCTCGATCTTGAGGTTCAGCTCATCGACGATGTCGTCCATCTCCTGCGCGCGCCGGGCTTCGTCCACGTCGCGGTGGGCCAGGCTGTGCATGCCGAGACGGATCATCTCCTCGACGACGCTGGACATCCTGAGGATATCCTGCTGCAACTCCGTCAGCTGCTCTTCAAATGTATGTCTGAGAACCGTCATTGGTCCGGGAACCTTTCAGGCGCCGCCGGGAGCCCCGCGCCGGGCTCCGGAGGCCGCTTCCGACCGCCGGGGAATGCGAAAAAGACCGGGGCGGCAGGATAAGCTGCCGGTTTGGAGTATTCTACCCGAATCGCCCGGTAATGTAGTCTTCCGTCCGGGAGTCGGCGGGGCGGGTGAAGATGTCGTCCGTCGAGCCGAACTCGATCAGCTCTCCCAGCAGGAAGAAGCCCGTCCTGTCGGAGACCCGCGCCGCCTGCTGCATATTGTGCGTCACGATGACGATGCAGATGGACTTCGCCAGCTCGCGCATCAGCTCCTCGATCCTCAGCGTGGAGATGGGGTCGAGCGCGGAACACGGCTCGTCCATCAGGAGCACCTCGGGCTCCGCGGCGAGCGCCCTGGCGATGCACAGCCTCTGCTGCTGCCCGCCCGAGAGCGCCAGAGCGCTCTTGTGCAGCACGTCCTTGACCTCTTCGAACAGCGCGGCCCGGTCCAGCGCCTTTTCCACTATCTCGGTCAGCCGGGCCATATTCTTCACCCCGCTCAGCCGCGGGGCGTAGGCGACGTTCTCGAAGACGCTCTTCGGGAAGGGGTTCGGCTTCTGGAACACCATCCCGACCCGGCGGCGCAGCTCCACCACATCCACGCGGCGCCCGTACACGTCCTGCCCGTCCAGCAGCACCTGCCCGGTGGTGCGCACCCCCGCGATGAGGTCGTTCATCCGGTTGAACGCGCGCAGGAACGTGGATTTCCCGCACCCGCTGGGGCCGATCAGCGCCGTGATCTCATAGTTGCGGATCTCGATGCTGACGTCCGACAGCGCCTGCTTCGGGCCATACCACAACGACAGATTGCGGGATGCAAGCTTGATTGGACGGTCTATCGGGCGGCCGTCCTCTGACACGGGCACTCGTTCGATGTTCAGCAGCGTCTCCGGCCGGACCTGACCCGTCGCCGGGGGGCCGGCTGCCTGTTCGTTCTCTGTCATCGTCTTCATTGAATCAGACATTTCAGCCTTCCGCAAACCGCTCCAGCCGGCGCGCACGACCAGGGCGTCAGCCACGCTCTATCTTCGACCGCGTCCGGCTCCGCAGCAGGATGGCGGCGAAGTTCAGAGCAAAGGTCAGGACGAGCAGGACCAGCGTGGTGGCATACTGGATGGGCAGGGTCTCATCCACGTTCACGGACTGGGTGCTCATGACGAAGATGTGGTACCCCAGCTCCATGAACTGGCTGTTCAGCGTCCTGGGAAGCTCGGGCAGGAAGTAGGCGGCGCCGGTGAACAGGATGGGCGCCACCTCGCCGGCGCCCCGGGACACCGAGAGGATGCCCCCGGTCAGGATGCCGGGAAGGGCCTGCGGGATGACCACCCTCCACGTGGTCTGCCACTTGGTGGACCCGAGCGCAAGGCTCCCCTCGCGGTAGGAGTCGGGCACCGCGCGGAGCGCCTCCTCGGTGGACACCACCACCACGGGCAGGGTCAGCAGCGCCAGCGTCATCGCCGCCCAGAGCAGACACGGCTGCCCCCACACCAGCTGCCCCCCGAAGAACGAACGGTCGATGCCGCGTCCCACGAACTGGATGAAGAATCCCAGCCCGAACAGACCGAACACGATGGAAGGCACCCCGGCAAGGTTGTGGACGGCGGTGCGGATGATGTCCACCATCCTCCCCCGGGCATACTCGTGCATGTAGACCGCCGTCATCGCACCCACCGGGACCACCGCGATGGCCATGACGATGACCAGGAGCACCGTGCCGTAGATGGCCGGGAAGATGCCGCCCTCGGTCATCCCCATCTCTGGCGCTTTCGTGAGGAACTCCCAGGTGACGTGGGGGCCGCCGTTCCAGATGATGATGCCCATCAGGATGACCACGATGGCCACGATCAGGAACGCGCACACTCCCGTGAGGACGGCGATGGAGCCCGCCGCGATCTGCGGGCCGCGGCCGTGATGCAACGCTCCGCCCCCTTCCCTCATTTCAGGCTCCCCAGTTTACGGGTGATGCGCCGCACGAAGGTGTGCGAGGCAAGGTTCAGGGTGAAGGTGATGGCGAACAGCATGACGCCGATGAAGAACAGCACCGTATAGTGGGCGTCCCCGAAGACCACCTCCGCCATCTCCTGCCCGATGGTGGCGGCCATGGTGCGCGTGCTGTCGAACGGGCTCCAGGAGATGATGGCCGCGTTCCCGGTGGCCATCAAGACGATCATCGTCTCCCCGATGCCGCGGCCGATGCCCAGGATGACCGCCGCCGCGATGCCCGGCGCCGCGGCGGGCACCACGACGCTCAGGGCGGTCTGCGCCTTCGTGGCCCCCAGTGCCAGGCTGGCCTCCCGGAACGCCTTCGGAATGGCCGTCAGGGCGTCCTCGACCACCGTGAAGATGACCGGCGTGATGGCCAGCCCCACCGCAATTCCGCCCACGAGGGCGTTGAGGCGCGACTGGGCGCCGGTGACCTTCTGCAGCAGAGAGGCCAGCACCATCAGGGCGATGAACCCCAGCACGACCGAGGGGAAGCCCGCCAGAATCTCGATGACCGGCTTGACCACCTCGCGCGCCCTCTTCGGGGCGAACTCCGCCGTGTAGATGGCCCCTCCGATGGCGAGCGGCGTGGCGAACAGGATGGCGATGATGGTCACCTTCAGCGTGCCGATGATGAGCGGGATGACGGAATACTTCGGCTCCACCCCCACCGGCTGCCAGATCCGGGTGGTGAACATGCTCCGCAGCGTCACCTCCTCCTGGATTTCGTGGCTGGTCAGCAGAGGCAGCGCCTCCCGTCCCACGAACACGAAGATGAGGAACACCCCCAGGATGGAGAAGGTGGACGCGGCGAAGATGATGTATTCCGCAAGCGCCTCCATCGGACGGAAGCGCTTCGCGGTGAGCGGGCGCGCAGGCGCCCGCTCCGCTGTCACGGCATCGTCTATCAACGGCATAGCCCCCGGATTTGCCTTACCCCCGCGCCCGGACTACAGGATCGGGATGTATTCGACCTCTTCGACGACCTTCTGGCCCTCTTCGCTCAGGGTCCAGTCGATGAACTCCTTCAGGGCGCCCGTGGGCTCCCCGACCGTGTAGAAATAGAGGTCGCGGGCGAGCGGATAGGTCCCGGCCTTGATGGTCTCCAGAGACGGCGCCACCGGCTCGGAAGCATCGTCCTTGCTGACCATCAGGTCGCGCACACCCTTCGTGTAGGCGATGCCGCCGTAGCCGATGCCGTTCGGGTCCTTGGACACCGCGTTCACCACGCTCGCGGTGCCCGGCATGTTCTGCGCCCTGGCGTCGAAGTCCTCATCGTCCAGCACGTGCTCCTTGAAGTAGACGTACGTGCCGGAGTTGTTCTCGCGGCTATAGAGCGTGATGGGCGCGTCGTTGCCCCCCACTTCCTTCCAGTTCCTGATCTTCCCCGTGTAAATCGCCTTGAGCTGCGGGATGGAGAGGCTCTTGACGGGATTGGACTCGTGCACGTAGATGGAGAGCCCGTCCTTGGCCACCACGAACTCGGCGACCTCCTTGCCGAACTTCTGCTTGATGCCCTCGCGCTCCTTGTCCTTCATCGGGCGGGAAGACTGGGCGATGTCCGTGGTGCCGTTCTGCAGGGCGGCGATGCCCGTCCCCGAGCCTCCACCGGTCACCTGCACGGTGACTGCCGGATGGGTGCTCATGTATCGCTCGGCGAGGCGCTGGCCGAGGATGACCATCGTGTCGGAGCCTTTGACGGTGATGGTCCTCTTGCCTCCGCCTTCACCTCCTTCACCCGTCTGCTGCGGACCCGCACAGCCCGCCACGAAGACTGCAGTCGCGAAAATGGCCATTCCGGCCAGAAAAGACCTGTTCGTGAAACGCTGCATCTCGAAGATACTCCCTTCCGGAGCCGCATCGCGTCCCGGCCTGACAGCCGGGGACCCAATGGATGGTACTCCCCCGCCGTTGCTCGCCTTTCATGCGATTGTTAAAAGTGAATCAACGGAACGTTGAAGCACCTGTAACAAACAGGCCCATCCCCGCCAGTCATCCACGCGCCGAGGCTGCCCCCCGGCGAGGGACGGCGTCCGCTCGAAGCCGCGCCGGACCGACTGCGAGGCGGGACGCCGCACAGGGACCTACGGGCCCAGCATCTCCTCCGGCCGGACCGCCGCATCGAACTCCTCCGGAGTCAGCAGCCCCAGCGCCACGCACGCCTCCTTCAGCGACGTGCCTTCATGGTGCGCCTTGTGAGCAACCTTCGCGGCGTCGTCGTATCCGATCTTCGGGCTGAGCGCCGTCACCAGCATCAGCGAGTTGTTCACATACTCCGAGATGCGGCGGCGGTCCGCCTGGATGCCCACCACCATATGGTCCGTGAACGAACGGCAGGCGTCGGAGAGAAGCCGGATGGAGTGCAGCACATTGTGGATGATGACGGGCTTGAAGACGTTCAGTTCGAAGTTGCCCTGGCTGCCCGCGAACCCCACCGCAGCGTCATTCCCCATCACCTGCACGCACACCATCGTCATCGCCTCGCACTGCGTGGGGTTCACCTTGCCCGGCATGATGGACGAGCCGGGCTCGTTCTCCGGCAGCATCAGCTCGGCCAGCCCGCACCGCGGCCCGGAGGCGAGCCACCGGATGTCGTTCGCAATCTTCATCAGCGAACAGGCCAGGGTCCGGAACGCCCCGCTCGCCATGACCAGCGCGTCGTGCGCCGCCAGCGCCGCGAACTTGTTCGGCGCGGTGACGAACGGGAGCCCGGTCTTCCCGGCGATCTTCTCCGCGATGCGCACGGCGAACTCGGGATGCGTATTGAGCCCCGTGCCCACCGCCGTACCGCCAGCCGCCAGTTCGTACAGCTTCGGAAGCGCCGACTCCAGCCGCCCGAGGTCGTCGTCCAGCATCGCCACCCATCCCGAGAACTCCTGCCCCAGGGTCAGCGGGACGGCGTCCATCAGATGAGTCCGGCCGATCTTGATGATGTCCGCGAACTCCCGTCCCTTCGCATCCAGCGCATCCCGCACCTTCCGGACCGCCGGGATGAGCGAGCCCACGATGCGCTCGGCCGCCGCGATGTGCATCGCGGTGGGGAAGGTGTCGTTGGAGGACTGGGACATGTTGACGTGGTCGTTCGGATGGACCGGCTTCTTCGACCCGATCTCGCCCCCGGCCAGTTCGATGGCGCGGTTGGCGATGACCTCGTTGGCGTTCATATTGGTCTGGGTGCCGCTGCCGGTCTGCCAGACCCGGAGCGGAAAGTGGTCGTCCAGGAGCCCGTCGATGACCTCCTGGGCGGCCTGGATGATCCATCCGGAGCGCTGCGGGTCCAGCTTGCCCAGGTCGCGGTTCACCTCGGCGGCGGCCTGCTTCAGGATGCCGAACGCCCGGATAAGCTCGCGGGGCATCCGGTCTTCGCCGATGGCGAAATGCTTCAGCGACCTCTGGGTCTGCGCTCCCCAGTAGCGGTCGGCCGGGACCTCCACGGTCCCCATGCTGTCGGATTCGAGCCGGTACTCCCCCGGACGGGCGCCTGCTGGCTGCATGGGTCTGTCCTCCTCTTCCATCTCTTTTCGCTCGGGACCTGGACAGGATATCCCCAAACCCGGGAGGACTTCAAAGAGACCAGC
>FWWL01001537.1_pt1 | contig 28287 bp, 25 predicted proteins | sample 2228331 | NCBI WGS metagenome assembly FWWL01 (sample SAMEA103939775, study PRJEB20133) | metagenome
CCACGAACGCCCCTGGTGTCGACCACGGGGACGCCGCAGGCGGCGATATTGTTGCCGTCGCACACGCCGCCGGTCGCCTGCCAGTCGATGCTGAGACCCAGTTCGGTGCCGCAATCGCGCACGAGGTCGAAAAGCTTCTGCGCGCGGCGATCGACCGGCTTGGGCGGGCGGGTGACCCCGCCGTGGAGATGGACGGACACGTCGTGTGCCTGCCGTACCTCGGCCATCAGTGCGTGCAGCCCGGCTTCGAACCGCTCGCCCGCGCTCGGCTCCTTGGGGCGGATGTTGAAGCGCAGCACGGCATTGTCGGGCACGACATTGTTGGCCGCGCCGCCTTCGATCCGGGCCGGGTTGACCGGGCAGTCCTCGGTCTGAAGCTCCTTGAGGCCGAGCGTAAGTGCGGCAGCGGCGACCACCGCATTGCGCCCGTCCTGCGGATTGCGCCCGGCATGGGCCGAGCGCCCGCGCACGATCAGCGAATAATTGCCAGTCCCGCCGCGCGCATGAGCGAGATTGCCTTCGGGCGTGGCCGAGGGTTCGTAGGTCAGCGCGGCGTATTTGCCGGTCGCCAGTTCCTCGATCAGCTTCGCCGACGACAGCGAGCCGGTTTCCTCGTCCGAATTAATCAGCACGTCGTAGCCGATGGCGTGTCCGGCCTCGCTCCGCTCCAGCGCCATCAGCGCATGCAGCATCACAGCAATCCCGCCCTTCATGTCGGCGGTTCCGGGGCCGTTGACGATATCGTCGCTGTGCCAGGTGTTTCCTTGGAACGGATGATCGACTGGATAGACCGTGTCCATGTGCCCGGTCAGCACCAGACGCCGCTGCGCTTCGGGCCGGACCCGGACGACCAGGTGCCGGCCATGTGGCTTCTCGTATTTTTCGCCATCGGCGCTGATGGCGGTGACAGGGGCAGGGTCGACCAGCGATACCTGACCCGGCAGCGCCGCGAACGCGCCGGCCAGCATGTCTGCGACGGTCTGCAGCCCGTCGAGATTGCCCGTCCCCGAATTGACAGCGCTCCATGCCAGTGCCTGTTCCAGCATGGCGGATTGGTCGATGGCGTCGAGAAGGGCTGCGGGCGGTTTCATCCGCAACCGCCTCTAGCGGGGGAACGGTGCCGTTCCAACCCGTTGCAATTGCCCATCCACTTCGCCATAGCGCGCGGCGTCCTCCCCAGGCAGATAATGCCCCGATTCCCATGCGATGCTGCTATCGCGTGGACCAGCGAGTGAGGACCCATGCCCGAATATGTTCTGCGCGACCGTTTGAAGGTCGACCCCGCACTGGCCGGCTTTGTCGAGAACGAAGTGCTCGCCCCCCTCGGCATGGATGCGAGCGCCTTCTGGGAGGGCTTCACCCACCTGTGCCGTGACTTCGTGCCGGAGAACCGCGCACTGTTGACGAAGCGTGACGAGCTGCAGTGGCAGATCGACGACTGGCACAAGGAGCGCGCCGGGCAGCCGCATGACCACGAGGCATACAAGGCATTCCTGCACCAGATCGGTTATCTCGTGCCCGAGCCGGGCGATTTCACCATCGGCACGCAGGGTGTCGATCCTGAAATCGCCACCATGGCCGGGCCGCAGCTGGTGGTGCCGATCCTCAACGCCCGTTTCCTGCTCAACGCCGCCAATGCGCGCTGGGGCAGTCTGTATGATGCGTTCTACGGCACCGATGCGCTGGATGCGCCGCCGGCACGGCCCGGCGGCTATGACGAGGAACGCGGCGCGGCCGTTATCGCGCGGGCGCGCCAGTTCCTCGACAAAGCGCTCCCGCTCGTCGGCCAGAGCTGGGCCGATATCGCCGACGAGCATGACTGGAAACTGCAGGACGAAAGCCAGTTTGTCGGTAAAACCGGCAAGGGCCTTTTGTTCAGGAACAACGGCTTACACATCGAAGTGCAGTTCGATCGTGAACATCCGGTCGGCCGCACCGACAAGGCGGGCATCAGCGATGTCGTGATCGAAAGCGCGCTGACCGCCATTGCCGATTGCGAGGATTCGGTCGCGGCGGTCGATGCCGAGGACAAGCTGCTCGCCTATTCAAATTGGCTCGGCGTGATCCGCGGCGACCTGGAGGAAAGCTTCGAGAAGGGCGGGCGGACGATGACCCGCGCCCTCTCGCCCGACAAGGCCTATGTCGACCGCGACGGCAATGCGCAGACCCTGCCGGGCCGCAGCCTGCTGTTTGTCCGCAATGTCGGGCACTTGATGACCAATCCTGCGATCTTGCTGGAGGATGGCACCGAAATCCCTGAAGGGATCATGGATGCGGTGATCACCAGCGCCATCGGCGTGCATGATGTGCGCGGCCTTGGCACGTTCGGCAACAGCCGCGCAGGCAGCATCTACATCGTCAAGCCCAAGATGCACGGGCCGGAGGAATGCCGCTTCACAAACGACCTGTTCGATGCGGTCGAACGGTTGCTCGGCATGCCGCACAATACCATCAAGGTCGGGGTGATGGACGAGGAACGCCGGACCTCGGCCAACCTCGCCGCCTGCATCCACGCGGTGAAGGACCGCGTCGTGTTCATCAATACCGGCTTCCTCGATCGCACGGGCGACGAGATCCACACCTCGATGCAGGCCGGGCCGATGGTCCGCAAAGGTGCGATGAAGAACAGCACCTGGCTCAAGGCCTATGAAGACCGCAACGTTGGGATCGGGCTCAAGCACGGCCTTTCGGGCAAGGCACAGATCGGCAAGGGCATGTGGGCGGCGCCCGACATGATGGCCGATATGATGGTGCAGAAGATCCGGCACCTTCGCGCCGGGGCCAACACGGCCTGGGTGCCGTCGCCGACCGCCGCGACGCTACATGCGCTGCATTACCACCAGGAAGACGTGTTCGAAGTGCAGAAGGGGTTGGGTGACATTCCCTCGCTCGACCTGCTGCTGCAGATCCCGCTCGCAGAAGGCACGAACTGGTCCGAGGCGGAAGTGCGCGAGGAACTGGAGAACAACGCGCAGGGCCTGCTGGGCTATGTCGTGCGCTGGATCAATGCCGGGGTGGGCTGCTCCAAGGTGCCCGACATCAACGACGTCGGCCTGATGGAAGACCGCGCCACCTTGCGTATCTCCAGCCAGCACATGGCCAATTGGCTGCTCCACGGCGTTGCCACCAAAGACCAGGTGATGGACAGCCTGCGCCGCATGGCCGCCAAGGTCGATGCCCAGAACGCGGGCGACCCCTTCTACGAGCCGATGGCCGGCAACTGGGACACCAGCCTCGCCTTTCAGGCCGCTTGCGATCTCGTGTTCAAGGGCACCGAGCAGCCGAGTGGCTACACCGAGCCGCTGTTGCACCAGTGGCGCCTGCGCAAAAAGGCAAGGTGATGCGTGGTCTGGCCGACACCGTCGCCCCATCGCCATTCTAATGCGCTCAGATCGAACTTGACCTCGGTCCGGACTTGGACAACTCAAGTGCTTGGACACAGGGGGAGTTTTCCGATGAACAAAGGCAAGATCGTCGCGGTTCTCGCGTCGTTTTCCATGGCACTCTTGCCGACTGCTGCGGCCGCGCAGGAAATCAAGGCGCAGGCGATCTTCAAAAGCGGGCAGCAGCTGCTCGACCAGTGCACTTCGTCATCGGCCGACGACGTCGCCACCTGCGACTGGTACATCATGGGCGTGTGGGACGCCTTCGGCTTGCTTGCCGATCTCGAATTGACCCAACGCTACATGTGCGTTGCCGATGGAACTGCCGTCGAAGCCCTTCGCGCGAACGTGATCGGCTACCTGCAACGTCCCGACACCGACCTGTCCAAGTCCGCCATCAGCAATGTCGTGAATGCCATCATCGAGAAGAATCCCTGCTGAGCATCAAACGGCGCGCGTGAGCGAACGGGCGAGGGCCACGAACTCCTGCACGGTGACGGTTTCCGCACGTCGGGTTTCGTCCATTCCCAACAAGGCAAGAGCTTCAACCGCGCCCGGCATGCCCTTGAGACTTTGCCGCAGCATTTTGCGGCGCTGACCGAAAGCAGCCTCGGTCAGGCGTTCAAGTGTTCGTGCGGATACCCCCTCGGGTATCTCGCATGGCGTGACGTGGACGATGGCGCTCATCACCTTCGGCGGCGGGGTAAAGGCGCTGCGGTGGACCTTCATGGCCATGGATGCGTTGCTGCGCCACTGCGCCAGAACGGCGAGACGGCCATAGGCTGGCGTCCCGGCATCGGCCACGATGCGCTGGGCGACTTCCTGCTGGAACATCAACGTCAGCGAGGTCCACTGCGGGGGCCAGTGCTCGCCGCCGAGCCAGCGCACGAAAAGTGCGGTGCCGACATTGTAGGGGAGGTTGGACAGCACCGCGAAGGGCTCGCCGCCCATCAGCTCGCCATGGTCGAGCCTGAGTGCATCGCCTTCGATCACCCGCAGCTGGCCGGGAAAGGCCTCACCCAGTTCGGCCAGCGCGGGCAGGCAGCGGCGGTCCATCTCGATCGCCGTCACCCGCGCCCCGGCCTTGAGCAAGGCCCGGGTAAGCCCGCCCGGTCCGGGTCCGACTTCCAGAACCGCCTTGTCCCTGAGGTCGCCGGGAATGGCGGCGATGCGGTCCAGCAATTGCGCGTCGAACAGGAAATTCTGCCCCAGCGCCTTGGAAGCTGACAGGCCGTGCCGGGCAATGACTTCGCGAAGGGGAGGAAGGTCAGCCATGCGATCGCCGCGAGGCGCAATCGCCGGCCATTCGGATCGCCGCGATCATCGCGCCCGGGTCGGCCACGCCCCGACCGGCGATGTCGAACGCGGTACCGTGGTCCGGGCTGGTCCGCACGATCGGCAGCCCCAGCGTCACATTTACGCCTTCGTCGAAATCGAGCGCCTTGACCGGGATCAGCGCCTGATCGTGATACATGCAAAGTGCCGCATCGAACGTCGCGCGGCCGCGCGGAGTGAAAAGGGCATCGGCGGAGTGGGGACCGGTGACGTCGATCCCCTCCGCTCGAAGCCGAGCTACGGCCGGAACGATTGTTTCGATTTCCTCGCTGCCGAATTGCCCGTTTTCGCCGGCATGCGGGTTCAGCCCGGTGACGGCGATGCGCGGCGCCTGGATGCCGAAATCGCGCCTCAAGGATGCGGCGACGATCAGACCCTTCTCGACAATGAGGTCGCTCGACAGCAAGCTGGGCACTTCCGCCAGCGCGGCATGTACGGTCAGCGGGACGGCGCGCACGCTTGGTCCGGCGAGCATCATGACGGCATGATCGCGCGGCAGCCCGCACCGGTCGGCGAGCAGTTCGGTCTGTCCGACGAAGCCGGGCGACAGCGCGCATATGCCCGCCTTGCTTACCGGCGCGGTGACGACGGCGGACGAGGATCCCTCGAGTGCAAGGGCAATCGCGCCTCCCAGCGATGCCAGTGCCAGCCCGGCCGACGAGGCGCTGGGCTTACCCGGACTGTAATCCTGGCTGCGCCGCCCGATGACCGGCAGCGCACGGGTAAAAAGCGAAGAGGCCGCAGCGGCATCTGCAACGGCGACGACATCGCATTCCAGACCGATCGCTCGGGCAGCGGCCTGCAAGATGCCGTCGCCGTCGACGACGACGAAGGGAGTTAGCCCGGATGCCGCACGGTCTGCCCAGGCCCTGACGATCAGTTCCGGGCCGACCCCCGCCGGATCACCGATGGAAACGGCGAGGGGAGCCATCGATCTGCCTAATTGTACTCGATGTAGGCGTCGTTGCGCAGGTCGCGCAGATAACGGCGAGCGCGCTTCTGAATGCGCTCTTCCTCGATCTGCGCCATCAGCTGTTCGGCCGAAGGCGCACCGGCATCTTCGGGATCGTCACGGCCGCAGAGCAGCAGCACGCGCACGCCTTCCTCAAGCGAACCGAAAGGCGGCGTTGCCTGTCCGACCTGCAACTGCAGCAAGGTCGGCTGCAGTTGTTCGGGCAGGTCGCGAACGGCGATCTGATCGTTCACGACGACATTGGCGTTGATGGTTGCCGCCGCGCGCTCCGCATCGCCGCAGCCGCGGATCGACTGGATCGCGCTCTGGAACGCCTGCAACTGCTGACCGGCGCCCTGCTCGGTCGTGCCGGGGGCAAAGGCGATCGAGATCTGCTTCAGGCTGAGAACGGCATCGCGCGGATCGGCCATGAGGATCTGTCGCTTGTCGCGCAGATAGAGGATGACGTAGCCGCCCGGGATCTGCACCGGGCCGGTCAGCTGACCGGGCTGCATCTGGCGCGCCGCATCGGCCATCTGCGTCGGCAGGGTTGCGAGACGGACATAACCCAGGTCACCGCCGGCTGCCGCGGTGGAGCTTTCCGAAAACTGGCGAGCATAGGCCAGAAAGCTGCCACCCTGGCGCAGCTGGTCCATGATCTGGCGGGCATTCTGCTGCACAGCCGCGTCGGTTTCGGTCGTGGCCGGGAGATAGATCTCCATGATGTGGTATTCGTCCTGGCCGCGCGACTCTTCCAGACGCTTGATCAGCTCCTGAACCTCTTCTTCGGACACATTGACGAAGGGCGCGATGTTGCGCCGCAGCAGCCGCTGCCACGCCAGTTCACCCTGGATTTGGCGTTTGAGCGAAGCGGGAGACGACCCGACCGACAGCAGGTAGGCGTCCATCGCCGCAGGCTGGTTGTTGAAGTTCTGCGCAGCGAGCTGCTGGTACCGCTGGTTGACCTCCTCGGCCGAGATTTCGATCTCCTGCGCGGCGGCGGCCTGGATCTGCAGCGTCTCGTCGATCAGGTTGCGGAGCACCTGCATGCGCACGCGGATCAACTCCTCGCCCGCAAGCTGCCCGCGCGAAGCAGCCGTCACCAAGGCTGTGCGGTGATCGATATCGGTACCGGTGATGATGGTGCCGTTTACCACGGCGGTCGCCTTGCGATTGTTCGGATCGGCTTCGCCCAGCAGCGAGAAGTTCTCCGGAATGCCGAGCGGGTTGGCAGCCCCCGCCGCGACTTCGGCGTCGGCATCCTGGGCAATCGCAGGCAGCGACGAAGCAACGAGGCCGAGCAAGGCAATACCCGACGCGACACGGGCGGTCAGGGAAGTGGCGGCAGTCTTGATCACGGTCGATCCTGTCTAGCACCCCGGAATCGCTGTCCGAAGGGACAGCCACGAGGCAATGATTGAGCGATGCGCCGCGTGCCAGTGCGCGGCTTAACCTTGGCTGAGTGTGGGCGATCTAGCCTGTTTGACGAAGCAAGCCAATCGCGCATTGCGCGCCATCCCCTGCGCGTATCCGGACTAGCGGAAGCCGAGATTGCGGAGACTGAAATAGACCTGGAAAGTATCACCGCGACGCGCGTCACCCTGGTCGACATAGTCGCGCCGCCAGGTGAAGCCGAGCTCGAGGCAGTCGTCCTGATAGGCGACCCCGAGGCGCGTTCGCAGCGGCTGGAAACCGTCGGCAACCAGTGTGGGATCCTCCTCGCGATCGGTCAGGTTGAAGACGCCGGCGCCGAACAGCGACCAGTAGTTGGCGAAGGCGACACGGGTGGCGACCCGCACTTCCTCGCGGTCCTGCAGGTCTTCAATACCTTGCGCGATGTCGCGATTCAGCCGGAGATAGCCGAGCTCTATATAGGTGCGCCGGCTGCCGATCGTTGCATCGAACTCGTTGCGCCGGATGGCGAAGCTGTCCTTGTCGAGCCGGTAACGGTGCGTGAGGGACACGAAGTCCTTGAAACGCACCTCGGTGCGCCCGACGAAGTCGCTGACCCGCTCGGAAATGCCGGTTCCGTCGATGAGGACCGGATTGTCGCTGTCGAGGCGATAGGACTGGCCGAGGGTCGTCCGCACGCGCCAGCCCGGCCGGGTCAGTTCCCAGTCGAAGCCATAGGTCACGCGCACGCCGTCCTCGATCCGGTCATAGCCCGGAAAACGGTTGAGCGCGAAGAGGTTCGAATCTTCCAGATCGATCGCGCGCGCGTCTTCGTTGGGAATCGCAAGATTGCGGATCGGCGGCGTGGCGACGATTTGTACGCGCGGCGTCAGCACCTGCGTCCCGCCCAGCGCGGGGCCCGCGAACGGCCATTGCAAGTCGACTGCCGCCAAGGCGACCCCGCGGGTCTGCCAGCCGGGATTGCCGCGGTAAATGGCGGTCGCGGTCAGGCCGTTCTCGTCCGAATGGTAGACATCGCCGCGCGCCAGCGCAGTCAGCTGGACGACCTGACCGAGACCGGTGATCTTGCGCAAGTCCCACCGGGCGCTGGCAAAAGCGCGCTGGGTATCCTGACCCGCGCTGCGGGCAATGGCCAGGGTGTTGGCCTGCAACTGGATGGTCCCGCCGAGCAACGGATCGTCCATCCGGCGGCGGTAGTCGATCACCGGCAACGCGACGGGAACCTGTCCCTGCGGCTGGTTGATGCGCAGCGTCTGAGTCGCATAGCCCGCAAGCTGGAAATAGCTGTCGGAATCGATGCGTTCGATGTCCACCAGCGACCTCAGCCGGTCGTCCAGGCTGATATCGTAGCGTCGCAGGAAGGTGCGATCGGTCGCCCGCCTGATCGACGTGTTGATCGACCAATTCGGATCGAGCTGGAAGCTCCCATTGGCGAAGAGGTAGCCGCGGAAGTCGGTTTCGCTCGTCGGCGTATTGGTGAAATCGGAAATGCGGCGGCTGTATGTTCCGTAAGCCGTGACCTGATAGGCGCCCTCGTCGATCAGATGGCGCCACTTGGCCGATGCCATCGGCGGTGCGTCGGTGTAGACATAGGCGCCGAGGGTCAGGTCCTTGTTGTCGGCGAAGCGGAGGTAATATTCGCCCGACATTTCGAGTCCGTTCGAACGCGACAGGCGTATGTCGGGGACCAGGAAGCCGGACACTGCGCCGCCGTCCGTGCGCAACGCCAGTCCGGGCAGCGGAAGGAGCCTGAGCCCGAACAGTTCCAGATAGGCCCCGCGGAACCGTATCCGGCGCTCCTGCTGGTCGTACACGACGCGCTCGGCGGTGATGCGCCAACTCGGGTTCTTGGGACAGCCGTCGGTGTCGGTCACGGCGCAGGCCGTGTAGGCCGCCCGGTTCAGGGTCACCGTACCATCGGCGCTCCGCTGTCCGGATTCCGCGGCCAACCGCCCCCCTTCACGCAGGGCGAGCAGCAGATCCTCCATCGCGCCGGCTTCGAATTTGTCGTTGAGCTCGATCGACGAGGAATAGAGTTGGTTGCCGTCGGCGTCGACGACCCGCACATTGCCGTTCGCCGTAATGATGCCGGTGCGCCGGTTCCACGATACCGAGTCGGCGCGGACCGACTGGTCTTCGCTGCGCAGGACCACGTCGCCGCGCGCGGTGACGACATCGCTTTCCGAATCGTATTCGAGCGTACTGGCTTCGAAGTCGACCTGGCGCGGCTCGCCCGGTTGGGCATCAGCAGCCGTCGCAGCCTCTTCCTGCGCTATTGCGGGGGCGGCTATCGCCAGCCACGCCAGTGCAAGCGCGCCGGCTCCGGCCTGGAACGCGCAACGCAGGGTTTGACGGGATGCGGATACCGGGGCGGGGTGCATGGCTTGCCTATTGCACTTACCCCTCCTAATCGCAATCGCGCTTCAACGCGCTTCGCCGTGGTTTCAGTGCGATAGCGTTGCCATCGAGTCACAGTTCTTCCGGAGTGCCCATGAATATCACCTTTGCCCCCAACATGCCCGCCGATAGCGGCATCGTCGCCCATGTGGTCGACCGAGATTCGATGCCGGGCGAACTCGAGGCGGTGCTTGCGGAAGGGGCCAAGGCCGCACGCTTCAAGGGCGGGGCGGGCCAATTGTTCGAAGGGTTTGTAGAACGCAGCGCCAAGGTCGTGCGCGTGGCGCTCGCAGGCGTCGGCGAAGCCGGCGCGGCCGACAGGTCGATCAATTTCGAGAAAGCCGGTGCGGCCATCGCCGCCAAGTATCTGACCTCGGGTGCCACGGATGTCGTTGTCGACCTCACCGGTGCCGGCGTGACAGCCGCCGAAACCGCAGCGCTGCTGCTCGGTCTGCGCCTGCGCAGCTGGCGACACGATACCTATCGCACGCGGCTGAAGGACGAACAGAAGAAGACCCTCGCCAACATAAGCGTGGTCGGTGCGCCCGAAGGCGCCGAAGCGGCCTGGGCTATCGAGCAGGCGCTGGCCGAAGGCATCGAATTCACTCGTACCCTGGTGGCCGAGCCGGCCAATATTCTCTATCCGGCCGAATTCGTCGCCCGGTGCGAAGCCGCGCTGGCCGGCACCGGGATCGAGATCGTGGTTCTCGGCGATGCCGAGATGGAAGCGCTCGGAATGGGTTCGCTGCTCGGCGTCGGGCTCGGTTCGGAACGCGAATCGCGCCTGCTGTGCATGAAGTGGATGGGCGGCACCCCCGGCGATCGCCCCATGGCCTTCGTCGGCAAGGGCGTTACCTTCGACACCGGCGGCATCAGCCTCAAGCCCGGACCCGGCATGGAAGACATGAAGTGGGACATGGGCGGGGCAGGCGCCGTCGCCGGTGCCATGGTCGCCCTCGCCAAGCGCAAGGCCAAGGCCAATGTGATCGGTGTGTGCGGCCTCGTCGAGAATATGCCGGACGGTCGTGCCCAGCGCCCGGGCGACGTTGTCACCTCCATGTCCGGCCAGACGATCGAGGTGCTCAACACCGATGCCGAAGGCCGGCTGGTGCTGTGCGACGCGCTGACCTGGACGCAGCAGCAGTTCGATCCGGTCGCGGTGGTCGATTTCGCGACGCTGACCGGCGCGATGATCATCGCGCTCGGCAACGAACACGGCGGCCTTTTCGCCAATGACGACACGCTGGCAGATCGGCTGCTGGCTGCGGGCAAGGCCACGGGCGACAAGCTGTGGCGCTTCCCTCTGTCGCCGGCCTATGACAAGCTGATCGACAGCACGATTGCCGACATGAAGAATGTCGGCCCGCGCGGGGCCGGTTCGATCACGGCGGCCCAGTTCCTTCAGCGCTTCATAGACAAGGACCGTCCGTGGGCGCACTGCGACATCGCCGGGATGGTCTGGGCCGACAAGCCGGGCCAGACCTGGGACAAGGGTGCGACAGGCTACGGCGTGCGGATCATCGACCAGTACGTGCGCGACGTGCTAGAGGGATGAAGCGGCTTCGATCGGCGAAGCGCTAGGCCTGCCGCCATGCCCAAGATGCGCAAGAAGTCGGACCTGCCGTCCAAGACATGCGCGTCCTGCGGCCTGCCGTTCAGCTGGCGCAAGAAATGGGAGCGGGACTGGGACAATGTCAAATATTGTTCCGACCGCTGCCGGCGCGACGCGAAGGGCGGGGCATGAAGGTCGATTTCTGGCAGCTCTCGCGCGACCCTGTCGAGCGCGTTGCCGCTTTGATCGCGGAGCGGGTGCTCTCCGGCGACGAGCGGCTGCTGATCGTATCCTCGGATCAACAGGTCTTGGCTGCCATTTCGCGGACGCTGTGGGACGCACGGCCTGACGCGTTTCTCGCCAACGGAATGGCGGAGGCACCGCATGCGGCGCGGCAGCCGATCCTGCTGGCATCGTCGGTCGACGCAGCCAACGGGGCGAGCCATGTCATCTTCGCAGATGGTACCTGGCGGGAGCCCGACGGGTTCGACCGCGTGTTTCTCCTGTTCGGCGATGCCACCATCGATGCCGCGAGAGCCGTCTGGCGCTCGCTCGACGGGCAGGCAGAGCTCGAACGCTCGTTCTTCCGGCAGGACGAGGGCAAGTGGGTCAAGATCGCCTAGGTCCGGTTGCCGCCGCTTCCGTTTCCGCGCGGTAGGTTGCCAATCGCAATTAATTGGCGACAGGCGGGCCGCGGGCCTGCTATCCGACTCGGCAACGAGAGGAGAACCGCGATGGCAAAAGAATACAGCAACCTGATCGATGGCGAGATGATCACCAACGGGGCCTGGATGGACGTCGTCAATCCGGCCAACGAGGAAGTGATCGGCCGCGTGCCGTCGTGCGGCAAGGACGAGCTCGACCGCGCGGTCGCCGCCGCCCGCCGTGCCTTCAAGAGCTGGTCGAAGACTGCGCCCGAAGAACGGCAGAAGGCCGCGCAGGGTATTGCCGGCGCGATCAAGGACAATGCCGACGAGCTGTTTCGCCTGCTTACCGCCGAACAGGGCAAGCCGCATGCGCAGGCGCAGGGCGAAATCTACGGTGCCGCCGGGATGGCTGCGGCCCAGTCGACGCTGCGGCTCGAAGAAGTCATCAACCAGGACGACGACGAGCGGCTGAGCCGCACCCGCCGCGTACCAGTGGGCGTGGTCGGCGGCATCGTGCCGTGGAACTTCCCTGTCATGATGGCGATCCAGAAGATCGTGCCCGCGCTGATCTCCGGCTGCACCATCGTGCTCAAGCCGTCGCCCTTCACCCCGCTGACGACGCTGCGCATCGCGGAGCTGATCAAGGACGTGGTGCCGGCCGGCGTCGTCAACATCATCACCGGCGAGGACAGCCTCGGTCCGCTCATCACCCAGCATCCCGATATCGACAAGATCACGTTCACCGGATCGACTGCGACGGGGAAGAAGATCATGGAAGGCGCCAGCGCCGACCTGAAGCGCATCACTCTCGAACTCGGCGGCAACGATGCCTCGATCGTGCTGCCCGATGCCGATGTGTCCAAGGTCGCCGAGCAGCTGTTCTGGTCGAGCTTCACCAACGCCGGGCAGATCTGCGTCGCGGCCAAGCGCATCTATATCCACGAGGATATCTATGACGAGCTGAGCGCGGCGATCGCCGAGTACGCGAAGAACGTCGTCGTCGGCGACGGCAGCGAGCAGGGCACCGGCGTCGGTCCGATCCAGAACAAGAAGCAGTACGACCGCGTGCTGGAGCTGATCCAGGACGCCAAGGACAACGGCTACAAGTTCCTCGTGGGCGGCGAGGTCGACCCGTCGGGCTCGGGCTATTACGTGCCCATCACCATCCTCGACAATCCGCCCGAAGACGCGCGGATAGTGGCCGAGGAGCAGTTCGGTCCGGTCATGCCGCTGATGAAATTCTCCACCGAGGAGGAGGTTATCCAGCGGGCCAACAACTCCGACTACGGCCTCGCCGGGGCGGTGTGGACCGGTAACCCCGACAAGGGTGTCGAGATCGCCGAGCAGCTCGAAACCGGCACCGTCTGGGTCAACGAGTATCTCCACCTGTCACCCTTTGCGCCCTTCGGCGGGCACAAGCAGTCGGGCTTCGGCGCTGAATATGGACTCGATGGTTTGAAAGAGTTTACATATCCGCAGGTGATTACCGTGAAAAAGAACGCTATGGTCTGATCACTTCAGGGTCGTTGAGGTCAGCAGGGGCGGGGGTGCGAACCTCCGCCCCTTTGCTTTTGCGCTTAGCCCTGAACAACCTGCTGCTCGATCGCACCGAAGATCGAATGGCCCTGCGCGTCGTCCATCCAGATGCGCACGCTGTCGCCCGGGGCCATGAAGCGGGTCGTGGGCTCGCCGCCGGCGATGGTCTCGATCATGCGGATTTCGGCGATGCAGCTGTAGCCGAGCCCGCCTTCGCTGACCGGCTTGCCCGGATCGCCGTCCGGGCCCTGGTTGGAGACCGTGCCCGAACCGATGATTGCTCCCGCCCCGAGGTTGCGCGTCTTCGCCGCATGGCTGACGAGATCGGCCAGGCTGAAGGTCGCATCGACCCCGGCATTGGCGCGGCCGAAGGGCTGGCCATTGTAATCGACCTTGAGCGGCAGGTGGATCACGTTGCCCTGCCAGGCATCGCCCAGTTCGTCGGGCGTCACGCAGACCGGCGAGAAGGCGGTGGCGGGCTTCGACTGGAAGAAGCCGAAGCCCTTTGCGAGTTCGCCCGGGATTAGCCCGCGTAGCGACACATCGTTCACCAGCATCAGCAGTTTGATGTGCTCTGCCGCTTCGTCCGGCGTCGTGCCCATCGGCACGTCGTCGGTGATGCAGGCGATCTCGCCCTCCATGTCGCAGCCCCACGCCGTGTCCTTCAGCGGGATCGGTGCGCGCGGCGGCAGGAAGTCGTCGCTGCCGCCCTGGTACATCAGCGGGTCGTGGTAGAAGCTCTCCGGCACCTCGGCCCCGCGCGCCTTGCGCACCAGTTCGACGTGGTTGATGTAGGCGCTGCCGTCGGCCCACTGGTAGGCACGGGGCAGCGGCGAATGCGCCTCGCGCTCGTGGAAGCGCTCGCATGGTACCACCTGGTGTTCGACGTCGGTGTAGAGTGCCTGCAACTGCGGCGCGATGTGCTCCCAGTCGTCGAGCGCCGCCTGCAGCGTCGGGGCGATATGCGCGGCGGAGGAGTAGCGGGTGATGTCCTTCGAGACGACCACGAGCTGGCCGTCACGGGTGCCATCGTTCAATGTGGCAAGCTTCATCCTTTGTACTCCGGGCTGTCGATCTGGTTGTCGGGATAGGCGCGCTGGAATTCCGGCAGCGCCAGGCAGGCGGCCTCGATCCGGGCGATATGCGGCTTGTCGTCGAAGCCGTAGGCGAATTTGCGGGCGTTGTAGACCTGCGGCAGCAGCACGACCTCGAACAGGCCGGGCTGGTCGAACAGGAAATCGCCTGTGCCGATTGCGGCCAGTCGCTGCTCGAGCGGATCCAGCGTGCGGGCCAGCCAGTGGCGATACCACGTGTCCACTTCGTCCTGCGAATGCCCGAGCGGGTCGGCGAGATACCTGAGCACCGGCAGATTGTTGACCGCATGAATTTCCGTCGCGACGGCATAGGTCAGCTCGCGGCAGGTGTAGCGGTCCTCGATGTCCTTGGGCAGCAAGGGCGGCTCGGGATAGGCCTCGTCGAGCCATTCGAGCAGTGCCATCGACTGGGCCCGGTCGCGCCCGCCCGCCTCCAGCATCGGCACGCTGCCGTACGGATTGCGCGCCGTGAACCCTTCGCCCTTCTGTTCGGAAGTCCGCAGGTCGACGGGCACGACCTCGTAATCAAGGCTCTTGAGATTCAGTGCAATTCGAAGGCGATAGCTTGTGGAGCTGCGGAAATAGGCGAAGAGTCGCATCATCGTTTGGCTCCGCTCATGTCACACTTGTCACACTGTCCTGAGAGAAACAATCGGGCTCCTGAAAAGGCCTGATCAGGCAATCTATGAAGGCTCGAAGTCATCATTCCGCCGTCATGCCACAGCGAGGGCTTGTAGGACAGCTGGGTGCTTGTTCACCCGTCATTGCGAGGTGATCCCGCAGGGGTCGCCGTGGCAATCCATTGTCGACCCTGTCCACACACACTCAGCGACATGGATTGCCGCGTCGCTTCGCTCCTCGCAATGACGGGTCGGGGACGGCAGGGTCACTAGAACGCCGCAATCCCCGTGATCGCCCGGCCGAGGATCAGCGCATGCACATCATGCGTGCCTTCGTAGGTGTTGACCGTCTCGAGGTTCACCATGTGCCGGATGACCTGGTATTCCTCGCTGATGCCGTTGCCGCCGTGCATGTCGCGGGCGTGGCGGGCGATCTCCAGCGCCTTGCCGACATTGTTGCGTTTGACGATGCTGATCATCTCGGGCGCAAAGCTGCCTTCGTCCATCAGCCGCCCGACCCGCAGCGAGCCTTGCAGGCCGAGCGAGATCTCCGTCATCATGTTGGCGAGCTTGAGCTGGTACAGCTGCTTCGATGCCAGCGGCACGCCGAACTGGTGCCGGTCGAGCCCGTACTGGCGGGCAGCGTGCATGCAGAACTCGGCCGCGCCCATCGCGCCCCAACTGATGCCGTAACGGGCCCGGTTGAGGCAGGAGAACGGACCTTTCAGCCCCTGTACGTCGGGCAGCAGCGCATCGGCGCCGACCTTGACCTCGTCCATCACGATCATGCCGGTGGTACTGGCACGCAGCGAGATCTTGCCTTCGATCTTGGGCGCGCTGAGGCCCGTCATGCCCTTTTCCAGCACGAAGCCGCGGATGCCGCCGCCGTGCGCCTCGCTCTTGGCCCAGACCACGAAGACATCGGCGAAGGGGGCGTTGGAAATCCAGGTCTTGGAGCCGGAGATGACGTAGCCGTCGCCGTCCTTCTTCGCGACAGTCTTCATGCCTGCGGGGTCGGAGCCTGCGTCAGGTTCGGTCAGGCCGAAGCAGCCGATGAGCTGGCCCGATGCGAGTCCCGGCAGGTATTTGCGTTTCTGCTCTTCCGAACCGAAGGCGTGGATCGGATACATGACCAGCGAAGACTGCACCGAGGCCATCGAGCGATAACCCGAGTCCACCCGTTCGATTTCGCGGGCGATGAGGCCGTAGGCGACATAGCTCGCGCCCGCGCCGCCGTATTCCTCGGGCACAGTGGCGCCGAGCAATCCGGCCTGGCCCATGAGCGGGAACAGTTCCGGGGCGTCGAGCTCGTCGGCGAACGCCTTGATGACGCGCGGCCGCAATTCCGATTGCGCGAAGCCGTGCGCGGCATCGCGGATCATCCGCTCTTCTTCGGTCAGCTGTTCGTCGAGCCGGAACGGATCGTCCCAGGAAAAAGGGGTCATGCCCGAATTGGCGCCTGCCATGATAACTCCTGCAATTGGCCTCTTTGGCCTTGCAAGTGCTTTGTCAGGTGCAGTGCGCGGCTTCAACCCCACACATGAGGTTCAGGCCATCTCGGGATCGAGCACGCGCTGCATGGTTTCGATCAGAACGGTCGGCGGGCAGGGTTTCTGCACCACGACGGCATCGGGATAGCGTTCCTGAATTTCGTCAGGTGCGTACCGGCCGGAATGGAAGATGATCGGCACATCTTCGGCCAGCAGCTTGTCGGCCAGCGGAAACACTTCCTCCGCGCCCAGGTTTATGTCGAGGATGGCGAGGTCGGGACGGCGCTCTTCGCATGCGCGCGTGGCCGAGGCCAGCGTTGGCAGCGGGCCTTGGACCTCGCAGCCGGCTTCTTCGACAGTGCTGCAGAGATCGAATCCGATGATCGCTTCGTCTTCGGCGACGACAATATACGGGTGGTCCACCATATCCTCCCGGAGTTGCTGATGACTCCCAACATCGGGCGAGGCGATTGGTTCCCGCCGTCAGCCTTCCAGCTTGCCGAAGCGGCTTTCGTAGCCCGCGCGGTCGCCTGCCGCGAGCAGGGCGGCCTGCGCGACCCAGTCGTCACGCCGGATGCGGCCTTCGAAGCGACCGAGCTGGGCGTCGATGCGGTCGATCTCGGCCTCGTCCCAGGCGGCGATCTGGGCGAAGCCGTCGACGCCAAGCTCGCGCAAGGTGGCTGCCAGCTTCGGTCCGACACCCTTGATCAGGGTCAGATCGTCGTGCGCGGCGGCTTCGATTGCGGCTGCCTGCGCCGCCGCCGCCGGGATTTCGCCGCCGGCCAGCCCCATTGGTGCAGGCGCGATCGGCTCGACCGGGCGCGGGTCCAGGCTTGCAGCCACCGGCGAGGCATCGATCAGCGCCTGGTTGCGCTTGGCCGGTCCCGTATCTCCAATCTCGCTGTCGCGGATCACGGTCGTGCGGGTAGGCGAGCGCAGCAGCAGCCAGGCGACGGCAAGGCCGATGAGCAGCGCTGCGAGGACCAGCGGCCAGTTTGCCTGCACCAGTTCGATCATGGGACGGCATCTCCTTTGGATTGACTACCTGCTTCGGGCTCGACCACGGCAACGGGATCGCGGCGCCACAGCCCCCAGCCGAGCGCGAGGCCGGCAGCGTAAGCGAAAAGCATGGTGAGCACGAGTTCCAACCAGATCGGCATGTCAGCGGGGCCCCGGCGTGTCTATCGGCGTGGGCCGCACCTGCAGCCTGGCGACGACGGTGAATTCGATCCTGCGATTGGCCGGGTCGGTGGGGTCAAGTCCCGAGACCGGGGTCGACGAGCCGAGCCCGCGGGTTTGCAGGCTGCCGGCCTCGATACCGCGCCCGACCAGCGCGCGCTTGACCGCTTCGGCCCGTTCCAGCGACAGCGCCTTGTTCGCCGGCTCGTCGCCCGAATCGTCGGTGTGACCGGTGATGGCGATCCGCGCGCCGAAGCACGGTTTCAGCGCGGCGGCGACCTCGTCCAGCAGGTCGGAACCGCCCGACGCCAGCGCCGAACTGCCCTCTTCGAACCGGATCGTGCGCGCTTTGAGGATGGCGGCGACATCGTCCTGGCATTGCAGCGCCTCGACGGGCATTTCGCCCGCATCGGCCAGCATAGTGCCATCGGTCCAGTGCACGCCGCCGACGCCCTTCACCGCGGCGATCGCCGTGGCTACCTCTGCGCGAACGCGTTCCGGAACCTCGCCTTCGGGCGTGAGCATGGCATGCCTGCTGGGCCAGCCGTTCTGCGTCGCGAACGACACGCTTACCGGGCGGCCTCCAATTATGCGCTCGGCCGCCTGTTCCAGCCGCGCGCCGAGCGCGGGCCCCGTAACGGCGGCACCGGCGACAGCCAGCGCGGCGGTCAGCAGGCCTCCGGCCAGGATGGTGAGGGCACGACGCTTCATCGGCGCCTCTCTAGCCACGGAGGGGCCGGAAAGGGAAGGGGGCTGCTGTGTCTGGCGGTTGCCGGCGTCAGGGTTGGCCGGCCGCATCAGCCTCGGGCGACGGCTCGCCGCCGATGTTCCGGCGGAACAGTACCCGGTCCTCCGGTCCGAAACCGCGATGCCAGATAACGAAGCCGTAAGCGCCGAGGATGAGCGGGATGCCGACCAGCAGTTCGAGCCATTCGGGCAGCAGCGTGGCGAGATAGCCGACGATGACCGCCGGGGCGGCCGCCCAGACCAGCGCCCAGCGCCAGTTGTTGATCGGGTGGCCGAGGATCCGCGACAGCAGCATCGCTTTGACCAGCGAGGCGAGGCCGAGCGCGACCATCAGCGAGATCGCGGCGCCTGCGGCCATGAAGCCGGCACCGAGTTGCAACCGCTGGACCGTCAGCAGCATGACGATGGTAAGCGCCGCCTGGAAAGTGATGGTCCCGATCGAGATCCAGAAATTGCGTACCCGCGCCACGTAGACCAGCGCCGCCTCGGACACGACTGCTGTCGCGGCGACCACTTCCGCCGCCAGCAGAAAGGCAAGCGCGCCGGTCCCGCCGACGAATTCGCCGTCGCTGCCGAACAGACCCATCAGCGCCTCGCCCGGTATGCCCAGCGACAGCGCGATGCCCGCCTGCGCGGCAATGATCCAGAATCCGACCTGGCAAACCTGCGCCGCGATCGCGGCATAGTTTCCGGTCTGCAGGTTCTTGGTGATCACGGGACCCAGCACCGGCTCGAAACTGGTCTTGAGCTTCTGCGGCAGGCTCGCGACCTGCTGCGCCATGTAGTAGATTCCGACTGCGGTGGGGGATGCGAAGATCCCGAGGATGAAGATGTCGAGCCGCCTGGTCCCCCACTCGATCGCATCGGCGGTGGCCAGCGGCAGGGCGCGGACCACGACCTTGGCGAGATAGGCGGGGCGGGGGCGCCACCCTTGCGGCCGGCCGTAGGTGCGCAGGAAAGGCCACAAGGCGGTCACCAGCCCGGCATAGATCGACGCGAGATAGGCCATCGCCAGACCGCCGTCGGGCAGGGTGAAGTAGAATATGCCGGCCATGATCGAGATCGTCCACGGCTCCACGATCGCCCGTGCGCGCACCGTGGTGGCGATGTCGAACTTGTAGGCCTGCGCCGCCAGCGCGATCTCCGTCAGTGCATAGCCGGGGATCGCGAGGACGAGGTAGCGGTCGAGTTCGCTGCCCATGCCGTTGGGGAACATCGGTGTGGGAAACAACCAGAGCACCCCCGCCGCGATGCCGGAGAAGATCGTGGCCAGGAGGAACCCGTCGAGCACGAGGTTCGACTGCGGTTCCTCGCCCTCGGTCAGGCGCTGCGCGAGACCGCGCTTTTCCCCCATCGCGCAGAGCATAGCCAGCAGTTCGACCACGACCAGCGCCGACGCGAAGCGCCCGATCGCTTCCGCCCCGTACAATTGGCCGGCGATAAAGAGGAAAGGTATCCGGGCCAGCAGTCGCAGCAGGAAACCGAAGAAATTGGTCCGCCCGCCTTTGGCCAGCGCGGCCATGTCGGCGGCATCGTCGCGTACAGGTTCCTCGGGGGGCAGCAGGGTGGTCAAGCGCCGGTCGCCTGTTCGGCGCGCAGCGGACGGGCGAGCAACTGCCGTACGACGTCGGCGGCAGGCTCGCCATCGAGCAAGCCGCGCACGGCGTGGACGATCGGCATGTCGACGCGGTGTTCCTGCGCCAGCCGTGCCAGCACCGGGGCGGTATGCGCGCCTTCCGCGACGGTGCGCCTGTCGGCCATGAGTTCGGCCGCCGCCCGGCCTTCGCCCAGCGCCTTGCCGAGCGAGAAATTGCGGCTCGAGGTCGAAGAGCAGGTGAGAACCAGGTCGCCCAGCCCGCACAGACCGGCCAGCGTTTCGGGCCGCGCGCCGAGCGCCTCGCCGAACCGCAGCATCTCGGCGTAGCCGCGCGCGATCAGCGCCGCGCGGGCGTTCTGGCCCAGTCCGAGTCCGTCGACGACACCGCAGGCGATCGCGAGCACGTTCTTGACCGCACCGCCGACCTCGGCTCCGGCCACGTCGTCGCTGTAGTAGGGGCGGAAGGCGGGCCGCGCGATGACCGGCTTGAGGCGGTCCCACTGCGCGCGTCCGCCACCACAGGCGAGGGTGACGGCGGTAGGCAAGCCGGCGGCGACTTCGTGTGCGAAGGTCGGGCCGGACAGCACAGCGACCTCGCTGCCGGGGCATGCCTCGCTGGCGACATGGTTCATCAGCCGGCCCGACGCCTGCTCGATACCCTTGTTGCACAAAACCAGGTCCTGCGGCGGAGCGGGCAGGCTCGCGAGCACGGCGGCGCTGTGCTGCGCAGGGCTCACCACCAGCACGGCGGGAATGCCCTGCAGATCTGCGATATCGGCAGTGGCCCGTATCGTCGGGGCGAGCGGCGCGCCCGGCAGGAACGGGGTGTTGCGCCGATGCGCGTTGATTTCCTCGACGACCTCGGTCTCGCGCGCCCAGAGCAGCACGTCGCCGCCGTCGCTCGCGAGCATCTGGGCAAGCGCGGTGCCCCAGGCTCCGCCGCCGATCACGGCCACCGGATACTTCACCGTCATACCGTCGTGCCCCATGCCATCATGCTCATCGGTATCAAGCCTTGTAGCCCGCGCCGCGGACCGGCTCGGCATCCGGATCGAGCGGCCAGCGCGGCCGGGCCTGGAAGTCGAGCGGATCGTCCTGTCCGCTGGCCAGCCGTTCGCATCCAGCCCACCCGATCATCGCGGCATTGTCCGTGCATAGCGCCAAGGGCGGAGCGACGAAGCGCATGCCGCGCTCCCTGGCGAACTGCTCGAGCGCGGCGCGGATGACCTGGTTGGCGGCGACCCCTCCTGCGACCACCAGCGCAGGCATGGCGTCCGCGTGATCCAGCGCCACGCGCAACCGGTCGAGCACGCAGTCGAGCGCCGCCTGCTGGAAACTTGCTGCCAGATCGGCATCGCGGAAGCGGCCGCTCTCTTTCGCGCGGACGACCGCACTCTTCAGACCGGCAAAGCTGAAATGCGGTTCGCCACTGCCGACCAGCGGCCGCGGTAGCGGGACGACCCCGGGATCGCCTTCCCTGGCAAGCCGTTCGACCGCCGGGCCGCCGGGATAGCCGAGGCCGAGGATCTTGGCGGTCTTGTCGAAGGCTTCGCCCAAGGCATCGTCGATGGTTGTGGCGAGCCGCGTGTACCGGCCGACGCCGTCGACACGCAGAATCTGGCAATGGCCGCCCGACACCAGCAGAAGTGCGTAGGGAAACCCGAGGTCGCCGTCCGCCAGTCGCGGGCTCAGCGCATGGCCTTCGAGATGGTTGATCGCCAGCAGGGGCTTGCCCGTCGCCATGGCCAGCGCCTTGGCGCTCACCAGCCCGACCATGACGCCGCCGATCAATCCGGGCCCGGCCGTGGCGGCCACCGCATCTAGATCGCCGTAGTCCATCCCGGCATCGGCCATGACCGCCTCGATCATGGGGGCCAGCCGTTCGGCGTGCGCGCGGGCCGCGATTTCGGGCACGACACCGCCGTAAGGGGCGTGCGCTTCGTCCTGCGAGGCAATTCGCTGGGCGATGATGCGCCGATCGCTCGTCACCAGCGCGGCCGCCGTCTCGTCGCAACTCGATTCAATGCCCAGGACTACAGCCATGCGGCTTCCCCTTAGACGATGGCCCCGCTAGAGCAAGCAAAGCCGATGCCCGACACACCGATACTCCGCCTTGGAACCCGCAATTCCCCGCTTGCCATGGCGCAGGCAGAGGAAACCCGCCGCCGCCTGTGCGAAGCGCACGGCTGGCGCAAAGAGGCGATCGAACTCGTCCCCGTGCTGGCCAGCGGCGACAAGGTGCTCGACCGCCCGCTGGCCGATATCGGCGGCAAGGCGCTGTGGACCAAGGAACTCGACGGGTGGCTACACCAGGGGCGCACCGACGTCTCGGTGCACTCGATGAAGGATGTCGAAACGCTTCGGCCCGACTGGCTGACGATTGCCGCCATACTGCCACGGGCCGACAAGCGCGACGTGCTGGTCGGTGCAGCCGGCATCGCGGAAATACCGAACGGCGCCGTCGTCGGGACGAGCGCGCCGCGCCGTGCGGCGCAGATGCTGCATTGCCGGCCGGACCTGCGCATCGTGACCTTCCGCGGCAACGTCGCCACGCGGCTGCGCAAGCTGGCCGAAGGCGAAGCCGATGTCACCCTGCTCGCCGCTGCCGGGCTCGAGCGACTGGGGCAGATGCAAGTCGGCACGCCGCTCGACAGTACGACCTGGCTGCCGGCGCCTTCGCAGGGCGCTATCGGGCTCGAATGCCGGACGGACGACACCCGCGTGCGGGACCTGCTGGCGGCGATCGACCACCGCCCGTCGCACGCCGAAATCATGGCGGAACGCGGCCTGTTGGCGGCTCTCGACGGTAATTGCCATAGCCCGATTGCCGTGCTTGCCGAGGTGCGCGACGATATGGTGCACCTGCGGGCGGCGATCTTCAGCCCTGATGGCCGCGACAGGGTCGACGGCCAGCTTACCGCAGCCATCGGCGACGACGCGGCGCTTTCGGCGCTTGCGCACGACCTGCTGGCGCGCGCATCCGACGCCACGCGGGCGGTTTTCGGAGCGGAGGTTTGACGGCGACCGTTTTCGTGCTCCGGCCCGAACCGGGGCTGACGGCGACGCTGGTGGCCGCGTTCGAGCGAGGCATCGCAGCCAAGGGAATGCCGCTGGCCAGGGTCGAGGGTGTAGAATGGAGGGCGCCGGCAGAGGCCTATGACGGATTGCTGGCGGGCAGCGCCAATGTCTTCCGCCTCGGCGGGCCGCAGCTCGACAAGGTGCGTCACCTGCCGGTCCACGCCGTCGGCGAGGCTACGGCCCGCAGCGCGAGCGAGGCGGGGTTCACCGTCGCATCCGTGGGCGAGGGCGGCTTGCAAGCGGTGCTCAAGGAGGAGATGGGCCGGCTGCTGCGACTTGCCGGGGAAGCGCATGTCGATCTTCACGAGATGGCGGGGACGGCCGTCGATACGCAGATCGTGTACCGGGTCCGCTACCTGCCGATTACGGCCGCCCAAGCCGGGCTGCTGCATGAAGGTGGGGCGATCATGCTTCATTCCGGCGAAATGGCGCAGCACGTGGCAGCCCATTTCGATGACGCGAAGATCGACCGCTCGCGGATAGCAGTGATTGCCCTGGCGCCGCGCATTGGCGAACTCGCCGGGGGCGGCTGGCGCGAGGTTCGCATTGCGCAAGCAAGGACGGACAGCGCGATGTTGGATTCCTGCGCCGAGCTGTGGCAAGGTTAGGAAATAAACGGGGGGGATGCGCCAGGACGCGCGGCCTCGGGGGTCGAAGAGACGGAGCGGGATGGATCAGGAATTGAGCGAAGCGGGGCGAGCGAACTCGGCCCGCAGCATGGTCGGCATCGGGGTGCTGGTCGTGCTTCTGGTGGCGGCGGTGGCCGGCTACGCGTGGTGGCGGCAGGGGTTCGGCGCCGACGAAATCGCGATGGCGCAAGGCGGCAATGCCGCGGAAGGCGATGCCATGGCCATGGCCAATGCGTCGCCCACGCCCCGGCCCAGTACGGCCTCGTCGCAGGCGGCGCGCGCAGCCGCCGAAGTAGTCGCCCAGGTTACGGAGCAGCAGGGCGGCCTCGAACAGCGCCTGGCGGCAGCAGAGCAACGCCTGACGCGGCTCGACCTGCAGGCCCAGGCTGCCGCCGGCAATGCGGCCCGCGCCGAAGGCTTGCTGATCGCTCTCGCCGCGCGGCGAGCCATCGAGAAGGGTGCGGAACTCGGCTATCTCGCCGACCAGCTCCGGCTCCGTTTCGGCGACGGATGGCCCAATGCGGTGGGAACGATCGTGTCCATGTCGCGCCGGCCGGTCACGCTCGACAAGCTGATCGCGCGGCTCGAAGGCCTCGAACCCGAGCTGCGCGAGGATGGGGCGGAGCCGAGCTTCGACCGACTGCGCCGCGAGATCGGATCGCTCTTCATCGTACGCCGCGAGAACACTCCTTCGCCGCAGCCCATGCGCCGGCTCGAGCGCGCTCGGCTCTTCCTCGAAAGCGGCCGCTACGAGGCGGCAATCGAGGAAGTCAGCAACATGCCGGGCGCCGCGGCCGCCGATGAATGGATCGCTGACACCCGCCGCTATGCTGCCGCGCAGCGGGCGCTCGACCTGATCGAGACGGCCGCCCTGCTGGAACAGGGACGACTGCGCGACGGGGCCGGCAATACGATCGGCCAGCCCAGCCCGGTGCAGGAAGTTACGCCGCCGCGCCCCGCGGACTGATGCCTAATGGCGTAGCAGTTCCGGACGCTGCCCGGTCACCCCGCGCGCTTCGTTCATGAAAAAGTCTTTCAGCATCGGCGTGCGCTGCACCGCGCCCATACCAAGCCGCCGGACTGCGCTTGCCGCCTTGCCGCGAACGCCGAACAGGCGGGTCAGGCTGTCGGTGGCGCCCATCACCATCAGCGCATCGAGCGCGCGCCAGTCCTCGTACTTGTCGAGCATTTGAGCGTCGCCGGGATCGAGCCCGAGCCTGCGCCCTTCGATCAGCACTTCCACCAGCGCGCCGACATCGCGCAGGCCGAGGTTGAAGCCTTGTCCTGCGATCGGATGCATACCGTGCGCCGCATCGCCCACCAACGCCAAGCGCTCGCCGATCAACTTCGAGGTATGCTGGAAGCTGAGCGGGTAGGACGAGCGCTTGCTGTTGAGGCTGATCGTGCCGAACAGTCCGCCCATCCGCCTTTCTACTTCGGCCAGGAAGGCGCGGTCGGACAGCTTGAGCACGCCGGCCGCGTCGGCCTCGTCCACCGTCCAGACCAGCGCGCTGCGGTGCACGCCGTCCGGACCGTCGAGCAGGGGCAGCAGGGCGAACGGACCATCGGGATAGAAGATCTCCCACGCCACATTGTCATGCGGCTTTTCGTGGTCGAGCCCGGCGATGATGGCGCGGTGGCTGTAGTCCCATCGGGCGAGATTGAGGCCTTCCTCGTCCCGCGTGGGCGAGCCGCGCCCTTCGGCGGCGACCATCAGGCGGCCTCGCAGCACGGTGCCGTCCGCCAACGTGGCCGACACGCCGAAGGCATCCCGGTGGCGCTCGGTCACCCGGACCGGGGCATGCCAGGAGATGTTCGGTTCCGCCCTGGCCGCATCGAACAGCGTAACCCGCAGCGTGCGGTTGGCGAACATCCGTCCGAGCGAATCCTCGTGCGGTTCGGGCCGGAAGTCGATCCGGCCCGGTTTCATCTGGTCGGAGACGGCAATGGCATCGATCGGGCAGCCGTGCGGCTCAAGCATGTCGGCAAGGCCGATGTGGCGGAACAGGTTCCAGCTCGCTGTGGAGATCGCGGTGGCGCGCCCGTCGAACCCTTCCGCCGTGACATCGGCCGGGTCGGCGCTGTCGACTACGTGGCACGTAAACCCGCGCCGCGCCGCCGCCAGCGCCAGCGTCATGCCGACGAGCCCGCCGCCTAGGATCAGCAGATCGCGTGTCTCGGCCATGGATTCCCTTCGCATTGCAATCTAGATGGCCACTAGGACCTTATCGATGCTCTCCGCAAGATCGACCTTAAGCCGCATCTTCGCGGCGCTCTGCCTCACGCTGGCGGCGCTCTTCGCGGTGCAGCCTGCAAGCGCGCAGGATATCAATATCCGCGCCTCGCTAGTGGCGGAAGGTCCGGTCGCTCCCGGCGGCGAGATCATGCTGGCGCTGCGCTTCCAGCCGATCGGACCGGAATGGCACGGCTACTGGAAGAACCCGGGCGATGCGGGGCTGGGGATGCAGCTCGAATGGGATTTGCCTGCCGGTGCGACGGTCGGCGAGCCGCTTTACCCCGTGCCCAAGCGGCTCGTGATCGACGGTCTGATGAACCATGTCTTCGAAGGCGATTACGCGGTGCTGGTCCCGCTCAGGCTGGCGAGCGGCTGGCGCGGGGGGGACCGGATCACCATCGGCGTAGAAGCATTCTACCTGGCCTGTACCGACGAGATTTGCGTGCCGCAGGAGGCGAGCCTGTCGACCGTCGTCCCGGTCGGTAGCGATGCCGCGGCAAGCGGCGATTTCACCAAATGGCGCAGTGCCCTTGCGCCGCTGATCGATCGCCAGGGCACTTTCGAGGTGAAGGGAGACCTGCTGCGGGTGGCGATCCCTGTCCCGGCCTCGCTCGATGTCGGAAGGCCGCATCTGTTCGTCGGCGTCCGCGAGCTGGGCGACGGCCTGCAGCCCTCCTACGCCGCCGTCCAGGGTTTCAGCCGCAAGGGCGATGTGCTGATTGCCGAGATACCGCTCAACCGCCTCGTCCTGCCCGAACGATCGGGCGTGAGCTTCGCGCCGCCGCCTGCAAGCATCGATGGCATCGTCGCCTGGAGCGACAGCGAGGGCCTGCGCTTCGTCGCCGATCGCGGCGACGTTCCTCGCGGGGGTGTCCGGCTGACGAGCCGAGAAGATGCCGTGCCGACCTTGTGGCTCCTGCTGGCCGGGGCCCTGCTTGGTGGTCTGGTGCTCAATGTCATGCCCTGCGTCTTCCCCATCCTCAGCCTAAAGGCGCTGAGCCTCGCCCGGGCTGGCGGCGGCGAGCGCGAGGCCCGGAGCGAGGGGCTGGCCTATACCGCAGGGGTCATGCTCGCCTGCATCGCACTGGGAGGGGCGATGCTGGCCCTGCGCGCGGCAGGCGAACAGGTTGGCTGGGCGTTCCAGTTGCAGGAGCCGGGGGTGGTGGTAGCCCTGCTGGCGCTGTCGGGATTGATCACCGCCAATCTGCTGGGGTTCTTCGAACTGCCGGGCCTCGCCATTTCGGGTGGCGGGACACCGCGCGGCGCGTTTGCGACCGGACTGCTCGCGGCGTTCGTCGCCACGCCATGCACCGGACCCTTCATGGCGGCTGCGCTCGGAGCGGCGCTGTTGCTGCCGACGCCGACTGCACTCCTGCTGTTCGCCGCGCTGGGCCTCGGGCTCGCGCTGCCGTTCCTGCTGCTCGGCTTCGTGCCCGCGCTGCGCAACCGGTTGCCCAAGCCGGGGCCGTGGATGGCGACCTTCCGCAAGATACTCGCAATCCCCATGGGCCTGACGGGGCTCGCTCTCGTCTGGCTACTGTGGCGGATGGGCGGCGGCGTCTTTGCGGTAAACGCGGTCGCTTTCGTCCTCCTGATAATCCTGATCGCGGGCAGCGTCCTGGGTGCATCGCACCTCTCGAACGGAAGGAGGCTTCCGCTCGTCCTGATCCTCGGCATTCTCGCTACAACCGCGCTCGTACGGCTGCCGACGAGCTTCGAACCCCCCAGCGCCGCCGAGGCCCAAGGTGTCCTGCAGAGCCGGCCATTCTCGCGCACTGCGCTCGAACAGGCCCGGGCGAGCGGCAAGCCGGTCTTCGTCTATTTCACCGCCGACTGGTGCGTCAGTTGCAAGGTCAATGAACGTGTCGCGATCGATCGCGAGGCGACGCGCGCGGCCTTCGACAAGGCGGGCGTAATCACGCTGCGCGGAGACTGGACGCTGCGCCAGCCGGAAATTACCGAATTCCTGAGTGAACGCGGCGCGGCGGGCGTGCCGCTATACCTTTGGTACGAACCGGGAGCAGCCGAACCCGAACAATTGCCGCAGTTGCTGGCGCCCGACAGCCTTACGACGCTGGCGCGGCGAGGGCGGTAGCGTCAGGCGGTGCAAGCTTGCTGCGGCAGGCCTCAATAAGCCCGCGGGGGAGCGGGCTGGCACCCATGACGAGCGTACCAGCGCCGGGCACCGTGGCTTCGACATCGCGGGTGCCGGTCAGCGCATCGAGATCGGGGTTGTCGGCAGCGACGCTACCCTGCCACAGCCACGTGCGCCCGCTCTTCGTGGCATCGACTTCAAGCCGCAGCGCATGCGAATTGCCGACCAGCGCCATCATCGCCTGCGCATTGCGATCCGCGGCGACGAAGCGGGTGAAGACGACCTTCGCCGCGTCAGTGGCTCCGAC
>FWWL01003540.1_pt1 | contig 28272 bp, 18 predicted proteins | sample 2228331 | NCBI WGS metagenome assembly FWWL01 (sample SAMEA103939775, study PRJEB20133) | metagenome
ATCTCTCGGAGGGGTTCTGGCAGATACTCCAGCGCACCGCCCGGCTGATGCGCCAGCACCACCAGAACACCATCTGGACGCCGTGGTCACTCATGCGAGCCACCCGCAAGACAGACGGCAAGGCACACTATGATTTCAGCGCGTTCGACCGCTGGGTAGAGACCTTCCTGAACGAGGGCTTCGAGGTTATCGAACTGCACCACGTCGGCGGACGCGAGCACGGGCAGTGGGAAGACAGAAACTTTGTGGCGTGGCCCCTGCGCTGTGACAACGAAGCCAGCGGACAGACCGAGTGGCTTCCAGTAGACGAGTGGCTCCCCGCTCTGCAGAAGCATCTGCGAGAGAAAGGATGGCTCCAGCGTGCCCTGCTCCATGTGGCTGACGAACCCATCGAGGTGAACGTGGACTCGTGGAAACAGCTCTCCGAGCGGGTGAAGCGTCTGGCGCCTGACCTGCCGCGCATCGACGCCATCCACGTGCCCAACCTGGAGGGCTATCTGGAGGTGTGGGTTCCTCAGCTGAACTATCTGGAGCAGTGGTATGATCGCTATCGCCGGGCGCAGTCGCGCGGGGCGGAGCTGTGGTTCTATGTGGCGTGGGTGCCGCAGGGCAAGTATCCAAACCGCCTGCTGGATTACCCGCTGATCAAGACGCGCGTCATGCACTGGCTCAATCACCTTACGGAAACCACCGGCTTTCTGCACTGGGGTTACAACTTCTGGGACGCCGGGCTGGACGACCAGCTCGCGCCGGGTGATAACTGGATCGTGTACCCCGGCAAGGATGCGCCGCGCGGCAGTCTGCGCTACGAGGCGATGCGCGAGGGAATAGAGGACTACGAATACCTCTGCCTGCTGGAGGACAACGCCAGACAGGTTGCCGAGAGGCTCAAACTGCACGACTTTGACGCCAGGCAGTGGGCGAAGGGGTTCACGCGACTGGTTGCGCCCGGATACACAACCTATACCCGCTCGCCCGAACGACTGTACGCTGTCCGAGACGCTGTCGCCCGCGCCATCGAAGCGTTACAGCGTCGCGACCTGCCCGTGCTGGCATGGGTGGAGTCACAGGATGACGATACGGTTTGGCTTCGTGGCGCCACCCTGCCAGAGGCTACCGTATCCTGCGCCGGTGTACGCGCCCGAGCCGACCGGGATGGGACGTTTCGCATGAAAGTACCCCGCCCAGAAAGCGGACTGTTGGACATCGAGACACGGCATGAGAGGATGGCGAATCGCATACCCGTCGCCGTTTATTGACGGCTGAGAAAGAATAGCGATACCTTTTCACGCCGCTTCCAGCACGTCGATCGGCGGTGCGGTGGAGGAGATGAACGCCTTAGCGGTCACCTCTTCGAGGGTGGTGATGCCCTGAATCGCCTTCTCGATGCCGTCCTGCGCCATGGGGATCATGCCGTTGCGCATGGCGGACTCCAGTATCTGACTGCTGGGGGCGTGCTGGACGGTGAGCGCACGCACCTCTTCGTCCACCACCAGAATCTCATGCACGCTGATGCGCCCCAGGTAGCCGCGCCCTCCGCACGCCTGACATCCCTCTCCACGATACAGCCTGTCCACGTAACGCCCGATGATGCGCAACTCTGCGAGCGTGGGCTCGTAAGCCCTTTTGCAGTGAGGGCATATCACGCGCACCAGCCTCTGCGCCACCACGCCCACCAGCGACGAGCTGATGAGGAACGGCTCCACCCCCATGTCCATCAGTCTCGGGATGGCGCTGACCGCGTCGTTCGTATGCAGGGTCGAGAGCACGAGGTGACCGGTCATCGCGGCACGGCAGGCGATTTCCGCCGTCTCCTGATCCCGAATCTCCCCCACCAGCACCACATCCGGGTCCTGGCGGAGGATGGCACGCAGTTGTACCGCGAACGTCAGCCCCGCCTTTTCGTTCACATTGGACTGATTGATGCCTTCCAGCTCGTATTCGATAGGATCCTCACAGGTGATGATGTTGCGGGCAACAGACTGAATCTCGCGCAGAGCTGCATACAGAGTGGTGGTCTTGCCCGATCCGGTTGGTCCGGTTACCAGAATGATGCCGTTGGGTCGTTGTAACAGCCACCGGAAGGTAGTCAGGTTGTGCAGGGAAAACCCCAATTCATCCAGGCGTCGGATGCTCCGGTCGCGGTCGAGTATACGCATCACCACCCGCTCGCCGTACTGGATGGGCAGGGTGGAAACGCGCAGGTCCACCTGTCTGCCTTCCACCTTGATGGTGATGCGTCCGTCTTGCGGCACGCGCCTTTCGGCGATGTCCATGTCCGCCATGACCTTGATACGCGAAATACACGGTGCCATCAGCGATCGCGGAATATTGCGAATGTGCTGGAGCTCGCCGTCGATCCGATAGCGCACCTCCAGATGCGTGCGACGCGGTTCGAGGTGGATATCGCTGGCTCGCCCGTTCACCGCCTCCAGCAAAAGCATGTTCACAATCCGCACCACCGGCGCATCTTCCACAGCCCGGCGGAGGTCGTCGATGTTTTCCTCCTCGCTCTCGGAGGCAGAATGGGTATCCGAAATCACGTCATCCAGCGTTGCATCGCCGGGAGCTGCCGCGCCATAGTGGAAATCGATGGCTTTCAGCAGGGTATCGGGGTTGGTGTAGACCACCTTGACATACATGCCGCTCTGGCGCTGGATGGCGTCGAGGGCGTCCACGTCCAGAGGGTTCAACATCGCCACGACCAGCTTGCTATCCTCGATGCGCAGGGGTAACACTTTGAGGCTTTTCGCCATCGTGGCTGGAAGCTTCGCAATCGCCTCTGCCTGCAATGCTTCCGGGTCGATCGGTTCGTAGTCCACGTCGTACTGTTCTGCCTGCGCTTCCGCCAGCTGGTCGGCGGTAATGTAGCCGAGACGAATCAGCACCTGCCCCAGCAGTCCACCGCTGTTCTGTTGCTCTTGCAGAGCTGTTTCCAGCTGAGTGAAATCGATGTAGCCCAGGTCTATCAGTATCTCTCCAAGCTTCCGCCGACCGTACACCGCAGGCAATCCTCTCGGCTCACACCGTTGCGTTGCGACACGGGCATTGCGTAACGAACGTGATGCCTGTGCTCTGGTAACATTATCGGCAGTACCGGCGCAACGTCACAGTAGTTTCGTCAGACTACAGCTCGCGCCGCCACTCGAGGGCAGAGATGAGGGTTGCCTGGTCGGCATAATCGAGGTCGCCGCCGACGGGCATGCCGTGCGCCAGCTGAGTCACCCGGATGCCCAGTGGCTTGATGAGGCGTGAGAGATACAGAGCGGTCGCATCACCCTCGATGGTGGGGTTCATGGCGATAATCACCTCGCGCACCCTGCCCGACTCCAGCCTTTTCAGCAGCTCGCGGATGCGCAGTTGCTCGGTTCCCACACCGTCCATGGGCGAGATGACGCCCTGCAACACGTGGTACAGCCCGCGATACTCCTGCGTGCGTTCAATCGCCATCAGGTCACGTGCATCCGCCACCACACACAGCACAGAGCTGTCGCGCGAGGGATTGCGGCAAATGGGGCACAGTTCCTCGTCTGCGTAGTTAAAGCACTGGGCGCAGGTGACGATTCGCTCCTTGACCTCCAGAATGGCTTCCGCCAGCGTGCGTGCCTCCTCCTCAGGCATTCGCAGGATGTGGAACGCCATGCGCTGGGCGGATTTGGGTCCCACGCCGGGCATCTTCTCCAGTTCGCGGATGAGCTTTGCCAGAGGCTTGGCGTACTCCATCGCTCAGAACAGGTTCCCCAGATCGAGATTGGGCATGCCCGGAAGCGACGCCATGCGTTTGGCGGCTTCGGCAACCGCCTGCTCGCGCGCCTCGTTGACCGCGGACACAATCAGGTCCTGCAACATCTCCACGTCGTTGGGGTCCACCACCACCGGGTTGATTTCGATGGAGAGGAGCTCGCCGGTGCCGTCCACCACCGCCTTCACCACCCCACCGCCGACGGAAGATTCCACCCGCAGGTTCTTCAGCTCTTCCTGCGCCTTCTGCATCTGTTGCATGGTCTGCTCCAGCATCCGCTGAAGATCACGCGGGTTTGCTCCAAAAGGATTGCGCATTGCTTATCCTACCTCCCGTTCCACATAGCCGTTCAATTCACGCGCCACTTCCTGCGCGTATTGTTCACCGTTGATGTCCTCGACATCCTGCGTCCGTTCGTCACGCTGGCTCGCCCCAGAGGCGTTCGCCTTCTGCATCTCACAGCGGATCGCCACCTGCCTGCCGAGAATGTCGGACATGGTGCGCTCCACAAATTGCCGGCGCTTCTCCGACTGCATCTGCGCGTAGGGGAACTCGCTCTGGAACTGCAGAACCACCACGTTGTTCGCCTCCACGCGCACCGGCTGGCAACTGCGAAGTACCTCCGCTCCTCCCCGGCTCCGCTCTGCCACCTTCGCGATAATCTGCTCCCATCGCCCCTGCACCAGCTTCAAGAGGGTCTTTGCTTCCTCACTCACGACAGAGCCCGCGCTCCCTGCGTCCCCCTGGGTGCTCTGGGCGGGCGAGAAGGCGGGAGATTCAGGGGAAGGCTTCTGCGTCGGGGGCATCACCGCCTGCTCTTGTTCCGGCGCAACGACCGCTGTGGAAACGGACAATTGAACCTCCGCCTGCTGTGCTGGAGAGGACTGCCCGACGTCACGCACTCCGGCAGGCGCAGGTTGCCTGGTCGTCGCCGGAGGAGCTGCCGATTGCGATGTGAGCACGCTGGTACCGGCATCCTCTGCTCCAGCCTTCACGCTGGCGATCTGCACCATCGCCATGTCCAGCAGGAGCCGTTGCTGGGGCACATTGCGCAGTTGCGCCTGCGTCCGCACAAGGATGTCCAGCATCTGGCTGAGCATGGCGGGCGTAAAGTTCTGCGCCTGCGCCTTCAATGCCGCCAGCTGTCCCACCGGCAGGCTTTCGTCCAGCGCACCGACCCGCGCGTACAGCAGGTCCCTCACACGCTGGGCAATGGCTTCGAGGATGGTACGCACACTGCTCCCGCGCCTCAGCATCTCATCGCCAGCGTTCAATGCTTTCGCCACGTCGCCGCGAGCCGCCGCGTTGATTACCGCGCCTATCGCTTCTTCATCCACAATGCCCAACACCGAACGCACGGTCTCATAATCCACGTGCCCGCCAGCGTACGCGAGCACCTGCTCCAGCAGGCTCAGCGCATCCCGGAAGGAGCCATCCGCCACCCGTGCAATCGCCTGCACTGCTTCCGGGTCGGCAGTCAGCCCCTCGCGCTCCAGCACCGTCTCGATGCGCAGGATGAGGTCTTCCAGAGTAGCACGACGGAAGTCGAACCGAATACAGCGCGAGCGGATGGTGATAGGAACCCGTTGCACTTCGGTGGTTGCCAGCACGAACACCACATGCGGAGGCGGTTCCTCCAGCGTCTTCAGCAGGGCATCGAAGGCTTTAGTGGACAGGTCGTGTACCTCGTCGATGATGTATACCTTGTAGCGGGCTTGCTGGGGCATGTACTGCGCGTTTTCGATGATGGTCTCGCGCACGTCATCGATGCCCGTTTCCGACGCGGCGTCCATCTCGATCACGTCCACCGCCCTGCCCTCGCGAATGGCAACGCACATCTCACACCGGTCGCAGGGTTCGGGTGTGGGCCCCTGTTCGCAGTTCAGCGCCTTTGCCAGCAGGCGGGCGGTTGTAGTTTTGCCGGTGCCTCGCGGACCGCAGAACAGGTAAGCATGAGCCACTTTGCCCGTGCGGATAGCGTTTTGCAGAGTCTGGGTAACGTGCTGTTGACCGACGACATCTGCGAACGTCTGCGAACGGTATTTTCGGTAGAGCGCGATGTGTGCCATCTTCACAGGTTGGCGGATAGCCACTCCTTCAGTGCGTCCACCAGCGCGGGCGCAAGGGGAATCTGCGGGTTGGTCAGCACCTCCTGCGTGTCACCCGCCGGCGCCGTTTTGAACGCATGGGCTGTGCCCGGCAGTACTTTCAACACCACCCGACTATTTCCTGCCCCACGCGCCTGCTGAGCCAGCAGTTCGCCGTCCTGCTTCGGCGACACCCGTTTGTCCATCTCGCCGTACAGCAACAGCACGGGAATTTTCACCGCCTTGATGCGGGCAACGGGGTTCTCGAAGTAGAACTCCTGCAGGTAGGGACGGTCGGGTAGCATGAAGTAGGGAGCCACCTCCTCGCGCAGAGGAGGCATCGGTAGCCGGTAATAGAGCGCAGAGATTGCCGTATCGAAGTCGCCCAGCAACAGCCGGATGCGCTCCGCCGATATGCCCTCACTGCGCCATCGCTGTTGCAGGTTATCGCGCAGGATGATGGCAGGAGTGCGTCCAGGTGGAGCAAGACATACCAGCGTTTTGGGGGTTTCTGGCAATTCTGCAGACAGCGCCATCCCGATGAGCGCGCCGTCTTCGTAGCCGAGCAGTCCCACCCGCTGTGCGTCTACCTCCGGCTGTTTGCGCAGGAACTGGTATGCCGCCGCCGCGTCGCGCGCCACCTGGGTCAACGAGGTTTTGCCCTGCTCCTTCTCCGGCAAGGTGCTGGCGCCGACACCGCGTTTGTCGTAGCGCAGGGTCACATACCCCATCTGCGCCAGCTGGTGTGCCAGCTGGCGGTACAGGTTGGTGTTGAGCCCATCGCCGTTGCCGTTGCGGTCTACCGCACCACTACCCGGGATCATCAACAGGGCAGGCGCACGCGAGACGGAATCGGGCAGAGTGAGCGTGCCGACCAGCGTGACCCCATCGCTGACGAAGCGCACCTCTCGCTCGGTAACCGCGCGGCACTCCACAGACCACAATGCCACCCACAGGCACGCCAGCAGGGTGACGAATCGTTTCATCTCATCTGCTTTATGCATCATTCGGGGGACTCGTTGCCAGAGTGATAGAGTAGCCGTGCACCTGCCGTTGATGGACGCCTTCCGGGTGTCGACCCGCGCAGTTGGCTCCGGCTGGGTAACTCTGCGGCACACGGAGAACGTGCGGACCGTTGCTTCCTTCCGGACCTGGCGGGGTTGACACGTCTGCCGTTGCGCAGGGCCCAACCATCCACACCACTTACGCAGGCACTGCCCACAAGACGCCACCGCGGGCAGGAGTTCACCCCCGCTATAGCGGATTGCGGGTACAGGGCACCGCTAGCTCCCCGGCTAGCACGGCTACTCTATCACTATTGTAGCACAAGGCACGGGTTTATTCCAGCGCCGTGTACTCTGTGGCTTCGCCCTGACCGCTGAGCAACTGCTCGCGCGTCAGCAACAGGTGCTTGCGCACCCGGCGTACCGGCACGGTATAGGTCTTGCCGTCTTTGTCGACCGTCGTGACCTCGTCTTTGCGCAGGTATCGCTTATCCGTGATACCCTCGCCGCGCCAGCCGATCCGGTCCTGCGTCTGCGGCGGGGCATACAGCGGATTGAATCGTACCGTGATCACGTAGCGCGGAGCCTTGAAGCTGTACATCATCGGGTCTTTGCTCATGTCGATCTTGCGCTTGAACTTGCCCTTGATGATGGCGATCTGCTCCTGCATGATGGTCACGTCGGGCACTTCGAAGGTGAACACCTTCTGTCGCCACACCTCGCCCGCTTCCTTCTCGTCGGTAGGCAGGATGGATGATTTGTAGCCCTCATCCCGCAGAACCACGTCCACACGACCGGGGCGGAAATCCATCTTCTGCATCTGCTCGTCAAAGTACTCGCCCAGGTCTACCGTGCCGGAAACCTCGATGATCTTCGGTTCCACCACCCGGACTTTGACGTCGAACTTCACGTCCAGCGGCGGCTGGGTGTCCGGCGGTTGTTTCAGGTAGCGTCTGTACTGGCGCAGCTCGGTGATGGCATAGTTGTGCTTGGCAACGTCCACCTGCACCTTGGCCATGTACTCTTTGGGATGCTGCTTCAAGTAGCGCTCATGGCGCTGGATGATGTCCTGCCAGGTGAGCAGTGCCTGATCGATCAGCCCTGCCTTCTCCCAGGCGTGCGCCAGCATGTGCCGTCTGGCGGGCGGGATACCCGGCGAGTACTCGTCGGGGCGGTCGGGGAACTCGTACGCCTTCTGGAACCACTGCACCGCGTTATGCCCCTGCTTGATCTTGTCGTACCACATCCACCCCATCTCGAAGTAGATGTCGTACACATCGGGGTTGTTCTCCACTCCTTCCTCCAGCAGCTTCAGCGCGGCAGACAGGTAGCGCCGGTCGGAGCGCTGTTCGGTATCGGTGAAGTTGTAGCCGATGTGCCATGCGCCGGTGCTGTACACGTCCAGGTTGTGCGGGTCCAGCCACGTCACGAGGCGGATGATGGGCAGGATGGCGTCGTAGTTGCCCTCGTGGAAGAACGAGTCCGCGCGCACCCACAGCGCGCCTGCCACCACCTCGCGGAACCCCAGCATCGTGCCGAAGATGTACTCGGTGGGCAATCCGGTCATCTTACCGAATAGCCCCTGCACCTTCGGCTCGAACTGCTTGCGCAGTGGGTCGATCGCGGTCTGCAGAGCAGCGCTCAGTGCCCACAGCACCACAACGGCAAGGATCAACTGCGTTCGCCGCATGGCTACACCTCACGCCGGTCAAAGATGATGACCGCGATGATCAGCAACACCGCGATGTACAGGATGGCGTAACCGATGTTCTGGACGTAGTACAGCCCCTCGTTAATGATGCGCGTCTCGGGGTGGATGATCTTGTTCTGCACGTTGAAGTTGCCGAAGTTGGGCAGGAGGTAGTGCAGAACCGCGCCGATGCCCTTCTGGATGATGGTGCGGTTCTCGCCCTTCATCAGCGATTCGGTGACGCTGGAAAGCGTGCCCACGATGTACACCCCCAGCGACATGAAGAAGTTGACGAAGGGGGTGAGGAACACCGAGAAGAATATCGCCAGCGACACCAGAATGCTCATCTGGAAGAAGATCATCACAAAGCCTTTCCACAGGTCCAGCGCCTGTCGCGGGCTTCCTCGCCATGCTACCACCACGAAGAAGACGATCCCCATGAACAGGATGTTGAAGAGCATGGTAAGGATGCCGCCCAGGAACTTGCCCAGAACGAACTCGTATCGCTGAACCGGCTTCGAGAGCACGGTGTAGATGGTGCGTCGTTCGATCTCGTTGGGGATCAGCGAGATACCCAGCACGATACAGATGAACATCGACGCCAGCTGGATCACGCCGAGCCCCAGGCTCTTCAGCAGGGTCAGCTCCTCACGCGGAGAGAGGAAGCTGAACAGGGGCGAGAGAACGATAAGCACAAGCGCCCCGAACAGAAACAGCAACACCACACGTCGGCTCAACGCCTCGCGCACGGTGTTGTAAGCGATTGCCCAAACCGCCGTCATTGCTTTTCGACCTCCTCAATGGTGGCAACGAAGAGTTCTTCCAGAGTGCGTCTCTGCGGGATCAGCGAGCGGATGACTCCGTTGGAGCTGCGAATCAGGTCTACCACCTTATTCACCGAAGCGTCGTCCGGCTGGTACACCCGTATCCGTCCATCCTGCCGCTCGACCTGACCGCCCATCGCGCGAATCTTCTCGACCGCGCCGTCGTCCACGTTCTCCGCGACGATCTCCACCCGTCCGCTGGGCAGAAGGTCTTCCAGCCTGCCCGCTTTCAGCAGTTTGCCGCGGTTGAGGATGGAGACGCGGTCGCAAATCATCTCCACCTCCAGCAGCTGGTGCGAGCTGAGGAACACCGTCTTGCCCTCCTGCTTCAGGCGGATGATGAGGTCGCGAATCTCGATACGCGCCATCGGGTCCAGTCCGGAAGTCGGCTCGTCGAGGAACAGCAGGACGGGGTCGTTGATGAGCGCCTGCGCGATGCCAATACGCTGTAGCATTCCTTTGGAGTAGTTGCGCAGGGTCTTGTCGCCATCGCGCGATAGCCCGACCATATCCAGCAGAGCATCGACCTTTTTCTTGCGCTCGGTTGCCGGGATACCAAACAGGCGGGCATAGAAATCCAGCACCTGTCGTCCGGTGAGGTACTCGTAGAAGTAAGGGCTTTCGGGCAGGTAGGCTATCTGCCTCTTGATACTGACGTCGCCGATCGGCTTGCCGAAAATCCACGCATCGCCCTTCGTCGGGAAAATCAACCCGAGCAGCATCTTGATGGTTGTGGTTTTGCCCGCGCCGTTGGGTCCCAGGAAACCAAAGATTTCACCCTGATATACTTCCAGATGCAGGTCGTCTACCGCGCGGACCATCTTACCGGTCGTTTTGTTGAGATATTCCTTTGTTAGACCCTCGATCTTGATGGCTGACTCCATCGTACGTGCGATGCCTCCTTTTGGTTGGCGCCAGTGATATGGGTTTTGTGGCAAAAACCACCGTCGGATAGTATACCGAAAGCCCTGCCCGGTGTCAAACGGCACCGTCCGTGCAGCAGGGCTTACCTTATTATATACGAACGGAGAGGCGCGATAGTGCCCGTCACTCTGCGGGCTTGCCCAGACCATGCCGAAAAACCCGTCTCTTTACCAAGAGCCTGCGACAGGTTGACGTCCGCCATCCAGCACGCTATACTGAAACTGTTACAGGAGGGAATGCGATGCGACGTTTCGTGAATCTGAACGGACAGATGGTGTCGCCGGCAGAAGCGAAGATCGACCTGTACGACCACGGTTTCCTGTACGGCGACGGCGTTTTCGAGGGCATTCGCGCCTATAACGGGCGAATCTTCAAACTGAAGGAACACGTGGACCGGCTATACAACAGCGCACGCGCCCTGATGATCGGCATCCCCATCTCCAAAGAGGAGATGACCGAGCGCATTAAAGCGGTGGTGCGCGAAAACGGAGAGACCAACTGCTACATCCGGGTCACCGTCTCGCGCGGGGTCGGGCTGGGGCTCGACCCGAAACATATCCGCCTGGAACCTACCATTGCCATCTCAACAGCGGACCTGGCGCTCTATCCGCCCGACATGTATGAGAACGGACTGCATGTGGTCACCGTCTCCACGCGCGTTCCGCCCGCCCAGTCACTGGACCCGCGCATCAAGTCGCTGGGTCGCTACATCAATAACATTCTGGCGAAGATGGAGGCGAATCGCGTGGGCGCGGGTGAGGGGCTGATGCTGAATATCGAGGGCTATGTCGCGGAGGCGACAGGAGACAACATCTTCATCGTGAAGGACGGTGTCCTGCACACGCCCCCGCCGTCGGCGGGTATTCTGGCTGGCATCACCCGCGCCACCGTGATGATGCTGGCGGAGGGTCTGGGCATTCCGGTGCGCGAGACCATGCTGACCCTGTACGATGTGTACACCGCCGACGAGGCGTTCCTGACAGGCACCGCTGCCGAAGTTATCCCCATGGTGAGTCTGGATGAGCGCCCCATCGGCACCGGCAAGCCGGGCGAGCTGACCCACCGCATCATCTCAGCGTTCCGGGAACACACCCAGAACAGTGGCACGCCTGTCTGAGCAGAGGTGTGAGGTCTGCGGGAGTATAGCAGTTGAGTGGCGGGTGCATCTCGCTGGCGACAGCCGAAGTCTGTGCAGTAAGTGTGCCCGCCGCTATCTGATGCGTTTCGCGCCCGAGCAGGCAGGAGCAGTTTCCCAACTGCTTCGACAATTTGCGGGAATGCCATTGCCTGAGAAGGTCTCCACATGCACGCACTGTGCCGTGGAGTCCCACCTGGTTGCCCAGCAAGGAGTGGCAGGGTGTGCGCACTGCTACCGCCTTTTCCCCGATGCCGCGCGTGAATGGCTGGAGCGTTATTCCCTGCCCACCTCACACGCCGGCGAGCCTCTGCCGGATGCGGCGCCCCTGCCCCCGTCGTTGCCGCCCTCCGCACATCCTGAAGCCTTATGGCTGAACGCGCTTCAGGAACCGCGGACCATCATCAGTAGTCGTGCGCGATACGCCCGCAATTTTGCATGGGCGCGGTTTCCCTGGCGCGCCGACGGCGAGGAGCTGGAGAAGGTGCGACACCGCGTGGAACAGGCGGCACGGCGCAGTCACTGGCGATTCGAGGTTCTGCCAGCTAGTCGGATGAAACCGTCCGAACGGCAAAGGTGGATTGATCTGCGCCTCGCCAGCCCTCACCTGCGCGACGCTTACCTGCACGGTTCGTTGATTGTGGATGAGAACCGCACGGTCAGCGTGCTCGTGAACGAAGAAGACCACCTGCGTGTACAGGCAGTTCTACCAGGCTTGCAGGTACGCGAGAGCATCGCGCTGGCGCGTGCCGCGCTGGAGGCACTGTCTCTGCAGGACGAATGGGCTTTCTCCGACAATTACGGATGGCTGACCGCTTCCGTGCTGAACATCGGCTGGGGGTTGCGCATCTCGGTCATGATGCATACTCCTGCTCTACAGCGCACCGGGCAACTGCAGGCGGTGTGGGAGGCAGCCACGCAGTTGGGGGGCACCATACGCGGTCTGTACGGCGAGGGTACGCCCGTGAGCGCACTCTTTCAGGTGTCCAACATACACAGCATCGGCGCGGACGAAGCCACCTTCTCAGCACAGGTGGCGGGTACCGCGAGTTTCATCGAGCAGGCGGAACAGCGGGCGCTGGAGTACCTGCTCAGCCACCACGCCGAGCAGTTGCACGAAGAAGCCGAACAGGTGTATTATACTCTTGGAAGGGAACGCACCTTGAGAGCGGTAGACGCCCTGCAGATGCTGTCCACCATCAGCCTCGCCGCGTCAGCAGGCTGGGGCCGGCTGAGCGCAGAGGTCTGGAAGCAGATGCTGATGGCAGTGCGCTGGGAGGCACAGGTTGACGACGCCGAATGGCGTGCCATCAGGATGCGAACGCTGGTGCGGCAAGTGCGCAACGGATAGCTCCCGAACGGCGCTGTGCTTGCATCTGCAGGGTCAAAACGGGTAACCTTATAGACAGAAAGAACCTTTTGCAGAGAATGGTCGGCTTGCCGGCGCCGCGGCAAGGGAGCATCATCCGCCAGCACCGCCGCTGCCGATCAAGGAGGTCCCATGTCAGCAATGTGGCAGCGATTCACTGAGCGTGCTCGCCGCGTTATCTTCTACGCCCAGGAAGAGGCAGGAAGGCTGGGTGAAAACTACGTCAGCACCGAGCATCTCCTGCTGGGTCTGGTACGTGAACCCGACAGCGTTGCTGCCCGCATCCTGGAGCGGATGGGCGTGAGCCTCAGTCGTGTGCGAAACGAGATCGAGCGGCAGGTATCGCGAGGGGAAGGACGACTCGGTCAGGAGACACAGCTCACTCCCCGCGCCAAGCGTGTGATCGATCTGGCATACGACGAGGCGCGACAGCTCAACAATAACTATATCGGCACGGAGCATCTCCTGCTGGGCTTGATTCGCGAAGGCGAAGGGCTGGCAGGCAGGGTTCTGGCGAAACTCGGCGTGGACCTGGAACGCGCCCGCCGGGAGGTGATGGCTCTGCAATCCAGCGACAGCGGCTCCCCGGCGCCGCGCCAGCGGTCGCGCACCCCCACCCTCGACGAGTTCGGCAGAGACCTCACCGAGCTGGCTCGGCAGGATAAGCTCGACCCCGTCATCGGCAGACATAACGAGATCGAGCGCGTCATCCAGATTCTCTCCCGCCGTACCAAGAACAACCCGGTGCTGATCGGCGAGCCGGGAGTGGGTAAGACGGCGATTGCGGAGGGTCTGGCTCAGCGCATCGTCTCGGGCGACATCCCCGAAGTGCTGAAGGATCGGCGCATTGTGGCTCTGGACCTCGCCGGGCTGGTGGCAGGCACGAAGTACCGCGGCGAGTTCGAGGAGCGCATGAAGCGCGTGCTGGAGGAGGTGCGCAAGGCACAGGGCGAGGTTATCCTCTTCATCGACGAACTGCACACCGTGGTTGGCGCCGGTGCAGCGGAAGGCGCCATCGACGCCTCCAATATCATGAAGCCTGCTCTGGCGCGCGGCGAACTGCAGTGTATCGGTGCCACCACGCTGGATGAATACCGCAAGTACATCGAACGAGACGCGGCGCTGGAACGGCGTTTCCAGCCCGTGCAGGTGCGTGAGCCCAGCGTGGAAGAGGCGATCGAAATCCTGCGCGGACTGCGCGACCGCTACGAGCAACACCACAGGGTGCAAATCGAGGACGGCGCCATCGTTGCAGCGGTGCGCCTCGCTGATCGCTACATCACCGACCGCTACCTGCCCGACAAAGCGATCGACCTGATCGATGAGGCGGCATCGCGCGTGCGCCTGCAGTACTCCCTGCCTCCGCGCGAATTGCGCCAGGTCAAACAGCAGCTGGCACGCATCGAGAAGGAGCTGGAACAGGCGCACAAGTCGGGTGACTACTCGCGCGTGCAGGAACTGCGCGCCCAGCGGAGCGTCCTGCAGAACCGCGCCGCCGACCTCGAGCAGGACTGGAACCTGAAGCGCCAGGAGATGCGCACGGTGGTCACCGAAGACGAGGTGGCGCACATCGTGCAGTCGTGGACGGGTATCCCCGTTTCGCGCCTGATGGAGGCAGAAACGGTGAAGCTGCTGAAGATGGAAGAAGAACTGCACAAGCGCATCATCGGTCAGCACGAGGCAGTTGTGGCGGTCAGCAAGGCGATACGCCGCGCCCGCTCCGGATTGAAAGACCCCAAGCGCCCGATCGGTACTTTCATCTTCCTGGGTCCCACCGGCGTGGGCAAGACGGAGCTCGCGCGTGCGCTTGCCGCTTTCCTGTTCGACAACGAGAACAACCTCATCCGCCTCGACATGTCGGAGTACATGGAGCGGTTCGCCGTCTCGAGGCTGGTGGGTGCTCCTCCCGGCTACGTCGGCTATGAAGAGGGCGGACAGCTCACCGAAGCGGTGCGTCGCCAGCCCTATTCGGTCGTCCTGCTGGATGAGATCGAGAAGGCGCATCCCGAAGTGTTCAACATCCTCCTGCAGATATTCGAGGATGGTCGCCTGACCGACTCGCAGGGCAGAGTGGTGGACTTCAAGAACACGGTCATCATCATGACCTCCAACCTCGGTGCCCGCTCCATTCAGGGCGAGCCGAGCATGGGCTTCCTGAGCGCCGCCGCCAAACCCAAGGAGGAAACCGAGCGCGAATACGAGAGCATGAAGGGGCGCATCATGGACGAGCTGAAGCGCACCTTCCGCCCCGAGTTCCTCAACCGTATCGACGAGATCGTGGTGTTCCACGCGCTCACCTTCAACGAGATTCTGCAAATCGTCGACCTGATGGTGGCTCGCGTGGCTCAGCAGGCACGCGCTCAGGGCATCGAACTGGAGGTTACCCAGGAAGTGCGCGAGATGCTGGCGCGCGAGGGCTTCGACCCGCAGTTCGGTGCACGTCCTTTGCGGCGTGCAGTGCAGAGGCTCATCGAAGACCCGCTGGCGGAAGAGATCCTGCTCGGTCGCTTCAGCGAAGGCGACACCGTGGTTGCTTCGCTGGACGAGGAAGGCAGGCTGGTGTTCCTGAAGAAGGAGATTTCCGAAGCGGAGAACCCCCCCGAGCCTGCAGGGGTTGGATAGTAGCACCGCGAACATCCCGCCGGAAACCCGGCGGGATGTTTTGCTCGAGGAGGTGCGTCCATGCGGCGTTTGCTCCGGCTCCTGATGGGTATTCTGCTGGCGATGGGGTGCGCCTGTGCTGTTTTCGCGCAGGCAAACCCTGTTTGGGTAGGGCTGGATGTGTTGCGCGAAGGCGTACCTGCCAGCATGACCCGTATCCGCCTCTATGGCGAGAACACGAAGAAGGTTCAGTGCGCGCTGTACCAGATACCAGTTGAGCAGTTCCTGCGCTATCTCTCCGACCCGCGCTACTATTCGGGCTACACCTTCACCAGCGAGCTGGCACGCTATCGCCGTGCCCTGCCGGAACCTCAGGGCAAGCTGGTGCAGCAGTGGGAAAGCACGCTCACGGTGCAGTCTCGCTATCGTAGCGACATCAGCTACTCGCGCACGGTATTCCTGCCGAAGGTGGATAGTGGGGTGTACTATCTGCGTGTGTCTGCGGGTAACAGATGGCGGGGTCAATTCATTCTGGTCTCCAGCGTCGGCTGTGTGGCGAAAATCGGGGCGGATGGGCTTCTGGCGTTCGCCTACGAATACGAGAGTGGCAAACCAGTGGGAGACACCGTCATCACCGTGCTCGATTCGCGGCGCAGGACGCTCCATCAGGCACGCACAGGCGCGGACGGCAGCGTGCGTATCCCCGCCGACAAACTGCGCGGCGCGTCTGCCCTCATCATCCAGCGTCAGGACAACGTGCTCTTCAACTACCTGTACACGGAGCGCCCCAGCGCAGAGCGAGAATGGAAAATCGCCCTCTACACCGACCGCCCCATCTACCGGCCGGGACAGCAGGTGTACTATCGCGTGATGGTACGGCGCATCGCCGGCAACGAATATCGCAACGCGCCCCGCGAGACCATCAACCTGCGTCTGGAAGACCCGCGAGGACGCACAATCCTGCGTAGGGCGTTGCGCACCGGCGAGTTCGGCACGGCGTCGGGCGTGTACCGACTGAACTCCGAAGCCACCATCGGTGAGTACACGCTTGTGGCACAGAAAGGCGAGGATGAGTCGTACGCGGTGTTCGAGGTGGCGGCGTACCGCAAGCCCGACTTCACGGTGGGCGTCCTTCCCGAACAGACCATTTACACCGGCAAGGGTAAGGGCGCGTTCCTCGTAAAAGCCACATATTTCTTTGGCGCACCGGTCGCCGGCGCAACGGTGCATTACGTCGTGCGTGCTCAGCCCTATTATCCCTGGCGCCGGGTCGTCGATGACGATGAACCTGCTCCTGTCTTCCCCAATCTCTATCCTTCCGACATTTACGGGTTCGAGCCGGTGCTGACCGAGGGCGAGCTGAACACCGATTCAGAGGGCACAGCACGTGTGGAGTTCGACCTGCAATCCACCACACGTCACGATGTGCTGTACACTATCGAGGTCACGGTGCGCGATGCTGGCGGAAGGTCGGTGGATGCGCGCGGAAGCGTGCTGGGCACCCGCGCCGCGTTCTACTTAGACGCCACTGTGGAGCCTTACTTTGTGACCCGTAACCAGCGATTTGACCTGCATGTTCAGGCGCAGGACTATTCCGGTAACCCGGTCGCTACGCCCTTCCGCGCAGAGCTGGTGGCAGTTTCGCGGAGAGCCTCTGACGAGCAGAGTCGCGAGCAGGTTCTGCAATCCTGGCAGGGCGAAACTTCTACCGACGGCAAAGGCACGCTGGAGCTCAGCTGGGGCAAAGAGGGGTTCTACGTCCTGCGCGTTACCGCCACCGACCCCGCAGGGCGCACCACCACCGCCGAAACCTATCTGTCCATCTGGGGGCGTGAGTACCGCTGGCTCACTATGGGAGAACCGCCGACCGCCCTGCGATTGGCACTGGACAGGTCTTCATACCGTCCGGGCGACACCGCCCGGGTGGTGGTGCTGGCGTCGCGTACGCCTACCATCGTGTGGCTGACTCTGGAGACCGACCGTGTGCTGTGGTCAAAACAGGTCAGGATATCGGACCCAGCCGGGGTGTTAGTGGAGATACCCGTTCTGCCTCAGTACCGCCCCGGCGTGTATGTGTGCGCGGTGGCTTTGCAGGGCTACTACGCGCCCATAGCGGTGCGCTACCTGCGCGTGCCCTACACGGAGAAACGGTTGCAGGTAGACCTCCAGCCAGACCGTGACCGCTATCTTCCCGGCGACCGCGTGCGCTACCGCATCCGCACGACCGACGGACAAGGCAAGCCCGTGCGCACGGAGCTATCGCTGGGCGTGGTGGACACCGCCATCTACGCGCTCAAACGCGACACAACCCCAGACCCTTACACCGTCTTCTGGGGCAAACGACAGCACGCCGTGCAGACCACACAATTCCTGCCGGAGATGGTGCCGGGCGGGGCGTTCCAGAAAGCGGTGCGACAGTCGCTGTTAGGCGATGTGCAGATTCGGCGACGGTTCGAGGACACCGCCTACTGGAACGCGCACGTGACTACCGACTCCCGCGGCGAGGCAGTCGTGGAGTTCGAACTGCCCGATAACCTGACGCGCTGGGCGACGACAGCCCGCGCCATCAGCACCGAAACGCACGCCGGCATGGGCTATCAAGAGTTCGTGGTCAACAAGCCGGTGATGGTACGCCTTTACCTGCCGCGCTTTGCCGTACAGGGCGATAAATTGAGCTTCCAGGTGATGCTGACCAATCGCACGGGAAGCGCACAGCGGTTCCGGCTCTCGCTGATTGCCCAGCCCGTTGGTTCGCTGGAGACGACGGTCAGCGAAGAGCGCACGGTGGAACTGCAGGATGGCGAGCAAAGACGGCTCGACTGGCAACCGTTCCCGCAGATTCCGCTCGCGCAGAGACTGCGCCTGACCGCCGTGGCTGTAGCGGAAGGCATCGACGACCGGCGCGCAGGCTCTGATGGCGTAGAGCACTCCCTGCCGGTTTTACCGCGTGCCACCCTGCAACGCGAGGTGCGTTCCGGTACGTGGAGCGGGCAAACCACCCTGTCGATGCGCCTGCCGGATGATGTACTACCACAGTTCGGCGAGATAGTGTTGCGTTTGTACAACTCGCCGGTGGCGCGCGCCCTGCCTGCGTTGAGCGACCTGGCATACTACCCCTACGGCTGTACCGAGCAGACCTCCTCCACCCTGCTGGGTATCGCCTTCGCCCGACAGCTGGCTCAGAGGGTGAAGCTGGTTTCGGCGCCGTGGTTGCAGAAGGCAGAAGAGAGGCTGTCTGCCAGCCTCACCCGCCTGTACGACCTGCAGATCGGCGAGGGCGGATGGGCATGGTGGGAAGATGAAGAGTATCCCCTGCCCGAGCTCACGGCATACGCGCTGGTTGCGCTGGCAGAGCTTCGGTCGGCAGGCGTGGAGGTCGACGCCAGCGTGCTGAAAACGGGTATCGCCGCGGCAAGAGAGATGCTGGAGTGGAAGAGCGTCACCCGGCGCCACTACGACTGGAACGCAGAACAGCCCATGGACAGGGAGTACGCCATCCGCATCGACCAGCGGGCATGGCTGGTGTACGCGCTGGCTCGGCACCGTCAGGCGCCCGATAACGCTATCGAGAGCCTCTGGCGCGAGCGTGCGAAGCTGAGCAATCTGGGGCTGGCTCTGCTTGGGCTGACGCTGGACACCCGCTCTGCCCCCGGCGACGATCGGCGCGTGGAGGAGATTCTTGCCCAGCTCAGCCGTCGCGTGCGCCGGGACGATACAGGCGCATTCTGGTCGACCGCCGACGATGACTGGTACGTCTCCAGCGAGGAGTGTACTGCCTTCGTCCTGCGCCTGCTGGTGAAGCGTCAGCCCAAACATCCTCTGGTCGCCCCTGCCCTGCAGTGGCTCCTCGTCCAGCGCGAGCAGGCATGGATTTCTACGAAAGCGCAGGCGCATCTGCTGGGCGCTATCGCCGAATACGTCCGGCACTATCCCATCGGCGCGGGCGGACAGACCGTGCGCGTGCAGATTGGCAATCGCGAGCCAGTAGCATTGACTGTGCCCTCGCTGGAATCGGCAGAGCCGTTTGCCGAATACCGTCTGCCCCTTCTGCGGATGGAAGAGGCACAGTGGCAGGTGAAGATGGAATCGCCCGACAGCGCTCAGCTGGCATACACGCTCGAACTGCGCAGTTACCTGCCGCTGAAGGCAGACGGTAGCACCGGCCGCGATAGCAGTTCTGACCTGCGCATCGTGCGTCGATTCTATGTGCGAAAGCCGGATGCTCAGGTCAAGCCGGGGGAGTCGCGATGGGAACAGCTCAACCGCCCGGTGCGCGTCGGCGAGACGGTGATGGTGGAACTGGAGGTGCAGGCGAAAGGTTACCGGCAGTACCTGCTGATTGAAGACCCCTACCCTGCCGGTTTCGAGTTCCTGCCGTGGCCCAGCAACAGGATAGCTATGCATGAAGACCTTGGCTTCTTCATAGCCAATGAAGACTGGTGCGAGCCGCGCGACCAGCATATCGCTCTCTTTGTGTCCGGCATGGATGACCGCTACCTCTATATCTACTTCCTGCGTGCCGAGACACCCGGCGAGAAGCTGGCTCTGCCCTCGCGCGTCGAGATGATGTATCGCCCCGAAGTGAAAGCCTTCGGTAAGGCGCAATCCATCACCGTGGTAGACCGGGAGTGACCTGCGGTGCCTGCGAGCACGAACCTGCCACCGTTTGTGGGCGAGCGGGCGCCGGGGTTCACTCTGCGTGACCGGACGGGGCGCGCTTTTCGGTTCAACCCACCTCCCGGCAAGCCGATCCTGCTGATATTCTGGGCGTTCTGGTGCGACACGTGGAAAGCGGTTGCCCGTGCACTGAGGCAAGCCCGCCTTCGCCCGCCGTACTGGGATGGGGATGTGTGGGCTATCTGCACGGACGGCAGGTGGGTACACCGGCTGTCGGCAGACCCCATCGCGCGGCTGGTGGATTTCCCGGTGCTTCTGGACATCGGCTCGCAGGTGAGCCGGCGATACGCGGTGGATGCCGTACCCACGCTCGTGCTGATCGACCACGCAGGGGTGGTGCGCTGGCGCCTTCGAGGCGTGCCCAAACCCGCATGGCTCGAATCGGCGGTATCAAGCCTCTCTGCTCCGGTGCATATGCCAGAGTCTCCGCTCTACCTCACCTTCGACGACTTCCCCCAGCCGGGCGATGACCGTCTGCTGAAGGTGCTTCGTGAACTGAACCTGCGCGTGGCGCTGTTCGCCATCGGGCGCAACGCCGAGCGGCTATCCAGACTGGTTCAACTCGCGATGGAAGACGGTCACTGCATCGGCAACCACTCCTACTCGCATGTGCCACTGGCAGAGATGGACACAGCACAGTGGACAGCCGATTTCGAGCGGGCAAACCGCGTCCTGCACCGACTGACCGGACAACGCCCTCATCTCCTGCGCCTGCCAGGCAACCCGAACGCCCCTCTGGCAACGGAGATCGCCAGCGCACTCTCCATGCAAGCCGTCGGCTACACGGTCAACCCTTACGATTTCGCCCGCCCGGGCGAGCGCATGTTGCTGGAGCGGGTGCTGGCACAGGCGAAACCGGGCGGGATCGTGCTGTTGCACTGTGGCGTGCATGAGACCGTGCAGGCACTGCCCGTGCTGGTGCAATCGCTCAGCCGACGGTTCACCCTGCGCCCGCTGGATGTGGGAGGCACCGACAATGACACGCGATGAGCAGGTCTGGCTGTTGAAATACCTGCGACGGCGGCTTCAGGAAATGGTGGCGGGCAATGCGCCGCGACACCCACCTCCTCGCGATGTGCCGGAGGTGTGGAGGCAGGCAGGAGGGCTGTTCGTCACGCTGGAGGTGGGCAACCGGGTGCGCGGTTGCAGTGGCAGTCTCTATCCCCGCCTGCCTGAGCGCTGGCAGGAGGCGGAGTTCGCCCTGCAACACGCTCTGCGCGACTCGCGCTACCGCCCGATACGGGAGCAGGAACTGCGCCGGGTGCGCATCTCGGTGACGGTGGTGGTCGCGCTGGAGCCGGTAGGTAGCGCCGAACAGGTCGGTGGCACGGAGTATGGTCTGGTCCTGCGCAGTCCGCGGGGGCGTGTTGGGGTGGTACTGCCGTACGAGGGACGTCGTCCGCATGAGCGACTGCGCTGGGCATACCGCAAGGCAGGCGTGCCGGAGGGCAGTCCCGTGCAGATTTATCGCCTGCGTGCGCATCGGTTTGCGGAATGAGACGGCACACTCGCGTTGCAGGCTACACGATTTTGTGATATAATATTGCACGGTGACGCGGGGTGGAGCAGCGGTCAGCTCGCCGGGCTCATAACCCGGAGGTCGAGGGTTCAAATCCCTCCCCCGCACCCAAACCCCTGCATGTTGTGCCCCAAACGCCTCTACACGCCGTTTCACCACTACATCTTGTGTCTCCGCCAAACACACAAGCAGGAGGCACAAACATGCAGATCGCCGGATTCCGCATCACTGACACGAACTCGCTTTTCACCACACTGGAGCTGTGGCTCGAAGCCCTGCAAGCGCGAAACGTGTCGCACCGTACAGTAGAGAGCTACAGAGAGTACGTCACGCCTTTCGTGCGGTTTCTGGGGCCCGGTGGTTAGTTAGTGTCGCAAAAGAATGTCGAGGAATTCGTTGTGCTACCTCCCTCCGATTAGCTCGTGGAGGATTCGTGGAGGAGATAGCGTAATGTCATAATTGCTACTGTCTATAAGGAAGCAATCGCGACTCACTCACGGGAGCAGCGGCGTATGAAGAGCGAAATGTGCACGATAAAAGAAGCAGTAGAAACGTTCTGCGACAAGAGATTGAGGGTCTACCAAGGCGACAACCACCAGATTGAGCGAGACGTGAATGCAGCGCGAAGTGCGATAGAAGACCACGCTGGCCGTTGGTTTCTGGAGGTTCTTCAAAACGCGGACGATGCTCAAGCTAGTACGGTTGTTGTTAGAAGCGACAACAATCGCGTCTTGTACATCGCAGATAACGGCAGTGGTTTGAAAGCACACGCTGTAGAAGCCCTCTGCGGGACGAACTATTCCGTCAAGAGTGCTGGAGCAATCGGTCGGAAAGGTGTTGGGTTCAAGTCTGTGTACACCGTATCAAAGAATCCGATCGTTCTAACCCGCCAAGGTGGAGTAGAATTCTGTGAGCAGAAGTGCCGTGAGTGGATGCAGAAACGTGGGCTCAACACAGATCAAGTGCCGTATCAGTGGATTCCTTTCTACCTGAGCTGGGAAAATGCCTTAGAACGATTCCCTTTTCTGTCAACACTTGGAGACAATGTCAGTACCGTCATTATCCTCCCTCTTGAGCAAGAAGAACCGCCCGAATGGAGGGATATTGTGGAGTGGTCATCTATATGCCTGCTTGCCTTTCCTCATCTTCGTCAAGTCCAAACGCCATCGTTCAAAGTCCATCTCAAAACCGGTGGCAGTTTCCACATTCTCGAAGACAGCCGTTTGGGAACTGAGACGCGGTGGAAGCTCCGTCGAGAGATCAGGAAGGTGCCGGATGCCCTCTTGGAGAAAACAGACTATGCTCATCGTCGCTTCATAGCCCAGGAAGGGATCTCTTTAATCGTAGCTTGCCAGGTCGACGAAGATGACGCCCCGATGGCAATCGATACGAACCCTCAGGTCCACGTTTTTTACCCCACACAACATCCTGCTCCTATCCCTATGTTTCTTCACGCGGAGTTTCTCGTGAAGAGCGACCGGACAGCGGTGCTACGCTTCGAGGACTATGAACTGAACCGGTGGATTGCCCACGAACTAGCAAAGGTGGTTGTTGATTTCGTTCGAGACTCTTATTCACCTCAAAAGCCTGAAAGATTCATCACCTTGCTGTCTCCTTCACATGGCGAAGGCGATGATCCAATAAGTGGCGAGATATGGAAGGTTATCCAGTCTACAGCCCACGAAAATCTACGGCTTCCCGATGTGAGTGGCGAGCTTAAGTTGCGTTTAGACGAGGCAAGATATGTCAGGGTTTCTGCTGACATCGAGCTGGCTCGCAAAATCCTTGTGCGGACGTCGCTGGGCAACTGCCTCGTCCACCGGGCACTGGATGCACCTGGTCTCACCCGCAAGGCCCTTGAAGCGCTTGGATGCAAAGGTATTGACGATGACGAGTTTATTGAGATTATCAGAAGGGAGCTACTTAGGACATCTGATTTTCGCGACCTCCTGTCGGATTGCCTAGATTGGCTTTCCCTATGGCTGGAGAAGCGCGAGAAGAATTGGGGGGCGTTTCAAGAAGATAAAAAGAAGGTTCGCAGTTTGCCACTTATCCCTGTGAACAACCAGCTGCACTCTTCAGGGGAATTAGAAGGGAAAGTTATCACATGGAAAAAGCAAGACGTATCTTTTGAACTGCCCGAATGGCTACCTCTGACCTTTATTGACGACTGGTTCGCCGAGTGTCTTAGAGAACATCCGAGATGGCAGAAGGTTTTTGAGATTCTTCAGATACATGAGCCGAAGGAGAATGTATTTCTGCAGGCGGTGGGTAGCGCTATGCGAGATTATTGGCAATGTCCTGATAGTAATCCTGAACGATTCCTGAGATTCATTATTCAGGCGAAGTTACACGAGTGTGGTAGCTCATGCGAAAACCTGGGACATTGTCCAGTGCCCGTTCGAAGGAAGGGCACGAACGAAATAGAGTGGGAAAAAGCCGATAATTCATACTTCACTGCCGCTTGGAGTACTGAATACTCTAACCTCGAAAACTACTTCGGTGCTGACGAGGAGGTACGCTGGCTCATTTGTCCTGAGGAGCTGAAAGCAGTCCTCGATATCGAAGTACCAGACGAGGAACTAGTTGATGTTATGACCTGGCTCAATGTGTGGAGCTATCCCAGAATCCTGCGATTGGGAGAGGTGAAAGACGTCCACAGCAACGAATTGAGCAGACACAGCAAGGAGTGGGCGGCGCTGGTGCGCAACAGCATTGACTGGGGAACCGAGTTAGTAAGTGTTGAGGTCGTCGACGTACACGGCTTACGTGCGGACAAGACTCCCCAGCAGCTGCTATGTTTGTTATCATTACTGCACAGGCAATGGGGCTATTATTATACGCATCGATACAGCCAGGTGCAAGTCCAGGTGCAAGTATCGCGTCGTAGTAGGCTCGAGCATACCACAGTTACCTCGTTGTGGCTACACCGAGTCATGAAAGAGATTCCGCTTGTCCATCACTTGGGAAATACGCTACCTTTGGGTAAGTGTTGGCTTCCCGACCGCGAAACGAAGAAGAAGCTCGGCGAGCTGCTACCCATCGTACCGATTAGGGAACTGGCTCAAGACAGCGAACTGGACGAGTTCCAGCAATGGCTGGTGGAGAACTTCAAGGTTCGTACCGACATCAAACAGCTGTCTAAGGACGAGTGGGTAACAATCCTGTCTCGATGGATACCCCAGCTGGCTCCGGACAAAGGAGTTCAGGTGGCCAAGGAACGTTACAAGCGGGTATATGAGTGGTATGATGCTCTTGTCGAGTGGGCACGCAGCCAAGACAGAGAACCGCAGGATGGGTGTTTAGCCGACTGTCCAATCCTTTGTGAGAAGGCAGGATTGTGCCAATATGTTGATAGCAGCGAAGAGAGGTATATCGACGATGATTCGGAGATTGCACAGCTGTTTGGGGATGACGTCTGGATTTGCAGGCCAAAAGCAGGCTCCCGCTCCGAATTGTCACGGCTGTTTGGCATACCTCTAATCTCCAGCAGAATAACAAAAATGTTGAGAGAAGAGAGCACATCATGCGCCGGAATGAGCGGTGATGCAAAGCAGGTTATCGAGTGGGTGAAACCGTACCTCTACGCATTCCGCGCATACAGCCTGCACAGTAACGAGAAAGCAATCCTCAACGTAAGGCAAAGACTGCGCGATCTCCAAATAGTCCGATCAGACATAATCAGTGTCAGATTATGTTTGAATGGCACATTCACCAGAGACGTGGAGTATCAACATTATTATGATGCAGACAAAAACCTGCTCTACCTTGTCGAGGCGGACGAGACGGTTCTAGCAGCTGGGCTCGCAGAAGTATTAGGTACAAAGAACGAAGCCGACTTATACGAGAACCTGATTCGCTGTTATCCCGACGCAGAAGCAGCCCGCAGAAAACTCCGGAGTAAGGGGCTTACGGACGGAGACATAGACCGGAAAGACGAGTTCTTGGATGCACATTGCTTAGAGCCGCCGGTTGAGTCTGCTCCCGAACCCACACCAGCGATACCTGCGGGGTCAGCCCCAGCGACGTATGTCCCTCAAGCCAGTGAAACAACGCCTGTATCCCAGCCAGACACTGCTGGCACCATATCAGGTGGTGAGTATCAGGATACTGTGGAACTCCCATTATACACAGACGTGCAAAGTATAACGTATACTGCGCGCATTGATACAGAGATAACAGCGAATGCTGAAAAGTCAGCTGGCGAACAGGGAGCACTCGTTGACCCTTCGGCCACACCCTATGAAATAAAGACCGCGCCGCCTCTGGCATCAACGACCGAGCCAACGTCGCAAGCAAGCGGTTCGGGACGTGCATCAACAGCTCCTTACATTGATGATATTGAAAGATGTGCTTTAGAACTTGTAAAGCGTGCTCTCAAAGAGTACGGCTACACACGCATCGAAGAGAGGCATCACTACAATCCTGGTTATGATATTGAAGCTGTTGACCCACAGGGTGTCAAGGTGCATATAGAGGTGAAAGGACATCAAGGAGCAGCCAAGCAAGTGATCCTGACAAATCGGGAGTATCAGGAGTATGTAAACCAAGAGGTTTACCGCTGGGAGCTATGGAATGTAGAACGCCTGAGATTAAGCAACGTATCGAAACCTACGATAACAGTCTTTACTAGGATACCAGAAGCCGCTTTGATAGCCGACCAATTCAAGGTTGACCTGACGAAGTGCGAGGCAAAGCTCATACAGTTTCCCCGTTCAGATTCCTGATGTGCCTGATTTTAGCTCACGAAGCCGGCGAGCGCGTCGGTATACAGCGCGCAAAGACGCTCACGTGGAGGCGCGTGAGGGAGTTTAGGGTAAAAACGCCCGCGCTGCGATAAGACACTCGCGGGCATGTGGTCAAGTGGGCATGGTGCTGAACGGAATTGCACTACGGTATCCCTTGTGAACTGCGCCAGGGCAACGCAAATCCCTCCCCCGCACCCATTTTTTAACAGCACTCGCAGTGCACGAACGCCTCTACCTTCTCCTTGATGGTCTTCTCGCAACCCTGAACGCTCAGCACGTCGCATTCACTGCCGAGAATGAACGGGTGCCCTACCTCGCGCATCTTCTGAGTCAGCTCACATGCCATCTGCACGACCTGCTCGCGCGTCACCAGCTCATCGGAGTAAAACCGTTTGGACGGCAGGTTGCCATACAGCACCACGTGTTTGGGCACCAGTCGAGCATCCTCCCACAGCACGCGCGAACTGCCCAGACTCAGGATGACCGGCTCCAGTGAGGCGTATGCCCCCACCATGTCGTCGGTCAGCTCCCCGCAACAGTGAAAGATGAGGTCTACCCCGCGCTCGTCCAGAAAGGTCTTGATGCGACGTATATAGCGCATGACCATGCGTTCGAAAATGTCGGAACCTTGCTCCATCTGATTGGGCGAGATATACACTTTGTTCGCCGCAGGCTCTGCAATGAACACCGCGCGTGCTCCCGCCTCGATTTGCGCCTCCATCGACCGCAGGATGACCATCGTGGACAGCTCCAGAGTCACCCCTACCATCTTCACCTCGGAGTCCTCCTCACCGCTGACACCCATCCCCGCCAGATAGATGGGCGTGATGGGGTCGGCAATCAGCTTAGTCATCAGCGAGAAGGGACCGATGGTCATCCCAATTGGCACGAGGTCGGTATTCCGCGCGATATAGGCAACCGAGCCTGCCTGCGCCTGAATGCGTGCGTTCAGCGGGCGCTCATACAGATATCGCCGAACAGCCTCCACCATCTCCGGCGACGGCGCCTCGGAGAAATGATACGTGGGGATTCGGTCCGCTGGCACATCCAGCAGTTCCAGCATGGCGGTCTTCTCGATCATCAAATCCATGTGCGGTACCGCCAGCGGAGTGCGATAACGACGCGCCGCCTCTTCCACCACCTGCCCCAGCCGATGCCCATCCAGCAGGATAGACGGCACGTCGTCCTTCTCGTGAAGCACCAGGTCAGTACCTATCGGCATCCGCAAGCCGCTCTCTGCCAGCTTCAGGTAGAACGCTCTTTCCATCGTTTGTTCTGCTTCTTGCCTCCGTGAACCGTTTATGCTTCAAAGGATGGCGTCAATTGCCTGCGCCATCTCAAAATCTTTCTCGGTCAGCCCGCCCTCCGAGTGCGTGCTCAGGTTCAGGATGACCGTTTTGTAATGAATGGCGATATAGGGATGATGGTTCATCTTTTCCGCCAGCAACCCCACGTGCACGGCGAATGCCATCGCCTCGCGGAAGTTGTTGAACTGCACCGTGCGCGTAATCTCCTTGCCCAGCCGCTTCCAGTGCGGCGTCTTCTGCAAGTACTGTGCGATCTGCTCATCACCGAGCAGTGCCATCGCTGACCACCTCCCCGTTCTTATACGAGAGGCACCTCCATTTCGCGCAACCGCTGATGGAGCAATCCCTTCAGGTGGAACTCGCGCGCCTCACGCTCATGCGGGGGAACTATCCCCGTCAATCGGAGTGTGACCGCATTCGCGTCGAATGCCGCTACTCCCACCAGGGGCGTCTCCAATCCAGCCTCAACTGCCGTTTTCTCCAGCACATCGCGCAGGGCAGACAGGTCGGCAGAAGGCGCCACGCGCACATCTACGCTGATTTTCACTCCACCGATGCGCGAGTGGTTGATCACCAGGCTCACATCACCGTTCGCGATAATCACCATGCGTCCCTGTTCGTCGCGCAGGTGAGTGGTGCGCATAC
>FWWL01003545.1_pt1 | contig 28242 bp, 26 predicted proteins | sample 2228331 | NCBI WGS metagenome assembly FWWL01 (sample SAMEA103939775, study PRJEB20133) | metagenome
GTTGTCGGTTACAAACATTGCATCTCACTTTTCAAAATGGCATCTCGCTTTACTATTAAGTGTCGGGTGGGTCAGGGCCCAAAGGATATCAATAAAAACATTATATAAAATGATAAAATTTTATTGATAAACGATAAATTATGTGTTAAAATCAATTTCACAGGAACAAGGCAGGAACAAGGACAGGAACAAGGATCAAGGAAAAAGGAACAAGGAACAAGGAAAAAGGAACAAGGAACTAGGATCAAGGCAAGGATCAAGGCAAGGATCAAGGATAAGGATCAAGAACAAGGATCAAGAACAAGGATCAAGAACAAGGATCAAGGATAATATAAGAATAAAAAAGAGTGAGGTGTAGGTATGAAACTAGAAACATTATTTTTAAAAATTGCGGTTGTACTTATTGCAATTCCAGTTCTTACATTGAGTTTATTTGGATTGACACGGTTGGTTAATAATTCAGTGAATCCAGAGTATGCACATTTACTATATCCCATATTAGTAGGTATGTATGCATCGACGATACCGTTTTTCGTTGCGTTGTTTCAGGCATTAAGACTTTTAAGCTACATCGATAAGAACAATGCTTTCTCGGAATTATCAGTAAAAGCTGTAAAGAATATAAAATATTGTGCAGCCATTATCAGTTTCCTGTATGTGATAGAGTTGCCCTTCTTATATTTCTTGGCTGAAAAAGATGACGCACCAGGTATCATAGTAATTGGAATGGGCTTTGTCTTTGCTTCATTTGTAGTTGCTGTCTTTGCCGCTGTTCTCCAAAAGTTATTAAAAAATGCCATTGACATAAAATCTGAAAATGATTTAACAGTATGAGGTGAAGAATATGGCAATTATAATTAATATTGATGTGATGCTGGCTAGAAGGAAAATGAGCGTAACAGAACTCTCGGAGCGGGTTGGAATAGCAATGGCAAACCTTTCCTTATTGAAGAATGGTAAAGTAAAAGCCATTCGATTATCAACTTTGGAGGCTATCTGTAAAGCGTTAGAATGTCAGCCGGGGGATATTATCGAGTATAAAAATGTTACATGACACGATTAAGATAATAGAAAGTATGGGTATTTTCATTGTATGATATTATTATTGTAGGATTAGGGCCTGCCGGTGCGACGCTAGCACGCCTTTTAAATAAGGAGTTTTCAGTTGCGGTTATTGATAAAAAGAGATCTGATGAGAATGGATTTCGTAAACCGTGTGGTGGATTATTAGCAATGGATGCACAGAAATCACTATCTCGTTTTGGTCTTACATTACCGAAAGAAGTACTCGTTGATCCACAGATTTTTGCTGTACGAACGATAGATATGGATACAGAAGTTACCAGACATTATCAAAGGTTTTATATCAATCTGGACAGACATAGATTTGATCTATGGTTAAAATCATTGCTTCCCAAACAGGTTGAAGTTTTTGATGATAGTTACTGTACTCGTATCGTTAAGCAGGAAGAAAGCTATGATGTTGAATTTAGCCAGGAAGGTAATAAACGAACGATATCTGCAAAATATATCGTTGGAGCGGACGGTGCTAATTCGATTGTTCGAAGGTATTTGTATCCGAATAAGAAAATCAGAAATTACGTTTCGATACAACAGTGGTTTACTGAAAAAAATCTAAATCCATTTTATTCTTGTATCTTTGATTCTAAAAATACGGATTGTTATTCTTGGACAATCTCAAAGGATGGGTATTTTATATTTGGAGGAGCATATCCGAAACATGGATGCCGCAAACGTTTTGAAGATCAAAAAAAGCGATTGGAGTACTTAGGGATACATTTCGGCAATCCACTGAGAACGGAAAGTTGCCTTGTACTTCGGCCATCTAGGTTAGATGATTTTTGCACAGGTAAAGACAATATATTTCTGATTGGTGAAGCGGCAGGATTTATAAGTCCCAGTTCCTTAGAAGGGATCAGCAGTGCAATTAATACGGGATATTATTTAAGTGAAGTGCTTAATGCTAAAGGGCCAGATCCATGCACTGCTTACCATAGAAAAACGTTTGTATTAAGGCTTAAGTTATATCTGAAGGTGTTAAAGTCACCATTTATGTATTTTCCACCCTTGAGAAAGCTTGTCATGGCATCTGGCGTGGATACTATGAAAATGATTAAATCACAATAATATTTGTAAGATGAAGATTGACGATGGGAAAGAGTTTCTGCGATTCTAGTAGAATATGCGGGATGGTGATGATGTGCAGACAAGGATACAGGAATTACGGACTTGTTCATAACGGTTGGCACTATGGCAAAGGGAAAAATCCTTTCAAATAGGAGAAGCATAACTAGGAATAGACGGTCGAAGCCATAATAAAATTAGGGCAGTGCCATAGGATTACTTATGGCAGCTGCCCTTCTTTATTCTTGTTCTGTATTTGGTTCCAATTTCTTCTGGCCATAGATCAAATTTGTTTTATATTTCTGATAGTCCTAGATCTTCTCTATTCTATGCTTTTTCTAATTTTTTATCAGCGATAGCTCTAAACTATACATAATACAGATTCTCAGAAGGATATACCGCGTCGCAGGTTACATCAACGCCTAGCTTCTTTAAGATCTGATCATCGTTACGGTTCAGCATAACAGTGCAGTGAGCCTGTACACCTTTCAGGCAGGATAACTTCTCATAAGCCAACTGAGCAACCGGATTCGTAACGGCACTGATACTGAGTGCAATCAGAATCTCGTTTGCATTCAGGTAAGTAATCTTGCTGTGAAGGTCTTTCTCCTTCAGGTCGCGGATGGTATTTAAGATAACCGGGGACAGAAGGAAGATCTCATCACCGATACCAGCGAGATATTTGATAGCATTCAAAAGTGCTGCGGAACAACAATCCATTGTTACGGAGCCACGGCCGGTTATAATCTTACCGTCTTCAAGTTCAAAGGAAATTACGGGAACAATCTCATATTCACTGCAACTTTCCTTCAGCTTTGTTGAATACATTCTTGCAGGTGCCACACAGGTTCTGTCCTCTTGCTTTAAGCTGACTTCCTCCATGATTACCTTCATACGGGTAAGGGATTCCTCATCAACAAGGCCTTTCTTAAAGTCGCAGACAGTTGTAAAATAACGGCGGATAATTTCCTGCTTGGAAGCCTCCGATACAACAGCATCATCAATAATTCCAAAACCACAACGGTTAACACCCATATCCGTCGGGGACTGATATACGGACTCTTTACCGGTAATTTTCTCTATGATACGTTTGATAACCGGGAATATTTCCAGGTCTCTGTTATAATTAACTGCAACCTCGTGATAACGTTCAAAGTGGAAGTTATCCATCATATTAACATCCTTTAAATCTACGGTAGCTGCCTCATAAGCTATATTAACCGGATGCTTGAGTGGTACATTCCAAATCGGGAAGGTCTCAAACTTGGAATAGCCAGCACTGAGTCCCAGCTTGTATTCATGGTATAGTTGGTTTAAACAGGTAGCAAGCTTTCCGCTGTTCGGTCCCGGAGCAGTTACAACCACAATAGGTTTCGTGGTCGTGATGTAAGGGTTAATACCGTAACCATTCTCGCTTACAATGGCTTCTACATCAGCAGGATATCCAGGAATTGCGGCATGTTTATATACCTTTATATTACGGCGTTCCAGCTTATTAATGAATACTGTAGTAGCCGGTTGTTTATTATATCGAGTGATAACAACACTGTTTACTTCCAGACCATAGCTACGGAAATCATCGAGCAGACGGAGAACGTCCATATCATAAGTGATCCCAAAGTCGCCACGGATTTTATTACGTTCGATATCACCTGCATATACACAAATAATTATTTCTGCCTTATCCTTTAATTTTTGTAACAGTTTGATTTTGGCATCTTCATCAAAACCGGGTAGCACTCGCTTTGCGTGCTTATCGCCTATCAGCTTACCTCCGAACTCCAGATATAATTTGTCGTAATTGTTAACTCGTTCAAGTATAAACTTTGACTGCTCCTCAATATACTTCTGCGGGTCAAAACCGGTTTTCATATAATATCCTCCTTTGAGTATGTTTATAAACACATACAATATCATAGCTTATATTTGAAAAAAGTCAAATGTCTTTTATAGTTTTTTATTGCAGTAAACGATTATTCGAAGGTATAATGGAATAATCAGGTATGTGGTTTGTTCTCGAGAAGTGAAAGGAGACACGATAATGTCAATCATTGGGTTAAAAGCTCAGTTTGAGCAGGTGAAAAATAGAATTGTATATGAGAGTGCCTTATTAAAATTCATTGGTGTGGAAGGCTATGATGTTTATAATTGCTCAATTCCATTCGTATGGAAAGGCGATGAATATATTTATGGACGAGTTGAAAAGAGAGAGGAATGGGCTTGTTCCTGGATCAGGTTATTTGAGAAAAGCGGAAAAGATGAGTATACCCTAGTTAAGGATCATATGATTTATCAATTGGAGGATCCTTATATCAGTTTTATTCAGGGAGAGATGGTTCTTGGCGGCACACATGTTCGCAAGCGCTGCAGTGAGGTCGATACGTATTATGGGTATTTCTATCGAGGGAAAGATTTAAATAACCTTTCTTATTATACTACCGGACCGGATTACATGAAGGATATCCGCCTTGTAGAACTTTCCGATGGCAGGATAGGAGTGTTCTCCAGACCAAGAAATGAAGAGATCAGAAAGAAATATGGCAGCGAATCCATAATAGGATTTACAACCATTAATTCGCTGAATGATTTAACGGACGAAGTTATCTTGAACGCTACTCCGATTGAAGGTATCTTTGATCGGGATGAATGGGGTGGATGCAATCAGGTATACTTATTAGAAAGTGGCAGCCTTGGCGTCATTGGACATCAGTGCTATAAACAACCGGTGGATAGTGAAGAAGATCTAGAGGTTTATTTTAATGTTGCATTTGAATTTAACCCTGATACTTTTGAAGTAAGTAATCGCAAAATAATCGGAACGAGGTCCTGCTATCCGGACGCTCCCTCAAAGAAACCTAGATTAATTGATTGTACCTTTACCTCCGGTATCGTGATGCGAGAGGATGGGAAAGTAGACCTCTATGGAGGCGTGGGCGACACTTATGAGGGCAGGATTGTCATCGATTATCCCTTTAGTTCGCCATTAGAATAATGTGAGGTGTTAATCATGTGTGGAAGATATAATTTTACAGTAGAGCAGACGGAAGAAGTAATTGAGATTTTAGAGAAGCTGAATGCAAAGTTCCAGGGAAAAGAATATAAAACCGGAGAGATATACCCGACGAATCTGGCTCCAATTCTTATAGAGGAAGAAAAGGATGTTTCACCCACCCTCAGTAATTGGGGATTTCCGAAATTCGATGAAAAAGGGGTCATCATCAATGCTCGGGCAGAATCTGCTTTTGAGAAGAAGACCTTCCGGGACAGTCTACTAAACCGCCGGTGCATCGTGCCTTCTACAGGCTTCTATGAATGGGATGACAATAAGAGGAAATATTTATTCCGGATGGAGGGAACCAACACACTCTATATGGCTGGGCTGTATCTGTACTACCGGGATGAGATGCGGTTTGTGGTTCTGACCACCGAGGCGAATGATTCCATGAAGGATATCCATAACCGGATGCCGTTAGTGATTCCTAAGAAGGAGATTAAAACCTGGATTATGGATAATCAGGCAACGAACGAACTCTTGCACAGGGTTCCGCCGATGTTAATTAAGGAAGCTACTGACGGACAGTTAAGTTTATTCTAAGATGTTATTGACAGGAAGATTACCGATTTAAATGGACTTTAAGCGGAGAATTATTATTTTTCATTTCTCACAAAACAAGGTCAAAATAGTCGAGTAATCTTCCTGTTTTCTGTTACAATAGAATTATCTTCCGGAAGAAAAATAAAATAATGGTGGTGCTTACATGAATTATTCCGTATTTATATGGTCAACGGCATCCTTCATAGAGACTAGGATCAAGGAACCGATCGAGTACACTGCGATGGAACAATCCGTCGGGTTTTCCTATCGGCATATCAGGGAAACCTTTAAGGAATCCACAGGTGTCTCCTTGTCCCGTTATATCCTGCAGCGAAGGATTGCAAATTCAGCATTCGATATCATGCATACCCATAAGAGTCTGACTGAGATTGCCTCAGATTATTTGTTTGATAGTTACGATACCTTTACGAGGGCTTTTAAAAGGTATACGAACCATCTCCCTTCTGAGCTGCGAAACCGATCCTGCCACTTAAAAGTAGGCAGGCAGAGAATTGTTGTGGGAATGTATGCTCCGACGATCATGAATAATGAGGAAAATGTCTATGCTAAGCCCCAGTTGACGGAGGTAGAGTATAATATGAATTATATGGAGAAATCAAAGGAAAGCTGTATTCTTTATGGAGTACCGAAGGTGGCATATTCCTTCGAAGAGTGTACTCCTTTCTGCACAGCGATGAAAGCTTGCTTAAATTACATGGGACAGCAGGTAGATTATTCTTATATTATGGCAGTTACAGGAGCAGCGTTCCGATTAAGATGGAATACCGGCTTCTGGGATGGTGGTAATGTTGATATCATGAACATTTATGAGGATCGGTTTGAAGCATTTAAGAGAGCGTTCCGCGCAGCGGGTCGCAGCTATAGAATATTAAAAAGAGAAGAGTCAGATAAAGAAGGCTTTATTCAATTCATGAGAGCAGAGATTGATGAGGGAAGACCGTTGATTGCATTCGGTATCATCGGCCCTCCGGAAGCCTGTCTGATTACCGGGTATCGTAATAACGGAGAGACACTGCTTGGCTGGAACTGTTTCCAAGAGAACAGGGAATATGCGAAGGATGTAACACTGGATGAGTCAGGATACTTTGTAACAGGTAGCTGGTGGGAAAATGAGTGCACTGTAGCTTTGATCGCCGTAGGAGAAAAACAGGAAGCTCTGAGTAGTCACAAAGAAAATCTTACGAATGCTCTTGAAATCCTCACAAAGGAGAGAGTAGTGTTCAATGGCAATAACAAGGAAGTAATAGAATATGCCGGAGGTCAAAGAGCTTACGAATGCTGGGCGAATTCCATAGCAGATGACAGAGAATTCCCGAAGAATGCAGTGCTACCACATATCTTCGAGCGGATTGTATGCCAGAATGATGCTCAGGATATGGTTTGTGAAGGAAGATCAAATGCAGTACTTTTCATGGAAGCTGTAGCAAAGGAGAATGAGATCATTGCTGAACCCTGCAGGAAGGCAGCAGAACTGTTTCGAAAGACAGCAGAATGCGGCTTTAAGATGAATGATTTTAAAGGTGGTATGAAGCAGGATGAAGAAGCGGTAAGAAAATTTGCGGAACCTGCTATCCGCCAGGAGCTAGTTAAGCTGATTCGGAAAGCAAAGGATTATGAGGCAAAAGCCTGCGAACAGATAAAAGAAGCAATAGCACTCATATAGTAATTACGATGCTAGTTGTTAATAATTGTAATTTAACTATCGGCGTAAAAAAGGTGCAGTTTAAATCTGCAAGGAGTTATGATGAAAAAAGAGAAATATATAGTAAATACAATTAAGAACAAGATGGTTGCATCTTATGATGAACCGCATATTATTAACAAAGCATTGAAATATCAGGGGATTCTTGATTATAGATATCGGAATTCTGCGATACTTATAAGATGATAAAGAAAAGTGAGGATTGCAAATTAACAGTTTCGTTAGTTTGCAATCCGTATTTTTAACATGTATTCGGTAAATTAAATTGGAGGTTTATTATGATAGAAACATTTCAAGCTAAGGAAGAATTGGAGAATGTATTACAAAAATTAAATAACAATAGACAAATACGGAAAGCAAATGTAATATTAGATGCTTTCAAAAAGTTTTCCAAAATTGAAATCAACGGTTCCCGGGATGATTTTTTATTTCAATGCGGAGTATTTAATTTTACTGGTGAAAGATTATTTTGTTGGGATTTAGTTAGACAGTTTATGGCAGAAATGAACAATGAATAAAGTCCTATGGAATTTTATAATTCCATTAGAAAAATATCTACCTAAATTGATTGATATTTATCCGGCGGTTGTATAAACCCCCGCTTCTTAGTTGAAGCGGGGGTCTGTTTAAATCTTCTTATGCAATTCAAGAACTAATTCTGTAATATACTTTCACCGGGGAGCAAGCCACTGGTGATGACAACAATGTCTTCCTCTTTCTCCTCATAACCCGTTGTAACCCTTCGAGTGATGAGCTTTTCACCTTTCAGCACTTTTATCATAAAGTCATTGCCGAAACCGCGGATAGCAGTTTTCGGTAATACAACAACATTTTCAAGTTTTCCGGTATTGATTCTGAGAGTTATATTATGGTCTACTTTAAGTTTATCAGCATGGATACCGTCCGGCTTCACATATACCAGGAAAGGTGGGGGAGCGGAGAGGTTTCTGCCTGGGTTATCCAGAATTCCGGGATCTGTGTTAATAATCTTTGTTATAGTTGCAGGTATCTCTGTCAACGTATCCTTGCTGCCATAGATTAATACAACCTTCATACCGGTTACAATACCCGAAATATCAATATTGCCGGAAGGGTTATAAGGGTTCAGTATCTCGCTTATCAGCATGACACTATCTGGTTTCCAAAGTGTCATTAACTTGTCATAAGCAAGTATTGTTGCTCCGGGTTGAAATCCCCTGACAGAGGTTATAACCCCTGAAAATGGAGCAATTAGCTGGGTTTTGCCTATCAATTCCTTTGTATGGGCTATGTCGAGTTCTATGGATTCCATATCCAACTTCAAGATTTCCAACTCAGTATTCCTGTCGAGAGGCTCCATGCCCGGTTCGCTTAGGATTCTATCATACATAAGTTGCACTCTTTTAAGGTCAATTTGTCTTACGGTAATCTGGTACTCCAAGTTAGACGCGTCGAGCTCGGCAAGGAGTTGACCTTTTTCGACATGATCATCTTGCTTGACATATACGGCCTTTAAATTACAATTATCAATTTTAAAGGAAAGGTCTTCGGAGTCGTCATATGAAATCAAAGCCTTGGCACTTAGGAATTTGTCTAGGGTTCGGGTCTCAGCAACGACATCCTCGTGTTCTTTGGGTTTGAAATCAGTGGTGTTCTGCATCACAGGCATGACGCTGACATTACCCGCAGAAGTGCAGCCTGAAGCAGATAACAAAAAAAAGATAGAAAAAAAGTAAACCGGAATTTTATATACTGTCTTCATGTTTTTGCTCATAATCAAACCTCCGGGGATTTAGACTTGGTATCCAGGAAAGACTTAGGCGAAGATATGATGATTTTATCATCCGACATGCCCAAACGAACCATATTTTGCTTGCCGATATCGAGCTTTTCGATAAAATCCGCGGGTAGTTGGAGTCGTCTGCTTTTATCGACGATAGCATATTCAATATGGGTATCCTCTTCTTCCTCCAATTGGTATTGCTTTTTTATAAACTCGCTGCTGGTTTTACCATCACTTATTGCAACTACTCTGTCAACCTTTCTGGAAACCTGACGATCATGTGTGACGATGACGATTGTAACTCCCAGGTTTTTATTAAGCTCTCTGAAAACATCCAATATCTGATCCGTGGTCTTACTGTCGACAGAACCGGTTGGTTCGTCCGCCATAAGAATTTTCGGACTGTTAGCCATTGCAATGCATATAGCCACCCTTTGAAGCTCACCGCCGGAAAGCTGGCTTAAGCGACTGTTCATCCTGTTCCCCATGCCCACCGCATCGAGCAGCTGTTTAGCGCGCTGACGGCGTTTACCCTTTCCTGCGATAATCATCGGAAATTCCACATTTTCCAAAGCTGTCAGATAGGGCACGAGGTTTCTGGCATTATTTTGCCATATGAAACCGACGGTTTCCTGTTTGTATTTCATCAACTGGTATTTATTCATCCTAAAAAGATCCCTGCCGTCTATAAAGATCTTACCCATGGTAGCTTTATCCAGACCTCCAATCATGTTGAGCAAAGTGGTTTTTCCGCTACCGCTGTTTCCGATAATGGCCATAAACTCACCCTTTTCCACATAGAAATCCAAACCTTGGAGTGCCATTACTTCAATGTCCTTAGTTTTATAAATCTTTATTAGATTTTCGCATCGAATGATGTAGTCTTTTGTTTCACTCATAGATAATCTCACCGTCCTGCATTCTGTATAGAACATCGGCTAATAATGCAATATCTTGATCGTGAGTGGTCATTACCACTGTCAGACCTTCCTTCTCAATCATTTTCTTAAGGAACCTTATCACGTGAAGCCCCATAGTGGAATCCAACTCAGCAGTGGGTTCATCGGCGAATATAATCTCAGGTCTATGGGCGATAGCCCTTGCAATGGCGACCCTTTGCTGTTCACCGCCGGACATCTCGCCCGGCAAATGATTCGCCCGCTTCAAAAGCCCTACCATGTCAAGACATTCCTCCACTCTTTTCCGTCTCTCACGGATAGGTGTCTTGCTTATTCGTAGGCTGTATTCTACATTCTCATAAGCTGACATCAGAGGCATCAGGGCAACTGATTGAAAGACAAAAGCAATTTTATTACGCCGTAAATGATCCTTCTCCGATTTGGAAATGGAGGTAATATCTTTCCCGTTGAAAAAAAACTTTCCCTCGTCCGGCTCATCCAACGTTCCCGCCAGGTTCATGAGTGTTGTCTTACCGGAACCGGAGCGGCCGCATAGCATTGTCAGTTTCCCTGCTTCGATGGAGAGATTGATACCCTTAAGTGCGTGTATAGTTTCAGAACCTACCTTAAAGCTACGCCGCAGGTTTACAATTTCAATGATATTATTCATAGAAGTCTCCTATGATGCCGCCTTGCGGCATCTAAAATATCTGGAAGAACAAGATGTGAGTGCCATTGCATCAACATTGTAGTTCTTCGAATGGCTCGTATGTTATTGCGAGACTGTTCACATTAGTCCTCTCCCAACTTAATTGCTTGAGTAACCTTGATGTTCCTTGTTATGATAAAAAGTATGGATAGAGCCGTGAGTAGCATAACTGCTACAACCACATACAATCTAATGTAATCCGTTCTATGTGCAATTACCCTGAAGGGCAACACCTGGGTGTCAGTATTGTAGAACAGTTCATAAACCGGAATGAATATATTGCTGGCGAGAGCTCCTACTGATATCCCGGCTAGAATGGCTGAGCCGGAGATAAGTAGATGTTCGAAGGAGAGCATCCCGATCACATTTCTGGAGGAAATGCCCATGGCCCGCATAATACCGAACTGCAACGACCTTTTCTTAAGGGAAATTACCCAATAAGTAAGAAAGCCGCTTAAGCATATAATCATGGTCAATATAAAGCCCAGCGTCAGTGAACCGTTTGTGCTAAGAATAGCCGGTTCCATTTTTAATTGCGTAATCTTAGAGTCGGTATCGGTAAAGCCCAGTAGTTCAATCTCTTTATCCTTTATTTCGTTCAAAATATCAGAGGTGGAAAAGCCGGGTTTTTTCTTTATCCAGACTTCATATGGCTTGATAGGAATGTTGTTAAAGACATATCCAAAGTTTGCCACGATCAGATGATTATCTGTCTTTTCTCCGGTTATGGAAGTACCTATTGGCGAATAGGAAGGCCAGTAATCAATGAAATCACATACGATGACATTGATTTCTTGCTTTGCGACTAACAGGGTGATTTCATCTCCTACCTTTATGTTTTTTTTCTTGAAAGAACTGGAGAGAAGCACACCATTTGGGACATCGGCCAACAGGTTAAGATATTCATACCAGTGGTAAGGCAATAATTGCGGCCTGAACCAGGCAACCTTGCCGAATTCGTCGGTATTTATCGCCAGGAAGCGGACAATTGCGTTTGATTTAGGGTAAACCGTCGCTGACTCCTCCACGAAGACCTTGGCGGTACTTTCTACGCCTTCCAAGCTTGCATATTGATTGAAATCAGGTTCTACATATTTGTCGATTAAGAGTCCAAGTTCGGACCTTTTTTTATAGCTATCTATTTTCGCTTGTGCAACGACGCTTCCCCACGAAGCACCTATGATATCATCGGGGGTTGGGGCGTTTTCGTCTTTAATATATTTCCAACTGTTTTTGAGCGTAACGTCAGCTCCGGACTGATACCGCATGGTATCTGACGCATTCATATTGATTGTACGGGCTGAATTAGCGCTGAATACACCAATGGATAGCGTAAGGACTATAAATAGCATGAGGAACTGCTCCTGACCGGCGGATCTTCCTACTTGAATGAAAGCAGTGTATATGGCGGTCGGCCAGATCTTTTTGCCGACTAGGAACACCAGTCTGACGAGATAAGGGAAAAGATTGGTCAGGAACAAGCCTGCTCCTAAAATAAACAGGGCTGCATTCAGAAAAAGCATCGGATCAATCGGCAGGGCGTCGGTATTGGGCAAAAAGCCTCCCGCTCTAGTCGCAAGGGATTTATAGGAATAAAGCCAGTAGAATGATAAGCCAAGCAAGCATGCGGCCAGGATGATTCTGAAATTGTGATATCTGTTCTGGGATCTTCCCTTACCTTGTTTAAATTTAATGATAGAAGTATTGGAAAACAGGGCTGAGGTGATAAGCATAACCGCTATAATAGTGATTAAGGTAATAACACTGTACAAATAAACCTGCTTATTGAGGACTGCCGGTATAGCCTTGCGGTTTGTGAACTCCATGAATGAGTTCGAAGAACCAATAATCTGGCATATAAATATACCAAGAAAAGGTCCAATGGCAAGAGCAACAACGCTTATTGACAGACCCTGCATCAGATAACCTTTGAGAAGGTGCAGCTTGCCACCGCCTCTACTGGTTATCAGGACAATCTCATTTTTATCATAATCTATGATTAGCTTTGAAATCATGAGAATATAAAAACCAAGAATTACAAATACAAGAATATTGAAAAGCCACATGATGTTGTTAATTATCTTTTCACTCTGTGTATATTTGACATACGTTTTTATCATTGGCATCTCAAACTGTGAAATCTTTCCCTCTTTGCGATAACCCTCCCAAAGCTCTGAACCCTTTTTGATGGTATCCATGCTGTCGATGGTTATCTTATTATAGTCAAAGGCTGAGTACCATTGTGCATTAATCTTGATATAAGGATCTTCTATGAAAAATTCCTTCATTAAAGCTTCTTGATCTATGTAAAAAATGGGATAATTATTGTTTCCTATGAAATTGAAAAACCAGTAAAGATCTTCCTTGCTTTTTGGCTCAACAACACCTACGATGACAACCTTCAGCGACAGTTTATATTCCTTAGTCAGTAGGGTTGATATTACACCGCATTTAACATCATAAGGCTTATTCAGAACCAGATGATGGTCGACCATATCTGTTGCTGTAATTACAGCTTCTATGGTATCACCGGTAATTCCGGGATTGTTCATACGCCCCTCAATTACCTGAACATGATCCTTCAGATTGCTGAGAGAAGACATTGACAAATTCATCGGTGTCCGGCCGGTTTTAAAAAGGTATATATTGCTTGAATCAGCTTTTAGATATTTTACTGAAGTCTGAACCGGAAGCCCGAAGCGTGTGATCAGATCGTCCGTGACCAGCTTGTCTGCTTCCTTGTATGCCACAGTATAATCGGTAGCGTTTAAGGTCTTGCTGACAAGTGCGCTGCCAGGATAGATTCCGGTTATCGCCTGACTATTCCGGAGAGATCTTATATATTCGTTGAAGGAAGCTCCACGCGTAAACATGGGTATGCTGCTGACCGTTGCCACGGCGAGTATACAACCTAGAAGGAGGCAGATTGGAAGCCACTTATTCTGAAACATTTTCCTTAAAACAATAAAGATCATTTTATAACCCCTCCCTTATTGCACCAATATCTCATCCGTATCCGTAAGGCCTTTTGTTATTTCCACATCAACGCCGTTATCTGATTCTATACCTATTTCAACCTCACGCTCCTCGATGACTCCATCCTTGTATACATTAACGTAGCTCTTGCCGTTATCAGTCCGGATAGACGATTTATCAATAAGAAGTACGTTATCTACCTTCTGAAGCACATATTCGACAGAAGCCGTGTCATTCAGATTTATAAGGTCTACATCAAGTCCTTTTACACTGATGGTGTAAGTATTCTTAAAATTCGCATTCTTTTCATTCACATTATCATCCGGAGTCTTTAACACCGTGCCTATATAGGTGGTACCATTAAATCCTACCGAAACCTCTTTTCCTACCGGCATACTTTCTTTGACCTGGCTAACTTTTACGACAAGGACCATATCTTTGGGATCGCAAATCGTTATGAAGGTCGTTCTCGCAGTAATCATCTGGCCGGGCTTAATTGGATTGACAAAGGATACTATGCCGGAAATGGGTGATATTATAGAAACCTTTGAGAGTTTATTTCTGACACTGGCAATGCTGATCTCAATAGAATCAATACTGAGCTTGGCATCTTCCATCTCAAATTTGTAACTGCCGCCACTCATTTCATTTTTCTCCTTCAGGCGGTCATAATTTAACTTTGCCTTCTGAAGGCTAATATCAAGCTGAGCAAGTTGCATGTCAAGGTCATCACTTTCTAACTTGGCCAGTATGTCACCGGCCTGAATATGGTCACCATATACCGCGTTGACTGAGCTTATCCTGCCCATGTCGGTGAAGAAGAGATCACTCTGAACGGGCGACATGAAAGAACCCCAGAACTTGACCTTATTTTCAATATTACCGCGTCTGACCTTTTCCGTGATGATTTTTTGAACAGTGGGCTCCCTAAGTACAACAGGGGGTGCCATTACCTCCTCGTCCTCCGGAAGCAGAAAACAGCCCGATAATATTAATGTAAAGACGGCTGTGAGAAGAACTACAGACAATGACCTGATTAATGGAATAAACCTATTTCGAACTTTAATGATAATATTCATATTGGCCTCCTGTTGATAAAAATCGAAAAAATATATGTTGAATAAAGTACTCCTAATCCTTTATTTTCAGACAATCAGCAGCCTAAATCACAGGGCACCTTCTTCTTTGCTATCAACAGAAGAAGAGCCATTTAGATTGGAACTCTATATTTTTTAATGGGATTAACTTCTATATTATGTAAATGTTGCTTTTTGTCAACTTATTATATAATATTTAAACTATAGACGCAACTTGTTCTTGTTAAAAGTTGGCAGCAGAATAATATTCAGCGGTCGGGATTATAAACCTGGAATGACTTAACGATTGAGGTATTCATACCACCGTTCACATAGATTAAATTGTTTAAACTGACAGAGGCTTGAAACGTTTGTTTGTCTATTTCCGGGGCGGTTATTTCTAAACAGGTACCTGCCATAGGATCATACTCTTCAAGCGAGAAAGTAGTATCACTGGTGTTGCTCCAACCGCCGATGATATATATCTTATTGCCGGAAACAGCTGCTGTATGCTCTGCCCTACATAAGAAGAAGATCCATTCAGTCCTTGAACTTTTATCCACTGATCTGTTACCGGATCAAACTTTTCAACAGTGTTTGTTCCGATAAAAAGATTGGCTGCATTGGAATTCGTATTTTTGATAGCTCCGCCAATTGTATATAGATATCCGTTGAGAGACGCAATACCAAAGTTATTTCTTTTTTCCAGCAGGTCAGCCTTGTTTGTCCAGGTAACGGTTTCCGGATTGTATTCCTCGGTGCTTCCTAATATATTAAGACCATTTTGTAAGTTCCAGCCACCCACGACATAGATTTTCCCATCGATGGACGCCATCCCTGGGGAACAACGCTGTGTCGACATGTCACTCAACTTTGTCCAAGTCTGCATATCTGGCGCTACAGTAACATCTATGGCTACCCTGGTCTCAGGGATAGGAGTGATATCTCTTGATACTTCAAGCTCGTCTATCACAGGCTTATTAGTGTCAGTCTTAGAGCATCCTATCGTGAGGAGCATTAGGGCAGATAGGATAGCAAATAGATGAATTCTGTTAAATAAATTAATTAGATTCTTATCTTTCATAGCGTCCTCCTTGATGATCAGATCCAACTTATCCTTTTATATCGCACTATATATAATTAATGAACAACCCATAAACCATATATTACCATACCGGGGAGATTATTAAAATATCTTTTTACCTATCATGATACGAAAGATTATATCTATGAGGATTAAATCTACTAGCTTTAACTAGCGAAGGGTAAACGGTAACCGATGTTTTAAAGACTTGAACCTCCGATTTTTTTCCTACTGAATGATATGAAAAAGTCTTACCAAAACAGGTAAATGGTGTGGAAATGTAATACCATATTGGCAAAATGGTATGAAAACTTCATACCATTGCGTATATCGAAGGGGTTTTAGGGGGTTTCCCCTAACAAGTGGCGTGAGACGGCTCTCATGCGTATCTGGCAAAGTCCTTCCTGGCGAATTCGGCTCAAAATGTTGCAATCAATCTGTACTCAGATAAGATTTTTGCATGATAAAGTATCATAAAAATTCAAGTACTTTGATAGAAACTCTGACATTTCTCACTTTGACAAAAAGCGGACTCAAACCACACAAAGAAAAAACTCCTGGACACCTGATTTTACAGGTATTCAAGAGCTTCTTATTCAAGCGCGAGACGCGATTCGAACTATAATCCTATCCTACAAATACTGAAAAGAAAGGAGTTCTATCCACTTCTGATTTATGTGCACATAATAGTGCACATATTTTTTGCAAGGAAATAATATCGTAAATAACCTCATGATATACTCTTAATCATTCATTAATGTTATTTGATGAATGTAGAAAACCGTTCATTTCTTTAACATTAATTCCATCCTTTTCGTATTTCTTCATCATTTTATCCAGAGTGTTATCATTTACTGAAAAAATACAATCTTTTAGAATAACAACATTATATCCCCTATTAACCCCACCAAGTGATGTTTTATATACACAAGCTGATGCATCTGCTCCAACAATATACAAAGTATTTATCTGCTTTTCTATTAGATATTGCTCAAATACCTTTTGCGAAAAAGCATCTGCTCTCAATTTACTAAATACGTTATCAGATTTAATTAGCAATTGATTACTTAATGAAACACCCTTGGTATTTTCTTTATACAATCCTCCAGTCAAAATCAAATCCAATGTATTGGAGTATTCTTGCTTAATGTAAATAATATCAATACCATTTTCATCGGCATACTTTACCGATGTGTTGATGTTTTGAATTAGCTCAGCAGCATTTTTATATTGTGGAATACTAAGTGTATCCTCTTGAATATCAATAACAATAAGTGCTGCTTTTCCATTGCTATAGTCAGCAATAGGTTTTCCAGTTGTTGCAGACGTTAAAAATATAATTCTTCCCGCTATAACAGCTAAGATAGAAACTACAATACAAAAAATAATTATCATTATTTTCTTCCCCTTCTTTTGATGCTTCATTAATTTTCCTCCTCCATTTCTTTTGGTGGTGTAATAATTGTTGCCAATAAGTGATGTTTTTGATTATTGGATATTTCGGTATTCTTTAATTGATAGTTTTTTATTATGTTACCAAATTGTTGACCAATTTCCTGCAAATCTTCTGTCGAAGCATAGATTGGAATAACGTGAAAACCGGAGCCGTCCTTAAGAATGTTGATTGAATCTTTTTGAGAATAATCTTGAAACTCTTTTAATAAGGTCATTACAAAGTATGAAAACAGTTTGAAGTAACCTGCTCCATCATTTTCATTTAAAATTGGATTTTCTTTTGAACTCAATTTTGGATTTACAGAATACACCTTCTGTATTAATGCTCGAACCATTTGTTCTTTAGCCACAAAGAGAATTTCATCATTAACTAAACTATTTAATGTACGGTAAATTGTCGCCTGAGGAATAGTATTATGAATATCCATTAATTCTTTTGCAGTACATTGCCCTTTGTCCATAATAGTCTGAACAATTTGCATCTTATAAGGCTTTGATAATAAGTCCATTATTGTATTGGTATTAAAACTCATAAAAATGCATCACTCCATCCTGTTATCAATGTGATTATATTATCATAGTGATAATGTAAAGTCAATCATAAGTTAAGAATATAGTTATTAGTAAACAAGTTTTCTGTAAGAATAATTACAGACTTCATGCCAGAATTAATAAAGGCTTACTAAATTTATTCATGAATTATTGGACTACAAGATTCTCCACAAAGAAGATTTATCAAGGGAACACGAGAATAATCGCCATAATGACAGATAAGTAACTATTAACAATTATACAAGGCAGAATGAAATCCTGACACTCTGAATCAAAAAAAGTAATGCGCATACTGTGCACATATCAACGCAATAAAAAATCCCTTAAAAATCAAGGGATTTTGTAAGCGCGAGACGGCGCACGAGGTCCGGTGGACCTCGGTTCTGCGCGAACCGAAGCGAAGCGAGACGGGATTAGAACCCGCGACCCTCGCCTTGGCAAGGCGGGATTAGGATAATTTAAGAATGATATTCCCAATGGACGGAAATGTATAGTTAATCTGATTTGGACTTTGTTCTGGATATTACTACTGGCTGAGTCCTTTTATAATATAATACCAAAACTAAAAATAACCCAAAGGAGTACCGTTGATAGGACTATAATAAATTATTCTGGCAATTAAATTCTTCTTGACCTGTTGTTACTACAGGGTGCTATTCTATGATTAGAGTAGGCGATGATTTATGCTTGACAGGTCTGACAAGGCATGAATTCATGCATGCACAAACGTGATTAACAAGCAAACAAGGAGGAAATGCAGATGGAATATGTAACTTTAAACAATGGTTTGAAAATGCCCATACTTGGCTATGGTGTCTTTCAGATACCTGATTTGTTAGAATGTGAACGTTGTGTTCTAGATGCTATCGATGTGGGATATAGATTAATCGATACGGCGCAGGGTTATGGCAACGAGAGAGCGGTCGGCAACGCCATCAAAAAATGTGGAGTTCCAAGAGAAGAACTTTTCATCACCACCAAATTGTGGATTAGTGAATTCGGCTATGAGAAGACGATGAAATCCATAGAAGGTTCCTTGGAAAGATTGCAGCTGGACTATATTGACCTGCTTCTCATTCATCAGCCCTTTAATGATTATTACGGAGCATATCGTGCCATGGAAGAGTTTTATAGAGCCGGCAAGTTAAAAGCGATTGGGGTCAGCAATTTCTCTCCGGACCGTTTGGTGGATTTTGTCCATTTCAATGAAATCGTACCTCAAGTGAATCAAGTGGAGGTACATCCTTTCTATCAACAGGAAAAAGCTCATGAAGTCATGAAAAGGAAGAATGTCCAGATTCAAGACTGGGCGCCATTTGCAGAAGGAAAACATAATCTGTTCACCAATGAGTTGCTGACAGAGATTGGAGAAAAATATGGCAAGACCCCAGCTCAGGTTACGCTTAGATACCTTATCCAGAGAGGCATATCTGTAATCCCTAAGACAGTGAATCTGGATAGGATGGTTCAAAACCTGGATGTCTTCGATTTCGAACTGAGCGAGAATGATATGGATCTGATCAGAACCTTGGACATTGAAGATTCTTCCTTCTTCTCTCACAGGGATCCGGATCAGGTGGAGCGACTCGTCAATTTTGTCAGAAAGTTTTGAGGTGTATAATGGAAAAAGCTATAGTATTTTCAAGAAAAATATGGGACGCTATTCAAAAAGAAGATGTGGATTTTTTGATTGAAAACGTCCATCAGGATGCACTCTTCGTACATATGGGTGCAACCTTTACCAGAGATGGAGAAATCGATGTGATTAAGACAGGCAACATCATTTATAAGGATTTTGACTTCCAGGAAGTGACTGTGAAATCCATGGCATCAACCGTGGTGGTTCTCAATAAGATGAAGCTGACAGCTATCGTGGGTGGCAACGAAGTAGTAAATCCGTTTGTGGTGACGGAAGTGTATACGCATATCGATGATGTGTTGAAGCTGGCGTCGCTGTCCTTTACGAAGATTGTATATTGAGATTATGATATGAAGTAAATAGGCACCATAGAGTAAATGCCGATGAAAACGGTCATTAATTCTATGGTGTTATTATTATCTATTGAAATATATTTATTATGATATGACGGCGATAGTATATTCTGATGATAATGTCGGTGCTCAAAGTTGGCAATCGCCATGAACTAACGCTGATATGTTGAAACTAAGTTACTTCTGTATTCCTCTTCACCGGAGAGGATCCGGTCATAGTATGCTTGTTTGTTATCGATATAATTAATGCTTTCATTGATTGCCTCTATCTCCTTCAAGAGAAGCTCTTTCTTGTGTGCCAGTATCCCTTGTCGCTCAGGAATGGAGTCCGGTCCGATTAAGCAAAGGTCAAGATACTCCTTGAGTTCTGCTATGCTGAGTCCGCAAGCTCTCAGGCATTGGGTTCCTTTAATCCATTTGACATCATGCTCATCGAAGACCCGATGATTGTTGTAATCACGCTTGATGTTGGGGACAAGACCTTCGTTGCAATAGAATCGCAAAGCTTCATATGAGAGGCCTACCATATCACTGACTTCTTTCATTTTATACATGTGTATCATCTCCTGATTCGTTATGACTTGAAAAATTCAATTAATCCTTGACCTGTAGTTACTACAGGGTGGTATGGTATTAGTATACAGGAAACATATAAGAGATTCAAGGGCACACAAGGAAGGAAAATTAAATTGAAGATATTAAAAGTGAATCTATTGAAAGACAAGATTTCAAAGGCATTGATACTCTTTGCCTTACCCATTCTGATTTCAGGAATTTTTCAACAATTATATAATACGGTGGATACCGTCATTATTGGTCATTATCTGGGGGACCGTTCTCTGGCTGCTATCGGGGCAAGTATGGCAGTGTTTCAGGTAATCTTTGGTATATCCCAAGGCTTTGGTAATGGCTTAGCCATTGTTACAGCCAGAAGCTATGGTGCTGGTGACGAAAATCTGCTGAAACGATCAGTTGCTGGTACGATTGTCATTGGATTGTTGGTGGTTGTGACTTTGATGATCCTTACCCATTTTTTCTTGTATGACCTGTTGGAGTTGCTCAGAACGCCTGTTGAAATCATTGATGAGGCATATAGCTACATATACATCATCTCCATGTTCATCGGTGTCACCTTCATGTACAATCTCCTGGCTGGCATGTATAGAGCTGTGGGTAACAGTTTCATGCCACTTATCTTTTTGATGATTGCTGCTTTGTTGAACATTGTCTTGGACCTGTATTTCGTGATTGAGTTAGACATGGGTATTCAAGGTGTGGCAATTGCCACAATTCTTGCTCAGGCAGTTTCAGTGGTGCTGTCCATCGGGTATTTGTTGAAGAAGATGCCAATCCTCATTCCAAAATGGGTACATTTTAAGATAGAGCTAGAGCTCTATCATGACCTGTTCGGACAAGGCTTATCCATGGCACTGATGACATCCATCGTCTTTCTGGCCTCAATTGTTATGCAATATGCCATCAACGATATGGGTTATCTGATCATTGCCGGACATACTGCAGCCAGAAGACTGAACAATCTGTTTCTAATGCCACTGGGTACCCTGGGTGCTGCCATAAGCACCTTCGTATCTCAGAACAAAGGTGCGGATCAGCGTCAGAGAATACTGGAAGGTGTCAGCTATGGAAGAAAACTGGTTGCTTTTTGGGGGATTCTGATGACTGTCATCGTATACCTGACGTCCTCTTTGTTGATCAGGTTCACCTCGGGTTCTGAAGAGGTGCTGGTTATTGTAACAGGGCAAAAATATCTGCTATGGAATGCGCCGTTCTATTTCGTGGTGGGGGTGTTGTTCGTTTCAAGATATACATTACAAGGTCTTGGGGAAAAAGTATTGCCTTTGATATCAAGTGTCATAGAATTGATTCTAAAAATTGTATTTGTTGTAGTGCTGATTCCTAAGATGGGGTATTTTGGAGTTATCATCTGTGAACCGGTCATCTGGTTTGTGATGACTACTCAGTTGATAATGGCGTATCGAAAGAATGAGTATATGTTCGGGAAGCATAAAGACGCAAAGTAAAGTGAATTAAAGTGTGTAGGTGTCTGGCACCAATATTATACAGAGGCGTTCAATTATTTATATAGTAATCCGCTAACATTAATTACATATCCGGCAACTTTAATGTGAAATAATATTAATTACACGTTAAAGTTTATAAATTTTTACAAATGATTTTGATGACAACAGTTAAGGTTTGTAAAATTTATAACGTCTTATGGGCATTTTTTAGGCAATAGAATTTTAAAATGCAGTTAAAGTTTGTAGTTTTCTTCAAAGAAATATGTAAAGTAACATAATCACGTTAGATAAAGTTAGTAAAAATAAGCTAGGGTTTAGTGTATATCAAACTTTAGCTTATTTTTTTAATTCATAATTATAACCGTTTAATAGTAAGCGATCAACAACTGGGTGCCTTGTAAATTAATACGAGGCCAGTTATAATACCAGCCTCGTGAGTTTACTTCTTACATGCTTCCTGAACATCCTCTGACCAAGGCATATAGTACTCAAGGTCTTCCGGATGGTTATAAAAATCTGTAACGGGTATGTGCAGGAGCAAGTGCCTAAGATAGGCATATATGTTAAGGTTATTAGCCTTGGCTGTTTCGACTAAGCTGTAGACAGTAGCGCTTGCAGTAGCTCCTTTTGGAGAGTCCGCAAATAGCCAGTTCTTGCGACCGACGGCATATGGTCGTATGCTATTCTCGGCTGCATTGTTTGACAAGGAACATCTTCCGTCAAGAAGATAGTTCTCCATATATGGTCTCTGGTTCAGGGCATAGGTTACTGCTTTTCCAAGGGCTGATCCCTTTAAAGCGTTAAGTGTTCCTAGCCAGCACCAAAAGGCATCAAGAACGGGTTTTTCACGTTCCAGACGCTGTTTGTATCTGTCAGCCGGGGATAATTCAGCAAGCTCTTCCTCAATCTTAAAGAGCTGATTGCAGTACTCCCTTCCGATTTCTGCATTGGTAAGTGGTGCATCCTTTTTTCTTTTATCAGGGATTGCCTCCACGAATTTACGTCTCAGGTGTGCCCAACAGCCGCATCTTGTGACGTCCTCCAGCTTGTTATATCCGGAATACCCATCGCAGTGATGATAACCTTTGAATCCTTTCAGATATTCTACTGCATGGTCACCATTCCTGGAGGGTTGGTAATCATATAGTACGATGGGAGCCTTTCCATCATTCCCTGTCCGATGCAGCCACATATAGGACTTCGACTGCGGCGTGCGACCGTCCTCCTTTAGTACTTGGAGCGGAGATTCATCACTGTGGATGATATCCCTTTTCAGCAGTTCCTTATGAAGGTATTGGATGATTGGCTGGAAATAATCCTGGGAACAGCGGATGATCCAGTTAGCCATGGTGGCACGAGTAAGACCAATGCCAAGGCTTTCCCATTCCTTCTCTTGCCGGTAAAGGGGCATGCTGTTCACGTATTTCTGGTACATGACATATGCTACGGAACTGGCGGATGCAAGGGAATGGCTCATTAAAGAAGCTGGTGTTTCAGCCTTCATTATATATGGGGTATCCGTATGTTTGCATGCAGGGCATTCATAAGCCATACGGATATATCTTACGATAGTGAGTTTTGCAGGGATGTATTCCAGTTCCTCACGGACTGTTTCTTTCCCTATGGGTTTTAATCCGTTACCACAGCGCGCACAGAAGAGGTCTTCATCATAAGACTGGCATAATACTTCACGCACAGGAAGATCTTTGATTATCTCTTCGCGTCTGGTCTTTGTATTGCGGTATTTATAATCATTGCCATCCTTCACGATTGGTTCCAAGGCATCGGGTGAAACACAAACTTCGGCTTCATTGAAAAGGTTAAGTTGTCCATCCATAGAAGGTGTCTTCTCACTGGAGCTTCCAAACTTCTGCTTGCGTAAGAGGAGGATCATCTCGGTCAGGTTGTCCACTTGTTTTTGCAGCTTTTCAACCATTGATTCCAGCTGGGCAGTATATGCGTCTTTGCTCTGCTTTTCAAGGTCATTTATTCTGTTTTCCAGTTGATGTATATAAACATCCTTGTCCATGATTTAAGCTGTCCTCTCCTGAAATCTTATGTATTTATTATACCATAAGATTTGGATAAAATCCAGTAAAATCAAGGCTTTCAGCGATTTTTGTATTAATAGATGTCACCTTTATCAGCCTTCTTTATTGCCTTTGGCTGGTCGATGGATAAGCCTTCTGTGAGCCAGCGAAACTCCTGCCAGGTGATGTTCCTCACTTGTTCCTCGGTACGAGGCCATTTGAAATTCCCGTTCTCAAGTCTCTTGTAAAGGAGAATGAAACCATCATCTTCCCAAAGAAGAGCCTTCATCCGATCGGAATGTTTGCCACAGAACAGGAAGAGTTTCCGTGAGAATGGATCCAATCCAAGACTTGACTGTACTAACGAGGCAAGACCATTTATGGATCTGCGCATATCGGTGTAACCGCAGACAATATATATGCCCTGAGCATTAGAGATATCACCTAACATATGTTTCGCAGCGCACGGAGAGTCTTCTCTATGATAGAATCCGATGCGCAGTCCTGAATTTCTAGAGCAATGCCATTAACCCTAAGTATTATGGCTGTACCGGCATTATGTTTTTCACAAACAGGAGCAGGCGGGATGATCTGAACCACCTTAGGTAATTGCGCGGGCTCTGGAACTGTCTTCTCCGTTGTTGCCAGTTTCACTTTTCGTAACCAGTAATAATACGAATCGCGTGAAATGCCGTTTTCAGAACACCATTCATCAACACGTTTGCCGCTTTTGATCCGCTCCTAGATGATTGATGTCCATTGTTCCAGACGATACTTTGATGTTAGCTTTTTCACTTTACTCATGAGAACCTCCATATCCCCACTTTTCACACTATAGTGTGAAAAGTGTAAAAAGTGTGATATATGATTTTCTCATGGTTAACATACGGAAACAAGGCACCGTTTTATTATGCGCTTACGTTTAATAAACTTTTGAGGAATAATCTGGTAACATAATATCATTTGTATTATAATGTAAGAAATATAATTTTGAATTAATTGAGGCATATTATGAGGAAATCGAATGACAGATTATAGCAAAAATGGGTAGCTCATATTTTAAATAATTGTTCATTAGTAGGAGTGGAAATGAGTTACTTATTGAAGATATTTAATAACCGGGAAATTGCAATAAGCTCTTGGAAAGTATTATTTTACTCATTGGCTTTTCACAAAACCTGTACAGAAATTTTTAAAAGATCCATGCCTTAAAATGGATAGAGTTGAGTGGATAGATGAGATAACGGATATTAATGTTTGAAGTACTATAGTATGGACAGTAGTGGGTGTAACCGGAAGAGATGAAAAATGAATTTAAGCAGATTATTGAAAAATTGTTTAATGATAATCTTCCAAGATATTTTGCACCTAAAGAAAATAGTTCAGAAGAAGATTTACAGGCATTATTCTGTTTTTTATAGAATGTAGAGCAATATTTGAAAATAAAAAATGTGAAGTAAAAATGGATATAGAGGAGGTACAAATAGTGTCTTGGGGTAAGCATACTTATACTTTATTGGATCGTATTAATGAAATTGAAAAAGCAATGGAGTGTGGCTTCTGGCAATCTGCTCTGGCTATGGCATTAACAATTCCAGATATTTGCGGACAAATTGAATTTACTAATATGGTACGATGGGATAAAAAACATGAAAAATACTTTCGATTGGTAGGCGAACAATATAAAGCATGGTATTCAAAATATGTTGAGCATTATTATGCAGATAATACGGGCTATAATGAAGATTGTACAGCTAAACGACCATATTTCACTGCGGAAATGTGTTATCAATTGAGGAATGCATTTTTACATTCAGGAGTAGATAATGTAGATGCTAACAGCGAGCATCAGATATATAGTTTTAATTTGCGCATTAATTCATGTGACTCAATAAGTAAAAATGAAAGTGGCAATATCACTGGTGTGACTGTAGATATCGATGGATTATGTAAAAAAATTTGCATTAGCGGTAAAAGATTTTATGATAACTGGGAGAATCAAGAAGACTTTATAGATAAATGTTGCGAGTGGTTGGATTTGAAAGAGTGGAGCGAGCACTTCCATAAACATAATTAAAGAGATAATGAATATTGGAAATAAAGTAAATTAAGGAGTTTCTGAATTTGCGGAAGTTCGCTACAGTGGTAAGGTAGTAAATTTAAACATACCATGAGCAAAATGAAAATATGTAGATAAGGAGAATAGAATGAGAGAGGTTAATGCTGGAGGATGGGTTTTCTATGTTGCGGATGATGCGAACACAGTACTCGTTTCTCATAAGGTAGGAAAATGGATGTATTTTTTTGAAAGCAAAGAATTTGTATCAGAACTGTGTAAAAAAGCAGTTGAAATGGGGGTTGTAAAAGAATCAAAGTATAGCAGTGCAGATAGTGGAGTATCTTGTTTTTATTTGAATGGTGATGATGTTACCACTCATAAAAAAGTAATACAGTATTTTCTAGATAATAATCTAATTCGTAAGACAAAAAAGGGAAGATACTACAATATTGCCTTTAAGTATGATGACCAGACACGGGCAGGGGAATATGGTGATGACTTTCAAGCAGAGATAAAGTTAGAACAGTTTATGGATTTAGACACAGGTGAATGGATTATTTAAAAAAACATAATGGTAAAGGTAGGCTACTATGAAGATGACAATCTTCCCATTATGTTTATGAAGTAAAGCCTAGCACATAGGCAAATTTGAATTTGTCACGAAGATAATTAGCATTTGCTCTTGTAGGCGCATTGAAACAGAACTAAAGATAATATATATTATAGGAGAAAGAAAATGAGGGAATTTAATATCGGCGGGGTCGTGCCATTTGGCGGTTACCATTGGCGCATTCTTGATATACAAGGCAATGCGGCCTTGATTATAACTGAATACATAATTGAACAACACCCCTATAATAAGTGCGCAGGTGATGTAACATGGGCTGACTGCTCACTAAGAAAATATCTTAACGGTGAGTTTTATAACAAATTCACCGCGGCCGAACAGTCAAGAATAATTCCGGTATTGAACAAAAACCACGACAATCAGTGGTACGGTTCAAGAGGCGGAGAAGATACTCGGGATTACATATTTCTTCTAAGCATTGAGGAAGTAGTGTGCAAATATTTCGGTGACAGCAGTGAAAACCTTGAAAACCGCAGCGCTAAACAACGATACTGGTTTCAAAGGAAAGACAAAAACAACAACAAGCGAAGATCGACATTCGATGGGTATATATGGTGGTGGTGGCTTCGTTCGTCCGGGCGTGACAATAGAAGAGCCGTATATATCCACGGCGACGGCAATATAGGCATTCAGGGAAACGGCACCTTTCGCTACAGCAGCAACACGATGCATCCTACAACAGGCGATAATAGCGGCGGAGTTCGTCCCGCTCTGTGGCTGAGCTTGGAATTATAATTATTGGATCATGGTTTGATCAAAAATTATCATGCTTGCAAAAGATATAAACATTTTATCACTGCGCATTTCAAGCTTAAGCACGACAAATACCAATTTGTGAGGAATTCTAGACTTCACATTATGTTTATTAAGCAGATGGATAGATTAAGTAATAGAGATTCGCAATTGTTATCTACTGTGAAGTAAATTTAAGATTGGGGGATATTGTATTATGGATAAAACAATTATAAAGGGAAAGATAAATTATATAAATGATTGTGAAGATACATTATTAGATTCAGAACTGGGGAAAAGATATTTTTCAAATGAAGGAAGTGCCCGAAAATCATTAGAAGAAGGATTTAGCAAAAACGAAATATATGTTGCTATAGACAATAACAATAACTGTAAGGGATTTGTATGGATTATATTTAATGGAATCTTTCATTCGTTTCCTTATATACATATTATTGCCGTGAAAAACGAAAATCGTGGTCAAGGGATAGGAAAATCGCTTTTAAGGTTTGCTGAGAATCTTTGTTTTGAAAAAGATTCAAAAATATTTTTAGTAGTAGCTGATTTTAACCCGAATGCAAAAAAATTGTATGAAAGTATAGGATATTCGGAAATTTGTGGAATACCTAATTTATACAGAAATGGTATAACAGAATATCTGATGATGAAGTCAAAAGAGTAAATTAACTGATGTTTTGATATGCACCCGTCTCAAATTACATTATCTTTTATGAATTAACAGTACTTATAGAAAGGATTTGAAAATGAGTATTAAAGCAATAG
>FWWL01003546.1_pt1 | contig 28240 bp, 18 predicted proteins | sample 2228331 | NCBI WGS metagenome assembly FWWL01 (sample SAMEA103939775, study PRJEB20133) | metagenome
GAGGGCCAGGGCGCGAGGGCGCAGCCCTTCCGCCAGGAGGTCCAGCCCCCACAGCCACAGCGGGAGCCAGGCGGAGCTCTCGATGATCGCCACTTGGAGGAGGGGATACCCGGTCAGATACCCGCCGAACCCGAAGACGACCGCCCCCAGCAGTCCCCCCCAATGGCTCCCTGTCTCCCGCTTGAGGAAGAGATACGCCAGGACGGCCGCGATCCACAGATGGATCAAGGATTCGACATGGAAGAGGTCTAGCGAAACATGCGCATCGCCCCGAAGGAGAGCGGGTAAGACAGTGATCCAAATTCCAGGATAAAAGAATGCGGATTGTGTATACGCTTGCAAGGGGAACCCGCTGAACAGGCACAGGTCGCGCAGGGGCAGGAAGCCTTGCTGGATGCTTTGGTAAAGCCGATCACGGAACACCCAGTGGTGATAAGTAAAATCCCCGGGGGCCAGCATCTGACGGTCGGCCGGGACGGGGGTGAGATATCGCCAGGCGAAGAGCCACCAGATCGCCGTCAGCCCCAGCAGGGCCACGGCGTTCATTTTCCAACCGGGGCTGAGGATCTTCCGGAGCATGTGGTTCGCTCCCGCTGGGAATCGCGCCTGGTATTTATACAGCATCCTGTAGAGGCATTCCGATTGGGTGTGGCCCGGATCATTTGAGGGATGGGGGCGCCACGTGATCCCGTGCGCCCGAACCCTGTTCCCTATGCAGCCTTATGGATACCGGTCGTCCGACACCACCTGAATGGGTCGCGGCAGCAGGACCCCGTCCTTTCCATCCTCCGTGGGAATCCGTCCTCCCGGCGGATGGCGTCGGTATAGGCCGACCCAAATCCGGTATGGGGAACGCCGCCCTGAGCGCCTATGCCCCAAGCGCCCGCCCGCGTGGCGTTCCCCTCGGCGCGCGCAAGCGGACATAGGTGAAAACGGCCGGGAGCCCCACGGCGCTTCCCTCGCGGATGAAAACCGCCCAGCCGCTCGTTACGCCGCTCAAGAACCCGCGGATCCCGGTTGGGCCGCGATCACAGCGCGCGATCAGCCAGTAGACCAGCAACCAGCAAAGGGCGATCGCCGTTTCCGCGAATGGGTATTTGCCGTAAGGCCCTGCCGGGCCGGCTGTGAGTAGCAGGAGAGCCATCCCGAGGGCAGTCCGCCCGGACCCATGGAAGGGCTGCATGGGCCAGGCCCATCGCCATAGATCCTCTCACCTAATGAAGGATTGGGATCGGCAATATCAGCATCCCCGCGTTCGATGGCCATGGGCTTTCAACGGGAACGCGCTCGAGCGAAGGCCACTCATAGATCGCCACCCCCAACCGAGTCACCTGCTGGAGACGCCCTGCCGGGTCGCTCAGAATTCGGCGATCCACGATCTGTTCCCCCGGACGCCAGCAATCGAAGAGATAGCCTCCGTTCCGTGGGGGACCATCCCGCTGGGCCTGCAACTGCCCCGTCTCATCCAATGCATGCACAGCGATGGAATAGTTGCCATGAGGATCTGGGCCGGCCGTCCAGATCAACCAAACCTCGGCCTGTTCCGGCGAAATCTGACGGAAACCATATGCTTGCAGGAGCGCTATATTTCCAAATTTTGCCATAACTGGTTTCATGATGGAAGGAGAAGGGATGTCTGGATCCGCTTGAATTTCAAATATATAGTGTGGTTGCATATAGCCGATATAAGTAAAATGTGGGTCTCGAGCGACCTGGCACAAGCCTTGAGGATAGAAATCGCGAAACTCTTCCTTCGAAGCATCAATAAGAAGATAGCGAACTCCAATCCGGGCAAGTTGAATGATCGTTTCCACAGCAGCAGGTTTCGGGAAGAAATGAAGCCGCTTGCGGATTTCCCGAATATCGGGCGGAATATAACCGCTATAGGCAATGACTAATGGCTTGCGATGGAGCAATCCAGCATACATACGGAAAGTTTCGCGATCATCGATCGGCAGGAAAACGGGCAGTTCAAGGATGGCGAAAGAATCTGGTTGGCGGGCCAGCCAGTGGTAGGCTGGGGGGAGATCCGCCAGGCGGGGGAGGGAGACGATGGGGATCGGGACCGCCCATCCCTCCAGCAACCCCAGCCCGATCCCGCCCAGGGCCATCCATCGCCGCTGGCCCCGTAGGAGGCGGTCCAGCCCGACCCCGGCCATGGCATAGAGGCCGATCAGGGCCAAAATGGACCAGCGGGCGGAAGCCCGGATGAGGGTGACCCCAGGGAACAAGGCCACAACCGCGGCGTAGGGGCCCGGGATCCGCCACGGCCCCACCGACCAGACCGGGCCGAGCGCCATCAGGACGCCCACTGCGATCCCCACGAGGGTCGCTCCGCGCAGGGGCCGGGCCTCGCGGGCGCGTGCCTCCCGGATCCCGAGGACCGCCGCCGCCAGCGCAGTCGCCCCGATGTAGAGCTGAACCTCGTGCGTCGAGTGCCCCGGGGCACGCAGCGGAGCGGTCAAGGGGCCGAGCAGCCGGAGCTCTGGCGAGGCGGCCAGCCAGTCCATCGGCCACGCGGCGTGTTGGGTCACCTCAACCGCGCGCACCTGGGACAACGCAGGGGCGATCCGAAGATACGGCCCCGCCACGATCCCGATCCCCAGCCCACAGACGATGCCGACGATCCCCAGACCGCGCCATGCCCGCGCGGAGATCCCGCGCGCCCAGGCCAAGAAGGCGGTTAGAGCCCCCAGCAGCAATCCCCCGAAAACCGCCAGATGCCAGGAGGAGAGGGCCATCAGCAGGATCGCCAGGGTCAGGTCCGCGGCCCGCCGCCACCGGGGGCGGCGCACGTATCGGATCAGCGCGGCCATCGCCAGGGGGATCCACCCCATATACAGCAACTGCAGGTGGATCAGATGGGCGAAGCGATAGGGGGCGGCGGCGAAGAGAAGGCCCGCGATGAAGGCCGCCCGGCGGCGCCCCCCGCTGGCCCGCACCAGATGCGCCATCCCCAGGGCGGCGGTCCAGAACGAAAACAGGAACGCCACGTTGTATCCGAGGGCGGGGATACCCGTCGCCAGCATGAAGGGGAAGGCGAAGGGGAGGATCCCCAGCAGGGGCTCCGAATAGGCCAGCGTGCCTTGATGAGGATAGAAAATCGGCGCATCAAACAGCCCCCACGGCCGCTCCAGCAGCACCCGGGTCTCCCAGGCCAGGATCCACGTGTTCAGCAGCGGATCCCCCCAATCCTTGGGCAGCCCATCAGCCATGCGGAACGCCACGGGGGCGGTGAGCACGATGGACCATAGCCCGTATGCGATCGCGATGGCGATGCTCCAGCGGAAGGCGCGAGCTTGCCCTTTCATCGCACCTGGATCTCCTGGGGAAGCACGTAGAAGACATCGCCGGAAGGCCGTTGCAGGTGCGCCATGGACGGCCAGAGATACCAGCCGATCCGCAGGCGATAAGCTCCCGGCTTTGCGATCCCCTCCATCCGAACCGGCACAGCGATCACCTCCCCCGGCGACCAATGATCCGTTCCCCAATACGGGGGTCCGTCGTGCTGTCCCTGCATCTCGCCGCGGGAATCCAGCCGGTGGACGAAGAACACGTAGGATTCCCGAACGGGTGCCACAGCTCGCCAGTAGAACCACAGGTCCCATGGCGCCCCGGGCGGGACGGAACCCGGCAGCTCCGCCCCCACCAGCTCCAAGGGCCCGAAGGAGACCGGTTGCGGGAGCCGCGCGCGATCGGGCATCGGGCGGTTGACCCACAATGGGACGGGCAGAAAATATCCATTCGCCCCATCCGCGAGCGGCAGATTCTCCCCAGGCTTCCCGAGCGGATACAAGCCAACTTTCAGCCGATAGGGGCCGGGGGGAAGATCCGGGGGAAGGTGGAGGATGTGAACATCCCGGATGTAGCGCTCCTCCCGCCACGGGGGCGCCGTGGTGGGCATCCCCCCAGGATGCATGTGATCGCTTTGGAACACCAACCGGTGGAATGGCAAAGCCTCCAGGCCGTGCACGTAGACGCTATATTGGATCGCCATCGGTTGCAAGCCGCGCCACCACAGGGTGAGCGTGACGGTCCCCCCGGGCTCGACGATGGGCGAGGAGAGCGTCCAGCCCAGCAGGCGGATGCGCCCGCCGAAATCCACATCCGCCCGCTCGGCCATCCCGGGCGGCGCGTTCGGGTCGGAGCGGGGCCGGAACCACGTCGTGTGCGGATCGACGTAGAAGGCCTTCAGGCCTAAGATCAGCGCCCAGAACAGCCCAAGGCCGGCCCATTCCCACCGCGTAAGGGAAGCGGTGGGGACGAACCTCGAGGTCAGGGCGAGCCTTCGCCGGATCCAGAGGGCCAGCCAGCGGGCGGAGCCCACGAGCCAGAGCATCAGCGACAGCGCCTCCAGCCACCGCCAATCCCACCGGCCGCAGAAGCACAGGCGGACCTCATGGGACCCGCCGGGGATGCGGGCATGCAAGAGGCCCATCTCTCCCTCCGCCCAGAGGGGAACCGAACGCCCATCCACCGTTACCCGCCAGCCGGGGAAGGCGAAAACCCAGAACCGAAGCACAGCCTCGGTGGGGAGCTGGACCCGAAAGCGCTGGTCCAGGGGGTGGATCCAAAGGGCAACCGCCTCCGCGCCCGCGGGGAGCGTCGTGCGATCGAGGCGGTCCGGCTCCCCACCCTGTCGGTAGGTCGCCTCCAGCGGCGAGCCGGCGATCGCTCGGGCCTGCACCGTGCGGGGCAGCAGCTCCCCGACACTGGTGAGGCCGGTCAACCCGGCCGCCCGGTCGAAGGCCTGCAAGTCCGCCAGGGTGGCTGTTCGAAGGATCGTGAACCGGCCGAAGGGATACAGCAGCGGCGCAACCCCCAGGATCAGGGCGAGGCCAGCGAGGGCCGCCGCCGGGGCCCGCCATCCCGGCCGCAGCCCCTCGATCCCGAGGCCGATGAGCAGGGCCATGGGGATCCCGGCGATCCCCAGCCAGCGCCATGGGAACTCCGCGTAAGCGAGCAATGGTAGAGCCTCCCATATCAGGCGGGAGGGTGGGGTCATCAGCCCGATCATCCCCCCGAGGCCGATCCATGCCCCGATGGCCAGCGTGCGCTGGCGCCGCGTCCACCGCCCCCAGCTCAAGCAGGCGGCGGCCGCAAGCAGGACCTGATGCGCCCCTAACGTCAGCACCTCCTGGGGATTGCCAAGGCTTTGATCCTGCAACGGCACGAACGAAAGCAGACGGCCCAGCCCCAGGAAATGATTCCGGAAATCGAAATGGCCCTGCAGCAGGCGGTCCAGGTGCACCAGCGGACGATCCACCATGGCGGGGATCACGAAGAACGCTGCCAGCCCGATCCCGATCCCCAGCGCCGCCAGCGCGCCCCCCAGACGTCGGCGCGGGGGGCGCTCGGCCGCCCAGGCCAGCGCCCCGTATCCCAGGAGCGCGGCCGTGCCCAGCATCGCCGTGATGTTGTGGCTCAGCAGGAGGAGAGCATAGATCGCCCCGGCCGTCCATCGGCGTCGCCACCCGCCCTCCTGCAGATACGCATGGAGCCCTTCCATGGCCCAGGGGAGCAGGCACAGGCCCAGATATTGCGGGAAATCCCCCTGCCAGTAGAGCTCGCGGACGCGGAAGGGGGTATAGGCGTAAGCCAGGCCGGCGACCATGGCCCCCGCCTCGCTCATCCCCCACCGGCGCGCCAGCCGGTAAACCCCGGCGCTTCCCAGCCCGACCAGCAGGGCCAGGACGACCTTCACGCTGCTCTCCAGATTCAGCCCCAGTCGCATCCCCAGCGCACCCAGCCAGGGGAACAGGGGGCCGAGGAAATGGAAGAGCGGATACCCCAGGCCGAAGACCAGATCCGGCGCCCAGCGGGGGTAGAAGACGCCGGCCCGCCACATCCGGTCCATCTCCAGGACGCGGTAGACATGAAGGACGCCATCGTGGGAGGGTGGGAAGCCTGGCCACGTCAGCGGCCCGCAGGCCAGTGCCACTCCCATCCCCAATAACCAAAATCCACGTTCTCGAATCATGTCCCCTGGCATGCGCGTGAAGCTTAATGATCCTACCTGCCTGAAACTTGACATGGCATAGGCCGGATCTCGACCGCGGCCACCATGGCGGCCTGATCTTCCCAAATCGGGGCGCGCGTGGAGCGGATCGGCCAGCGGTCGGAGGGCTGCCCGAACGGATAAAGACCCGCAACAATAAAAGCCGGTCCGGGTTGGAGATCAGCCGGCAAGGTGAGGCGATAGGGTTGCACGATCATCTCTCCCTGGGCCCAATGTCGGAAACCCTTGTTCCATATGTCAACCGGGAGATCCCGTCCGCCCACCATCCGGCCCTCCCGGTTGTGCAGGTGAATAAATATCACTGGAACCTGGCTCTGGGCGTGAAGCCTCTCGGCATCCCATACCCGCCAGAACAAAGAGAACTCCAGCGTCTCACCGGGGCAGTAAGCGGAGGCGCTGAGGATCATCATGCTTAGCGTGAGTCCATTTTGGAACTCTACCTCCGGCATCTTCATTCGCTCTGGAAGTGATGGGATATCCACCAAGCGAACGGCCTTCCGGGCGATAAGAGGCCGGCGAGGAGGAAGATGAAGCCGACCGCCCTCGCCGGGCTCCAGTCGCACTGTCGCCTCGAACGTCGTCGCGCCAGGGCGCGGGTGAAGGACGCCCACCGGGACCATGCTTAGGTAATCCGGGAGGACAAGGGGGAGAGTTCCCTCAAAGATGGAGCGCTTGGAGGGGCCGCCCGGATCATGTTCCGTGATCTCCAGCGTATACCGACCGGGGGTGATAGAGATCCTCCATGGCCACGCCGCCCGAGGAAGGCTCAGGAGAAGCTGGATCTCATCGCGATCGGCGACGCCGATGATGGCGATCTCGCCCGCATCGAATTCAGTCTCACGCGGTGGCCGCCCCATCAGGAAATACAGCGATCCCTCCGCAGTTTCCACTTCTTTTCGAAAGAAGTCCTGGAACAAAGACCAGCGCGTCTCAAAGGCCTGGCGCTCCTCCGATATCCAACCGCCGGAGCGGATGATGATCGCCCTTGCCCCTAGGTCCTCGAAGAACGCCAGGCTCTCGCGGGAAGGGAAAAACATGAGCTGGTCGGCGACCTCCCAGAACAGTGGAGGAAAGAACCCGCTGTAGCCGATCGGCGTGGGCTGTCCTCGATAGAGCGTGGCAAGCTGAATATGGCTGAGACGGCGCATGGTCTCAGGATCAGAAAGGATGTTCAAAGTCCGAACGGTCGGGAATTCGACAAACGGCTGCAGAGTTGTGGAGCTGGTTAATCGCCGATCGAGCGCTGAGATAGGCTGCGGAGCAGGGTGCCGGGGGAAAGGCCCTCGGTATGCCTCAAGGACTGCCCAGGCGAACACCAGGACGAGCTTCCATGGGCGGCTGAGCCCTCGCCGCCGCCATGTCCACAAGCCCAGCCCCGCCAGCACCGCCAAGCCCAAGTGAGCCAGGACGATAATCCGATGGGGAACTCGAATCGCCTGGAAGCCCGGGAAGAAACGCCAAAGCGCGATATAGGGCATTCCGGGAAGAAGAGGCGGATCGTCCAGGCGCAGGCGGAGGTTGGGGCCGATCGAGAAAATCAACCCCAGCAAAGCGAGCAGCGCAAACGGCCGCCGCCAAGGCGAGCGGCTGTGCCGAAGCGCGTAAACGGCCAGGATCAGCGGAACCCATCCGGGGAAGAGCGTCTCCCCATGGTAACGGTGGACCTCCCAGAAGGGAGGGAGCCTGGCATAAATGTGATCCCGCGGCACCAGAAGATAGCTAAGTAGTCCAAAAAACGCCTGCTGATCCAAGGTGCGGGATCCGACCCAGCGCTGAGCCTCCAAATAAAGCCACTCGACAGGAACCACAACGAGGGCTGCTAAGGCGAAGCCAAGGATCAACTTCAGCCCGATTGAGAGACGACGCGCGCGGGGATTGCGAACGATCTGTTCCAGGCTGAGCACAATAAGCCCTACGCTTAGAAATAACCCATGGTAAAGCGAGCTCAGGAATTGCCAGGCGAAGGCGAAAGTCAGCCCAAGGAGATCGCGAAGATTGCCGGTCCGCAGGAATCGAAGAAGGAACAACACGGCGAGCGGGATGCCGAAGTTCAGCAATACTTGCAATTGAGGCGATTGGCTGAAGCGAAGGGTCATCGAGCCGAACAACAGGCCACCCAACAGGGCGGCTATCTGATCCTCAGTTAGCCATAGAACCAGGGCATAAACGCTCAACGCGGAGAGGGCGAAGGCAAAGATGAACAACAGGTTGTAGGCCAGCACCGGGTTGCCCGTGAGCCCGATCACGGGAGCGGCCAGCAGCGCGGCTCCTAACAGATGCTCGGAGAAATAGAGCGTGTAAGGATAGGGATAGAAATTCGGCGCGTGAGGGAGCTGCGCCGGGCGCAGCAGGTGGGACACAACCCACCCGAGGGTCCAGGCGTTCAAGACCGCGTCCCCATCGTTCTCCAGATGGGTGGCGGCGTTTAGCGCCACAGGCCAGGTCAGCGCAACCGAGAGGGTCGTAAAGAGCAGCAGGGCGGGCCCGTGGCGCCAGAGCCCTTTAACGGATCTCAAGCTCCAGGAGATCCCCCACCTGGTCATAATCAGACGGCTCTTGCTTCCTGATATCATCAATGGTAGGTCAAGCAGTAAATGGAGAACGTCAACGCCCCCAGGGGAAGAGCCCATCCGAATATCCGGCGCGCGCTCATGGGCGAACCTCGACCGTCCCGAGCTCCAGGCGATCCGACCCATCGGTCGGAACTCGAACCAGCGTCTCCCAATTATAGCGGCCGATGACCAGCTGATACCGCCCTGGGGGGATGTCCCCGGGCAAGGCGAGCTCGAAGCGCTCGAAGATCATTTCCCCATCCGCCCAGGCCGTTGAGGGATAAAGCCCGCGGCCTACAGGATGATCGTCCTGGGCGATCAGCCGTCCGCTCCCATCCAGAAGGTGCGCAAACACGCTATGTTCCTCGGCTACCGTTCCCCACCGCCGCCATGCGGTGGCAAGGCGCAACCGTCCCCCAGGCGCGATGGGGCCCTCCGGCTCCACCCGGAAGGCTACCAGCTCCACCCCATCCCCCCAGCGCGCCCCCGCTGGGCGCATGCGGGCGAGCGCCGCAGGGGCGGGCCGGAAGGCCAGCAGCCGCAGCGGGCCGAAGGCCTGCTCCTCCAGAAGCTCCGCGTGCAGGCGCAGCCAGCGCTCCACCTCCTCGGACCCAGGCCACATCGGCAGATGGACCGGGATGAGCCAGATCCGCTGATGCGGCTGGGCGAGGCGCTCGAGGGCCGCGATCGTCTCCTCCCTTCGGAACGGCTGGGCCGCGGGCAGCATCCCCCACGGCGTCCGATCCCGATGGTAATACGTGAAGGCGGGGTCCGGAAAGGTGATCAGGGCGTAATCCCCCGGGGCCGCCCGCCGGCCCAGCTCCGCCGCCAGCTCCCGGATCGGGGGGCTCTTGGCGTAGCGGGGATCCCCAAAGTGGTGCCCCAGACTCTGAACGATCCCGATGCCGATCCCCAGGCTGCAGAGCAGGAGAAACCCCCGACGCCACCGACCGCCTTCCAGGAGCCACCCCATCCCAATCGAGGCCAGCAGGATCCAGAATGGGAGGGCGGTGATCATATAGTGAGGCGCGAAAACGGCCCGGGCGCGGGCGGCGAGGAAGGTGACCAAGACGGGCGCGGCCAGGTGCCCCGCGGCCCAGACCCCATCCGCTCGAGCGGTCCGGAGGGCGGATCGCCAACCGAGCAGCGCCAGCAGCGCCCAGAGGGCGGTGGCGATCGCGGCCGGCCATCCATCGCCGGTCGTTCCCACAGTGAACACTTGCAACACCTGAGCGGAGCCCACGAGGATCAAAGGGGCACGTTGCACCGTCCCGGGGTAAGGCGCGAGGGCATGCCAGGCCAGGACGAGGCCGGGGAGCCAGAGCAGGAGGATCGCTGCCTGGGCCCATCCCCACGCCCGGAGCCGGTGGCGCCAAAACCCAAGGACCAGCATCGCCTGCAGGGGAAACCAGATCGCCAGATTGTAGTGATAATAGGCCCCCAGCGTCCCAATCAAGATGAAAAGGATCCAGTCGCGCCGCCGACCGGTGCGCAGGGCGCGCATCAGCGCCGCCGGCTCCGTGATGCCGAAGAAGGCCAGCGTGCCATACTGTCGTGCGTCCTGGCTCTGCCAGATCAGATAGGGGTGCAAACTCGCCAGGGCTGCTCCGATCCATACCGTCCGCCGGCGCTGGCCCATCGTTCGGAGGACCTTCCCGACCAGCGGGGCGATCAGAAACGTGAGGAACAGGCTGTGGAACCGGAGCGTCAGCTCGGAGTCACCCGCCAGCGCCATCCATGCTTTCATCCAGAGGAAATGCAGCGGGGAGTGCGGCTCCCGCGCCGCCCAGATAAACCGTAAGATGGCCAGGGGATCCTGGCGGGCGATCATCCAGGAGAAGGCTTCGTCTCCGCGCAGGGAGGGAGCGGCGAGCCGGAACATCCGCAGGGCGAAGCCGAGCCCTAACACCGCTACAACGGCTATGGATAAATGGGTCCTCCGTGATCCCGCCCGGGCCTGTGCGATCTTTGAGGCGGGCCATCCGATCCCTATGCCCGTCTTGGCCCTATGCACGCTGAACGCAGGTTGCCTGATCCGTTTCCACGCCCTTCTTTGTGCTTCGCGGAGCACCTTCAGAAGCTTGGCCGTGCTCATCGGGCGGAGGATGAACAGCAAACGGCATGCGGCGGGGCGGTCAGCGCATCGCGGCGCGCACCGTGGAGTAAAGGGATTCGGCCTTCAACTCCTGGAGCGTGTAGCAGGGGGCGCCCAGGTGATCAGCCAGCGCCTGCGCCAGACCCTGATCAAAAGCGGCGTGCTCCATGTTGATGACCACGCAGGGGATCTGCCGTTCCCGGAACAGATCCGCGATCCGGTGCGCTTCCTCCTGAGGCGGCAGCTCAGTCATCGAGACGTTCCCCGCCCCATCGGTGAGCAGGATCATCAGCGGGCGCACGTCGGGGCGCAAGAGCATCTCCCGGCAGAGCACCTCGTAGGCCAGCAGGAGGCCGGCGGAGAGCGGCGTCTTGCCCCCCACCGGGATGTCCTCGAGGGCCCTCTTGGCCAGATCCACGCTGGACGTTGGGGGCAGCACCAACCGCGCCCGGTCTTTCTGGAAGACCACCAGGCCCACCCGATCCCGCCGCTGGTAGGCATCGGTCAGGAGGGAGAGGATCGCCCCCTTCGTCGCCTCCATCCGCTCAGCCACCGCCATGCTCCATGAGGCGTCCACGACGAAAAGGATCAGATTGGCCGCACGGCGGACCCGGACCTTGCGGTGGTAATCCTCCGGTCGGATCGCGAGCGCGGTTTGGGAGCGGTCGCGCTCGATCTGATGGGGCGCGGCCGCCCGGAAGGTGGCATCGAAGGCCAGGTCATCCGCCTGGCCCGGGGAGGGCCGAGCCCAGATGTAGCGCCCACGCTTGCGGGCCGAGCGGGTGACGCTGCGGCGCCCACCCACCCGACGCTCCCGCCGGTCCTTCGGCGTGTCCAGCCGCTTCACCGGGAACGTCTCCCCGATGGGGACCGGCTTCCCCCCTTCCCACCACACGCCCTCCTGGCGGGTGACAGCCTGCCGTTGCGGCTGGGGAGATTCGTCGCCGACGGGTCGGCCCGGGTCACGCAGCTCCCCGTCGGTGCGCTGCGCTTTTTTTGGGGTCCCTCCCTCTGAGGAGGCGCTCGGCTGGGCCGGCGGATGCCCCTCGATCTGACGCCGGACCTGTTCCATGCGCTCGGCCAGCTGCTCCAGGGTGAGGTGGCCGTCCTCATCGAAGGGCCGGCGCTTGAGCCGGTGAGGCAGGGCCAGCTCGGCCGCCAGCAGGATGTCCTCCTCGGTGATCTGGTCCCGCCCCTTGAACGCCGCATGGGCTCGGGCCGTCTTCAGGATCACCAAGTCCGCCCGGTGCCCATCCACCCCCAGGCTCGCCACCAGCCCGGCGATCAGCAGGAGATCCCGTGGGGTATGGACCACGTGGGGGAGCTGCTCCCGCGCAGCGGCGATCTCCCCCGAGAGCTGGCGCTCATAGGGCTCCCACTCCGCGCGGAAGCCCTCCGGATCCTGCTCGAAGGCCAGGTTGCGGCGGAGGATCTCCGCCCGCTGGGCTGGATCGCGCACCCCCTCCACGTTCACGCAGAGGGCGAACCGGTCCAGCAGTTGAGGCCGCAGATCGCCCTCCTCCGGGTTCATCGTGCCCACCAGGATGAAGCGGGCCGGATGCTGGAAGGAGATGCCCTCCCGCTCCACCACGTTCACCCCCATCGCCGCCGCGTCCAGCAGCACATCCACGATGTGGTCATCGAGCAGGTTCACCTCGTCCACATACAGCAGGCCGCGGTTGGCCATCGCCAGAACCCCCGGCTCGAAGCGGCGCTCGCCCTTCTGAATAGCGCGCTCGATGTCCAGGGTTCCCACCACACGGTCCTCCGTGGCGCTGATCGGCAGGTCCACGAAACGGGTCTTGCGGCGGGCCACCGGGAGGGTTTCCCCGCGCTCGACCCGCTCCCGGCAGAGGGTGCACCATGTGGCCGGCTGATGGGGGTCACAGGAGAAGGGGCAATCGGCCACCACCTCGATCTCGGGGAGGAGGGCCGCCAGGGCCCGGGCGGCCGTAGACTTCGCCGTCCCCCGTTCGCCGCGGATCAACACCCCGCCGATTTGCGGGTAAACGGCGCAGAGCACCAGGGCGCGCTTCATCCGTTCTTGATCAACGATCGCCGTGAACGGGAAAACCACGCGCATGGGAAACCCCCTTCCACGGAAATCCATTCGGGACAACACCGCTGGTCCGTTCCCGATCGGACAAACGGCGTCGGGGAGCGGCCTAGATCCACCGGGAAGCCATTCCGCAAGGCATTCCACCGCTGGGTCGGTGCGGGAAGGATCCCGGGGGAAGCCTCGCTCCCCAGCCCCCTGTGTGCAGCAAGCCAACCGCGCAGCGTGGGATCAAGTGGCGGCGATGGGCACGGGGCCTCGATGGTTGCCTTTCATTGTAGCGAAAACTCCCAGCCGGTCAAAAAGAGCGGGGGGTAGGATTGTTTGCATCCCCAGGGCCATCACGCCATCCCCAGCCTTCGGGGAGGCTGCCCGCGGGAGGAGAGCCGGTTCGCTTCCGCTCGGGAGCCCCCCATCGAAACGCGGTATCGGGGAAGCATGGAAGCCTTGGTCCTCGCGGCCGGGCGTTCAGTTCTGCAGACCGGGATTCTCCCGCAGAGGGTCCCCCCTGAAGGACTGCCGCGATGGAGTATGGGGTCCGAAGGACCGGAACGCCTAAGCGCAGGGTCTTGACAAAATCCCAGGTTTGTGTTATAAACAGCGTCAAACCCGAGGTAGGTGGGCACGCCCGCATGACGTTCAGCCTGGTGGTTCTCTCCCTCGTCCTCATCGCCCTTATCCTTCGGGGCATCCTTCGCCTCGGAGAGGCGATGCCCGTTTGGGAGGGAACCACCCCCGGTTAGCCCAGGTCATAGTCTATATCAGGTGGATCCAGAGGGGGCCTCCCAAACGGGAGGCCCCCTCCCTTTTATCCCCCCTGCATGGATAAGGAGGGTCCCAATGGAAGCGACGATGATCGCTCCGGCCCCCGTGGCCCCTCGCACGATCCGGCGGGAGCGCCGTCGGATGAAGACGGCGTGGGCCGTGATGGAAGCGCTGGTCCGCGAAGGCGTGGAGATCATCTTCGGCGTCCCCGGCGGTGCCTCTCTACCCCTCTACGATGCCCTCTGCGATTACCCCCAGATCCGCCATGTCCTGGTCCGCCACGAGCAGTGCGCCGTCCATATGGCCGAGGGCTACGCCCGGGCCACCGGGAAACCGGGGGTGTGCCTGACGACCTCCGGCCCCGGCGCCACCAACCTGATCACCGGCCTCACGGACGCTATGATGGACTCCACCCCTGTGGTCGCCCTCACCGGCCAGGTCCCCACGTTCTTCATGGGCGGCGATGCCTTCCAGGAGGCGGATGTCATCGGCCTCACGATGTCCATCACCAAGCACAACTGGCTGGTGAGAACGCCATCCCGGGCGCTGGAGGCCGTCCACATGGCCTTCCACCTGGCCACCGATGGGCGCCCCGGCCCCACCCTGGTGGACCTCCCCCGCGATGTGTTGCTGACCGAGGCAGAGTTCGCCTTCGAGGACCCCGAGGCCTTCCGGCCGTCGAGCCCGCGGCCGCCTTTCCCCGATGAAGGGGCCCTGCGGCGCGCCGCCGACCTCATCGCCCAATCCCAGCGGCCTATCCTCTACGTCGGCGGCGGAGCCATCCACTCCGGCGCGGCCCCGGAGATCCGCGCCCTGGCGGAGAAGGCCCGCATCCCGGTGACCACCACCTTGATGGGCCTGGGGGCCTTCCCCGAGGACCACCCGTATTCCCTCAAGATGCTGGGGATGCATGGGACCGTCTACGCCAACTTCGCCATCAATTTCTCCGACCTGATCATCGCCGTCGGCGCCCGGTTCGATGACCGGGTGACGGGCAAGCTCTCCGCCTTCGCCCCCCACGCGAAGGTGATCCACATCGACATCGACCCGGCGGAGATCAACAAGAACCGCAAGGCCGACGTCGCCCTGATCGGCGACGCCAAGCAGATCCTCCGGGCGCTGCTCCCTCTGGTCCGGCCGCCCGACACCGAGGCCTGGTGGCGTCAGATCCAAGACTGGAAGGCCCGTTATCCGCTGCGCTACCGGCAGGGCGACGATGTGATCAAGCCCCAGTTCGCCATCCAGATGATCTATGAGCTGACGAAGGAATATCGGCCCATCGTCACCCTGGATGTAGGCCAGCACCAGATGTGGGCCGCCCAGTTCTTCACATGGACGGAACCCCGGACCTGCATCACCTCCGGCGGTCTGGGGACCATGGGCTTCAGCCTGCCGGCGGCGGTCGGGGCCCAGTTCGGCCGCCCGGACCGCATGGTGATCAACATCAACGGCGATGGTTCCTTCCAGATGACCTTCCAGGCCCTGATCACCGCCGTCGAATGGCGGCTCCCCATCAAGGTCTTCATCATCAACAACCAGTATCTCGGCATGGTCCGCCAATGGCAGGAGCTCTTCTACAACCGGCGCTACTCCGCCGTCTACCTGGCCAACCCGGACTTCGCCCGCATGGCGGAGGCGGTGGGCGCGGCGGGGATCCGGGTGGAGCGCCCGGATCAGGTGGAGCCGGCCATCCGCCAGGCCCTGGCCATCACGGACCGGCCCGTGGTGGTGGACATCCTGGTGGACCCCGAGGAGAACTGCTTCCCGATGATCCCCTCGGGAATGACAGTGTTCGATCTGATGATCGCTCCCGGCGTGAAGGCCGTGCCATAACGATGAGGAGGTCGGGATGCCCCACTGGCTGGCCGTGACGATCGAGAACTCCGTGGAAAGCCTGAACCGGGTGTTCCATCTGCTGCGCCGGCGCCATCTGCCGGTGGGCTCGATCTCGGTGTGCCGCACCGAGGACCCGCAGGATCTCCGGCTGCTGATCCCGGTGGACCCCGAGCGGGTGGACCCCTACCGGGTTCGGACCAACCTTGAGAAGCTCCTCTGCGTGAAGGCCGTGGAGGACTGGGGGGAGCGCCCGCTGGTGGTCCGCGATGTGGCCCTGGTCAAGGTGCGGGCTCCTGCCGAGGCCTGGGTGGAGATCGCCCAGCTGGCGGAGTTCTACCGGGCCCGGATCGTGGACGTGGGCCCGGAGACCCTCATCGTGGAGGTCACTGGTTCGACGGACAAGGTGGACTCATGCATCGCCCGCCTGCAGCGGTTCGGCGTGGTCGAGGTGACCCGCGCCGGGCCGATGGCGATGATCCGGGGCCATGCGGAGGCCGCTGCCGATCGGATGGCAGAGGCTGCCGCGTGAGCCGCGCGATCGCCCGGGCGATCCTTCCGGAGGCGAACCCTCAACGAGGAGGCATCCGATGGCGCGCATCTTCTACGACGCCGATGCGGATCTCGGGGTCCTGAACGGCCGGCGGATCGCGGTGCTGGGTTACGGAAGCCAGGGCCACGCCCATGCCCTGAACCTGCGGGACAGCGGATGCGATGTATGCGTGGGCCTCTATCGGGGCAGCAAATCCTGGGAGAAGGCGGAGGCCGATGGCCTTCCCGTATATGAGGCCGCTGAGGCAGTGCGACGCTCGGACATCATCGTGATGCTGGTGCCGGACCCGGCCCAGCCGGCCCTCTACCGGGAGGCGGTGGCCCCGCACCTGGCCCCCGGCAAAACCTTGATGTTCGCCCATGGCTTCAACATCCGCTTCGGCCAGATCGTCCCGCCCCCGGATGTGGATGTGAGCATGGTGGCCCCGAAGTCCCCCGGCCACCGCATGCGGGAGGTCTTCCGGGAAGGCGGCGGCGTCCCCGCCCTGGTGGCCGTGCACCAGGATGCGACGGGGAAGGCCCTGGCGACCGCCCTGGCCTACGCCAAGGGCCTGGGATGCACCCGGGCCGGGGTGATCGAGACCACCTTCGCGGAGGAGACCGAGACGGACCTCTTCGGCGAGCAGGTGGTCCTGTGCGGCGGGGTGAGCCACCTCATCAAGGCGGCCTTTGAGACCCTGGTGGAGGCGGGCTACCAGCCGGAGATCGCCTACTTTGAGTGTCTCCACGAGCTGAAGCTCATCGTGGACCTGATGTATCAGGGCGGCCTCTCGTATATGCGCTACTCGGTGAGCGACACCGCGGAATATGGCGATTATCGCAGCGGCCCTCGGGTCATTGATGACCACGTGCGGGCCACCATGAAGCAGATCCTGGAAGAGATCCGCAGCGGCGCCTTCGCCGAGGAGTGGATCGAGGAGAACGCGAAGGGCCGCCCATGGTTCAACGCGAAGCGGGAGGAGGAGCGCAGGCATCCCATCGAAGAAGTGGGCCGTCGCCTGCGGGCGATGATGCCCTGGCTGAACCCGAAGGAGGTGTAAAGCCATCCCGGCGCCCTGCCCCTGTGACGACGAAAGGAGGCTCGGATGGAGGACGATGTCGTCCGGATCTTCGACACCACCCTGCGCGACGGCGAGCAATCGCCGGGGGCCACCCTTACAGTGGAGGAGAAACTGGAGGTCGCCCGCCAGCTGGTCCGCCTGGGGGTGGACATCATCGAGGCGGGCTTCCCCATCGCCTCGCCGGGCGATTTCGAGGCGGTGCGGCGGATCGCCCGGGAGATCGGGCCGCTGGGGAAGGATCGACCCAACGGGCCGCCGGTGATCGCCGGGCTGGCCCGGGCGAACCGGGAAGACATTGATGCCTGCTGGGAGGCGGTGCGGGAGGCCCCTCGCCCGCGCATCCACGTCTTCCTGGCGACCTCCGACATCCATTTGCAATACAAGCTGCGCATGACCCGCGAGGAGTGCTTGGCCCGCATCCGGGAGATGGTCGCCTACGCCCGCCGTCTGTGCGAGGACGTGGAGTTCTCCCCCGAGGACGCGGGGCGGACGGATCGTGACTTCCTGATGCAGGCCCTGGCCGTGGCCGTGGAGGCGGGGGCGACGACCCTGAACATCCCGGATACCGTTGGCTACACCATCCCCGAGGAGTTCGGCGCCCTCTTCGCCGAGATCCGCCGCCGCGTCCCCGGGGTGGAACGGGTGATCCTCTCCGCCCACTGCCACAACGACCTGGGGCTGGCCACCGCCAATACCCTGGCCGCTATCCGCAACGGCGCCCGCCAAGTGGAGGTCACGGTCAACGGCATCGGGGAGCGAGCGGGCAACACGGCCCTGGAAGAGGTCGTCATGGCCCTCCACACCCGGCGAGATCTCTTCGGGGTGCGCACGCACATTGATACCACTCAGATCTACCGCACCAGCCGCCTGGTGAGCGCCCTCACCGGCATCCCGGTCCAGCCCAACAAGGCGATCGTGGGGGCCAACGCCTTCGCCCACGAGGCGGGCATCCACCAGGACGGGATGCTCAAAAACCCGTTGACCTACGAGATCATGCGGCCGGAGACGGTCGGGGTGCCGGAGTCCCGTTTGGTCCTGGGGAAGCACTCCGGCCGGCACGCCTTCCGGGTCCGGCTGGAGCAGATGGGGTATCACCTCCCGCCGGACGCCTTCGAGGAGGCCTTCCGCCGGTTCAAGGCCTTGTGCGACCGCAAGAAATATGTCACCGACTTCGACCTCGAGGCCCTGATGGCCGACTTCACCCAAAGCAGCGGGCGGACGTGGCGGCTGGACACCCTGCAGGTGACCTGCGGCGCGCCGCTCATCGCCACCGCCACCGTCCGCCTGGTGGGGCCTGATGGGGAGACACGGATCGGCACAGGGACCGGGAACGGGCCGATCGAGGCAGCCTATCGGGCCATCGAGGCGGCCCTCGGGGTGCAGGCCCGCCTGCTGGAGTTCAACGTTCACAAGGTCACTCCGGGGCGCAACGCCATGGATCGCGTCTTCCTCCAGGCGGAGGATCCCCAGAGCGGGGATCTGGCCGGGGGGTTCGGCGCGGACCCCGACCTCGTGGTGGCCGCCGCCAAAGCCTACCTCAACGCCCTGCTGCGGCTGACGCGCGCTCCCCAGGGCGCCCAGATGACGCTGTCGGTCCCGGTGTCGTGAGCGCGCTTCGCGGTTGAGGGGTCGGGAGGCCGCTGACGACGACACATGCCCTCAACGCACGAAAGAGCCTTTGAGGCCCATAGCCATATCCCAATCGTCGAGGCGGAGGTTCACCGATGGGCATGACGATGGCCGAGAAAATCATCGCCGCCCACGCCGGGGTGGAGCGCGTGGAGCCGGGGGAGCTGGTGGAGGTGCAGGTGGATTTCGTGATGGCCAACGACATCACCGCTGCCCTGGCCATCCGGGAGTTCGAGAAGCTGGGAGTGGATGAAGTGTTCGATCGGGAGCGCGTCGCCTTCGTGGCCGATCACTTCGTCCCCCCACCCAACATCAAGGCCGCCGAGCAGTGCCTGGCGGTGCGCACCTGGGCCCGGCAGAAGGGGATCCTCTACTTTGAGGGCGGCCGCGACGGCGGCATCGAACACATCGTGCTGCCGGAGCAAGGGCTGGTGCTGCCCGGCGAGATCATCATCGGGGCAGACTCTCATACGTGCACCTACGGCGCCCTGGGGGCGTTCTCGACTGGGGTGGGCTCCACCGACGCCGCGGTGGCCATGGCCACCGGCCGGATCTGGCTCAAGGTCCCCCCCACGATGCGCCTCTTCTACCACGGGACGCTGCGGCCGTGGGTGACGGCGAAGGACCTCATCCTGCACACCATCGGGCGCATCGGCGTGGATGGGGCCCTTTACATGGCGATGTTCTTCACCGGGCCGGTCATCCAGGCCCTCAGCATGGACGGGCGGTTCACCATCACCAACATGGCAATCGAGGCCGGAGCAAAGGCCGGGCTGATGGAGGTGGACGAAAAGACCCTGGATTACGTCCGCCCTCGGGCGAAGCGCGCCTTCACGGTCTATCGCGAGGACCCTGACGCCCGATACGAGGTGGACCTGGATTTCAACGTGAGCGATTGGGAGCCGGTGGTGGCGGTGCCCCATTTGCCTTCCAACGTGCGGCCGGTGAGCGAGCTGGCCGATATCCGGATCGATCAGGTGTTCATCGGCTCCTGCACCAACGGGCGCATCGAGGACCTGCGGTTGGCCGCCCGGATCCTGCAGGGCCGGCAGGTCCATCCCGAGGTCCGGTGCATCATCATCCCGGGCAGCGGCCCCACTTACCGTCAGGCTCTGGCGGAAGGCTTAATTGATCTCTTCGTGGAGGCCGGGGCGGTGGTGGGCCTGCCCTCCTGCGGCCCATGCATGGGCGGCTACTCAGGGGTGCTGGGGCCCGGGGAGCGCTGCGTCTCCACCACCAACCGCAACTTCGTCGGCCGCATGGGCCATCCGACCAGCGAGGTCTATCTGGCCAACCCGGCGGTGGCAGCCGCCAGCGCCATCCTGGGTCGTATCGCCAGCCCGGAGGAGGTTCAGGCGGAAACAGTTGCCGCATAGGGGAAGCGCGCCCGCGCTCCCTATCGAGACGGAGGAGAAACCATGAACGAGCACCGCTACGTCTGGGAGGAGGTTCTGGAAGAGGCCGTCGCGTCCTGGGAGCCGCAGGACGAGAACGGCACGGACCGCGTCCGCCGCTCGACGGATTGGGTGGTGGACTGCATGATGGGGTGCTACAACTTCACGGAGCCGGACGGGGAATAAGGAGGGGGTGATGCGTTTCCACGGACGCGCCTGGGTGTTCGGGGACAACATTGACACCGATGTGATCATCCCGGGCCGGTATCTGAACACCACCGATCCCAAGGAGCTGGCCGCGCACTGTATGGAGGGGGTGGATCCGGAGTTCCCCCGCAAAGTGCAGCCCGGCGACATCGTCGTGGCGGGCCGGAACTTCGGGAGCGGCTCCTCCCGGGAGCACGCGCCCCTCAGCCTCAAGGCGGCCGGCGTCTCCTGCGTCATCGCCAAATCCTTCGCCCGGATCTTCTTCCGCAACGCCATCAACATCGGCCTCCCGGTGCTGGAGTGCCCGGAGGCCGTCGAGGCGATCGCGCCGGGGGACGAGCTGGAGGTCCACCTGGATACGGGGGAGATCCGCAACCCGCGGACCGGCCAGTCCTTCCGGGCGAAGCCCTATCCGCCCTTCATGCTGGAGCTGATCCGGGCCGGGGGGCTGATCCCATACACCCGCGCCCGGCTCCAAGCGGGTCAGGTTCCACCCCGATGATCTGAACCCCTTAGGAGGAAGATCTCATGCGTCGCCGAGAAAGGAGGTGGACCCGGGTTACCCCGCCCTGGGACCGCTGGATGGGGGTCCTGAGCGGGGTTGCCCGCGCCATCGCCGCCGCGTTCGGCCGGACGATGCCCCCTGCCTTCCATCCCATACCGGTCGAGGAGGTGCGCGATGGATCTCGTTTTGCTCTACGACACCACCCTGCGCGACGGCAGCCAGCGGGAGGGGATCTCGTTCACCGTTGAGGACAAGCTTCGCATCACGGAGAAGCTGGACACGCTGGGCGTCCATTACATCGAAGGGGGCTGGCCCGGCTCCAATCCTAAAGATGCGGAATACTTCCGCCGGGTTCGCCATCTGCCCCTCCGCCACGCCCGCGTCGCCGCCTTCGGCATGACCCGGCGCCCCGGCCGCCGGGCGGAGGAGGACGAGAACCTGCGGGCCATGCTGGAGGCGGAGACCCCTGTCGTCACCGTGGTCGGCAAATCGTGGGACCTCCACGTCCACCGCGTGCTGGAGACCACCCTGGAAGAGAACCTGGCGATGATCCGGGAGAGCGTGGCCTTCCTCAAGACCCACGGGCGGGAGGTAGTCTACGACGCGGAGCATTTCTTCGACGGCTGGAAGCGGAACCCAGACTACGCCCTGGCGACCCTGCGGGCCGCCGAGGAGGGAGGCGCAGACTGGATCGTGCTCTGCGATACCAACGGCGGCTCCATGCCCTGGGAGATCGAGGAAGGGGTGGAGGCGGCGAAGCGCGTGGTCTCCGCCCCCCTGGGCATCCACGCCCACAACGACTGTGAGCTGGCGGTGGCCAACTCCCTGGCCGCTGTCCGTCGGGGCGCCCGCCAGGTCCAGGGGACCATCAACGGCTACGGGGAGCGAGTAGGCAACGCCAATCTGATCTCCATCATCGCCAACCTCAAGCTCAAGATGGGCATCGCCTGTGTGACCGATGAACAATTGGCCCGCCTCACGGAGATCTCCCGCTTCGTGGCCGAGGTGGCCAATCTCCCCCACGATGCCCACCAGCCCTATGTAGGGGCCAGCGCCTTCGCCCACAAGGGCGGCATCCACGTGGCCGCCATCCTGAAGGTGGAGGAAAGCTACCAGCACATTGATCCGGCCCGCGTGGGCAACGTCAAGCGGGTCCTGGTCTCCGAGCTCTCCGGGCGGGGGAACATCGTCGCCAAGGCGCTGGAGTTCGGGGTCCAGCTGGACCCCGATGACCCGGCGGTGCAGGCGGTGGTGCGCCGGATCAAGCTCCTGGAGAGCGAGGGCTTCTACTTCGAGGACGCGGAGGCCTCCGTGCTCCTGATGCTGCGGCGCGCCCGGCCGGATTACACCCCGCCCTTCCAGGTCCTGGATTACGTGGTGATGGTGGAGCGGCGGAACGGCCGCGAGCCCGTCGCGGAGGCGGCCGTGAAGGTCCAGGTTGAAGGGGAGATCGTGCACACCGCGGCAGAGGGCAACGGGCCGGTCAACGCCCTCGACCTCGCCCTGCGCAAGGCCCTCCTCCCCCGCTATCCGGCGCTCGCCCACGTTCACCTGACCAACTATCGGGTCCATATCCTGAATGGAAACGCAGGCACCGCCGCCCGGGTGCGGGTGTGGATCGAGAGCACCGACGGGCAGCGGGTGTGGCGGACGGTGGGCGCTTCCACCAACATCCTGGAGGCCAGCCGTCTGGCCCTCGAGGACAGTCTGGAGTTCGGGATCGGGTAGCCTCTCTCCCGGGAGCGCGCCATGGGACGCTTCGTGATCACGGTGTTGCCGGGGGATGGGATCGGCCCCGAGGTGACGGCGGAGGCCGTCCGGGTCCTGGAGGCGGTCGGGCGCCGCTTCGGGCACGCCTTCGAGTTCCACGAGCGGTGGATCGGGGGGGCGGCCATCGAGGCCACTGGCTCGCCCCTCCCGGAGGAGACGCTGGCCCAGTGCCGCCGCTCCGATGCGATCCTCCTGGGGGCGGTGGGAGGGCCGAAGTGGGACGACCCCACGGCCCCGGTGCGGCCGGAGCAGGGGTTGCTGGGCCTGCGCAAGGCCTTCGACCTCTTCGCCAACCTCCGCCCCGTCCGCGTGTTCCCTGCCCTGGTCGGCGCGACCCCTTTGAAGGAGGGGATCGTGCGGGGGGTGGATATCCTGTTCGTGCGGGAGCTCACCGGGGGGCTATACTTCGGCCCTCGCCGGGAGGCCGGGCCGGAGGGGGAGGAAGCCTATGATACCATGCGCTACACCCGGCCGGAGGTCGAGCGGGTGGTGCGGCTGGCTGCTCAGCTGGCTCAGGGCCGCCGGCGGAAATTAACCTCCGTGGACAAGGCCAACGTGCTGGCAGCCTCCCGGCTCTGGCGCCGGGTGACCGAGGAGATCGTCCGTCGGGAGTTCCCGGAGGTGGCCCTCGAGCATATGCTGGTGGATGCCTTCGCGATGCACCTCATTCGGCGGCCGGCGGTCTTCGATGTAGTGGTGACGGAGAATATGTTCGGCGACATCCTGACGGATGAGGCGGCGGTGCTGGCGGGATCCATGGGGATGCTCCCCTCGGCCTCGCTGGGGGAAAGCCCCCCCGGGCTCTTCGAGCCGGTCCACGGCTCCGCCCCCGACATCGCGGGCCGGAACCTCGCCAACCCCATCGGGGCCATCCTGAGCGCGGCGATGATGCTGCGCCACGCCTTCGGCCTGGAGGCCGAGGCCCAGGCGGTGGAACGGGCGGTGGAGGCCGCCCTCGAAGCCGGTTACCGAACCCGAGATATCGCCGACGGCGAGACGTGCATCGTCGGGACCCGGGAGATGGGGGAGGCGATCCTCCGCCACATCGGCTCGTAGGGGCCGGCCTCGCGTCGGTTCACGGGCGTATTCTGCGTTTTCCCGAATCCTTTCGGAGGGATCGTCATGGCCGTCTCAGGGAACGGGCGCAAGCATCGGAGCGCGCGGGTCACGGAGGGCCTGGAGCGAGCCCCGCACCGGGCGATGTTCCGGGCCGTCGGGTTCCGGGACGAGGACTTCCGCCGGCCCTTCATCGGCGTCGCCAACACCTGGTTCGAGGCCCAGCCCTGCAACCACCACCTCAACCGCCTCGCGGAGCTCGTCCAGCAGGGGATCCGGGACGCCGGCGGGACGCCCATCGTGTTCAACGCCGTCCCGGCCAACGACGCCATCGGGATGGGCCACGAGGGCATGAAGGCCTCCCTGATCAGCCGGGAGCTGATCGCCGACTCCATCGAGCTGGCCGCCGTGGCCTATCAGCTGGACGCCCTGGTGGCCATCGGGGGCTGTGATAAAACCCAGCCCGCATGTGTGATGACCATGGCCCGCCTGAACCTGCCCGCGATTTATCTCTACGGGGGAAGCGTCCCGCCGGGGAACTGGCGCGGGCGCGCGGTGACCATCCAGGATGTCTTCGAGGCGGTGGGGGCGGTGGCCCGCGGGCGGATGACCGTCGAGGAGCTGCGGGAGCTGGAGGAGGCCGCGGTGCCCACCTACGGCGCGTGCGGGGGGATGTTCACCGCTAACACGATGGCCTCAGCCTTCGAGGCCATGGGGCTGACGCTCCCCAACGGGGCCGCCCCGGTCGCCCCCAGCCGTGCCCGGGAGGAGCTGGCCTACGAGACCGGGCGGGCCATCGTGCGCATCCTGGAGATGGGCATCCGCCCCCGGGACGTGATGACTCGGGAGGCCTTCGAGAACGCCATCGCCGTAGCCGCCGCGATGGGCGGTTCCACCAACCTCATCCTCCACCTGCTGGCCATCGCGGATGAGGCCGGTGTCCCCCTCACCCTGGACGACTTCGAGCGGGTCAGCGAGCGGACCCCCCACCTGGCGGACCTCAAGCCGGCGGGCCGCTATGTGATGGCCGACGTGGACCGCATCGGGGGGGTGCCGGTGGTCATGAAGGCCTTGCTGGACGCCGGGCGGCTTCACGGGGAATGCCGCACCGTCACCGGCGAGACCATCGCCGAGCGCCTCGCCGGGGTGACCTTCCCCGAGAACCAGGATGTGGTCCGCCCCGTGAGCCACCCGCTCCACCCGACCGGCGGTTACGTCATCCTGCGCGGCAACCTCGCCCCGGAGGGAGGCGTCCTTAAGATCACCGGGACCACCAAGCGCTACCACCGGGGGCCGGCCCGGGTGTTCGACTGCGAGGAGGACGCCTTCCAGGCGGTCAACAGCGGCCGAATCCGGCCGGGGGATGTGGTGGTGGTGCGCTACGAGGGCCCGAAGGGCGGGCCGGGGATGCGGGAGATGCTGGTGGTGACCGCTGCTTTGGTGGGACAGGGCCTGAAGGACGAGGTCGCCCTGCTGACCGACGGCCGGTTCTCAGGGGCCACCCACGGCCTGATGATCGGCCATATCTCCCCGGAAGCGGCCGTGGGCGGGCCGCTGGCCCTCCTGCAGGAGGGCGATCCCATCGTGATTGACGTGGATCGCCGGGTGGTGAACGTGGAGATCTCGGAGGAGGAGCTGGCCCGGCGCCGGGCGGCCTGGACCCCACCGCCGCCGAAGTATACGCGCGGGCTCTTCGCCAAATACGTCCGCCTGGTCTCCTCCGCGGCGCAGGGAGCGGTCTGTCGGGCATGAGGAGATCGCCGATCCTTGGATCCATCGGATGGAGCGGGCGCGGGATGAGCGCGAATCCCAAGTTCCGGGTTGCGGTCCTGGGCGCCACCGGGATGGTCGGCCAGTGGCTGGTGCATCTCCTGGATCGCCATCCGTGGTTCCGCGTGGTTGCGCTGACGGGCTCCGATCGCTCGGTGGGCCGCCCGTATGGGGAGGCGTGCCGCTGGTTGCTGAGCGCGCCGATGCCGGAGTGGGCCGCCCGCATGGTGGTGCAGCCGACCGAGCCGGGGTTCGATGCCGAGATCGTCCTCTCCGCCCTCCCCGCCGACATCGCCCGGGAGGTCGAGCCCCGGTTCGCTGCCGCGGGCCATCTCGTGGCCAGCAACGCCTCGGCGTATCGCATGGCGGAGGACGTGCCGTTGGTGATGCCCGATGTGAACTTCGACCACCTGGGGCTGCTGGCGCGGCAGCGGGCTGCCCGGGGCTGGTCGGGGGCCCTGCTCACCAACCCCAACTGCACCACCACGGCGGCCGTCCTGCCCCTCAAAGCGCTGATGCCCTATGGGGTCCGCCGGGTTCATCTGGTCAGCCTCCAAGCCCTCTCGGGGGCCGGATATCCGGGGGTGCCGTCCCTGGAGATCGTAGACAACATCCTGCCCTACATCCCGGGGGAGGAGGAGAAGCTGGAGCGGGAGCCCCGGAAGCTGCTGGGCCGGCTGGCCGATGGGGCCGTGGAGGAGGCAAACCTGGTCATCAGCGCCCAGACCAACCGGGTGCCGACCCTGGATGGGCATCTGGTCTGCCTATCGGTGGAGCTGGAGGAGCCCATCGGCCCGGAGGAGGCCGCGCGGGCGATGGCCGGGTATCGCCCCCCGGAGGAGGTGATGGATTTGCCGAGTGCCGTCGCCCAGCCGCTGGTGGTGCGCTCCGAGCCGGATCGCCCTCAGCCCCGGTTGGATCGGATGGCGGGGAACGGGATGAGCGTGGTGGTGGGCCGGGTGCAGCGCTGCCCCGTCTTCACCCTGAAGTTCGTGGCCCTCACCCACAACACCATCCGGGGCGCGGCCGGGGCCGCCCTCTTCAACGCCGAGGCCCTCCTGCGGTGGATGGGACGGGTGTGACCGCTTGGCCTGTCCTCACCTTTTTCCCCCAACGGGTTACCACGGGAACGCCCTGGGCCGTGCGGGGATGGGGCCGGTGACGCGTCGAGCAGTGCTCGGGATGCGGATCCCCGGAGCCGGCGATCGCGCCGGCGTCTGCGGGGGGCGGGAGGCATGGCCCCCCGCCCCTCGACATCGGTTCCCCTCAACGCCCTAAAGGGCGGGGCGCCGGCGGGGTCCGAGTCCCCCGGTCCTCCCTCGGCGGTTGGCGGCCATCCCATCCGATGGACGTGGGGGTGGGGATGACGGCCGCGCCCTGCTGAAGCGCGCCCGCCGATGGCGGGAGCCCCCCCGACGCCCCGGTGAGCGTCAGCAGCGCCTTCGCAAACCCCGGCCCTTCCCAGCCCAGGAAGAGGCTGGCCTCGAAGGCCGGCCCCTGGGCGTAATGCACCGTCAGGGTGATCAGGCCGGCCGACAGGGGCAGCCCGCCCGTCGCCTCATCGCGGGGCGGATGCACCTTCCAGGAGGTGAAGACCTGCTCATCCCTCAAGAACAGCCGCCCACCGTCATCCAGCCGGTCGAAGAAGAAGCGATAGGTTCCATCCCGGGGGACGAGGACCCATCCCTGGAAGCGGGCGCTCCAGAAGGTCCCCTGCACCCCGGGGACGGGCTGGTTGGGGGTGGCGTGGGTGTCGAAGGCGATGACCGGCAGCGTCCCCCTGAAGACCGGGGGCGGGGTGAAGGTCTCCCAGGGGATGGGGCCGCCCAGCCTCCAGCGGCCGTCATCGGCGTCGTTGAAGAACTCCGCCTGGAAGCCGGGCGGGCAGAGGCCATAGGGGATAGGAGAGACGTTGGGGTTGGCGGCCAGGATGATATCCAGGCGATATATAGGGCAGGCCGCCTCCCCCAGGCGCTCCGGCCGATGAACAGCCCAGGCCATCCAGAACGCCTCCACCCCATCGCGGGTGGCCTCGAGGACAGGGATGGGGAGCGGGATGGGACCGAGACGAATCTCCCCCACCGCGATCTCAAAATAGTGGGGGGTTTCCTGGGTGGTGAGGGTCCAGAGGCCGTTGTAGGCGGGGCCATCGAAGCCGTCAGCATGGGGATCCCAGGGCTCGGGGGAGCTGTCGTAGAGATCCCAGAGGGCGGCGGCCACCGCCCATTCGCTATCTGCGTTTGTAGGGTGGGCCGCATCCCGGGTGGGGAAGCGATCTTCAACACGCGGAGTCTCCAGATCCTGGCCTAACACCTCAGGCTCATTGAGCAGGGCGGCGGCCAGGAAGGAGGCCCAGCCCTCGCTCCAGGCGCACGAGGAGGAAGTGTGGGTGATGGGGTCGTGGTTGAAGCCGTTGCTGGCGCACGCCAGGAAGGTATAAGGAAGCGGGCCGAACGGGCTCACGTCCACCTGGTAGCCGGGGAACTGGTCCATCACGAAGTGGCCGAACTCGTGGAGAATGACGGAGGGATCGGATCCGTCGGATTCGGTCAGGAAGATGGATCCGAAGTGGGCGCAGGAGTGCACCACCACCTCCTCCGACAGGTAGATGTTGAGCCAGCGGAGGAGGTTGCGCAGCGGGCCCGGGACGCGCATGCGTTCGGGGAGGAAGCGGCACGGGGTGGGCCAGTAGACGGTGAGGCGGGCGTTCGGCGCCCAGCCCACCCGCTGCTGGAGCCCCTCCCACCCCATCCGGGTCAGCACATCGTAGATGAAAAAGGCCGTGCGCTTCTGTTCATCCCAGATCTCCACAGAGTAGGTGTGATTGCCGAAGCCCAACTGGCCGATGTCATGTCTTTCACGATACATCTCTACAGCGGACGCCGCGGGCGGGGAGGAGGTCAGACGACCAGGGATCGGCGTAGAGAATGCGGCCGGTGAGGTGCAGGGGAGGGATGCGGGTGCCGATCGTAGTAG
>FWWL01001856.1_pt1 | contig 28224 bp, 32 predicted proteins | sample 2228331 | NCBI WGS metagenome assembly FWWL01 (sample SAMEA103939775, study PRJEB20133) | metagenome
CCAAATGCCGCCACGTCAAAAAAATCTGCGTAATCTGCGTAATCTGCGGATGCCTTTCTTCAACCCTTGACAACTTTTGCATGCACACCCATCCTCAGAGCTGTTCAATAGTCATATATTCCGCGCAGAAATTTTGCCCCTATGCCACTACCAGCCGCTAAAGATACCTTCCAGCCGCAAGCATAATCGCTTTCCCTGTCGTTCTATAGCCTTGTTTGGCTGGGTTAGGACGGCAGTTGAACTGTGTTAGGACAGCAGTTGAGTTGAACCGCGTTGGGACGGCCGTTGAACTGCCGTCCCAACATCAGTCCTATCCTCGGCACAAAAACGTTTATGGGAACGACTGGCCATGGAAGTTGCCTTTCCGTGGCAAACACAATGGCTTTCCCTACCGTTGTGTCGGATAATTGAAAAGCCCTGCCCATCCTTTCAAAAGTTTGACCGATTGCCTGGCAATACGGTATAATCATATACCTGTCCGCCAAAGTGCGGACATTCGCCTGTCAACCGCTTACAACCTGAATCAATTTGTGATCTGAGGAACGTATGCCAAAACGAACGTATCAACCCAAAATTCGCCGTCGTGTGCGCGTCCATGGGTTTCGCCAGCGCATGGCCACGGCCGATGGGCGCAAAGTGCTCAAGCGCCGCCGCTTGAAAGGTCGCTATCGCCTGACTCCCACTTCCAACCAGCATGTCAAACGGTTTCGCTGGTAACGAGAGCGATCAGGTTTTTGTGGGGTAGAGCGGGTTGCAACGAAGATTCCGCCTGACTCGATCCACCGATTTCAAGCGGGTGCGGCGATTCGGCAAGTCGTATGCCCACCCGCTTGTCGTGTTGATTGTGCAACCCAACCAGGGAGACCAACTACGCATTGGTGTCACGGCAGGTAAATCCATCAAGCGGGCTGTCCGCCGTAACCGGGCCAAACGCCTGCTGCGCGCTGCCATGCAGCGACTTCTTCCAGACCTGCCATCTGGCTATGACTTGCTCCTGATCGCACGCCAACCCCTTCCCCAGGCGACCTTTGCCGACACCCTGCTCGCCTTGCAAACCCTGCTCCACCGTGCCGGATTGTACACTCCCCATGCAGCCTGAATTCTACCTGCCGCGCCAATATCCTGATGAGCCTCGTCTGCGTGACCTGCCGCGCACCCCGTCTTACTGGCCGCGCCTGGTGCTCCTGGCCTTGATCCGCCTCTACCAGATGCTCATCTCGCCAGCCTTGCCTGCCGATACCTGTCGCTTCTATCCTTCCTGTTCCCACTACGGCTACCAGGCAATCTACAAATATGGCGCCATCAAAGGCTCGATCATGGCCCTGTGGCGCCTGTTACGCTGCAACCCGTTTAATCCAGGTGGATACGACCCGGTTCCTTGAAGGAGAATATACCCCGATGAAATTGGTTCATCTGACTCTTTTCCTGATCCTGGGGCTGCTTGCCCTTAATCTAAGCGCCTGCGGTGGAACACCACCGCCAGCCACCTGGCCCGGCCTGGCTGCCGACCAGGAAACCGCCTACCTCGCCAATGGCGCCGTGATCTACGCTGTTCGCCTCAGTGACGGGAAAACCCTGTGGACCTTTTCCTCCCACTCTGGCTCTGCCTTTTATGCCAACCCGGTCTTCACCCCGAATGGACAATTGCTGGTCGGCTCTGCCGGCAATGACCATGCCCTGTTTCTCCTCGACCCTAAGACCAGCAACAACGCAAGTCGCGTCACCTGGACCTTCGATGGAGCCCGCGATCATTGGATTGCCAGCCCCCTGGTGACCGGCAATCTGGTTTACGCCCCCAATGCTGATGGCAATCTCTACATCTTCGACCTCTCTCTGCCAGGGGAAGGCGCAGCCAGACTCCTGACCACCATCAAACTGGATGGCAAACTCTGGTCACAGCCAGTGACCGATGGGGAACGCATCTACGTGGCCGCCCTGGATCATCGCCTGTACATCATCAACGCCACCACCTATGCCGTAAAGACTGTGGATCTGAGCGGCGCTTTGACCGGCTCGCCGGCTATCGCCGATGGCATGCTCTACCTCGGTTCACTCGCCGCCAAAATCACCGCTGTGCGCGGCTCGGATGGCCATATTGCCTGGAACGTGCCGGCCCACTCCCGAATCTGGGGTGGCCCCCTGGTGGATAATGGTAAACTATACTTGGGCGACCTGGAGGGAAACTTCTACGTGATCGATGCCGCCAATGGAAACATCCTGTCTTCCTTCCAGGCCGATGGTGCCATCATCGCCAGCCCGCAACTGGTCCAGGACGACATCATCTTTGTCACCGAAACAGGCAGCATCTACTCCCTGCGGGCAGGCGAAACCACCCCTGTTCGCCTGGAAAAAGTGGATGGACGCCTCTACACCACCCCGATCGCCGCAGGCGACACCATCCTGGTTGCACCCTTCCGCAGTGAATCGGCCCTGTTGATCGCCTTGAACCGGGAGGGACGCATTCTCTGGTCGTTCACCCCTCAGTAAGAGGTCCTATGTCACCCTGGGATTGGTTTGTCTCTGTATTTGTCAACACCCTGTTGTGGATCTATAGCCTGCTTTCTGGCATCCCTGGCGCGTTCGGCCTGGCTATCATCCTCTTCACCATCCTCATTCGCATTGTCACCTGGCCTTTAAACGCCTCTCAACTCAAGAGCGCCAAAGCCATGCAAGAATTGCAAAACGACAAGGAGTGGCAGGAGATCCAGAAAAAATACGCCAGAGATCGCGAAAAACTGGCGCAAGAACAACTGCGGATTTACAAAGAGAGGGGCATCAACCCCTTCTCCTCCTGCCTGCCCATGCTGATCCAGTTACCGATCATCTTTGCCCTCTACCAGAGCATTATGCACTCCCTGGCCTCCACTCCGCTGGCCCTGCTGGAACTCACCCGCAGCATCGCTCCCTTCCTGGATGTCGGCGCTCTCATTCCCCTTGACAGCCGCTTCTTGTGGATGGACCTGGGGCGTCCAGAAGGCATTCCCCTGCCGTTCCACATCTCCTGGCTGCCTAATGGCTTTCCCACCCTGGCCATCATCGTCGCCCTGACTACCTACCTGCAAACCAAACTTACCACTCCGCCCACGACCAACCCCAACGACCAGTCAGCCATGATGACTGGCATGATGAACATCTACCTGCCGTTGCTGCTGGGCTGGTTTGCCATGACCTTCCCCTCTGGCCTGGCGGTCTACTTTATCACCACCAACGTATTGGGCATCATCCAATATGCCATGATGGGCCGCATCCACTGGAGCAACCTCCTGCCCGGCAGCCGCAAGACAGCAGTTCCCAAAAAACGTTGAGGTGACCTATGGAACGTCCCACCCTGGAAGTGACTGCTCCCACAGTCGAAGAAGCAGTGGCGCGCGGTTTAGAGCAACTGGGCCTGACCGCCGCCGATGTCTCTGTAGAAGTACTGGATGCCGGTTCCCGAGGACTGTTCGGCCTGGGCAAACGCCAGGTACGAGTACGCCTGACAGTACATCGCCTGGGGGACGTTTTCCCCGCCCCGACGCCACCTGCCGCTCCCAAACCGGCCCCTTCCGCCCAGGCGGTTCTGCCTCCCGAACCCGCTTCTATAACGGACCTCCAACCGGCCGCGCCCACCCGCGACCCCATCCTGGACCAGACCGAGGCGGTTCTGTCCAACCTGATCCACGCTATGGGATTCCAGGCCCAGGTCTCAGCCCGCCTGGATGAGAGCGATCAACCTGACCATCGCTCCATTCACGTGGATGTGCGCGGCCGTGACCTGAGCGCCCTGATCGGACGTCATGCCGAAACCCTGAATGCCCTGCAATACATCGCCGCCCTGATGGTGGGCAGGCAAAGCGGCCAATTCCTCCAACTGATCGTGGACGTAGAAGGCTACCGCGCCCGCCGCGAAAAACAACTGCGCCAGTTGGCCAGGCGCATGGCCGAACAGGTGTTGAGGACCGGCCGTCGAGTGGTGCTGGAGCCAATGAGCGCCGCAGAGCGACGCATCATCCACCTGGCCCTGCGCGATCACCCCTCAGTCACCACTGAAAGCATTGGCGAAGAACCTCGCCGCAAGGTGACCATCCTGCCCAAAAAGTGACCAGTGTCCCTACGGCAAACTGACAATATAACCAGTGAAGTGAGCCGCCTGATCGCTGCACAAGAATAGCACCCCCCGAACCAGGTCGGCCGGCACGGTCATCCCATCGGTCTGAAAACGTCCTAAGCCGCGTCCGATGGCATGAACCCGGATGTGATAAGCAAACAACTCGCGTGCCGCCTGTCGGGTCAGTCCGATCACCCCAAACATACTGGCCACATACGCCGCCCGGTCCAGGGCCATCGTCCCACCGCTGAGGGAGACCAGGTTAATGATCACTCCCCCTCCCCGTTCGCGCATGATTCGGCCCACCGACTGCATGGTCAAAAAAGCAGACGTGATATTCACATCCAGAGTGCGGTGCCAATCCCACTCGTCCATATCCAATAGGGGGACATGGGGCTCCACCGAAGCATGGTTGATGAGAATATCCAGGCGGCCCAAATCCTCCTCCACCTGCTTGACCAGAGCCTGTACGCCCACCTTTTTCGCCACATCCTCCACATAAGTCCACACCCGACGCCCCTGGGAATGAATTTCAGCCTGCAACGTCTCCAGGCTATGGGGATTGATGTCGTTTGCTGCCACACGGGCCCCCTGCGAAGCAAAGGTCAACGCCACCTGGCGCCCTGCTCCCCGCCCGGCGCCGGTCACCAGCACAACCTTATCTTGAAATTCCATAGACCTCCTCCGGGGATCAAACAGATTTTGACATTGCTGGCAAACTCCCACACAGGCTCATGTTGAGTGTGGCCAAATCCATCTACCAATTTCAACCGCCAGTGAAACGAATAGCGTCTCCCTGCCAGACAGGCCAGCGTTCGTTTGGCTTCTTGAGGCGATCGCTCATCGTGGCGAAGATACCTTAAGGCGCTCTGTCACATCCCAAAACCGGGCCGGAATTGGTATGGGCATTCAGCGGTAACCCAAAATAAGGGGAAGGATCAAGCGTATTGCCGATGTGCAATTCATTCAAAAACTTGCCCTTGCCATCGTCTTTCACGATAGAAATATGCAAATGCACTCCAACCGGGTTGTGGGGATCGCCTGAATAGTTGCCCTGATAACCCAGCAGGCTTCCTGCGGGCACGAACACTTCATATGTGCCGGGCGGAAAATCATCCACAATGTACGAATGGCCATTTGCGTCAGCCAGATGGGTGTAATACAGCCAGATCTGGCGATCTGGCTGGAGGGGATCACGAGGCACACGCTGGATCAGGGAAGATTTCCATTCTGGAAGACGGGTAAGGTATCCATCATAGGCCGCAAAGACCGGGGTGATACCCGGTTCCGTTCCCGCGAAGATATCGATCCCCTGATGCCGATGCCCGGGGCGGAACGAATCGCCCCACAAGAACCCGATCATCCCATCGGTGGGGAATAAAAAAGGAGCGCCTTCACATCTTGTGCCAGCGCGCATGATCCATTCCGGGTGAGACGGGGGATTTGCCAGGAACTGCCGCAGGCGCACAACTCGTTGTGTGGAAGGGAGCGATCGGAGATAAAGCAGAACTCCTGTAACTACGGCCACAATCACCACCACCATTAATGTGCCTCGTCTGTGCATGGCACAATTATATATCAAAGCCTCATCTCCCCTGAGACCAGTTCGGGTCAGTGACAATTGCTCTGATGTTCACCGCTGGGCGCCGGGAGAGAGTTTCGTGTCTTCTCGCGCTGGTGATGTTGAGCAGGTTTGCGTCAGGAGGATCGTGAAACGGCGTGATAGCGAAAGACTGTATACCTGCCAGGGCAGAAAGCGCATGGCGTTTAACTATCTTGCAGGGTCGTCTGGTTCTTGCGTCTCCCAACCAAAACTCTAACAAAATATCAACCTTTGTTTATTGCTTCTCCAATAAGGCCAGGATAGGATACAGGTACTTCAAGGTATAACAGAAAGGAGAGAGCCATGACCTTCTATATTCGACCGGTTTCCTATCGTCGGTACGTCGTTCCTCGCCGCTGGATGCACATGCCCGAAGAAGAGACCACCTACCGGCTGGCCGTGAATGTACGCGAGGAAGAGGATGGGTTTGTGTTGACTGCCCTGACGCCAGGCCTGAAAGCCAATGACCTGACCATTACCGTGCTGGATGACACGGTGACGATTGAAGGAGAATTCAGGCACGACGACGGGGAGTATCTGATGTGCGAATTGCCGCGCGGGCCTTTCCGCCGTTCACTGCGATTGCCTGCCCCGATTGAAAGCGATAAGGCTGAGGCCCGTATCACCGATGGAGTTCTCACCCTGCGATTGCCAAAGGCGGAATCGGCGCGCCCTAGGACGATTAAAGTGGTGGCGAAATAATCTGCCCCATCCATGGCGCAGGCGAATTACAGCGCGCCGGGAGCGTGAAATTTCTCAGCCCGGTCTTCTGCGTGCTCTGCGATCTCAGCGGTAAAACCACTCTTTGCGGGAGAGTCCTCTCGGTCACTTCCGAAGTCGCCCAGGCTTCGGAAGTTTTTTGTTCAGGTTTGCTCGACTTCGGTCACGATCACCCCTCGAGCACCAGCCAGAAGCAAAGCCTGGGCTACTCTTTCGGCATCGTTGGGAGCGACCAGGGCGATCATGTTGCCGCCACGTCCACCGCCAGAGAGTTTGGCTCCCGCCGCCCCAGCCTGGCGTGCCGCCTGTACCAGTTGATCCAGTTCTGGCGAGGAGACGGTCAATTCTTGCAGCAGGGCATGATTGGCATTCATCAGAGGCCCCAGGGCTTCTATGTTTCCCCGCTCGATGGCCTGCCGGGCCGATTGAGCGATAGAGCCGATCTGGTCAAACACCTTCTCCCATCGCCTGGGATCGGTTTGCCACAACGCCCGGACATCGGCCACTGATTGACGCGTGGGGGCCGCAATTCCCGTATCGCCGATGACCAGGATGAACGATCGGCCCACATGCAAAGGTTCAGGGGAGGTTCCCTTGACAAAGTATACTGGCCGGCCATAGGTGATCACCGTGTTGTCAATCCCTGAAGGGGTGCCGTGATAGAGTTTCTCGACCTCATACGCACAGGCGTTGACTTCGTCAGAGGGCAGGGATCGCCCCAGGAAGGCTGAAAGGGCCCGGATCAGGGAAATGGTCACGGCTGCGCCCGATCCCAGACCGGAGGCGATCGGGATGGTCGAGGTGATGTGAATGTCGAGATCGGGAGGGGAGGCAAGGCCCAGGCGGTGGAAGACGATTTGGATGGCAGCCCCGATAGGGTGTCCGGGGGGAAGCGAGGTCAGTTCGGCCTCCAGGGAGACCTGCGGGGCGTGGATCCAGACCCCGGGGCGGGGGGATTCCGTTACGGTTGTTTCGGCAGATACCCGATTCACCGGCACGGCCAGGGCAGGCCGGCCGTAGACGACCGCGTGTTCACCAAAGAGAATGATCTTGCCCGGAGCCGAAGCGGTCACCATGGCTCACTGACGATAGAAGATGATCAGCACAGCCACTCCAAACAGCGCAATGGCGATCTGCAGAGGCCGGTCAGAGAGCAACACTTCCTCGGGAGCCCCGGCATCGTGGGTGACCTGAATAAGGTAGAGATAGCGAAAGATGATGTAGGTGATGAAGGGGATGGTCAACATCATGCTGTGATTGGCCGGCAGGTTGGGCGCTGAGAAAGTGTAAAGGGAGTAGGCCAGGATGGTGGCGGCAGACACGATGGTGATGTATTGGTCAAGCAGAGGAATGGTGTAGCCTTCCAGAACTTTGCGGTGAGAGCCGGCCTCCTGGTTGAGCAGTGCCAGTTCGGCCCGCCGTTTGCCAAATCCCAGGTAGAGCGATCCCAAGGTGGTGACGACGTAAAGCCAGGGCGAGAAGCGTTCTACGGTGATCAGGGTGGTGCCGGCATGGACGCGCAGGACAAAGCCAGCGGCTACGATTAACACGTCCAGGATGGGGATGTGTTTCAACCAGCGCGAGTAGGCCAGGTTAATCAAAAGGTAGACGACAATCACCAGGCCAAACGCCGGGGCCAGTAGCCAGGCCCCTGCAATGGATACCGTCGCCAGGATCAGGCCGGCCACCCAGGCTACTGGTATGGGTAGTTGACCTGAGGGAAGGGGCCGTTTGCGCTTTTCAGGGTGCAGACGATCGGCTTCGAGATCCGCCAGATCGTTGAAGATGTAGACGGCGCTGGAGATCAGGCAGAAGAGCAAGAAGCCAGCCAGGGTGCGGATAAATGGTTCGGGTTGGAATAATTGTTTGTCAAACACCAGGGCGAAGAAGACGAAGCCGTTCTTCGTCCAGTGACGGGGACGCATGGTTTTGATCAGGGCGGCGAGCATGGGGGAGATTATACTAGAAGGGGAGAGCGTAATGCCAACTTTAGTTGGTGAGGAAAACCACGGAGACGCGGAGACACGGAGGGGGAGAGCGTAATGCCAAACTTTAGTTGGTGAGGAAAACCACGGAGACACGGAGACACGGAGGGGGAGAGCGTAATGCCAACTTTAGTTGGTGAGGAAAACCACGGAGACGCGGAGACACAGAGGGGGAGAGCGTAATGCCAACTTTAGTTGGTGAGGAAAACCACGGAGACGCGGAGACATGGAGGGGGGAAGGGAGAGGGGAGGGGACCCTGAGCCGGGAGGAGGCGGCCGGCCCAGGGTCCAGGAGGAAGCGTTGCTGGATGGTCAGGGTAGGTTTGGGGTGGGGTTATTTCCCTTCCAGCCACATGTAGCGTTCGATCGGGATGTCAATGGGAGTCAGGACGTAGCCCTTCACATAGGGTTTGACCAGTTGATAGGAGAGAGAATGGGTGGTGAAGAGCACGGCCGCGTCGTCCACGATCATTTGTTCGGCCTGCTGGTAGAGGGCAATTCGCCGGGCTACATCAGGTTCAATGCGGGCCTGTTCCAGCAGCGCATCCAGCGCCGGGTTGGTGTAGTATCCCATGTTCTGGGCTGAATCGCTGTGGAAGAGCACATCGGCAAAGTTTTGCGGATCGGGATAATCGGCACACCAGCCCGTGCTGAAGAGATGGCCGTGGTTGCCGCTGTAAATCTGGTCATAGTAGTAGTTGGGTTCCAGGTTCTCGATGGTAAGGGTGACGCCCAACGTCTGTTTCCACATCTGAGCCATGGCGGCCACGTCGGCGCCGATGTAACTGCCGTAGCCGGCATTGGTGAATACAATCGGGGGCAATCCCTGGGCGCCTGCATACTTCGACTCGGCCAGCAGACGACGAGCCTGCTCTGGATCGTAGGACAGACCACGCAAGGCCACGTTGAATCCAGGCAGGCCGGGCGGGTATAGCCCAATCGCCGGAAGGGCATGACCCTTGAGTACCACATCCAGGTATTTGCTGCGGTCAAAGGCCAGGGTGAAGGCTTTGCGCACGTTGGGATCGTCAAAAGGTGGGCGGGAGACGTCAAAGACGACGTAACTGGTACACAGGTCTACTCCTGTAACCAGTTCTCGATGGAGGGGTTCGGTCGGGTCGGTGAAGCGCTCGATCGCATAGAGGGGAAGATCGGCTATATCAATTTCACCGCTTTCGTAAAGGCGGAAGGCAACACCGCTATACAGGTTGATGACCACGTAGGGAATGGCCGGTGGTCCGAGGTAAAAGTCCGGGTTGCGTTCGTAGACAATACGCTCGAAGGGCTTCCATTCCACCAGTTTGTAAGGGCCTGTGCCGTTGGGGCGACGATACCAGTCCCGGCCGGATTCGACGTTGTTCTTGTCCACCACGAAGGCAGTGGCATAGGTGAGTTTCAGTAAGAAGTAGGGTTTGGGGGCATCGAGCGTGACCTGTAGGGTGTAGTCATCCAGGGCTTTCAGGCCGCGGATGGTGTTGGCTTTGCCTTGATGCACTTCGGCGACCCCCACAATGTCACCCAGGTAGGTGAGCACGGTGTCAGAGCCGGTTTCAGGACGAGCAGCGCGCTCCCAGGAGTAGATCACATCCTGCACGGTGACCGGACGACCATCGTGGAAGCGGGCGTTGCGCCGCAGGTAAAAGGTGTATACCATGCCATCTGGGCTGACTTCCCAACGTTCGGCCAGGTCGGGCACCAGGTTGAGGCGCGGGTCGAAGGAGACCAATCCGCTAAAGACGCGTTTGTCGCCCGAGCCATGAGTAGTCGCTGGATCGTAGTAGCGCGGGTTGGTCACTTCACCCCCAGAGAGCACCAGGGCTTGCCTGAGAGGTACCTGTACGGGAGAGAGGACCGTCGCCGGTCGGGCCGCCAGGGCAATTCCCAGGGCGAATAGGGCGAGGATAGATAGAGTAAGGCGGTTCATGATGAGCCTCCTTTTTGTTTTTGAGAGCGCAGGAGGATGCCCAAAACCAGAATGCCGATTAGAAAGACCACGCTACAACAAACTACAAACAGGACCACGGTCCACGCGATCGGCGCAATGCCAGGTTCAGGTGTTTCCTGGGCTGGCGAAGGCAAGGATGGTGGTGAAGGCGGCGCCGCTGCCGGGCTGGGGAACAGGAAGGGAGTGGGGGTCACCGGCTGGATGAAACCAGAAATGGGCGGGATGGTGGGCACGATGGTGGGGATAGGCATGGCCGTTGGCCGGGCTGAGAGGGAGAGCGGCTTGGCCCCCACGGCAGCACGCCATTCGCGCTCCAGGCCCTCCACATCGAATCCATAGACCTGGAGCAGGGCCGCGTCAATGGTTTGTCCTTCCCGGATGGCGACCAGAAGAGCGTTCATTTTCTCCCGACCATAGGTTTCGAGCAGGAAACGGACAATGCTGTAGGATTGGCTATAGGAGAGATAGGCCCGATCGGGGACCTCGGAGAAGGGTCCGCTCAGCGATCGCACGCTGAGCAGGGTGTCGTTGCGAATCGCTCGCTCCAGTTGGGCTTGCGAGGTCGGGTCCAGTTCTCCTTCGCTATATACAGCCAGTCCCTCGCTCAACCAGGTGGGCATGCTCCCCAGGCAGGAGAAGGTGACGGCGCCAATCACGACGTGGCTCAACTCATGAACAATGGTGCTCAGACCCCACTCTAACTGACGGGGAGAAATTCCGATAATCACAATGCCATTTTCTGGAAAGGCTATGCCTCCGGTCCAGCCTGGCTCGTAGAGCACGGCATCGCGCATATCGGCGGTGGTTGCGTAGATGTAGATATTCACCTGCCTGTCCAGACGAATGCCGGCATCCGTTTCCAGGCGTTGCAGGCCCTGCACAGCCGCATTGAGCAAGGTTTTGGCGAAGGCCCGGTCGCCAGAATACCAGTGCAGGGCGATATTCCCTTGGGTAAGGGTCTGCCAGGCATGTTGAGAATCCAGCCAGGTGACGGTCTGCCGGTCGATCAGCGTTTCCTGTCCCTCCGCGGTCACCAATCGCCAGCGCCACCAGAGGGTTTCACCGGGTGGTAAGGAACCCGACTGACGCATGTCCCAGGTCCATTCGACCGAGACCTGGCGGCCAGGACGAAACTGTGGGAAGGCCTTTGCTACCACGTCACCGCAGGTGAGTTCGTTTGTGCCATATTCCAGGGTGATGGCTGTGATGGAAGAAGAAGCCTCAAAACGAGCCTGAAAGGTGACTTTTTCAGGGAAACGGATAATCGCCTGGTTCTGCTGAACGGTGATCGATGCCGGGGCAGATGCCATTACAGGCGTAGAGCCAAACCCCAGCACGATCAATACAAGAAGTGAGAAAAGACGCAACATACACAACCTCCTTTGGGTTTGTCTTGAGGGCGAGGGGGCGGACGAGACGTCCGCGATCCCAGGGGGCGGATGAGAATCTCTCACTCCGTGCTCAAACGAGCAGTGGCGCCACCATCTACTACCAGCGCCTGACCGGTCATAAAGGAGGACTGTTCATCGTCGGCCAGGAAGTAAATCGCCTGGGCGATCTCTTCGGGGCGTCCGATCTTGCCGCTCACTGTCTTGCGGGCCAGGTTTTCCAGTCGCTCTTCGATGCGATCTCCGCTGACATGGCCGCGGTTTAACCCGGCCCGCAGCATGGGCGTATCCACAGCACCAGGCAGAATGGCGTTGACGCGAATGTTATCGGGTGCAAACTCAATGGCCATGGCCCGCGTCAGGGCCAGCAAGCCTCCTTTTGAAGCGGCATAGGCGGCGATGTTGGCCGAGGTCTGAATGGCATGGACAGAGGAGACGTTGACGATCGCCCCGCCACCCTGTGCCTTGAGCAGCGGATAGGCCAGCTTAACCCCCAGGAACACCGAGCGCAGGTTGGAGGCCATGACGGCATCCCACTCTTCCACGGTGGTTTCCAGAAGTGGTTTGGCGATCTGAATGGCGGCATTGTTGACCAGTGCATCCAGCGAATCGGTGAACGCCTGGACCTGATGGAAGATGGCGGCGATCTCTTCCGGGCGAGAGATGTCTGCCTGAATGAACAGACCATCGTCGGGAAAGCCCTCGCCAAACGGGGCGCGATCCACGCCGATCACCCGCCACCCCTTTTGAGCGAACAGGTGCACCGTCGCCCGGCCAATGCCACCCGCAGCACCGGTGATCAGGACAATGGGTTTGCGATTGGTCATGGTGATCTCCCAAAGCGAAAAAGCAGAGACAACCGGGCTGTTCTCTTCATGAGGTTATTTGATCAATTGCCAGAAAAGCCCGGCCGCCAGCAAGGCCAGGATGGCGCCAAAGATGAAGGGGGCCGGGGCGCCGAATCCACTCCAGGACCCAACCCCTTGCCATAACACGCCGGCGATCAGCGAGGCAGGGAGTGCCGTCAGACCCACTGCGGCGGCGTGTAAGCCGTAGGCTGAGCCCCGCAGGTTTTCGGGGACCAGGTCAGCGATCAGGGCTTTGGCCACCCCTTCTGTTGCCGCATAGTAGACTCCATACAGGCCGAAGAGTGTCCACACGTGCCAGCCCGATTGAGCAAACGCCAGGCCGAGGTAGACCAGTCCATAGGCGAGCCAGCCGAAGAGCAAAATGCGTCGTCGCCCCAAATGATCGGAGAGAGAACCCAACGGCCCGGCCAGCAGAGCATAGATCAGGTTGAACGTCATCACCATCAGCATCACCTGGGTCACACTCAGGCCACGTTCCTGACCACGCAGGACAATGAACGAATCCGAAGAGTTGCCCAGGGTAAACAGCACCACAATCCCCAAAAACCACTTGAAACGGCGATCGAATCCCTGCAACGACAGCATCGGCCGCGCCGGAGAGGCTCTCGAAGTGACCTCACGGGCCCCCAAAGCCAGGATCAGCACAGCCAGCACGGCCGGGATAAGGCTGATCCACACCGCTATTTGAAACGTGGATCGGTCGAGCAACGTCGCCTGACCGGATTGGACCAGCATCACAATCGTCGCCGCCAGCCCTAACCCAACAAAAGCGCCGAACGTATCCCCCGCCCGATGTACGCCGAAGGCCAGTCCCCGGTAGGTTTCATCCACCGAGTTGGCCACCAGCACATCGCGTGGAGGATTGCGAACGCCTTTGCCCACCCGATCAGCAAAACGCACACCCAACACCCAAAACCACGAATCAGCGATCGCCAGGAAGGGCTTGGCCAGGGTAGAAATGCCATAGCCGGCTACTGCCATCCACTTATAGCGGCCAATCCGATCCGAAAGAGCGCCAGAATACAGTTTAAGCAGGCTGGCGGTGGTTTCCGCCACTCCATCAATCAAACCGATGATGGCTGTGCGGACTCCCAGGACGTTGGCCAGAAACAGGGGAATGAGATGGACGATCATCTCCGATGAGATGTCAGTCAGGAACGAAGTGATTGTGGTCACCCAAACATTGCGAGATAGCGCCCTGAGATTGCGAAGGGTTCTCATGGCAATCAGCCTCAAAGGGAGATAGGGGGCAAAGAATGATTGACTTCACTGCCAAAAGGTCATTTCACCACAGAGTGCGCAGAGAACGCGGAGAGTTTGGGTTGTTGAGCAAAACGCGGCATGGTTCGATGTGGATTTTGAAATTTTCGGCTTTGCGCTCTCCACGTTCTCGGCGATGAAGGGTTTTTGCAGTAGAGTCATGATTTCCGTCAGGGACGATCCTTGCGCTGTGGCGAATGAACACCCACTTCGGGGATGGTCACTCTCCAACCCAACCGGCTTCAAAAGTCACTCCTCATCTTCATCAGCGATCCTGCCGGGTTGTTGCACCTGTAAAACCTCTCCGTGCACGTCGATCACCACCTTGAAGCCCATCATCCCCAGATAGGCGCGCACTTCTTCTGGCAGGCCGATTTGCAGGAGTTGCTCCAGTTGTTGGTCCAGGTTCTTGAATTGTGCAGTGATGGCGGCTACGCTAAAGGGGTCATCCTGGCCTAGCATCCGGGCCGCCTGAGCCGCCAGCAGGTCTTCATGACCTTGAATGGACCGGCGCATCTCTTCCAGGACGGCCCGGTCCACCTGCTCGGCGGGGATGTGGCGGCGGAAGCCAGCGTCATCTACCACGTAGCACGGCTCGCGGCCCACGTAAGTCACCTCTACCGGGCGATCCAATTCATCGAAGACTAGACCAGCAAACACCGGTTTTCGCATCATCCGCCTTCCTGTTTTCCTTCAATAATGGCCAGCAAGATTCCGGCGGCGATTCCCAGGCGTCGGTCTAACCGTCGCGCCGGGTCTGGGCTGAAATCTATTTCCAATTCATATCGGAACGGGTCGAAACGCTGACGTAGATCGGCCAGGCGAGTCTCTCCCAGAAACAGATCATAATCCTGGGGCAGGAGCCAGCCCAACAAAAAACGGCGCAACAGAGCCCGGCCGAGGGTATCTTCTACCAGCCGGCCAAGGGGTTGATCAGTCGCGTCGAGCAACTCCCAGGTATCGCGCAGCCATGAAGCCATTCCCTGGCGTCTCCACACCCCTATTTTCTGGCCGCTCAGGGCATCCATCACATCGTAAGCCGCTGAGAAGTCCAGAATCTGGCGGGCCTTGATCAGCAGAATCTCTTGCGACTTATCCTCATCGGCATAGACGCGAATATCCTCTCGCAGGCGGAACATTTTCTGCTCCACGTACAAGACCAACCGATCGGAAGGATCGTAGATGCGCACCTTGCCGGTCAAGGCCAGCACCTGGCGACGCAGACGATAATGATCAAATGAGAATGCTGAATGCATATCTGATCTCCTCAAGCAGAACAGAACAGACGGATTCGTCGCCCGAGGTACCTACACCACGTGAACCCGCGTCCCCTCCCCCGGACGGTGGAGGTAGTGCGCTTCAGGCGGGACGACCGGCGTGGTCCACCGATAACAGACGGATTCGTCGCCCGAGGTACCTACACCACGTGAACCCGTGTCCCCTCCTCCGGACGGTGGAGGTAGTGCGCTTCGGGCGGGACGACCGACATGGTCCACCGATAACAGACGGATTCGTCGCCCGAGGTACCTACACCACGTGAACCCGCGTCCCCTCCCCCGGACGGTGGAGGTAGTGCGCTTCAGGCGGGACGACCGGCATGGTCCACCGATACAGGAATCGTGCCGCCGAATTGGGGAGATTCACGCAGCCGTGGCTACGAGGCTTGCCGAAGTCATTGTGCCAGTACGTTCCATGCAGAGCGATGCCTGTGCCGGTAAAGAAACTGACCCAGGGTACGCCAGGGAGATCATATATCCCGACCTTTGCATCGCCCTGATTGGTCATGTGAATGGAGGGGCCTTTGTGATAGGTCGTGAAGCGCCCGCCGGGGGTTCGAGTTCGGCCAGCGCCGGTGGCACAGGGGGTTTGTAACACCAGGCGGTCGTCCTCGAAGGCCAGCAGGTATTGGGCTGCCAGGTCCACGTAGATTCCCTTCAGGGCGGAGGGAACGTCGGGGGACAGGGGAGCCAGTTCCTCGTCCGGAAGGAGGCGTAGGTGGGTTGCGTCCAGGTAGAAGGATTCCTTCAGGTAGAAGTCGTATATCTGATACCAGGTGCTTCCATCCTGTTCATTCCCGATGACGCCGGTCACCCAGTGGGTACTGCCATAGTATACCCGATAGGCGCGGCGGGCATAGGGGCTGGGGGCGCGACGGGTATCAGAGAAGGGAACTGTCACCTCGCCCAACAGGCGGGGACGGGGCAAGGACAACACTGGCGTTTGGAACACCGTGCGCACCGGCTGGATCTCGGCGGAGTGGATGTAGCCCTCAGCCGTGCGATACCACAGGCGGTTGTGCGCACCCTCGCCGGTCAGTTGGGCGTGCAGTTCGAGGATTTGATCTTTGCCGATCAGGCGGATCTGGCGGGACTGAAAGGAAGGGGCTTCGTATACCGGCACGCCACTGATGGTGGTACGCCCCTGGAAGGTGACCGGGGCCTCGGCCAGGGCGTCCTGACGGAAGAGTTCGGCCAAGGCCAGGCTCAGCATTCCGGCGCCGATCAATTTCAAAACATCCCGGCGACTGAGGGTCATATCTGGATTCTATCAAAGAAAGGGGGCGCAGAAGGATTGTTTTGCCGTTCTGCGCCCGGTCTTCTGAGGCAGGTTCAGGCCACGGGACGGAAGTGCAGGATGTCGGTGATCGCACCGACCCGCTGCTCTTTGGGTTTGAGCACTGCCTCCATCTTCATGCCGATCTGGAGAGCATCAGGATCGGCTTCCAGTTTGTGCAGCAGGCCTCCATCCCCAAAGCGGATGAAGCCGACCAGTTCAGGTTCATCTAACGGGCGGCCTTCCATATCCACGAACAGGAGGGTGTAGGTATGGAGTTCGCCGATCAGGCCCACGTCCACCCAGTCGGTTAACCCGGCCAGGCAGCGCTCACAAAACGCCCGGGCCGGGACGTAGGTGATTCCGCATTGCGGGCAGGGGGTGCCCAGGATTTTGCCTTCTTCTTTGAGCGCACGGAAGAAACGTTCTCCAGCCAGGCCAAAGGTATAGCGGTTAGGAGAAGGAAGGCTACCGCGCCAGGCCAGAGGGGCTTGCGGATCGGGTTCTAGCAGAAACATGGTTGCTCCTTAGGGTGTTGCTGGTAGACAGAAATTTGTCTGCAGGGCAAACGGAGTAGGACAAACCATCCGTAGGACAAACCATCCATAGGACAAACCATCCATAGGACAAACTGAAGTTTGTCGTACGTTATTCCTGAAGGGGCTTGAAATACAGGATGTCTGTGATGGCGCCCTGGCGTTCGGCTTCTGGCTTCCAGACCGCCTGCACGCGCATACCGATATACACGTCTTGGGGGGCAACCTCGCCCAGTTTGTGGAGAATGCCGCCCATAACCACCGAGGTGGGGCTCAACGAGGAGGCTCCATCCAGCGCGATCACGGCCGGGATTTCGGGGTGTTGCAGGCGTTTCATATCCCAGGAGATGTAGCACAACGAGAAGGTGTTCACCACGCCGGTATCCTGCACGGGAACGTATTCGCTCATTGGGCGGAAACACCACTCGCACACCACACGCGGCGGGACCACAATCTTGCGGCAGTGAGCACAGGAGGAACCCAGAATCTGTCCACGCTTCAGGCCAGCCAGGTAGGTCCCAAGAGCGACTCCTGTATCCCAGGCGTATTCGGCCTTCAGGCTATCGTGCACGAATAGGACCTTGCCATTGGTGAAATCGTCCTCGCTCAGGGATGTGCCAGGGAAAGAGGAAAATCGAACCGTCATGTTGGCTACTCCTTGTCGGTTATCGTCCCATAACCACGACCGTGCCGACCTGCATCAGGTCACCCCAGGCCTGAGCCACGCCGCGGCGGGGATTGCCAGGCACCTGGCGAGCACCAGCCTCGCCGCGCAGTTGCCAGAAGAGTTCGGCAATCTTCATCAGGCCGGCGGCAGCAATGGGGTTGCCCACACCGAGCAAGCCTCCCGAAGGGCACACCGGCAGGTCACCGTCTCGGGCGGCAGTTCCATTCAGGTAGAGTTCGATGGCCTTGCCCCGTTCGGCCAGTTGCAATCCTTCCAGATGGTGCAACACTTTGTAATCGAAGGGGTCATATGGCTCGGCAATATGAATTTCTTTTCGAGGTTCTTTGATGCCGGCCATCTCATAGGCCATACGCGCCGCATATTCCACATAGCGCGGATAGACCAGGTCGCGATTGGTCCAGTAGGCCGTATCCAGGCACCAGCCCACGCCTTCGATCCAGACGGGTTTATCGGTCAGGCGTTTGGCCACGTGCTCTGCTGCCAGGACAATCGCCACGGCTCCGTCGGAGACGGGAGAAACATCCAATCGTTGCACTGGCCAGGCCAGGACTTCAGAGTTGAGCACATCTTCTACCGTGATGTGGGGATCGCCCAGCAGGGCGCAGGGATGGTCAACCGCATTGCGCTTGTGTTGTACCGCCACGCGGGCGATGTCTTCTTTCTTCAACCCGTAGGTGGTCATGTAGCGGTTCATTTCCAGGGCGAAGATCCACAGCAAGTTGGGGCCAAGAGGTCGTTCGGTAGTGTGGTCAAAGATGGTCAGGAAGGCGGCCTGGGCATGGGGATAGTAGGAGGACATTTTCTCTTCGGCCACTACCAGCACAATATCGAACATTCCCGAAGCCACGTGATACCAACCCTGAATGGGGACAAACACGCCGGTTCCCCCACCCACAAAGGAACGCATGAACGGTTTGCGCCAGGCGCCAGCGCCATCGCTGACGTATTCGCCGTTCATGTGGATTCCATCGAAGGCATCGGGGGCAGTGCCAAAGCATACGGCTTCGACGTCATCCAGGGTTAATTCACACGATTCAAGGGCCATTCTGGCCGCTTCCCAGGCCAGTTCTTTGGGGGTTTCCAGGGCGCGCCGGACGAATCGGGTCATCCCTGCGCCGATCACAGCCACTTTGCGCATATGCCACTCCTTTACTGATTGCTCAAGATCGCTACGGCGCCACTGGTGGTGGGCACGCCGCGCCAGGATTGAACCAGGCCGATTTCGACATCGTCCAATTGATGGGCGCCGGCTTCGCCACGCAATTGCCAGACGGCCTCCAGGGCCCGATATAGTCCGGTGGCCTCCAGCAGGTGACCGGTGCCCAGGCTGCCGCCCGAGGCGTTGACCGGGAAGGCGCCATCCGGATCGAAGGCGCCATCCTTTAACAACACGCTGGCCTCTCCCCTTTCACACAGGCCCAGCGCTTCCAGGGATTGCAGTTCTTTGTAGGCATAGGTGTCGTCCACTTCGGCAAAGTCAATTTCCTCAAAGGGAGAGCGTATGCCAGCCTGACGGTAGGCCATGCGTGCGGCCTTTTCCAGGTAGGGCAACGTGGCCCAGGAACGGGATTCGAGGGAGGGGGTATCGTTGCACCAGCCGATGCCGACGATCCACACTGGGCGATCGGTCAGCGAACGAGCCACCGACTCAGCGGCCAGGACCATCACGATTGCCCCATCTACCGGTCGAGCGGTCTGGTGTACGCCCAGCGGCCAGGCCAGAGGCGGTCCGCTGAGCACTTCCTCGACGGTCAGATCGGCAGCGAAGGAAGCCAGCGGGTTGCGCAGGGCATTGCGGCGGTTTTTGACCACCACCGCCGCGCAGGCCTCCTCATCTGTGCCGCTTTCGTACAGATAGCGGTGCATTTCCAGGCCGGCCACCGCGTGGGTATTCAGGCGCAACGGGCGATTGAGCACCGGGTCCTGGGCATAGGCGGTGAGGGAATCCAGGGTGAGGATGTTGGAAGCTTTGCTGTGGCCTTCCACCACCACGATCCGACACAGGCCGGTGCGGATGAGCATGACCGCCGTCGCCAGGCCATGCAATCCATCGCCGGTGATGGTCTGCATGGGTTTCATGACTGCGCCCAGTTGATCGGGCGTGTATTCGTCGGTGATGCTGGTGCCTTCGTGAAAATCTTCGGCCACCGTGACGAACGAATCCACGTCACGTCGGGGATCCACGCCCGCATCCTCATAGGCACGCACCGCGGCTTGATAGGTCATCTCTTTGTAGGAGAGATCGGGAGTCTTTGGTCGGAATCCTGCCCAGCCGACCCCCACAATGGCAACACGTTCGTTCATCGAGACTCCTTTCGAGGTTGGAATTTGGGAAGATGAGAGCGAACGTTACAGACCCACAGGGAGAACAGGGGAGTTCTCCAGGATAGGGTGATCTTACCGTTTTTTGCAGGGAAAATCAACAGGATATCGAGTATGATTTCAGGGTGTTCAGCAAGCGGACGGGGACGTCCGCGCTCCCAGGCCCAGGCGGGCAGATGGGGACGTCTGCGATCCCAGGCTCAGGTGTAGATGGCTGTGAGCATGGATTTTTCTCTCATCACCCCCGATTTGTTCATCGGCTGCACGCCGAGCGTGAACGATTATCCCCTCTTACGTCGGTTGGGCGTGCGCCTGCTGATCAATATGCGCTGGGAGCATCCCCTGGCGCCCGATCCATCTCCTGATCCGCTGAAGATTCTGTGGTTGCGAACGATCGATCATCCGTTCTTTCCCATCCCCATCTCTGCGTTGCAACACGGGGCGCAGGCGGCTTTGGAGGTGATTCGCAGTGGGGGCAAGGTATACGCGTTTTGCGCCCACGGACGCCATCGCAGTGTGGCCATGGGCGCGGCTATCCTGATTGCGCAGGGGTACGATCCGCTGGAGGCGATGCGGCGGATTGCGGAACGGCGTCCAGTGGCCGATCCGTTCGTTTTTTACATTCGCGGGCGCATCCTGAAATTCGCGCAGGTATGGCCACGATCAGGCCGGGGGTGAGAGTTCGTCTTCTGAGAGCAGTTGACGTGCCAGAGCCTGCAGGGCTTCCGCATCTTCCACTTTCATTGTCCGCCAGTACAGGTCCAGCAGTTCCAGAGGGGTCAGTGTGCTGATCATCTGATTCTGGGGCAGGCGGACGCGGGCCTCGATCTGCGGTCGCTTGATCAGGTGGAATTCAAAAGCCTGTGCAGCATGACGACGCAGAGCGGTTTCGTCAATCAAGGCTTCCATCTGGCGAGGGTAGTCGATCACCAGGCGCACGATGGCCCCTTGTAGGGTGTCTGGGGCTGGCAGGGTGGTAAACACTTTTTCCATGACTGCGTCACCAGCTTGAAGTCGAACTCGATACTCCAGGAAGGGACGGGTCTGAAGGGTGCGCCATTCCACACGGGTGGGTTGACCAGGTTCGATGTGGGCGATCACAAAGCGACGTTCTTCGTGGGCCTCGCCGAAGTCAATCCGTTCAATCGAACCAGAGTAGACCACCGGGGGCTGGTGGCCGTGGTTGACGTCCTGGGGTTTGTGGATGTGCCCCAGGGCCACATAGGTGAAACGGGGATTCTTCACCAATCCGCTCGGAAGGACGAAATCGTTGCCCAACATCACCAGGCGTTCGGTGCCATAGATGGCCCCCTCGACCGAAGCGTGAGCAGTGAAGACGATCGGCAGGGCAGGGTCGGCGCGTTGTAACCAATCCTCCACCAGGGCGACGATCCGTTCCTGAATGCTGCGGTAGATTTCTTCGGGTTGCTCGGCGCTTGCTTCCAAATAGGCCATCAACCCGGAGCGAGAGATCCAGGGAATGGCCAGCACCTGCAGGGGAAGTCCCCACAGGTCTTCGGGGCCCAGGAACGTCGGGCGGTCAATGACGCGCACGAAGGGCACCTGGAGCGTATCGAATTCTTGAATAGCATGAGCGCGCCCGTAGGCCGGGGAAACATCGTGATTGCCGATCAGCAGCAGGGTAGGGATGCGCTCTTGAGAAAGGCGCACGATACGCCTGCCCCATTCGCGCTGAAAGGTGGGCGCTGGAGAACGATCTTTATAGGCGTCCCCGGCAAACAGCACCAGGTCCAGGCGCTCTTCAATGGCGGTATTGACGATGGTATCGAGCGACTTGAGGAAGTCAAGCACCCGCAACGGCAGACCACTGGCCGGGTCATGGCGGCCGTAGTTGGCCATATCAATGTGGGCGTCGGCAAAGTGCAACAGGCGCATAGGGTGTGCATGCAAAAGTTGTCAAGAGGTGAAGAAAGGCATCCGCAGATTACGCAGATTACGCAGATTTTTTTGACGTTTCTGTATTTGGCGATGAACGCGGCGGGTGTTTTCTGACAAGATTTGAGTGCCCCTGCCCATAGGTCTATTGAGCCGTGTTGCCACCATCCACCAGCAGCAGGTGACCGGTCACGAAGGATGAGTCATCGCTGGCCAGGAAGAGAACAGCACGGGCGATCTCTTCGGGGCGGCCAAAACGCCCCATGGGTATATAGGCACTGGCATCCCGAATCGCCTGTTCGAGGGTAATCGGATCGGAGTATTTGAAATAGCCCTGTTCCAGCCAGCGATCCACGAAGGTATCGCCTGGACACACGGCGTTGACGCGAATCCCATCGCGGGCGAAATCCAGCGCCATGGATTTGGTCATCATGGCGATCGCACCTTTGCTGACCACGTAGGGAAACACGTTGCGCCCGGCCACCACCGACCAGTCAGACCCGTTGTGGATGATCACTCCACCTCCCTGACGCTTCATGTGCGGGATCACCAGTTTGCTCATCCGCCACACAGCGGTTACGTTGATCTCCATCGTCTCGCGCCAGATTTCTTCTTCGGTGGTCTCGGCGGTGCCACGGGTGACGATGCCGGCGTTGTTGAAGAGGATGTCTATGCGACCGAATTCGTTCAAGGTGGTTTCGACCACCCGTTCACAGTCTTCCAGGCGGGTGTGATCGGCCTGAACGTACACACAACGGGCGCCCCGGGAGCGACATTCCGCTTCTACTGCCTGGCCCAGGGCTACCCGGCGACCGGTGATCACCAGGTTGGCGCCTTCTTCGGCAAAGACCAGGGCCGTGGCTTTGCCGATTCCTGAGGTGGCGCCGGTAATGATAGCGGTTTTTCCTGCCAATCTGCCTGACATGAGAGGTACCTCCTGCGGGGATGGGCACGAATGGTTATGGTTGAGGATACCGGATCACGTTGGGGTGGGTGTTGCGAGCACATTCGAGTTTGTCTTACAGGTCCAGGCCGGCGGCACGGGCGCGTGCCAGCACCCGTTGAGCCTGTTTGAGCATGGGCATGTCAACCATCTTGCCATCCAGGGCAAAAGCGCCGCGCCCTGCCTGTTGGGCGGCTTCAAAGGCTTCGATTACTTGCCGGGCATGGGCAATGGTTTCTGGATCCGGCGTGAAGGCGGTCTGAACCGGTTCAATTTGGGCTGGATGAATGACCTGTTTGCCAGAATATCCCAATTGAGCGCCGAACACGGCTTCGGTGCGGACGCGTTCCAGATCGGTGAAGTCAGGGCAGACGATGTCAATGGCCTGCAGGTCATAGGCGGCACAGGCCACTACCACGGCCTGGCGAGCATAGAGCAGTTCGATGGCTTCGGGGGTACGCCTGGCTCCGATGGCGGCGGCAAAGTCTTCGCCACCGAAGATGATCCCATCCAGGCGGGGATGAGAAGCCAGATCGGCCAGGTGCAGAATCCCGCGCGGGGTCTCGACCCCGATCAACAGGCGGATCGAAAGCAGGGGCCAGCCATACTGCAATTCTGCGCCGGCGATGACGTCATCGGCCCAGCGGATCTGATCCAGCGACTCCACTTTGGGGATGACGATTCCCTGGGGCCGATAGGGCAAAACGGTGGCGATGTCTTCGCGTTCCAGGCCGGAGCCGACGGCATTGATCCGCACCAGTTTTTCACTGCGACCAAAATCGAGTTCCTGCAAAGCCCGGACAATGGTCTGGCGCGCCGCCTCTTTGCGGTTCAGGGCCACGCCATCTTCCATGTCCAGGCAAATGCTATCCACGCCCAGGGTCAGGGCTTTGGTGATCTTTTTCCAATCGTCGCCAGGGACGTAGAGCAGAGCACGTCGGGCACGCATGAGAAATATCCTGCCGGGCAAGCTGGCCGGGAGCGAAGTGCGCTCCAGGCGTCTGTAATTGTATCATGGCTGGGAAGGGGAGGAGGTACTTCGTCCAGGCAGGCAGTTTGTCTGCCACGGCGGTTGGAGAATCGCTGCCCCGGTGTAAGTATCTCTGTAAGTGTCCGGCAAGAGGCTATGGCTTGTTATAATAGTCCAGCCCGGTCATGGCTCATCTCAAAGGGCGGGCAGCCTGTGTGCCGGCGCCCTTGGGCAGAGCATCTCTGTCTGGCTTGCGGAGGCTTCGATGACGGTCGCTCTTGAGAGATTTCAATCGCTTTTGCGCGAACTCTTCCAGTTCGATTGCGCCGACCTGGACTTCGGCCTGTATCGGGTTATGAACCACAAGCGGGTGGTGATCGAGCGCTTCATCGCCGAGGACCTGCCGCGCGCCATAGGCGAGTAACTGAACCGTGGCGCGCTGGCGGCGCAATCGCAGGTTGTGCAAGACCTGGAAGCCGCGCGCAAGAAGGTGCTCGAAACCCTGGGCGACGACGCCCTGGATGCTGAGGGCAACCTGGCTGAAAAATACCGCGAGACACAAGCCGGAAAGGAATACCTGGCTGCGCAGGAACGCGCTCGCTCCGCCCAAAGCCGTGAGGCGCTGGAAGCCGCCGTGTATAACCACCTCTACGCCTTCTTCAACCGCTACTGGCAGGACGGCGACTTCATCTCCAAGCGCCGCTATTCCAAAAAGGAGCGCTACGCTATCCCCTACAATGGCGAGGAAGTGTATCTCTACTGGGCAAACCACGACCAGTACTACGTCAAGACCAGCGAGCACTTCACGGACTACACCTGGAAAGCCCCCAATGGCGTGACCGTGCACTTCAAACTCAAAGCCGCCGACGTGGAGCAGAACAACGTCAAAGGCGAGAAGCGCTTCTTCCTGCCGCGCTTGAACGAAATCACCTGGGAACCTGGCTCCCCGCTCCCACAGGGAGCGGGGATGGGGGTGAGGGGCACGCTCACCATCCCCTTTGAATTCCGTCCGCTCACGCCGCAGGAGCAAATCACCCACGGCCAGAAGAACCAGCAGGAGGCCATCATTGCCAACGCCTTGAAGGACATCCCGCAACGCCTGACCTCTGCCGGGTCTGCTGGGAACGCGGACGTCTCGTCCGCACGAAGATTGGCAGTATGCCGCGCTAAGGATCAGGAGCCAGGTCGCTCAGCCGGCGCAGCAGAGCCGGACGCAGAGCCTGTACCGCCCGAGCGCGATGGCTCAGGCGATTCTTGGCTGCCAGAGGCAGTTCGGCCATGGTCAGGCCGAGATCAGGGATCAGGAAGATGGGATCGTAACCAAAACCGCCCCTCCCGCGTTCCTCAGGGATGATCTCGCCTTCACATTGACCCTCAGCCAGGTCCAGCTGACCTTGTGGATCGGCCAGAACTACAGTGGCACGAAAGCGCGCTCTCCAGGGACGGGGGGCGTGGCACTGACGCAGCGCCTGGAGCAACAACTGACGGCGGTCACGGTCCGTGGCACCGGGGAAGGGCGCAAAGCGCGCAGAATGCAGGCCAGGAGCGCCATCGAGCGCGTCCACTTCCAGGCCGGAGTCATCGGCCAGAGCAAGCACACCAGCGGCACGCGCAAAGGCCAGGGCTTTGCGGGTGGCGTTTTCGGCATAGGTGAGCCCATCTTCCTCCACGGTCAGCGCCAGGCCCAGATCGGCTGGCGTGACGATGTGAACGGGCAGGTCGGAGAGGAGATGGCGCAGTTCGGCCAGTTTGCCAGGGTTGTTGGAGGCCAGAAGCAGCAGGCAAGTCATGGGTTCTTGTTGGAAGAGGCAGGGTCAGGAAGGGAGGGCAGGGGAGCCTGGCCCAGGCGTTGACGCGCCCATTCGGCATGTTGACGAACGAGCGGTTCGGGGTCACCAGCCGCCTGCTCCAGGGCAGGCAGAGCCCGGGGATCGCCCAGGTTGCCCAGGGTCACGGCCACGTTGCGCAGCAGGCCGCTCCGCCTGGCCCGGCGCAGGGGACTTCGGCGGAATCGCTGGCGGAAGTCGTCGGGAGAGAGCGCCAGGGTGGCGATCAGGTCGGTGGCGGCCGATCCCGCGCCGGGGAGTCCCGATTCGTCCTGGGGGCGGAAGGCCGGGTCCCCTTCGGGGGCCGCGAAGCGGTTCCAGGGGCAGACGATCTGGCACAGGTCGCAGCCAAAAATCCAGTTCCCTATCTGGGGACGCAGGTCTTCGGGGATTGCGCCTTTGTTCTCAATGGTCAGGTAAGAGATGCAGCGCCGGGCGTCCAGAGTGCGGCCTGGCAGGATGGCTCCCGTTGGACAGGCCTGAATACAGCGCGTGCAAGTGCCACAGTGATCGGTGGGGAAGGGAGGATCGGGCTCGAGTTCGATGCCCAGCAGGATTTCTGCCAGAAAGAAGTAGGAGCCGTGACGGGGATGGATCAGGCAGGTGTTTTTGCCGATCCAGCCCAGGCCGGCCCGTTGAGCCAGGTCGCGCTCCAAAAGCGGACCGGTATCGGTGTAGTAGCGATGGGGAACGGGATGGCCGAGACGTTCTTCGATGAATGCTACCAGGCGTTCCAGGCGTGGCAGGAGGACTTCGTGATAATCTTCGCCCAGCGCATAGGCAGCGACCCGACCGGTGAGCGGTGTCTCAGGAGGAGCGGGAGGAGGGGAGTAGGGAATGGCCAGAACCAGGATCGAACGGCATTCGGGCAGGATGGCCCGCGGATCGGCGCGGCGCTGGCGCGAACGTTCTGTGGCCAGATAGGCCATCTCGCCATGATAGCCCTGTTCCAGCCAGCGTTCAAAGAAGGCGAAATGGGGAGGGGGATCAGGGGTGGTGACGCCGGCCAGGAGGAAGCCCAGCCGGCGCGCTTCGTGCAGGATGGCGTTCTTGAGCGTCTCGGTCATCCCTGGACGATGATCTTGACATAGAAAAAGGCGCCAAACGGAATCCCTCGCGCATTGGCCATGCGCCAGGTGCTGGTGTATTCACCGGCCCGCGTGGGGGCCTTGAATTGAACCGCCACTTCGGTTTCCTGGCCAGGTTGAACGGGCAGGTTGAGAGCGGCGGGAGTGCCATCCATGCGCTCCCCATAGGCAAAGACCACACGATAACCAGCCCCCCAGGTGCAGGTGCCGGTGTTGCGAATGCGCCATTTCTTGAGGAACTCTTGACCGGGGGCCAGCACAGAGCCATCTGGGTAATTCACGTCTACTGTGGTCGGGTCGAAGGCCGAGTCGTCACACAATCCTAGCGGTGTACCAGATAATCCAGGAGTGAGCAAAATACCCGCTTCGACGGTAAAGGTGGGAACAGGAGTGTCCTCTTCGGTGGGGGTGGCCGTGGGTTCGATCGTGGGTTCGGTAGTCGGCGTGGCTTGCGGGGTCAACAAAGCCGCAGCCTGTTGGGTGGTCTGAATTTGGGCGATCACGGTTTGAGCCGCGGCGGTTTGAACAGCGCCGATGTCGGGGGTAGGAACAGGGGTAGCCTGCGTGCCACAAGCAGCCAGGATGACCATGACCAGCAGGCCAGGGAGAAATGTCCGTTTCATAGGGCCTCCAGAGGGATAGAGATGACCAGGGTCATCGCCGGACCTCAACAAAGATGCTCAGGAGCGAACCAAAGGGCACCTGCTGATGGCTATACATCTGGTAGTGGGCTTCGTATTTGCCGGGTTGTTTGGGAGCCACCAGGGTAAGGGAAATCTCGGCGATCTCGCCGGGTTTCACTTCCTGCTGCGGAGTGCGGATCACAAAGGTAGCGCCACCAAAATTGGTGTTGCCCCCAACCTGTACCAGGTGATACCCGGTCTCCCACTTGCAGATGCCGGTGTTTTTTACCAGCCAGCCCTTCTTGAAAACGGTTTCGGGTTTCACCACGCTGCCATCGGGGAGGCCAATATCGGTAACCCAGGCCAGATCGTTGCACAGAGGGCCAGTGGGGGTGGCGATGGGGGGTTGGAGCACCGGCGGCGTTGGTGTAAGCCCAAAGAACGCGCCCGGCGTAGGGGTTTCTGCCGGGAAAGTCCCTATAGAGAGGGTGGCGATGGGCGTCCAGGTGGGCGAGGCGGTAGGCGTGGGCGAAGGCTCGGTCGTGGGTGTGGAGGTGGGAGCCGAAGCGGTCAGGGCCTGGGCCGTTTGGGTCAGTTGCACCGAAACGGTGTACACGGCTTGAGTCATGATCAGGGCCACATCCGGGGTGGGGGCCGGCGTGGAGGCGGAACCACAGCCGCTCAATCCCAGAGCAAACAGAAGGAGTAAAAGGATGGTTGTTCGTCGCATAGGAAGATCTCTCAAAGACGAGTTGATTATACCCTGAGCCTGGCCCCCCGTAAAAAAGGGAGAGACAGAGAAGCCCAAAAGGAGCCGTGAGATCGTTCAGGGTGTGGGTGTGAACGTGGGAGTGGGCGTCGGCGATGGCGTGTCGCTGGGTGTGGGTGTGAACGTGGGAGTGAGCGTCGGCGATGGCGTGTC
>FWWL01003552.1_pt1 | contig 28218 bp, 21 predicted proteins | sample 2228331 | NCBI WGS metagenome assembly FWWL01 (sample SAMEA103939775, study PRJEB20133) | metagenome
TTTCGCCCCCTAGTAATACCCCCATTTGCTTGGCATCCTATTTAGAGTAATTTTTCCTCCAAAAGTTTAATTCTAGGGGGTTAACACCCCCTAAGAATACCCCCGTTTTAAGAAAAGTGCCATAGGCACAGTGCCCTAGGCACCCCTCCTAATTGTACCTTTTAGAAGGAAAAAAATTTTTGTTAAATAGAAATTCCTGAAGTTGGTATTTCTTTATATTTTATAAAGTCTAGTCTCTAAAGAGCTTAAATTCGTGTTAAGACTTTTAACGTAGTAATATGGATTTTGATATGTGAAATTGTTTATTCTAATAAGTGATGGGTAAATTTGAAAAGCTTTATATAAGAGATCTAAGTGAGTTTGCCCTGATAGAAATATTAAGATCCGTAGTAGAAGATAGCTCTAATAGTGATGAGATTATACTTAATAATGGAGATGACTGTTTTGCGTTTATACCTAAGGATAAAATACTAGTATCAACTGACTCGATGGTAGAAAAAGTTCATTTTAATTTGAAAAATTTTTCTGCGTATCATGTTGGTGTGAAATCGGTAGTTTCGAACATTAGTGATATAGCTTCCTGTGGAGGGATACCAAAGTTTATTCTAGTTTCTCTAATTTTGCCCAAAAACTTGCCTATCTCATGGTTGATTAACTTATACAAGGGAATAAAAGATACAACAGATAAATATTATACTAAAGTAGTGGGAGGTAATATCTCAAGGGGTGATAGAGTCAGTATTACAATTACAGTTTTAGGAGAAACGGACAAACCCATTTCACGAACTGGTGCTAGAGAAGGGGATTTGATATTTTGCACAGGCACTTTAGGGGATTCTTCGAAAGGATTAGAAATAATTCTTAATGGGAGAAAGCTAAATAAACTCAATGAGTGTGAGTCTTTTTTTGTTATGAGGCATCTGGAACCTCTTGCTAGAGTAGAAGTGGGACGTGAAATAAGAAATATTGCTACTTCGTGTATAGATGTAAGTGATGGTTTTTTACAAGATTTGTCGCATATTCTTAGGATGTCTGGAGTTGGAGCGGATGTTTTCCTTGAAAAAATACCTATAAGTGAAGCTTATGAAAAATACATTGGAAAAAGTGTAGATAAACTCTTTTACGCACTGAATGGAGGAGAAGATTATGAACTTATATTTACTATTCCTAGAGAATTTGAGAGAGAAGTTTTAGATATTGCTAAGAAATTAAATGTAAGGATAACAAATGTTGGCGAAATAATCTCTGAGAAAAAAATCCAGACGTTTTATCAAGGTAAATTAGTTGAAATTAATCCGAGAGGATGGAGGCATTTCTAGAGGTGTAATTTGAATTGATAGAAACCGATAATTTTTCTAAAATATGATTGTAGTGTTGCAAAAAGTTAAAATGGAGTTTAGGATCAGAATGTTTATGTGTGTTTTTCTAAGAAATATTCTTTTTGTTAGTTTGGCTAAGGGCTTGGTTATGTTTTTGAGAAGATTTTCAATATCATATTTCTTTTGGCTAATTTTTCTGGCTATTTTCTCAGATGGGTTTTCTCAGGAGTATGTATCTCTTATCTCCTATTATCCCAAAGATGATGGAGTGGAAATAAAGTGGGCTTATGATTCAACAAATGTTATGTTTTCAATATATAGATCAAGAATTTTGATCACAAATGTAACTCAGATAAATGACACAAATAATATCCAGAAGATAGGTGGTTTTTTAGGAAGTGAGCTTAACTATAAAAAAGGCTATTTTTATTTTCTAGATGAGTATCCCTTTATAGGAACAAACTACTACATAGTTTTTGTCTATAAAGATGGGAAAGAAAATATATCTCTGTTCAAAGAGCAGAATTATTCTGAAAGTTTTGTTTTATATATTCCGCTACCGAAAGTTTACACAGAAATCATAACTAACCTAAATCAGATAGTGATATCGTGGGATCCTTTGCCATTAGTCGATGGATATTTGGTCTACAAAACTAAAAAAGAGTTAACTAGTTCAACATTTTACCAGACTCCTTTAGCTGTATTAGGAAAAAATGAAACGATATTTTTTGATACTCCATCGTATGTTGAGAATTTTTCATATATAGTTTTTCCTTTTGTAAAAGGGTTTACGAACATATCATTTTCTGTGAATAAAAATGCTGTTTTTGTAGGAAGTATACAGAATAAAGTAGGATTTGATAGTAGTGAGTTAACATATTACTCGGAGTTTAAAACTAATATTTTTGTTATCACTAATGTTGTATACGAAACTAATCAAATTGTAATTACAAATTTTGTTAGCGTACCTCTAGAGACGAATATCGTCATTTATAAAAGCAACTCGGTACCGAATAAAAATACTGAAGTTGTTGAAGTGCCTATCCCCGGCACACAAACAAAATCAAACTTGGTTAAAAGTAGCACAAGTCAATATGAATACGAAGATTTTGATAAAGAATTGAAAAATATACTCTCTTTATACTTTTTTAAGGGTAGATACGAGATAGCTAGAGAAAAATTATATCAAATAATGGAATATGCGCCGGATGAAGAAAAAAAGGCAAGAGTTTCTATTTATATAGCTAGGTGTGAGTTTGCTTTAGGTAACAAGGAGACTTCTACAAAATTTTTGAAAAAAGCAAGAAAATTCTTACCGATTGAAGCAGATTTTTGGTTTGATAGGTTATTTGCTAAGTAGTGATTTTCTGCTTATCTCTAATGCTTATATAATCTTCTGTCAGAGGTATTTCTATTCTCGCTAATACAAAAGGTTTATTGGGCCCAGATATTCTAAAAAGTGATGGATCTACCCCTAAACCCTTTAGTAACATGACTACTAAAGCTATTCCAAGTCCAGCTCCTTCAAGTTCATCGCCTTGTTCTAGGTAAAACTGAGATATATCGTCGTATCCCATTGCTTTTTTTAGTTTTTCTCTTATTCTCTTATCTTCAAAAGGTTCCATAGTTATGTTATTTACAACTTCAATTCTAACTCCATTTTTGGAGTAAAAAAAAGCCACACTTATATATAGATCTTTTTGCTTTAACCTATCTATGTATACTGGTAGTTTTCTCTCAGACAATTCCTCTCTAAACTTTATCATTCCTTCCAAAAAGCTTTTTTCATCATCTAAGTCGATGTTGTTATCTTCGAAAACAATTCTCTTTATATTTGCTTTGCTAGCATTTGTTACAAGTTCCTTTACACAGGTATATATTATGTCTGAAAAATCCTCTCTGCCATACTTAGAAAAGATACTAGATATTATAAAATTTAACCTTCTCTCTATTTCCTCCGAAATACCATAAAACTTTATGTAGAAATGTTTTTCTTCGGAAACAAATTTTTTCACTACCTCGTAAAATTCTTCGTCGTTCTTAGTTATTATATCTATTTTTTCATACATTATACTACCCTCCTCAGAGTATTTTGATTTGTATCCGATTCCTAAAAAATTACCTTCCATAATAGTTCCTTCTTTGGTATTTCTTAGACTTCCTAACTATACGAGAAATGTTTTTAATTTTTTAACTTTCTTGTATGTTTAGATTGTATAAATTAGTTATTAGGTTTTCAAGAGTTTTTGGCAATACTAAACCTCTTCGCGAATACATAGTTTTTAGCATGTTTATAAATCTATCGAGAGGAAATCTCTTGTAAGGCTCTTTACCTCCCCAGGCAAAATTTGGCACATATTTTCTTACGAGTTCTCCTTCAAAAAACACATTAGCTCCTATACCTATCACAGTTCCAGTATTTATTAGTGTCCCAATACCTATCTTGGAAAAATCACCTACAAAACAACCTACTTTCAATAAGTTAGTGTTTACAACTTTTCTTGGTTCAACAAAAACTTTTACTTCGTCATATGTATTTTTCAAGTCACTATTTGTTGCCATGGCACCTATATTTACCCACTGACCTATGTATGAATGCCCTATAAAACCTTCATGGTTTTTATTTGAAAAGTCATCTATTATACTTTCTTCTACTTCTCCTGAGATTTTACATACTTTTCTTATGTTTGATCCTTCTCTTAATCTAGCTTGGCTTATTATAGACTTTTTCCCAATATAGCTAGGTCCCTGAATTATAGAAAAAGGTTTTATTTCAGCCATTTCATCTACAAATACTGGCCCAGAAGTTACATCAAAGAAAACGTTTTTCCAGATCTTAGCTTTACTTAAAATGATTATATTTTCCTTATCTCCTTCAAACTCAATTTCCTGAATATCGATGGAATTTAGTCTCTTCTCTTTTAAGATCTCGAAGTCCATTTCTATTAAGGTTGGGTTAAACTCCATATAATTCCACGTATATTCAGCAAAAAAATTTAATTCTTTTGAGATTATTTCTAGTTTGTTTTTAAGACTATCTTGAACTTTCTGAACATCGCAAGTGAAGATACCCTCAAGAAAAGTTTCTAGGTTGTGTATATTACTACTTTCTGTGGCTACAAGGACGATTTTGTCTTTATGGGTTAGTATAACATCAGAAAGGTTAATAATACTTTTTTCTGGAAACAGATAACTTGAATTGAGAAATTTTATAGTATTATTTCTTGAAATGTCTTGAAAACTCAAAATGCTAGTTTCGGGATAATAAAACCAAAGCTCACTTCTTAGAAAAAGCTTTATTTCAGATTTGAATATCTCGTTATATCTTTGAGTAATATCAAATATACCGCTTTTAAGAGACTGTATAGGTCTAACTAAGGAAAAAGGTTTTAAATTTTCGATACTTTTCTGATCTTCAAATAAAACTATCATTTTTTGAGCTCCTTCTGGGCATAAAATTTTATTTTCCTACTTAGAAGATATTGAGCAGAGTTTTTACCAATTTCCTCAGCAGAAAAGTTCATAACTTTATCCATTATTTCCGAAGCCTTGGTGTAATTTTCGTTGGCATACTCTATAAAACCTATTTCGTAAAGACACCAGGCGTATATTTCCTTCTGCCTTTTATTGGGAGATCCCAGAGTTTCATATTTTTCAATGGCTTTAATATAGAAGAATTTCGCTTCTTCTATAAAACCTTTTGAATAGTAGTCTACTCCTGCTCTGTAAAGCTCTTCAATATCCATGGTTTCAATAGTCTGGCTTGTTTCTTTTATCTTCAAACCACAACCCAGAAACAACACAAATGATAAGACCACTACAAGAAAAAAAGATGTCTTTTCCATTTACTTCCCCCAATTTATTCTGGATTATAAAAAAGTTCTATTTTCGATTAAAAATTAAATATAACTCAAGCAGAAATTTCTATTTAATAGTTTTTCTTAGCATCCATCTAGGGCAACTTCCCACCCACCCGCCCTGAGACTAAGGAGGCTAAGCCTCTCTCTTGATTGTAGGGGTAGTCAACACCTATTTTAAGAAAGTGTCTTAGACACAAGTGCTTTAAGCACTTAGGCACGAGGCTAAGCCTCTTTTCTTAGAGGGACTTCGTCCCTCTATAACTCCCTTTTAAAAAAATTTTCGTTAAATAGAAATTCCTGAGATAGAGTTTTTTCTAGAAGGTATAATTGATATTGCTAGGATCGTTATAAAATTAATGAGAAGAATAATTAAATTTCTGTTTTTAATGCCCAATGTGATTATGTTACTCTCAAGCAGAAATAATGCTATACTACTCATAATCAAGTAGCATATTAACACTTTTTCTTTCAAACCTGATAGAGTTATCAACTTTCTACCGCTTGAGAGGTTTAGTAGAGAAACAAACACCATAGGAACTACGATAGAAGAAAAGATTTTGTAAGCATTCAATAAAGTTGGAATTATAGCACTTCCCCAAAAAGCTATTATACCTGCGGTAGCTAAAATTAAAATTTGTCCTGATTTAAAAACTAAAAGAGATGTATAGTGAGATTGATTTGAATGTTTCAAAAAAGAGAGCAAAAAATCTTTAAAAATCAAAGTTGTAGAGGTTATGAGTATTACATCAGCCCCAGAAAGAGGGATAGAAACAAGTGCTACTAATAGCAAAGGTTCTAATTCTTCCGGTAATAAATCAAGAGAAATTAAAGTAATAATATTGTCTGGATTAGAAATATTTGGCAACAATGCTCTTGAACAAATACCTATTCCTACTATGATAATCGATATCAATATTATCAGAAAGCTAGATAGTAATAACGAGTATTTAGCAACTTTTTCACTACCAGAAGAAAATATCCTTGAGTATATATCCGGCCCGAAGAAATATGATAAACCAACTGTAAGAAATACTCCAAACCAAGTGTCAAATGTGAATTTTTCATCGAATGCCATCTCAAACTTTATCTTAGAAACATCAACCTTCTGTGAGAGAAAATAGAGAACTATCCCTAACCCCAGAATCATTAGAAAAACTTGAAAGAAACTTGTTTTTATTGGCCCAGATTGACCAAAAATCACAGTATAAAGACCAAAAATTGAAATAAAAACCAAAATAGATATTAACCTATTATCTAAAACTAAGTTTATAACATTAGCACCTGCTATAATTTGACCTGCCAAAACATTTATCCAAGCTATACCTAATATTAAACTCGAAAGAGATTTTATATTTCCTCCAAAACTCTGAGATATAACATCTGAAATGGTGTAAGCTTTCAAACGCCATATTAAAGATGAGAACGAAAAAGCCAAAACTATAAGGAATATAGCCCCTGAAAGCGTCCACCATATACCATTAAGGCCATAAATATACCCCCACCCTGCAAGCCCAAACACCGAAGAAGCACCGAACACTAACGCCACGAGAGACATCGTAATCTCAAATATCTTGCCCTTCCTTCCAAACACAATATAATCATCCAAGGAAAATTTTTTACCAAATGAAAAAAATACCACTAAACCCAGTAAGAATAAGCCATAAACTAAAAACCAAATCATATGTTAACCATTATACACTTAAAGTTGACATTATGTCAATTTTGAGAAGATGCTTAACAGGAGTTTTTACTTAAGAATTTTTCTTAGCAACCTATTTAGGGCAACTCCCGCCCACCCACCCTTCAGTTACATATACGGGGCTTCGCCCCCTAGTGATACCCCCTTTTTAAGAAAGTGTCTTAGACACGAGGCTAAGCCTCTTTGAGGCTAGGCCTCTTTTTTAATTTGAGCTAGGTAACTCTCATTTGCTTTTTAGCAACCTATTTAGGGCAACTCCCACCCCCCCATCCCTAAGAGATTCTATAGGGGGCTACGCCCCCTAGCAATACCCCCATTTTTTAAAGAAAGTGCCTTAGGCACCTTTTAAAAGTAAAAATTAGTGTAATTTTCGGAGAAGATTATAAAAATCACATTTTTTACGGAAATTACGACAATTTTTATTGTTGAAGAGATAAAATTTCTAAATTTCTAAACATTGTGGTAAAATAAAGATTAGGGTATGCCTACTGATTTTGAAAAGCTTTTTTCATATTTAGGGAGGGAAAGCAACGCTTCTCCTGAAAAGATAATATCCGTAATAAATAGTGCAAAGTCTGGTGAAGTGTCTTTTGAGGAAGAAGTGATACCGCAAGAAAGAGAGATGGTTTCAACACCTGATTTCTTTACTACATCGGTAGAAGAAGAGATTTCTCCAATGACAAAAACATTCGAAGAAATCTCGAAAGTGTCAGAAACCTCCTTTTCAGAAGAAGATGAGATACTGTCGATATTTGATAATCCATTTCCAACTTATAACGAGATTCTAGAACTTACAATCCCAGAGTTTATAAAAAAACAGTTAGAAGAAGTACAGAAAACTCCGGAAACACCTGAAAAATCTTTGGAAGCAGCGTTTGAGATGCCTGAGGAAGAAATAAGCGCAGCTCAACCTGAAGAGGTCACAGAAGTCAGTGAAGATGTATTTAAGCTTTTAGGAAGTTTTGAGACTGAGCCGATAACTTTAGAAAAAGAGCCGTTTGTAGAAGCTAAAGAAGTTTCATTTGAAGAGGAACAGGTAAAAGAAAATTTTGAGCCTTTTGAACTTGTGGGGAAACCAGAAGAAGTTGAAGAAACTTTTACTCTAGAAGGGGAAACAGGAGAATATATAACTGAAAGCGAAACTGAAGAAATATCGAAAGGAATTGAGGAATCAGAAGTATTTTCTTTTGCAGAAACGGAAGTACCTTTTGGGGAGTCTGAAATACCTGGAGAATTATTAGGGTCAGAGAGTAGCGAAATAGAGAAAATATCAAGAGGTTTCGAAGAGTCAGAAGAGTTTTCCTTCGAACAACCGATAGAAGAGTTTGAAGAAACAATTGGAACAGGATCTGAGAAATTTCAAAAAGAAGTTGAGCAACCATTCTACAAGGAAGCTTTTCAATTTGAGGAACCTATAGGTAAAGAAGAAGAATTTTATCAGCCAAAACCAGAATCTAAAGCAGTTTTTGAAGAAAAAACTGAATACAGAGAAATTCCAGAAACTAGAGTCTCACCTAGGAGAACCGAGGAGATTTCTGAAGAAGAAGTATACGCGGTGATAGAAAAATTAAAAAGCTATCCTTTTCATCTGAGAAAAGCAGTAAAGGACATAATAAAAAATGAATTAACCTCAGAGAGAGGTATTAAGGAGTTATTTGATTACATATACCAAGGCCCATCGCCTAAGGACTTGGAAAGTTACATAAATAAACTTGTTCCATTTTACAGATTTGAAAAAGCCGAAGAGAGAAAAGAAGCGGGTAGAAAAGTAATAATAGCAGCTGAGAGGAGTAAACTTGATGAATTTCTAGAAAAAGCTCTTAAAAAATCCGTTATATTTGCTGGTGCATTAGTAGTATTAGTGGGAGTAGGATTTTTTGTGGTAACAACTATTGGTAGAAATCTATACTCTAACAATTTGTATGAAAAGGGTCTTAGATTAATTGATACAGGATATTATGATGAGGCAGAAGAAAACTTTAAAAGAGCTCAAGATATAAGTGGTCCCAAGTTAGAATGGTATAACAAATATGCAGAACGATATATGATGAACAGAGTACCAGAAAGGGCTGTAACAAAGTTAGAAGAAGGTCTGAAGTTTTTCCCTTATGATTACAAAGTGAGTTTGAATTATGTTAAAGCACTAACATCTCTGGATCCACCAGAATATGAAAAGGCACTTTCTTATGCTAAAGAATTCAAGCAAAAGGAACAAGGATCATTTAGAAGCATAGACATAGAAGGCCAGCTATATATCAACTGGGGTGATACTGTCAAAGATAAGTCAAAATATTTCGATGCTGAAAGGATATACATGAAGTTTTTAAAATCCAAGGACAATAAACATTTAGGGGCACTGTTTAGGTTGATACCAATATACATAAGATTAGATGAAAAGGGTAAAGTGGACGAAATATACGATTATATAAGAAACCTAAATCCGAAAGCTGTAGTAGAAGATGCTGAGATAGAGTTAGCAGGGTACTATATCAACAAGAAAGATCTAGCCAGAGCGAAAAAAGTTTTAGAAGATCTACAGGAGATAAGATCACAAAAAGCTGATTACTACTACGAAATGGCGAGATTTATGAATGAGAACTTGAGTTATTCAAAAGCTTTAGAATTTGCGATGAAGGCTGTGAAAGCTAATCCAAAACACTACAAAGCTTATTCACTAATAGGAGATCTGAAGTATTATTCAAAAGATATATTGTCCGCGAAAGAAAATTACTTAAAATCCATACAAATAGAGCCAAACTACCAATATCCGTATCTCAAAATGGGACATATACTTTACTCTGAAGATAAGTTAAACGAAGCACTGCCGTATTATACAAAGGCTTTAGAGATTGGTGAGATAGAAAGCGAAGAAGATCTATTAAAACTTTCTTATAACCTGGCAAGAATATATTACAAAAATAGGATGCTTAATGAAGCATTAAAGTATCTATCTTATTACTACTTGAGGAACTATGATCACCCTGTTATATCGTATTTTATGGGCAATATATACCTGGAAGTAGGCAAAGTAGACCTAGCAATAGTCCAATATAACAAAGTAATATCTTCATATAACAAGATTTTAGAAAAGATTCCGTATATAGACCCTAAAATCGTAAGACATCAAGAGTTAATATCGTTGCTTATATCTACTTATAATAATCTAGGTGTTTCATATGGGATTATAAGTAAGGATGAAGAGACGATAAAAAAAGCACTTATGAACTTCTGGGAAGCTAAGAATTATGCTGAAAAGCTAAATGCCATCTATCCTCCTGCAGAGTATAATATAAAACTTGTCCTTCATCCAGTAATGAATAAATATAGGAATTTTGAAATGGACAAAAACATACCTAAGGAAGTACCGGATTCGATAAAAACTTATCTAACTCAAATCAGATAAACCTGGTTTTACCAAATACTGAGTAGTTAGAAGAAATGCTAGAGGATCATGCGGAGAGGGAGGGATTTGAACCCTCGGTACGGGATTACCCGTACACAGCATTTCCAGTGCTGCTCCTTAGGCCGCTCGGACACCTCTCCAAAATCTCTAATTACGATTACCTATCTGTAAAAGGCAACAGAGCCATTATTCTAGCTATTTTTATTGCGTTGGCAACTCTTCTCTGGGCTTTTGAGCAAAGCTTAGTAATCTTTGAAGATTTTATTTTTGCTGTGATGGTTAAAAATTGAGATAATATTTCAACATCCTTGTAGGTAATTTCTAAAAACTTCTTGGTACAAATCTTTTTTTTCTTTTTTGCTGCAAAAGGTTTGGTTTGCTTTTTCTGCTCCTGAGACTCATCAAAATCAACACTACCCACGATTTCGGGTTTTTCTTCCATAGTATTTTCTTTAGCTTCATTACCAAACATCACAATCCTCCAGATGTTAATCAAAATTTTAAACATAAAACTAATGTTATCTCAAGTTTATATGTTTGTGGAAAAGAGGTTTCTACTTAAGAATTTTTCTTAGCATCCATCTAGGGTACTTCCCGCCCACCCACCCTTTAGTTGCCTATAGGGGGCTTTTGCCCCCTAGTAATACCCCCCCATTTTCTAAAAGAAAGTGCCTTAGGCACCCGCCTTTTTATTTTCTGATTTCTCTGTTAGAGGATTTTTTCTTAAATAGAAATTTCTGAAACAAAATCGCTATTTGCTTGACTTCTGGTATATTTTTATTTATTTTTTTTGGGTAAATTTTTTTGGAGGTTTTATGGAAAAAATTATTGATCTTGAATCTAGGAAGTTTCTCGAAGAGAAATTTCGGGAACTTCAAGGTGAAGTACAAGTTGCTGTATACGGTAATGCGAAAGATGAAGTAGCTTCAGAATACTTCGAATTTACAAAAGGTTTTTTTGAAGAGCTTTCAGAGATTGATCCTAGAATTAAGCTTGAAGTCAAAGAAGCCAATGTAGGAGACAAAACAAAAAGCGGCATAACAATAAGAACTAACCCAACTTTCACAATAGGAGAAGACAAAGGCTACAAAATTGTATTTAGTGGTGCTCCTCTTGGGTATGAGGCAAGCCAAGTTATCGAGACTCTAATATCCGTCTCTGGGGATAGACATGATTTTGACCAAGAAACTGCTAGTAAGCTGGAAAATTTAGAAAAAGAAGTTAATATAAAAGTTTTTGTTACACCTACCTGTCCCTACTGTCCAGCTTCTGCATATCTATCAAACAGGATAGCTATCGCATCTAAAGGAAAAGTTTTGTCTGAAATAGTAGAAGCTAACGAAAATCCACAACTGAGCATGGAATGGGGAATAGAAAGTGTGCCTACTCAGATCATCAATGATAATAGTGAATCAATAACTATAGGAGTTCAAGATGAACGAAGTTTTGTTGAGAGTGTCTTAAACTATGGTTATTAAAATGGATGTTAGAGTTTATGTTTAAGCTATCAGTGAATGAAGGTGTCTTAGATAGGATAATCAGAGCCTTTTTAGGAACAGCTTTAATTTTAATTGGTTTACTTTTGGCTTCGGGAATCTTAAAGGTTATTCTAATAGCACTTGGTGTAATATCAGTTATAACAGCTATTACTGGGTTCTGTGGTCTTTACGCTTTATTGCGTATATCAACAAACAAGAAGAAAGAAAGCTAATCTAATACATAGTGCACAGTATAATAAACCTCGAAATTACATGGTTGCCCTTCTACTATAGCTGGTGAGAAGGTAAATTTTTTTACATGGTCTATGGTGTTTTTATCCAAAATTTCGCTACCACTGGTTTTATCTAATTTTATATTTACTACTTCACCATTTGTGTTTATAGTTAACCTTAGAACTACGCTACCTTCTTTACCAAGAATTCTAGCTTGTAAAGGATAAGGGATATTATAGGATTTTAATAGTTTAGGGGGAATAATTTCCCCTAAACTTTCTAACGTCTCTCTTGAAGATTCAGTATTAGATGCTCCGAAATTCACATTATCATTTTTACTTTCTTGTCTTTCTGATTCTTTGGAGGTTTCATAAGGTATGAGTTTTTTATGAGGCTTATTTGAATAACTTCTGGTATCCTGATAAAAGTGTTTTTCGTTTTTTTCATGTTGAGTTTCTCGAGAGAGTTTTATATTCATGACCATAGGTAAATCTTTATCACTTCCTTTGGAATTCATAAAATTGCTAGAATAAAAAAAATACAAAGAAAAACTCAAAAAGAACATTATGTGGAGTAAAACAGAAATGAGAATATACTTAAGCATACTTAATAAAATTTTTAAAGATTTGTTTACCTATTTAAAACTTCAGTTAACATAAATTGAACATTTTTTAGTGCTTTTTTTCGAAAATTATACCTAACCAACCCTTAAGTTAATTAACAGGGGGCTTCGCCCCCTAGTGATATCCCCATTTTTTGATAAGTTACTTATAGGGGGTTTCACCCCCTAAGTATACCCCCGTTTTTTTAGAAAAGTGCCTAAGGCACCCTTAGGCACAGTGCTTTAAGCACTCTGCCGAGAAAGTTACATGAATTTGAATTCAAGTCCGGCCCACAATGTTCTTCTTGGCATTATTGCTCCTTTTATATCATCATATGTAACATCACCTATATTGAATCCTTCAACAAATAGTTTGCCATTGTGGATAATTTCATAAGAAAGCTTACCATTTATAAGTGTATAAGTTGTATAAGGTAAAAGAACTCCGTTAACATCATATCCTTCGAATCTATTTCTCAAGCTTGTAGCTAAGTATAGCTCAAATCCAAAAAGTTTTTGTAAAATTACCAGATTTAGTTGATGTTCTAGATATCTGTCATATCTGAATGTATACTTAGGATCAGCTCCAGAGTTAAATTTAGCAAAGCCGTAGAATAACTTTATTTTACCATCTGTTCCTATAATGTTGCGAGTATCTAGTTCTAATCCAGTTTCAACACCTCCACCACTAACCCATCTGATGTTTTGGGCCACAAACATATTACCAGGCACAGTTTTATCGTCAGCAAAATCTATGATATTCTGTAGATCTTTCCAGTAACCGGATACAAACACTAAACTTTTTCTCTCACTGTCAATAAAGTAGTCTAGATTAGCTTCGTAATTCCATCCTTCTTCAGGAGATAGATTAGTGCTACCAAAAGAAACTCCGTCGTAGTAGTAGAGTTCGGTATAGTTTGGTACTCTGAAGGATTTCCCTAGATTTATAGATACTTTTATTGTCTCCACTGGATACAAGTAACTTCTTAAAGATGGTAGAGGAATAATACCAAAATTTCTATCTCCTATTTGCCATATATCGAGTCTGAAAGCTGGTGAGATATATAGATTATTTAACAATGCTATCGAGTATTCTCCAAAAACACCTATAGGCAAATCGAATCTTTGGCCTAAGAGGTTTGTTACTACATTTGTTTTGATAGCTATGCTATTCAAAAAGTTAGCTTTTGTCTCTACACCGAGAGCTAATTTGCCGTAATTTTCAAAATTTAGTTTGACTTCAACCTTGGCACCAATTGTATTTTTTTCATGTAAATTAGTTTGTGTATTAGGATCGAAAACATTAACCACATATCTGTCTAGACCGTTTCTCCAAAAAACATTTATATGGAGAAATTTAAAATCGACTTCGCCCATAAGTAGATTAACAATCTCAAATTCTCTTGCCTCTGTACCAAAAAACTTACTAGCTCCAAAATCTCTTTCCGTGTGTCCAAAAAGTATTGAAAAATTACCAGATAACAATTCACCAGATAATAAAGTAGAAAGTGTCCATGTATTGAAATCAGTATTAGTTCTCCATCCTTCACTTTGCTTTCTATCGAAAGAAACTCTTAGACCTGCTATCCCAAAACCTTTAGATACGGAAAATGAGATACCTAACAGTCCGAGATCTCCACTGAAGACATCTAATTTTAAGTTTTCTTCGATCTTTTTATTTATACCGAAATCTACTACCCCACCAAGTGCATCTGCTCCGTAAATAGCACTATTACCAGACTTCTGTATCGAGACTTTTCCAATATCATACACTGTTAAAGGTAAAGATGTGTTTAAATGTCCAGATTGAGGATCAGATATACTTACTCCATTAAAACTAAAAAGAACTTGAGAAAACCTAGACCCTCTTATGCTGAAATTCATTCTACCATCGAAAATACCTCTGTTTTGAACATATATTCCTAAGGAATCAAATGTGTACTGAAAAGAAGATCCTATTGAGTAATCATCAAAATTTTCTACTTCCTCAACCCTACCATAACTTTCACTAGAAACTTTAGTGTCAACAACATAACTCTCAAAATCCACTCCCCATGATAGTAAACTCAAAAATAGAATGGTAAAAGTGACAATAAATTTCATAAGCTTTCCTCCTTTACTAAAAATATATTTGTTAACCGTTTATTTTTTCAAGTTAACAATAAAATTTCATATTACAGTTACTTTTCTATGGATTTTAATAATAAATATAAAATTGCAAATCTACCCATATTTAGTAGAGTATGAGTCAAATTTCGTTTTTCTTTTTGTCTTTGTGAGATTCGCCGTATTTTTGAGTTTATAATTACTTTTAGATTTTTGACTAAGGGTGTCTTGGGGTGTCCATTGTACATTTCTAAAGTGAGAATTTCAAGGGAGTGGACCCCTACAAACTACTTAATGGCGAGTGGTTTGGAAGTTAACCTAAAAATAAGTTAGATAAAGATTTTTGTCTTAAGTATTTAATTTTTCTTATATATTAGTACACCGTACTCAGGTATCTTTATGTTTGCGTTACCTCCGCTGTAATTTACGGAGCCGGTTAAGTATGAATCAGCCCAGCTATCGCCATAAGCACTACTAGGATGTGCAAAAATTAAATTCCATGTGCCAGTTGAGGGAAAAGGTATGCCGTATGAAGAATAATTTTGTTTATCGTAGTTTACAATTACATATATATCGTTTCCTCTTGAAAAACCTATCACTTTAACTGTGTTATTTATATGTATGATGTTTATACCTACGTAATAAGGTTTGTTTATATGTTGTTTTCTGGCATTTATTAAATCTTTTACTGCTCTCCATGTATTTGTAGCTCTAGTATTTACGAGGTTAGCCCATGTAATCGGTTTATCATCTCTAAACCAATCTTGGTTATTCGGATAGTATCCCTCTAAGAATTCATCTCCCATAAATATCATAGGGTATCCAAAGGCCATTATAGCGGTTGCTAATCCAGTTATAGTTTGTCCTTGGGCATCATATTCGGAATTTCCCCAGCTTCCTCTATTTTTTAGGTCAGCTGCTGGTCTCTGTTTACCGTTTGCTACTTCGTCATGTGATGAAAGATATTGGATAGCATATATACCATAAGGGTTTTGATTGTCAGTTCCATTATTCAAGTAACTAGCTACCAAATAGTTAGCTATGTTATTAATGTCTAACGATGAAGGGCCTGTTTTAAAAAGATTTTTAAGTTCATGAGAGAGGTTGACATTCCACTGCGAATCGAACCCAGCACCACCAGAAGAGACTTTTCTGTTAATCCATGTATCGTTTGGTAAGTGTTCTGCGACAAGTAGTATATTCTGTCCATTATTGTCATTTGAAGCGAAACTTCTCAACTGAGAAGTTAATTCTTGTAAGAATGGCCAATCTCCGATAAAAGCTGTAGCATCAAATCTGAACCCATCTACTTTGTAGTACTTCATTAGGTATTTAGCTGAATCTATCAAGAACTTCCTTACTATGGGATTTGAGTAATTCGGTTTTGGTCCCCAAGGTGTTGATCCTGAATACCAATATGTTTGCGGGTTACTCCAATCGTAGGCGGGGTCATATGCTGCTAGTATATCATCACTCGGTCCTATATGATTAAAAACTAAATCTAGTATTACTGCCATACTTCTTTTATGTGCTTCATCTACGAATTTCTTAAAGGTATTGACGGTTGTGAGGTTTGTTCCAACATAAGATGTTTCAGGGGCATAGAATAATACATAGTTATACCCCCAAGATTGATCTCCTGAAAACTCGTTTATCGGTAAAGGTTCTATCGCAGTCACTCCTAAGTTTGTAAGATAATCAAATTTACTTATTGCGGTTTCGAAAGTCCCCCAGCCGTAATAGTCACCTGGTCCATTTGTGTAGAATGTTCTTATATGTAATTGGTATATTACATAATACTCATATCCAGGTCTTTGCCATGTTGTAGACTGCCAAGTGTATGATGAGTGATCTACTATTACTGATTCATTTCCTGAAGTATCCATACCAGGAGAATATATGTTTTTCTTGGCACCTGGATCTGATATCCAGTGTAGATTTGGATCGTTGTATTTTTCTATTACAAACTTGTATTTTTGCCCTGGAGAAGTATTTGAAACAATAACCCACCACCATACTCTATCAGGTGTCAGATACATATTCACCTTTTGCCAACTACTAAAGTCTCCTGCTACCCATACTCTCCTAAGATTAGGTCCATAGAATAAGAAGTAAGTAATACCATCTGGGTTTGGAGCATCCTTATAATGTGCACCGAACCACCATGGGAAATCGCCAGGAGGAGTTTTTATCAAGTTAGTTTCATCTTCAAATAGATATGGAAAAGACTCCCACCAATTTTCTGGTGATTGAACAAATATTTTATTGGGTGTTTCTATAACTCTAGATATTATGTTTGTTACATAAAAGTTTGATGGGTTTATAACGTTAGTTGTAGAGTTTATAGTCTCATTAGTTAGCTTGTATGCAGGTATTGATACTATTCTATCGTATAATGGACCGTTTTCTGTCTTTATTGGTTCTTGGTCGCTCCAAGAGGAATCTTTTCTTAGTTTTATACCTATCTTTTTGCTGAAATCAAAGTTTGAGATAACAAATACTGCAAAGTTTTGGTGGTTCGAAAGTTTTGAAATAGAACCGTTTCCACCAGTATCGGGAAACCAATAATAAATTTCCGGTGTTGGCCAAGAGTTAATTTTTGAATTCGTATAAACGTATATTATAAGATCATCGTGGGTAAGATAAGTATTTGTTAGTGTTGTAAAAACTATAAAGTTAGAATTAGTTATAGTGTAAGTGATAGTTACTGTATAGTAGTTAGTTGAGTAATTTGTTGAGTGATTGGTAATAACATTAGTGTTTGTAGAAACTTCTGTAAAGAAATTTGTTGAATAATTAGTTTGATAAACTTTCTCTACTGGCGATGGCGAGCAACCAAAATAGAATATTACACTAGCCAACGAAATTGAGAGAAATACGAAACTTAGAAGCATTTTCTTAAGCATAGATTACCTCCTAGAATGAGATAATATAATTTGAAGCATAAACTCTTATGTGGTTTGTGAAGTACCCATCATTTGTTGTTATCTCGTTGGATGGAGATTCTGGAAGAACATGTATAGCACTATTTTTGTTATCACCATCTGGTTTGCCTAGTATAGCTACTAGATTTATAGATGTATTATTTGTGATACCTATCAAACTTAAGGGAACAGCTATCTCCCATCCTACCTTGTTGTTAACGCCGAAGAAAGACCCATTTTGATAGTTAGGGACCCATGTGTTTGCCACATTTGTCCAAGTTTGAGTTGAAGGTAAGACTAGGTAAACACCAGCACCGTTTATCTCGTTAGTATTCTTTAATCTAAATTGTATCTCTATATCTGGGAATTTACCGTTTGTAGGAGCAAACACAAATCTACCCGGAGAGTTGGTAGCTATCCATGCATCGTTTGAAATGCCTGAAGTGCTATTGGTGTCTATAGCTATGGAAAGTTTTAACCCGTTTACACCAAGATTTGGCACATTTAGGTTGCTAACGAATATATAGAGAAAGTATGAATCATTGGTAATCCTAACATTTGCTATACCGTATCCAAAGTAAGGATTTGGAGTAGAAGAACTAGCTAAAAGTTTGGCACTATTCCAAAATGTTTCATATAAACCATCTATTTGGAATAGAGATTTTAATATGACTATTGTTTGACTTTCTGAGTAAATATTGGCAGAAGATTGTGCTATAACCTTAACATAGTTAAACCCACCTCCTAAGTTGAGAAGGTGTGAAAACTGATATCCATTTACTTTGTTAGTCCAAGTTGTGTATGAAGAAAATGATATGCTGTTTGTAGTCACTCCCGAGCTATTTGATAAAACCACATTCAGAGATGTTATAGTATCTGGTTGTGAGACTTCTACTATCCCAGCTATACTAACGTTAGTGGGTGTAATTATCTGATCTGTTGATATGTTTGTAATCCTTACATAAGGAATATTGGAAACAAACAGATTTATTCCTATGGTATAAGTGCTATTGTTAGTCATAACAGAACTAAAGTATACAAATACTTCTTGGTATCCTTGTGTTACTAGAGGAATGTAAAAGTTACTTGGTGATGTGAAAATAGCATCGAACTGTGTCGAACTATTAGTAACATATGCTCCCATGTAGGTTAATGCATTTGAAGTAAATCCTCCTTCTAGTTTGCCATAAACCCTCCAGTATGGTTGTATTATGTCGTTATCATATTTAGAAAGATTGAAGAAAACGGGACCATTAGTTACTATGTTATCCACATAATTTGTTGTGTAGTTTGTAGTGTTCGTGATATTGTTTGTTATGTAATTTGTTGTATAGTTAGTATTAGTTATATGGACTGTTTGATAGTTTGTAAAGTTTATAGAAACATCTATTTTTTCTTCTACTCTTTGAGGACTTGGCGAGCACTTAGACATAAGCAAAGCTATTAATACAAAAATTAATGTAAAGGTTAATGATGTTACATTCTTCATATTTTTCTCCTTGAAACATTGAAGATTCAAATATTAGTTTACTTTTATTATAATATAAAAAGAAACGTAAAAAAATCCAAAAAGTGCCACATAACGATTTCAGAACTTATTAGTTTTTTGAAATTGTCTTAAATTTAGAAATTATTCAGTAGTTATTCAATAGTTTCTAGTAGTAGATGATCCTGTTGAAGAAATCCTTATATAAGGATGTTCTTAGGTGGCCAAGCCTCTACTGTTAACTTTGGGGTGGGTAAGGACATTATCCTAATTTTAAAACAGGGGTGTCTAGGGCACTTTCTTTAAAAAACGGGGGTATTCTAGGGGGCTAAGCCCCCTATGAAATCTCTTAGGGAGGGTGGGAATTGCCCTAGATAGGTTGCTAAAGGTAGAGAAAATGATTAACCTGTTTGAAAAGAGGTACACTAAAGGGCAAAACCACCTATAGATAACCTAAGTAAGGGCAGACGGGAAGTTACTTTCTAATTCAAGGGGGTATTCTTAGGGGGTGAAACCCCCTATAAGTAACTAAGGGGTGGGTGGGCGGGAGTTGCTATAAATAGGTTGCTAATGAAAACTAAAGAAAAATTATTCAACTCAAGGAATAAAGATGCTTGGACTCTTAAAAAAACAGGGGTATTACTGGGGGCGTAGCCCCATTAATTAGTTTTACTTCTTAGAGAAGGGAGTACTCTTATGAGTTGCTAAAAATCGAAGAAGTTTAGTCTCTTAAAAATGGGAGTATACTTAAGGTATCGAATTACCTGTAGACAATTTAGGAATTGTGAAAGAAGTTTTCAAAAACTAAAGAACTACTAATGTTTAACGAAACTATAATAGGGAGGCGATATGTATGTCAATTATAAACAATACAATCGGTCATGATTACCTCTTAGGAACAAAATCTATCGATGCAAATACCAAAGAAGAAATAAAAAAACTTAATGAAGAACTAAAAGCCAATCATCAGGGTAGCAAACTCGAGCTAAAGGAGGAAGATTTTCTGAGAATTCTCACTACACAACTAAAAACTCAAGATCCAACCAACCCAATAGACGATAAAGCTTTCGTTTCACAAATGGCACAGCTTACATCACTAAAAGAGCTTAACAACTTGAACAATAATATTCTATCTTTAGTTTCTCAAAATTCCATAAACAGTTCTATTGCTCTTATTTCAAAACAAATCGAATGGATAGAAAAAGATTCTGGGCAACCTCTTTCAGCCAAAGTTATAGGTGTAAGACTCAACGAAAGTGGTGAAGTCTTCCTAAAAACAGATAAAGGTATTATGGTTTCTTTAAAGGAAGTCATAGAAGTTAAGTAGTATGAATCTAGGTATAATCCAAGCAAGAATTGATTCCCAACGCTTCCCTGCAAAGATATTCGCTAAGTTTTCGGATGGCACTGTAGTTTTGGAAAGAGTTATCTCTCAAGTGCTCTATGCTAAGAGTGTAGATAAAGTTGTAGTTGCTACTAATAATATTTCTTTTAACGCCATACGCAGGTTTGTAAAAGAAAAGTTTCTTGATAAAGTGACTGTGATACCCGGAAGTGATGAAGATGTTCTAAGTAGATTTATTAAGTGTGTAAAGTTTTTTGGAATTGAGAATATCAGAAATGTAATTAGAATAACAGCTGACAATCCATTAACCTGTCCAGTATTCATAGATAAAGCAGTAGAAATCCATACCACAATTCAATCAGATCTTACACATTTTTTGGGTATCCCATTAGGAACCGGAGTTGAAGTAATAAATCCAAATTCTCTACTCGAAATCAGTTTTCTAGCATCTAGTAAATATGACAGAGAACATGTTACTCCATTTTTCTACAAAAACAGACATATCTACAGAGTTTGTGAACCTATGTATGATATTTTCAGTAATTACCAAGTTATAAGGGTGACGATAGATACATTAGAAGATCTCAATAATGTTGAGCATATACTCAGAACTCTTGATTATAAGATTCCAATCACTGTAAATGATATTCTAAAAGTAGCAACACCATTAAACGTTGCCTAAAATCAAAATCTTAACATAATCCTTTAATTTTGACACTTATAACTCTCTATATTTCTAAGAGCAAGTATTCAAGAATTTTTGACGTGTTCCCAGGAATTTCTATTTAACAAAAATTTTTTCCCTTTAAAAGGGAGTTATAGAGGGACAAAGTCCCTCTAAGAAAACAATTAGGGTGGGTTGGGTGGGAGTTGCTATAAATAGGTTGCTAAAAAGCAAACAAAAATTACCTAACTCAAAAAAGAAAGGCTCTTAAAATAAGCCTTTCAAAAACGGGGGTATTACTAGGGGGTGCCTAGGGCACTTTTTAAAAAAAATGTGGGTATTACTAGGACGTAGACCCATATAATTAAGAAGAGAGGCCTAGCCTCAGGGTGGGGTGGGCGGGAAGGTACCCTAAATAGATACTAATAAATTCTTAAGTAGAAACCTCTGGAACGTGTTCAAAACCAATTTGACACAATTTTATTCTCTTATGTAAAATTTGAAGCTTTCGGTAGGGGCAAACTAATGAAAACTAAATTTTTTTTGATGTGGCTTTTATTATTGCTTTTAAACGCATTTTCATATTCACATCAGGTCAAGGTTAAGGATATTGAAGTAGTTAATTACACTAATTTTAGTCCTTTAGTGCCTGAATTTTTTATAGATATAACTTTCGAAGAATTACCTAGCAATATATTTGAAGGATTATCTCCTGAAAATGTTTACCATCACGATCATGTTCACATTATTGTTGAAGCAGTGATTGAAAAATCAATAGAACAGTTCGTTATAGGAGAAACCGCACCTTTCACTTGGGTCTCTGACAAAAGGATTAGAGTTTTCCTACCTCAGTTTAGCTTCTTGTCTGAAAATAAAAACTATTCTTTGCTCGTAAACATACTTCTAGAAAGGGAAATAGGTAGCGTACCTGAAAAAATATTTTCTAAGTCTTTTTCTTTTACGGCTTCTTCAAAAGTCTTTACTTTACCTTATTTTCTGACTAACAATCAGTTCCCTCTTATCATCTCAAAGAGAAAACCTCTACCAAAAAGAATATATTACATATCAACTTTGCCTTTTAAGGGTGTTATTGAGAAAAATGGCAAGAGTGTGAAAATAAACTCTCAGAAGGCTTTCGAATCTTTTGACAATCTCTGCTATGTAGAATACAATTTTCAGGAAGATGGCAAGTATAAACTTATTTTTCAGAATATTAATGTCTCTATAGATTTCGATGTTGTATACGATTCCATACCACCGAAATTCAGTATAGTTCTTCCAGAAAGTAAGAAGACATTTTTCAGAAGTAACATCGTTTTTATCTGGGAGACTCCTCTAGACGATTCTGGTGTAGATGTTGAAAAATCTTATCTTTCTATAACTTCTAAGCAAGGTGTTAAGATTACTAACATAAGGCCTTTAATTCCGTTAAACAAAATGTCTGTCTCTAGTCCTTTTCAGTATTTTTTTACATCTTTAAGTCCGGGAGAATATACTTTTCTCGTTGAATACTCCGATTTTGACGGAAATAAATCTTCTAAGTCCGTTGAGTTTAGCGTTTCAACTTCTGAAGGAGATAAAGTTTCTCCATTTTTACCTGAAGTTCAAGTTTACAGCTCCGTAAGGAGAGAGAATAATATTATCGTTTTTTCTACAAATCTCCGACTGTTAGTAAATGTTAAAGACGATATATACGGTAGTGGTGTGGATAGAGTGTCATTTAACATTGCAAACCGTAGAGAAGAAGTAAAGGTATTCGGAGAAACTTTTGAACACGTTATAAACTTAGCTTCTAAGACTTCAAAGGAAACTTTAGTAGTTGAGTCTTTTGATAAAAAAGGTAACAAAAGTCCCACATTAAGACTGAATTTGTCTTTTTCTAATCTACAAAATGATGAATTTGAAGACAACAATGATATTACTCAGTCAAAACAAATTGACCCTGGTAAAGAGCTTAGATTAGTTTTACCAGAAGGAGATGTAGATTTCTTCAAATTTTCAGGGGACAAGCTTGCAATACTAAAAGTCAATTATGAGTTAAATACTGGGGCAAACATGCTTGTGGAACTTAAAGATGGTAGAGGAAACACTATCGAATCATTCTACCCGTCTGATGGCGAGAGCTTAAAACTAAAATTGCCATATAAAGGTAGGTATTTTCTTAAGTTCTCATCACCTACACCTACAGTGGCAAAGATCTCCCTTAGTATTTAAAGTGTAATTTTCATACTTTTCTAATTCACGTTACTAATAATCTTCAAGAATCAGATTCTTAGTTATTTTTTAAAGTTTTCTAGAGCAGCAATTAGGGTGATTAAGGGTGTCTAAGACACTGTGCCTATGGCACTTTTTTAAATAACGGGGGTATTATAGGGGGAAACCACATTAATTAGTTTTACTCTCCTAGAGTGGGGGTACTCTTAGAGGGCGAAGCCCTTGTAGATAACTTAAGTAAGGATAGGTAGGAAGTTACTTTCTAATTCAAGCAAAATGGGGGTATTCTTAGGGGGTGGAACCCCCTAGAATTAAACTAAAGGGTGGGTGCCTAAGGCACTTGTGTCTAAGACACTTTCTTTAAAAAATGGGGGTACACTAGGGGGCGGAGCCCCCTGTATGTAACTAAAGGGTGGGTTGGGTGGGAGTTACTATGAATAGGTTGCTAAAAAGCAAGCAAAAATTACCTAACTCAAAGAAGAAAGGCTCTTAAAATAAGCCTCTTAAAATTGGGGGTATCACTAGGGGGCGAAAGCCCCCTGTAATTGAGAAAGGAGGCTTAGCCTCAGGGTGGGGGGGCGGGAAGTACCCTAAATAGTATGTAAAAGCAAACAAAAGTCCCCTAACTCAAAAAAGAATAAAACACTTGTTGTGGGTATCTAAGTGTTTGAGACACTTTTTAAAAAGGGGTATTCTCAGGGGGCATACCAACCTATTAATTAACTAAAGTGCGGATTAGGAGGTAGTTACTATAAATGAGAAAATAGGAAAAAGCCAAAAGTGTGCAGCCTCAGAATTAGAAATCCATATATCTTTCGATTAAAATACTACTTAACATGAGTAGTTTATTTGAGAATCACATAAAAGATAACACTTTGAAAGATTATCTTGAAATGTTGTATTTTAAATTTGCTACCAAAGACTTCATAGCTAGAGATCCTATACAGTTTGTTTACAGGTTTTCAGAGCCCGAAGATAGAGAAATCGCAGGATTTATAGCTTCTACCTTAGCACAGGGAAAAAGAGAAAATATAATAGCAAAAGTTAACGAAGTTTTATCAATTATGCGTGATACTCCTAAAGATTTTCTTAAAAACACTTCAGAAGAAGATATAATCGAAAAATTCAAAAACTTCAATTACTTTGCTTACAGAGTTATCTCAGGAGAAGATGTTTCTTACGTCCTGATATCCCTAAAAAAAATACTTCAAAAATACCAAACTCTAAAAAATTTGTTTTCTGAATGCTATCAGAAAAATAGACATTCTAAAAATATAAAAGAAACACTTAACTGTTTCGGTGGAATTTTTTGGAGTTGGAGTAAAAAATTAAAATCAGAGACGAAATCTCTTTTACCAGTTCCAAATGCTGGGAGTGCTTGTAAGAGAATAAATATGTTTCTAAGGTGGATGGTCAGGAAAGACAATGTTGACACGGGTCTTTGGCATGATATTATACCTGCCTCCAAGTTAATAATACCTTTAGATACCCATGTCGCGAGGATATCTAGGGAAATAGGTCTTACAAAAAGGTCTAGTAATGATTGGATAACCGCAGAAGAAATAACCGAAAGGCTATTAGAGTTTGATCCTGTTGATCCAATAAAGTATGATTTGGCTATATTTGGGTATGGAGTAGAATCTAATCACAAATAAGCTTTGTGGTAAATGTATCCTATTTAACAAAAATTTTTCCTTCTAAAAGGTGCCTAAGGCACTTTTCTTAAAACGGGGGTATTCTTAGGGGGTGGAACCCCCTATAAGTAACTAAGGGGTGGGTGGGGGGAAATTACCCTAGATGGATGCTAAGAAAAATTCTTAAGTAGAAATTTCTGTGATTTTTGCAAGCATAATTCTGCTAACGTTAAAAATCCCTTATCAAGAAACATTCTAATTTACCGAAGCTTCTAAAAAGATGGGAAGCAAGCCCATAATCTTTATTTACAAAAACTTTATTACGCCTTAGGTATGAATTCAGAATTATTTCTTTATCCATACCGAATATGTTTGTTTTGCTTATGTTTGGGTGAGATAAGTTTAGGTAGTCTATTCTGACTTTCTTGCCCTCACTTTTGTGGATGAATGCTATACTTCCAAAGTTTTCTTCAAATCCTATTACTATTCCTACATGTGTTAACTCATCGTCAATTCTACCATTTTGGTTTCTATCATAGGTATTATCAAAAAATATTAAATCCCCGGGTTTAAGAACACCTTCCTTAAACAACCCTCTATTACTTTCTATGAATCTGTAGTAAGATTTTGTCAAATTCTTGTCCGGAAAATTCTTTATTGAAACATAAGCAATATCAATCCCAGTAGCTTCAAGGAGAACCATTCTCAGGAAAGTCGAGCAGTCTAGATCGCGGAAATATTTACCTACTTTTATGTGTTTTTGACCTAAATACTTAGTAGAAACCTCAACTATTTTCTTTCTTAGAGGATCTTTGTTGGAATTTTTAATTACCGTTCCAGCGTAAGAAGATAAATATACCAGTAAAAGTATTAAAACTATATCAATCGTTTTTTTCAACATTTATACCTAAATTTTCAAGTTTCTTGTATATATATGTTCTATCTAAACCTGTCTCTTGAGAGAGTTTAGAAATATTGTTATTTACCTTTGCTAACTTTCTAGTGAAATATATTTTCTCGAAATACTGTTTTGCTTCTTTGTAAGGTAGATCCCAATTAATCTCTTCAGAATTGTTATTCCTATCCTGGTTATCTATGATTTCTGGAATATACCTTACCATATCTTCTAGAGTTATTACTTTGCTGTTTGACATTATTACAAGTCGTTCTACTATGTTTTTCAGTTCTCTTACATTGCCAGGCCATTTATATTCGACAAGTTTATCTATTGCTTTATCCTCTATTTGTTCAAATTTTTTGCCATATTTTTTCGAAAACTCTTTAATGTAATACTTTATTAGTTCAGGTATATCCTCTTTTCTGTCTCTAAGAGGGGGAATGTGTATGGGAATTACATTTATTCTATAATACAAGTCCTCTCTGAATATACCTTCCTTAACCATTTTGGCGATATCTTTATTAGTAGAGCATATTAACCTAATGTTGACAGGAATATTTTTGTTTGACCCCAATCTTTGTATAGCTTTTTCCTGCAAAACTCTCAACAGTTTAGACTGTAAATTGAGAGGCATATCTCCTATTTCATCGAGGAATAAGGTACCATTGTTTGCTGCCTCAAATTTACCTTTTTTTGATGTTATAGCCCCGGTAAAAGCTCCTCTTTCATATCCGAAAAGCTCAGCTTCGATCAGAGTTTCCGGTATAGCAGCACAGTTTACATCCACAAAGGGCCCTTGTTTTCGGTTGCTTTTCTGGTGTATTAACCTTGCAACAACTTCTTTCCCAACACCATTTTCCCCTGTTATCAGAACCGTTGCATCATTGTAAGAGAGATTTTCTATAGTATTTAGAATATCCTTTATACTTTTTGATACTCCTATGAGTTTGTATTCCGACCAATATTCATTCTTCTCTATTTCTAACTCCCTAAGCCTTAGAGCGTTAGTTACCGATGAAATCAAAGCTTCTATAGATATAGGTTTCTCCAAAAAGTCAAAAGCTCCTATTTTTATACACTCCACTGTAGATTGTATAGTGCCATGACCAGATATTATTATAACAGGAACCAAAGGAAATTGTTTTCTTACCTCTCTTAGAACATCTATACCGTTAACTTCAGGCATCAAAAGGTCCAGAAGTATAACATCTATATCTTCGGTATTCAGAACATTGAAAAGTTTGGTTGGCTCACTTAACGTTATCACATCGAGATTATAATCCTCGAGCAATTCTTTCAAACTTTTAAGTATATTTACTTCATCATCAACTATTAGCACCTTACTCATAAGATCTAGATTAGTAGATGATCTTTTAGAAAAGCCAACAGAATGTTGTTAAATCTTTCTGGTTCCTCTAAAGGAGACATATGACCAGATGTTTCCATTACAATGAAAGTTGAGTTTTCTAGTTCTTTTGCCATGTTTTCCATAACCTCCAAAGGTACAACCTTATCTTGCCTTCCCGCAATTACTAAGCAAGGTTGTAGTATGTTTTTTAGAGTTTCTCTAGAATCAGGTCTGGTAGCTATTGTATAAACTAGACTCGACAAACCTTCTTTACTCGTTTTCCTGATTATATTGTTTAGAAACTCTAAAACATCTTTTCTATTTTCAATAGAATAGTCACTTACTAAATTTTTACTAAACATACTCAAATAAGAATCCAAATCGGAATTTATTTTTTCTATGTCAGAAAGTCTTTTTTTCTTTCCTTCTTCATCCAAGGCCTCTGGTCTAGTGTGACAAAAAACTATACCTGCTATGAGATCGGGTCTTTTTCTAAATAGTTCAAATATTACATATCCTCCCATACTCGTGCCTATGGGTATCAATTTATCGAAATCTAGGTTAATTATGTTTTTAATAATTATTTCAACAAGTTCTCCTATCGACATTTCTATTTTTTGGGGCTTTTCACTGTCACCTATTCCCGGATAATTCAGCGCTATATATGGAACTTGGGCAAATTCAAGAAATTCAATCTGGTTTTTATACATATCAACTGAAGTAGGAAATGCTGGGAAAAATATAACAGCGTTGTTGTTTTTCGAAAGCCTATATGTTCTCAGTTCTAGCTTCATGAACCTTATTATAATCTGCAACAAATAAATTGTCAAAGATTTTAAATCCCTATCCCAGGAATTTCTATTTAACAAAAATTTTTTTCCTTCTAAAAGGTACAATTAGGAGGGGTGCCTAAGGCACTTGTGTCTAAGACACTTTCTTTAAAAATTGGGGGTACACTAGGGGGCGAAAGCCCCCTGTATGTAACTGAAGGGTGGGTGGGCGGGA
>FWWL01003553.1_pt1 | contig 28214 bp, 28 predicted proteins | sample 2228331 | NCBI WGS metagenome assembly FWWL01 (sample SAMEA103939775, study PRJEB20133) | metagenome
AGATTGCGAAAGCGATTCTTTCTTTGCTTACTTTCTTTCTCATCGCTGAGAAAGAAAGTAAGAAGTAATTTTTGACCACTTTTTTCCAAAAAGTGAGAAATTTTGGTAGAAAGATAAGTTTTTGCTGATTTTACTTCTGCCAGATTTTATCAAAAATTCTTGCGTTACCTTCCAAGGGGACGATTGTAGCGTAGCGGCGAGGCTCGATGTAGCGAGCCTCTCTATCTTTCCTGTGAGATTTTAATTTAATTGACTCATCTAAATAACTCAAAATTTTACTAATTCTTTAACTTAGTATATAATTTTAAATATGAAAGATAAAGGCATTGTTATTGATAATAAAAATGGATTTTTAAAAGTAAAAATAATCGAAAACTCTATTTCTTCATGTGATAAATGTAGTATAAAAGGTATATGCAATCAAAAAGACGAAGATAGGATTATTTCACTTCCTGTAAAAGAAAACATTCCAGAAGGAACAGAAGTAATAATAATATTAAATGAAATAAACGGCATCTTTTTAGCTTCAATAGTGTTTTTATTTCCTTTGATAATCTTTATCCTGTCAAACTTTATTCTTTCAAAATTTTTTAACAAAATCTTAGTCTACCTCTTTTCTTTTCTTGCTGTTATTTTGTATTTTGGTATTTTAAAATTAACTCAAAATGCCATAATGAGTAAAAATATAACCATTATAAAAAAATCCTAAAAGTTTGTCATATAAACTACTATATCAGCCTTCGATTCATATGAAGACAACAAAAGTTCATAATTGCCCCTGGGCAGATATAGAGAAAGCTGATCGCTAAACAACCTTGTTTCATTGAGTAAATCAACTCCCTTATAACCACCACCCACAAGTCTTACAGAAAATTTGCCACTACTTTTTGTTGAGTAAACCGAAAAACCATACTCACCAGATTTTTCTATAGAGAATTTTGCTATTGTTAAATTGTTGAGGTTTAATCTGGTTAGATTTGTTCTAAATAGTTCCTTATAGTTAGCTGGAGGATTATAAATTTTACCACTATCAATCAAGCTTATTCTTCTAAAATAAGTATCATCCATTTCATAAACATTTGTATAAAAATAAATCGATGCTCCATTAATCTCAAAATCAACACTAAAATTATAAACCCCCGGCACAAGAATTAAGGCTATCTGGGAATTGCCATAATCTCCTTCCAGTAAAGTTATCTCATTTGTAAAAAGCCCTATAAACCTTTTTTCACCTTTTAATTTAACAATTTTATTCCCATTGAAATTTGGAGCAATAAAAAAATGATATATTACTGGTTTTTCAATAACAAGGTCAAATGACATATTATCTTTACCCTTAGTGATAGTTTTATAATTTTTGAAACCGGCTGGAGGCTCCGGTGAAACTGTCTCTTCCAGAACTCTTATGCTTTCTTTAACAAGAATAAACAGGAGTATTATCCCTATTAAAAACCCTATTGAAAAAATTTTTTTATTTTTCTTACTCAAAGCCACTTTTATTCTCCTTTCAAAATTTTTCTATTATAATTATAAAAACTTAAACCAGATATAGCTATAGCCATAGCATCAATAACATCATCAGGCTTTGGCGGATTATCAAGTTTAAGGATTATCTGAATTGATTTTTCTATCTGTTTTTTATCTGCTTTACCATAACCTGTTATTGATTGTTTTATCTGAAGAGGTGATAATTCAATATATTCTATGTTATACATAGCAGATATAAGCTTTATTACCCCCCTAACCTCACTAATCTTTGTTGCTGTTTTGATATTCTTTGAAAAAAATAAAGTCTCTGTAGCTATCAATGCCGGAGAAAACTTTTCAATCAAGTATCTAAGGTCATTGTAAATAGAATATAACCTATCTATATTTAACTTATCTTTATCCGTAGAAATCAATCCTGAAGAAATAACCTCATATTCATCCATTACAGCATATCCCATTCTTTCAATACCTGGATCAATACCGAGAACTATCATATTTCCTCTAATTTCAAAATCTTCATAACCAGCCATGAAGCTACTTCAACTTTTCTTCCTTTAAACTCTCCCATTTTTCCTTCTTTTTTACCAAATAAAATAACTCTGTTTTCATCATTCCCCATAGGATTAAAATCCTTCTCAACCTTATTAAGTACGATATAGTCCACTGACTTTTTCTTGAGCTTCAATTTTGCATTCTCTTCTGCATTATCAGTTTCAAGCGAAAATCCAACATAAAGTTTATCTTTGAACTTCTCAGTAATGGTTTTAAGTATATCTGGATTTTCTACAAATTCTAATACCAATTCCCCATTCTTTTTTATCTTTTCAGTTGAAAAATTTTTAACCTTAAAATCAACAGGAGCTGCGGCCATAAAAAGGCCATCATAAAAATGAAGATTCTTTTCTAAAACATCAAGCATATCAATAGTAGATCCTGCCTTTATTGATTTAATAGTTTGAGGAATTTTTACTTCCATTTTTCCATAAACTAGTAAGACATCAGCTCCTTTTTTATACAAAAATTTTGCCAGCTCAACTCCCATTTTGCCAGAAGAGAAATTCGATATAAATCTAACAGGATCAATTTGTTCAATAGTACTTCCTGCAGTAACTATATATTTTTTTCCTCTTAGTGGTTCATTTATATCTCTTGTTATTATATCAAATATTTTATCTTCAGAGGGCAACCTTCCTTTTCCTTCATAACCACAGGCTAACTCTCCTATCTCTGGTTCAATAACTTCAATATTATGTGCCTTAAGCTTCTTTATATTCTCCTGTGTAATAGAAGAATTATACATCTTTACATTCATTGCAGGAAAGACAACCTTCTTTTTATCACAGGCAAGAAAGGATGTAGTAAGAAGATTATCAGCAACTCCATTTGCAATTTTCGCAAGAGTATTAGCAGTTAAAGGTGCTATAACAAAAACATCAGCCCAATCCCCTATTTCTATGTGAACTAAAGGATCTTCAAAAGAAAAATCTTCTACATAAACTTTATTGCCACAGGCTACCTTAAATATTAAAGGATTAACAAGCCTTGCTGCATTAGGCGTCATTATAACTCTGACGAAATGCCCTTCTCTTTTTAATCTTCTAATTATTGATGGAATTTTATAGATAGAAATACCAGAACTTATTCCAAAAGCAATTTTCATATTTTATGACCTGCTCTTTACTTTTCTCCATTTTATAAGCACAAAGTATTTTTGATCCTTTACAATTATACTATATATCTCACCATTTTTATCAACAAAATAACCAGCCTGTTGATATAAAGATGAAATCTGTGGGGCATAATACACTGTCTCTTTTTCAGTAGAACTTGAAAGATCTACAAATCTAAACTTTACCCCTTTTGCTCTTTCATCATAAGAATATAATACAGCCACATCATCATAAGTAACTGCAAGAACATCTTCAAGATATTTTTTTGACTTAAATAAATTTTTTATAATTGCATTTCTTAAAATACTATAAATATCAATAGAATTATAAAAAACAGTGGGTGTTTCAATATTTTTTCCATCTTTCATAATAAGATAATTCTGTGAAGTTATTATCAATCTTTCGTTGTTTTTTAGATTAAACACACTAGAAATAAAATTCAGATAAACTTCATTGTTTACCACATTTGTTTTTGAAATATATTTTGTATCAAACTCAAATGTCAATTCACCAGAAATAGAAAACCTCTTTATATCATAATCTTTAAAATCATTTTCATACCTAACAGCATAAACATAAAGGTTATTAAAAAGATCAATATCAATTCTTTCTGGAATATTCATAGGAGAAGAATTTAAACCATTCTCTCCTATTGAATATATATATTTACCATTTGGAGTAAATTTATAAATGTAGGCTAATTGACTTTGATTTGAGTTTATTGTTTGGTTACTAATAGTGGCAAGGACATAGATTTCTCCATATTTATTTAACTTTACGGAAAGGGGCGTATCAAATTCATAACCTTCCCCCTTATTTGATATTATTATCACATTTGTGTCACTTACATTAATGGGGAAAATCGACACCCTTTTGTTATAATAATCTGCAATATATATTTTATTCTTATGAAGCTGAATACTCTTTGGCACATCTATATAATCATTCAATATTAAAGATTGGTTTGAATATATTTCCTTTATTTCCGAAAGATTACTTCCGATTTCGTTATAATTTGTACCAAGCGGCGCATAAAACACCACATCAAACTTCATAAAATTAGGCCTACCTGAACAACTATACAAAAGTATTATTAAAAAAAATATTATTTTTTTCATATAAAAATCCTCAAACCCTCTCTCAAAAACTTTTTGCAATTTTTGTTAGAATTTCTATCCCCCTCATTATATCTTCATCTTTTGTTGCAAAAGAAATTCTAAAATTTGTATTTTTTTCAGAAAATACATTTCCAGGAATTATCAACACATTGTTTTTGATAGCCAATTCAACAAATTGAGAAGCATCTCCATTTTTCAAAGCTGGAAAAATATAAAAAGCTCCTTTTGGCTTAACTACATCAAATGAGTCTTTCAAACCTTCATATATTAAATCTCTTTTCCTTTTATAAGCCTCTCTAAAAGATGTCGTATCATATTCAAGAGCTCTAACAGCAGCATATTGAAAAGGTGCCGGAGCACAAACAAAAGAATATTGTTGTAATTTAATCATTTGAGCAATTATTTCAGCTGGACCTAATGCATAACCAAGTCTCCAACCAGTCATTGCATAGGTTTTAGAAAATCCACCAAGTATCAATACATTATCATACATTTTAGCTGGACTAATAAACTCACCATCATATACAAATCCATCATAAATCTCATCAGAAATAATTAAAATATTTCTCTCTTTAGCAATTTTTATTACCTTTTCTATATCTTCCTTAGAATAAACATATCCAGTTGGATTACATGGACTATTTAAAATAATTGCTTTTGTCCTTGAAGATATAACATTTCTCAATTTATCTTCAGAAATTGAAAAATCTGGATAAGTATCTACAATTACAGGAACTCCATCTATAAGATTTGTGAGATGCTTATACATTACAAAATAAGGATCAAAAAATACTATTTCATCCCCAGGATCAACGATAGACATTAAAGCAAGCATTAAACCACCCGACACTCCAGAAGTTATTATGACCTCATTTGGCTCAAATTTTTTACCTTTTGTCTTTTCAACATAATCCAATACCTTTTCTCTCAACTCATTAACCCCCTGTGTGAGAGTATATCTATTAAAACCATCCCTTATTGCTTTTATAGCAACTTCTTTTAATTCCTCTGGAACATCAAAATCCGGCTGTCCAATACTGAAATTAATCGGATTTTCCATTTTTGCTGCAAGTTCAAAAACCTTTCTTATACCTGATGAATCAACTTTAAGACTTCTTTTTGAAATCATATTCATCTCCTTTAATTTCTTCTATTATTAATTTTATTTTATATTTTCAATAAAATCAAATATCTTAACCAATAAAATAATTAAAGATATTAATAAAAAAAGACGAATAAAATCTTAAAATATTTACTTAAAAATCTTGAATTTGTTTAAACTTAATATTATAATGAAAGGTATCTAAAATGAGAATTTTGTCTAAAAAATTAGAATTTTATTTCTCTGGAGGTAATAATGGCGAAGGAACTTATTAAAAAGCCGGTTTTTAGATCTAAAGCTGAAATGTATAGAAAGTCAAAGTGGGATAAATTTAAAGAAAATTATAAAGAATTTACTACCAATATAAAAAGAAGTTTTCAAAAATTTCTAAACAAAATACATGAGAAAGGTTCTCAAAAATTAACTTTAATGATTGTTCCACATTCAGAAAAGAGAATTATAAACATCCAGATTTCAAATTATATAATGTTTTTTTTCTCGGTTTTACTATTAGTAATAGTAATCTCATCAGTTGTATCAATATCCGGAAGCGAAGCAAATCAAAGAAAACTAATTTTCTTAGAAACACAAACAAAGCATAACCACGAGCTTATACTTGAATATAAAAAAGCTATAGACAGTTTTTCAAAGAGATTTACATCTTTCAAGGTTGATGTAAGTAAAGTATTAAGAAAAGAAGAAGATGTAAGGATAGAAAAGAAGATTATTGAAATAAAGGATGAAAAAACAAAAGATCTGCCAAAAGAATTAAACGAGCTTGAAAAACTTAAGAAAGAATTGCTCACATTAGAAAACGACATTTATAGAGTAGGTGTATTCAAAAGCTCATATGAAAAACTCCTTAAAGAAATACCTTCTTTATATCCTCTACCGATGAGAGCTTTTATCTCCTCTTATTTTGGTTATAGAAGAGATCCAGTATATACATGGACAAGAGAAATGCATTTAGGTATTGATCTTGTTACTGTTCCAGGTACTCCAGTTCTTGCAGCAGCGAATGGAACTGTGAAGTTTGCTGGATGGATGGGAGGATATGGATGGATGGTAGAAATCGAACATAGTTATGGGTTTTCAACTAGATATGCTCATATGATGGGATTTAACAGTGGAATCTATCAGGGTGCAAAAGTAAATAGAGGTCAAGTTATAGGCTTTGTTGGTTCGACTGGAAAATCAACAGGTTATCATTTGCATTATGAGGTAAGGGTGGGAGGACAACCGATAGATCCTCTTCCTTTTACTCAGATGCTGCAATAAAAATAGTTAACAATACACGGGGGATATTGTGTCAGAAGTCAACAAAAGTAATGTATTGATTGAAGAAAAGAGTATAACAGAAAAATCCGATATTCTTTCAAATAGCGTTATTGGGATTAAAAATTCCTTTAGTGGGGAGTTCAGGGCAGATGGTCTGCTTAGGATTGATGGTGATTTTAAAGGTACAATAAGAAGCTCTGGAACTGTCCTTGTAGGAGAAAAAGGTAGAATTGTTGGAGATATATACGCCAGATATTCAAGGATTGGTGGTAAAGTAAAAGGAAATGTCTATTGCACTGAGAGAGTCGATCTTCTTTCAACTGGCAAAGTAATAGGGAACATATGGACAAAGAAAATTATGGCAGAAGAAGGTATGGTTTTCACTGGAGAAGCCAAAATACTTGATAAAAAAGAAATTGATGAAATCTTTCATCAAAATGTTATCAATGCCCCATCTATTTCAAAAGAATTTGAATTTTAAAGGGGTTTATGCTAAATAGGAGAATTTATGTCTGATACTTCCAAAGTGCTTGTGGGAAAAATAGAAAATGGCTATATCGTAAAAGTTATAGGAAAAGGAACGATGGACTATTGTTCTGATCTTTTTATGTATATTAGTGAAAAGATAGAAATGGAGAAAGTTGAAGAAGTCTATTTTGATTTATCTTCGTCAACCTATCTTGATAGTTCTTTTATAGGTGTTATTATTTCCATTCAAAAGAAAATAAAAAAGAAAGATAAGAATTTTGAGGTGATTATTTTAAACCCTTCTGATAAAGTCAAAGAAATTTTAGAAAATATGGGACTTCTTGAAGTAATACCTTTACAGGAAGAAACTAAATATAAAAATATAAACCTCACAGAAGAAATTCAACAAAAACTTGAGAAAAACTATGAAAGTATAAAATTACTCCTCGAATCTCACCAGAACTTAATGGAATTAAACCTTGAAAATAAAAAGAGATTTGCACTTGTAGAAGAGCTTTTGAAAAAAGAACTTGAAAGGAATAAAAATGAGTGAAATCCATCCAGCTTCTGTGATTGGAAAAGATGTAAAAATAGGTAAAAATGTTATTATTCATCCTTATACTGTGATTGATGGAGATATTGAAATAGGTGATAATTGTGAAATAGGCCCATTTGTAACAATAAAAGGATGGGTAAAAATGGGTGACTCAATCAAAATCCACTCTTTTGCCGCAATAGGAGAACCACCTCAGGATTACTCTTTTAATGGAGAAAAGGGGTTAATAGAAATTGGTTCAAGTACAGTAATAAGAGAGGGGGTTACCATTCATACTCCCGTAAATGGCAATAATGGTGAAAAAACAATTGTTGGCAATTCATGCTTTCTTATGGCTAACAGCCATGTGGCACATAATGTAAAACTTGGGGATAATGTAGTGCTTGCTAATGGATGTTTACTTGCAGGATATGTGATAATAGAAGATTTTGTATTTTTATCAGGCAATGTAGCTGTTCACCAGCATTGCAGAATCGGAGAATATTCAATAGTGGGTGGATTAACGAAAATAACTCAGGATGTCCCTCCTTATTCAATGGTAGATGGCAACCCAGGTGAGTATCAAGGAATAAATGCAATCGGCCTAAAAAGAAGAAACATAGCAATAGAGGATAGAAATATCATAAAAGAAGCCTACAAAATATTTTATGATAGAACAAGAACAAGAAGCGAATCAATAAAAATTCTTGAAGAAAAATACTCATCAAATAAATATGTAAAGCACATTGTTGAGTTTATCAAAGCTTCAAAAAGAGGAATTATAGATTCACATTATGAGTAAAAAATTATTTTTTTCAGCAGGTGAAATATCAGGAGATATACACGCAGCAAATCTAATCAAAGAGTTAAAAAAACTCGATAATTCCATCCAGTTTATCGGCAATGGCGGAAAACATATGATCAATGCTGGACTAAATCCAATCAATATTGAAAATGTTACATATAGTACGGTAGGGCTCACTGATTCATTAAAATTCCTTAACATTCAGCAGAAAATTTTAAAAAACACGCTTAACTTTTTAGAAAAAAATCATATTGACGCTGTAATTCTTGTTGATCATCAAGGATTTAATATCCCTCTTGCTAAGTTCTGTAAAAAAAATAATATTCCTAACTATTATTATTTCCCCCCTCATGTTTCAATCTGGGGAAAATGGAACGCACCAAAACTTGCCAATCTGGTAAACGGTTTATTTATTCCTTTTTATGAAGATTATCTGGTTTATTTAAAATATACAAAAAACGCTTTTTACTATGGACATCCATTAGTTGAATATATAGAAAATTTCAACAAAAAAGATAATAATATTTTAGAAATCGACAAAACCAAAAAAATTATAGGAATATTTCCTGGAAGTAGATTTCAAGAAATAGAAAACCTAACCCCCACTATGCTTAAAGCTGCAAAACTAATAGCAGAGAAATACAAAGTTCAATTCTTTATTTCTGTTGCCCATCCAGATTTTAAAGAAAAAATAAAAAATTATTTAACTGAAGTTCAACTAAAAGACATAAAAATAGTTGATAATATGGCATATGATATAATGAAAGTTTCTGACCTGATTATTGCCTCATCTGGAACAACAACTTTAGAGTGTGCAATATTTGAAAAACCAGTGATAATCTGTTATAAAATATCTCCCCTTTCTTTTTTTATTGGCAAACTTCTTGTTAAGGATAAAATGATCGGACTACCAAATATTATAATGAAAGAAAAATTTCTACCAGAATTGCTTCAAAATGATTGTAATGAATACAAAATATTTGAAGAAAGTATAAAATTTCTCGAAAATCCAGAAAACGAAAATTTTATTAATAAATGTAAACTATTAAAAGAAAAACTTGGCAAACCACCAATAGTTGAAAAAATTGCAAGACATATCTTGAAGGAAATATATGGCAAGAATCCTTGCAATTGATTATGGGGAAAAAAATATTGGACTTGCTATAACTGACGAGTTACAAATTATTGCCACTCCCCTTGACGTAATAAAAAACGACAATAAACTAATTGAAAACCTAAAAAAATTATACGATTACTATAAATTTGAAAAGATTGTCCTTGGTTACCCAGAATACCCTACCCCAAGAAAATCTCAGGAAAAAGTGAAAGAATTTGGAGAGATATTAAGAACAAACTTACATATAGAAATTGTCTATCACAATGAAGCTTTCACAACAATTTATGCAAGAAATTTTCTTTCTTCGGTAGGGAAAAAAGAAAAAGAAATAAAAAAGATTGTAGATAAAATAGCCGCCCAAAAAATTTTAGAAGATTATCTGAAAAATAATCAACAAAAGGGTGTGTAATTTTTTCCACACTTTTTTCCTTTTTAAATTTTCAATTTTCTAATTGATTGCACAACAATAAAATATTTTTCTAAACTCTGGCATACTTTTTGCTTAATTATTATCAAGAGGTTTTTATGAGAAAACAAAACACCCTTCAAAAGGAAATAAGGTTTGAAGGTATAGGACTTCATACTGGAAATAAAGTCTCTCTTATTTTAAAACCAGCTCCTGTAAATACTGGTGTTGTTTTTATATACAATGATCAAAAGGTTAAGGAATTCTTACCACTTTCTATTGATTTTGTTACTGATACAAAGAACAATATCACATTGAATAACGGTAGAGCTATAATAAAAACCATCGAACATCTGACATCAGCCCTATATGCTTTAAAGATTGACAACTGTATTGTCGAAATCAATGGGAAAGAAGTCCCGATAATGGATGGTAGCTCAAAGATATTTGTAGATGAAATTCTAAAAGCTGGTATAGTAGAGCAAAACGAGCTAAAACCGGAGTTTGTTGTAATAAATCCTATATGGGTAAGACATGAGGACAAGTTTATAGTAGTTTTACCTTATAATGGACTAAAAATAAACTACACAATCTCATTCCCAAATTCCCCTATAGGAACTCAAAACTGTACTTTTGATTTCTCTACAGAAAAGTATATAAAAGAAATTTCACAGGCAAGGACTTTTGGTTTTCTAGAAGACATTGATGAATATACAAAACAAGGCCTTATTCTTGGGGCAAATTTTGAAAATGTTCATGTTTTCAGCAAAAAAGAAAATAAGTGTGTAAATGGCTCAAGATATGATGATGAACCGGTAAGACATAAGATATTAGACCTTATTGGAGCTTTAGCTTTGTTGCCTTTTGAGTTAAAAGGATATATTATCTCTTACAAAGGTGGACATCATATTGACACAATGTTTATAAAGAAGGTTATTGAATTATATAAAGCTGATTTCAAAGCCTCGATTCCTACAAAAAGAGAAATCAAATACAATTATCTATTTGATTTTTTAGATAATAACATACAGTAAAAACTCCTTCTCTATAAAAATCATCCTCAACCGTTTCCCCGACTCTCCCCCTATCGAGTCGGGGAAAATTTTTATTAAACTCAACTCATCTCTATTGAAATAAAAGAGAAAAAATGATATAATTTAATAGGGAAATTAATTATGGAAGATATTTCAAAAGTTAGAGTTAGATATGCAGAAACAGACCAGATGGGAGTAGTTTATTATGCTAATTATTTTGTCTGGATGGAAGTCGGAAGAACAAACCTTCTAAGAAATAATGGGTTAAGTTATAAAGAACTTGAAAATGAGGGTTATGCACTGCCAGTTCTTAAAGCATACGCAGAATATCTAAACTCAGCATATTATGATGAGGAAATACTCATTAAATCAACGTTAAAAGAATTAAAAGGACCAAAAATAATAATAGACTATGAAATTCTCAATTCTAATAATACCCTTCTTGCGAAAGGTTATACAGAACATGTCTTCATTTCAACCATAACAAGAAAGGTTGTGAAACCACCAAAAAAATTTTTAGAATTAATAAAAGAAAAAGGAGGGCTTTCTGAAGAAAAAAAATAAAGTTTTAACTCCAAAAAAAATTTTTTACTACAAAAAAAGAGAAAAAATAAAACGTCAAAAAGTAAAAGAAAAAAAACAAAAAAGACTTTTTAAGATTTCACACCTTGATATTGGATTTGTCCATTTTATATCTTTAAGAAGAAATAAGGTTCTTACAGCTATTATGAAATTTTTCACTTTCATTGGTGATGGTCAGGTATGGTTTTTACTTTGTTTAATGTTTTTCTTTATAAAATTTTATACTGGACTGGCTTTAACAATCGGCTTAATATTACAGGCAATATTTCAACAATTTTTCAAAAGGATATTTGTTAGAGAAAGACCTTTTAATAAGCACGAAAATATTACGAAGGTAATAAATCCCCCAGACAAATTTTCTTTTCCTTCTGGACATACTACAGCAGCATTTACAATGGCTTTTATCTTTTACTATACTTTTCCTGTTTTATTTTTCCCATTTTTGTTTATTGCAATTTTGATAGGTTTTTCAAGAATATATTTAGGACTTCATTATCCAACTGATGTATTGGCTGGAGTTTTATTAGGATTCTTAACAGCAAAATTTTCTATTTTCTTAACTACACTCATAGAAAGTTTAAAGAGTGCTATATGATAAATTTTTCAAAATTAGAAAAACTATATGAAAAAAATAAAAATATTGAAAAAACAAAAAACAACCTTTTTACTATAAAAATAAACCAGAACTATATACATAGCATATATGATCCTTACAAAGAAGCAGAAAGAGTTGTTAAATCAATCGAAGATGTAAATCCAGAAGAATCTTTAATAATAATTTTCGGAAGTGGTCTTGGCTACCATATTGAAATACTCGAAAAAATGGGTTACAAAAATGTAATAATTATTGAACTAACTAAAGAAATTTCAAATATATTTAAAGAAATTTATGATCTTCCCGAAAATTATTATTTTATTTCCTGCGACGATAAAATAGAAAAAATTGATTCTATCTTTTCTATTTATGAAATACATAATTTTAAAAGAATAAAAACAATTCAATTAAGAAATGACTACTCAAAAGAGATATATAAAAAACATGAAGAAAGAATACAGAGACTCCTTGAAGTAAAATTAGGCGATTTCAGCACAAGAATGAAATTTGAAGAGATATGGTTTATAAATACAATTAGGAATCTGTATTTTCTAAAGGATTGTGTAGAAGTAAGAAAACTATTTGAACAGTTCAGAAATTTGCCAGTTATAATAATATCAGCTGGACCTTCTCTAAAAGATTCCCTTAAATATATAAAAAAAATTGAAAAATATACCATTCTTATAGCAGTCGATACAGCTATACTACCACTCTATGAAGCTGGAATAATTCCAGATTTTATTTATTCCCTTGATTCTCAAGTTTATAATCTTAACGATTTCTTAATGATTGACAAAAATTACCTTTCAAAAACAAATCTGATATACGATATTGTATCAAACCCAGCATTGCCACTTTACTTTAAAAAGATTTCAAAATACAATTTTGTATCAACAACATCTCATATGGATTTTGATTATAACAACAATCCATTTTTCATAAAAAACGAATTCGTAAACTGGATAGAAAACAGATGTTCTATAAAGTTTGGCGACATTGAAACCGGTGGGTCTGTTTCAACTTCTGCTTTTCACCTTGCCTACCTAATGGGAGCAAGCCCTATTATTCTAACAGGCCAGGATCTCGCATATACAAACTATGTTTCCCATACACCTTCTTCATCGCATTTTTATAAACTTCTAAAAAACACAAATCGTCTCAATAAAATAGAAAACTTATTCTTATCAATTATTCAAAAAAGAAGAATTTTAACAAAAAAATCTCTTGATGAAAAAGAAATAATAACAGATTTCGTACTTAACAATTTCAAGGGATGGTTTGAAGAATCAGCAAAGAATATACTTAATTTTCAGAAGATCCCCTTAATAAACTCATCATTGACAGGTGTAAACATAAATAATTTTATAAACATTCCTATTGATAAACTTTCTGAAATTATTTTAAAAGAAGGTTCAAAATTAAATAAAGAATTTAACTTTTCCTTGATAGAATCAAATAAAATTGATAAAATATTTATGGAGCTAAAAAAGTTACAAACCTTTATAAAAAATATTGAACATAAATCAGACATTTTTTCTAAAATTGAAAATTCTGAATTTTACTTCCTTAAAAGGTATTTTATGAAAGAAAAAATTGTTTTCGATAGATATAAAAAATTTGAAGAAAATATAATCTCAAGAAAACTATACAGGCTTCTCAAAAATATAGAGGGTATATATGTCAAATAAACTAATCGAGGAAATAGAAGATTCTATTTATATAATATATTCAGTCAAACCAAGTTCTCATGTTTACTTAATCAAAGGAAGTAATAAGAATATTCTTATAGATACAGGTACAAAATCAAACTTTTCAAGAATAGTTGAAGCATTGTCAAAAATAAGTCTTAAAGTAACAGACATTCACGTAGTAATATGTACGCATGAACACTATGACCATATTGGTGGCATAAGCTTTTTTTATAACCATTCACTTCTTGCTGCAGATAGATTTGCCGCAACAAAAATAGAACTACAGGATGAATATGTAATTCATTCTGTCTACCATGGAGAAGAAGTAGAAAAAACAAAAATAAACATCTGGCTTGAAAATCTCGTGGTTTTTGATATTGGAAATTATAAAATAAAAGTAATTCATACTCCTGGGCATACATCTGGTTCAATATGCCTATACGAAATAACAAAAAACTTTCTCTTCAGTGGAGACACTATTTTTAACGGAGGAATAATCTCTAAAATCTCTGACTCTGGAAGTTATGGAGACTATATAAATTCACTGGAAAGGCTATCAAGCTACAAAATATCAAAAATCTTTCCAGGACACGGTAAAATTTGCCTTGATCCAGAATTTTCTATAAAACAATCTCTTGAAAAAGCAAAGAAGAAACTATCAGAAGAAGTTGAAAAGATAAAAAAGGAGAAAAAATGTTAGCCATAATTTTATTTTTATCTATCACAACATTATCTAATATAAATAATCTGGAAGTCGAAAAATGGGAAAACAAAAAACATTATAACCCGGATATTTATTATAACTTAGGTGTTTATTATACAATACATTCAAACACAGGAAAAGCGATTTTAAATTTAAAAAGAGCAAATACCTTAGCCCCAAATGATAAACAAATCAAAGAATTACTCGATACGCATAGAAGAAAACTCGACATTCCAGTTATTGAATATGAACCTTCTTTCATAGAAAAGGTTTTTTCTTCTCCATTCACTTTACTTTCAATAAATGAAATGGTAATTTTATCCTTAATTTTAATTTCTTTTGGTAGTATTGTAATAACCTTGAATTTAATTTTCTTAATTAAAATTCGATTTTTAGAACGATTTTTAAAAAACAAAAAAACAATAATATCAAGTTTAATCATATTTATAATAGGAATTATTTATTACATTGGAGCAGTTATAAGATATAACATCACATTTGATAAAAACGCTGCAATTGTAATTGAAAAAGCAGCAATATATGATAGCCCCGAGTCAGATGCAATAAAGATTTATGAACTTGAAGAAGGCACAGAAGTAAAAATAAAAGAAGAAAATAAAGCTTTTTACCTCATTGAAACATTAAATAAAAAAGAAGGTTATATATCTACAAATTCATTAGAAAGGGTATGGAAATGAAAGATTTATTTTACATTATAGAACATTTTTTAGGGAAAGAACTTGGAAATGAAATTCAGATATTGCTTCTTCTCGCTCTTTCTGTTATAATTATTGCTCTGATAATATGGTTTATATTTTCACTAATCCATTTAAAAGGAATTGAAAATACTCTACACAACAAAATACAACATAAAGAATACCAAGAAGTTATTAAAATTGCTCAGGAATTTATTGATAAAAAGAAAAAGAAAAAAAAGCATGAAACACTTATGGTTTTATACTATCTTGCATGTGCATATGAAGAAACAGAACATTATTCAAATGCTTTAAAATTTTATGAAGAATTATTACTTCAATACCCCAAAAAGGATAAGTTTAAAATCAACATTCTCATAAAAATTGCAAAAATCTACGAAAAACAGAATAAAAAAACAGAAGCAATCGCTAATTACATTATGGCTCTCGATATCGATGAATACAATATTGAAGCACTTCACGGCATAGGAAGAATACATTATTTCAATGGCAATTCAAAAAGATCCCTTGATTATTTTGAAAAGATCTTACTAAAAAAACCAGCCCTTCTTGACTCAAGAAAATTTTATGGAAAAGCCTTACTTGATACTGGCTTTTATCAGCTTGCCTTAAACCAATTTGAATTTATCACTAAATATTATCCGTATGATTTTGAAGTATATTATTTCAAAGCAAGAGTAGAAGAAAACTTAAAAAAATATACAGAAGCGATAAAAACATACAATGTTCTTTTAAAAAAAGAGTTTGATGAACAAAAATCACTTGAAAAAACAACAGATATAACACTATTTGATGTCAAAGAGGAAGTAAAATTAACCATCATAAGACTTTTTATAAAACTAAAAAAATATGATGAAGGACTTAATTATATAAGTGAATTTTTATCAATGCCCGGAAAAGATGAAACAAAACTTGAATTACTTTACCTTTATGGCAATATTCTCTGGAATAAAGGAGAGGAATTCCAGGCTCTCAAAAATTACGAACGAATCTATATGATGAAACCAGACTACAAGGATGTAGCATTGTTTTATGAAAGATATAAAAAGATTCTACCACATACATATTTAGTAAATTACTTCACAAGTTCAGAGGAAGGAAATTTTGAGTTACTCTGCAAAAAAATTCTTGGAAAACAAATTTTTAATCTTATATATAAAAGTAGCGACTTTTACATTTTTGTAAAAGGTCCCTTTGCAGTAATCTTCTATAGACACATAGAACCAATACCATTCAGCAAACTCACTGATATGGAAGTTATTCTAAATACCCAGACAATCCCTATCTCAAACTTAGAGATATACTCTATATCGGGAGTAAATGATGATGCTCAAAATCACTTCCTGTTAAAAAAATCAAACATAATAGAAGCTAACGAATTTATAAAAATTATTAGAGATCTGTTTTAAGTTGGAGGAAATGATTGTTCTCAAAAGCCACTGAACTTTTAACTATTAATTGCATCAATGAAATTAAAGATATAATAAGCAAAAATGATGGAAATGAAGTCGCCTTTGTTGGTAATATATCTAAAGACGGACTCGTATCTGATATCATACCACTTGCTTATGGAAACGAAAATTCAGCCCCTGTAGGAATCATGGATGCACTTCAGGGAGATGTTTTAATTCACAATCATCCCGGAGAAGAAAATATAAAAATTTTGCTTCGTCCATCTGATTCTGACATTTCCTTAGCCAGTGTTTTAGCCAATCAAAAAATAGGTTTTTATATAATAGATAACCAATGCGAATGGGTTAATATTATCAATAAACCAGAACCACGATATTATCTAAAAGAAGATGAAATTCTCTCAATATTCAAGTCAGGAGGTTTGCTTGAAAAAAACATTCCTCACTTTGAATCAAGAGAAGAACAAATATCACTTGTTACAAAAATAATAGAAACGATTAATGAATCAAAAATCCTATTATCTGAAGCAGGAACAGGAACCGGAAAATCTCTCTCATATCTTATTCCAGTATCAATATGGGCTATTATGAATAAGAAACGAGTTATAATTTCAACACACACCAAAAACCTGCAACAACAAATTTTTCATAAAGATATGTTAATAGTAGAAAAAATCATAAAAAATTATGTTAGTGAAAATAAACCTTTTTCTTATTCTATATTAATAGGCAGAAATAACTATCTCTGTAAGAAAAAACTTTTAGACCTCATAAACGATAACGAAAAAAGAGAGAGTCTCTTTGAGAATGAAGATATAGAAAATCTCATGCTCATAGAAGAATGGAGCAGAACAACGGAAGAAGGTATTATCTCAGAAGCGGATATAAAAATAAAAGAAGAACTAAGAGAAGAAATATCAAGCGATGCCGAAAGTTGCCTCAGGAAAAAATGTGATTTTTATAACAATTGTTTTTACTACAAAGCAAGACTTGAAGCAGAAAAATCAAATATTATAATAGTAAATCACTCTCTTGTTTTCAGTAGTATAGATGAAGAAAGTAAAAGAATAAGTTTGCCATTTTTCTCTGGAATAGTTTTAGATGAAGCCCACAACGTAGAAGAAACTGCATTAAAATCCCTGGCAAAAGATTTTTCAATTCAATCGATTCTCTATCATTTAAGGAAGATATTTAACAAAAAAGGAGAAAAGGAAATAGGATTTCTGCCTTTATTAAAGAAAAAAGCAAGTATAAATTATCCAGAATTCGATGAATTCTATAAATCACTTGTTAGTATAATCAATGAAATCTTTCATATGCTAAATAATTTCCTGAAGTCTGCCCATAATGAAGAACAAAAAAAGACAATTATTATAGATGATCAATTTTTCAATTCAAAATATAATGCTTCTATTTTTATTCCTCTGGAAGAAATTCTAAAAACTATCAACAAATTTATTGGATTTTTTGAAGATTTCAAAGATTTTGTTAAAAAAAATGCCACAAATCCTTCTGTAGAAGAGTATATCAATTATCTATCTTACAGAATAAGAAGGCTTGAAGAAATTGAGATAATTTTTAACCTTATTTTTAAAACAGAAAATGAAATAAATCATGTAAAATGGATAGAAATTTCAAAGAAAAATGTGAAATTCTGTTTTAGTCCCCTTGAAGTAGAAGATTTCCTGGCAAACTCAATATTTTCAAAAAAAGACTTTACAATTTTTACTTCAGCTACTCTAACAGTAGGAGAAAAATTTGAGTTTTTTAAAAATTCTATAGGACTACCCCTTGTCACAAATAAAGAAAATGTGGAAATAATTCTTCCTTCACCTTTTAACTATGAAAAACAAGCGTTAATTTTAATCTTAGATAAACATCTTAATCACAATGAAACAACAAAAGAAAAAATAAATCTTATAAAAGAATTAACATTAATAAGTGAAGGTGGGGTATTAATCCTCTACACATCCTCTCAAAGAATGAACGAAAATTATGAGTTAATTAAAGAAGATCTGGTAAAAGCAGGACTACTATTTGCAAAACAAGAAAATCATAATAAAAATTCTGTTTTAAAGAAAATGAGAGAAAACAAAAATTTTGTTTTGTTTGCCACCCAGAGTTTCTGGGAAGGAATAGATATAAAAGGCAACAATCTCAGAATGGTCATAATAGAAAAATTACCTTTTGATTCAATGGAAGACCCCTTATACAATGCAAAAGTAAAACTTTTGGATTTTAAAGGCTTAAATCCATTTATAACCTATTCACTTCCTCGAGCAATATTAAAACTAAAACAGGGAATGGGAAGATTAATAAGAAGTAAAACAGATAAAGGAGTTATAGTAATTTTAGATAGCAGAATAATAAACAAAACTTACGGTAAAACAATCATAAAATCATTACCAAAATGTCAGATCATAACAGGAGATGAAAAAACATTAATAATAGAATGTGAAAATTTTTTCATAAACAATTTTACAACTCTATAGAATGTCCTTCTTTAGCTATAAAACAATTACTAAATTCCTTCTGAGCCAATCTTTCAATATTAAAAGCATCTTCATCCGTTCTTTCTGGATCCAGATGAAAGAATGCAAGGCTTTTTGATTTAGAAAGTTTTGCAACCTCTATAGCCTGATTCCATGTGCTATGTCCCCACCCAAGCCTATATGTAATCTCTTCTTCTTTATACTGTGCATCATGTATTAATAGATCAGCCCCTTCTGCAAACTCTATTAACCTCTTATCTATCACATTCTTAAAATGTTCAATATCGGTACAATATACTAATGACTTATCATCACATGTAAGCCTATATCCATAGGCTATTCCAGGATGAATATGCTTCTCTGCAAAAATTTTAAGTCCCGGCATAATTGAATGAAACCCTTCATTTATTTCATAAAAATCAACTTTTGCCGGGAGATGGGAAAATTTAATCGGAAAAAAATCATACTGCATCTGCAAAGCCATAACATCATCAAGTTTTCTACCCGGTTTGACTGGTGCAAAAATATGAATATTACACTTTTCTACATATATTGGTTCAAAAAAAGGGAATCCCTGAATATGATCCCAGTGAGTATGACTGAGAATAATATAAATATCCTTTAATTCCCCACTCTTAACCTTTTTCATAAGCTTCTTTCCAAGAGGTACAATTCCAGTCCCCATATCAAATATAATACTACCGTGGGTTGTCTCAACTTCAACACAAGATGTATTACCCCCAACCTTCATCATCTTAAGATTTGGTGTTGGAACAGAACCTCTTACGCCCCAGAATGTTACTTTCACATCTATATCCCTATGTTTAATATTTCTCTAAAAATAAGTTTATTTAATTTCGGAAATTTGTGTTAAAAAATTGAATAATTTATAATATTATACATGGGAATTGCTAAAGAACATGACAAAGTAAAATTAGTTATACCTGTTTTATTTTCTGACCACGAAATTTATTTGAAAGTTAAAGAAAATCTTATAACACTTTATGGGAAAACTGACTATGAATCCTCTCCTTTTTTATTCAATTTTACTGATTATTACAATGAAGAAATGGGAACACCTATATATAGAACTTTTTTATCATTTTCAAACTTAATAAAACCTGAAGAACTTATAGATATAAAAATAAAAACAAATGAAATTGAAGATAATTTTTCAGTGAATAAAAAAAGGAAGATAAATCTTGATCCGGGTTATCTATGTCTTGGCAAATTCATACTTGCAACCACAAAGGATCAACAACATAGAATATATATGGGGAAAGGAATATATGAAGAAATAACCCTTTTCTATAGAGGGAAAAAATGGCAGGATTATGAATGGACTTATCCCGATTACAGAAGTGAAATATACAAAAAAATTCTTGAAAAGATAAGAGAAATTTATAAAAAAAATATGAAAAAATAGCTGATTTTTTTTTAAGAATAATTTAAAATTTTATAATCAAATTTTTGAGGATGATTTAAATGAAGGGTATAATTTTAGCAGGTGGAACAGGTAGTCGTTTATTTCCAATAACAATTGCTACTTCGAAACAACTATTGCCAGTTTTTGACAAACCAATGATATATTATCCTCTCTCTGTATTAATGCTAATGAACATAAGAGATATTCTTGTTATTACGACTCCACAGGACAGTATTCTATTTCAAAAATTACTCCAAGATGGAAGTCAATGGGGAATAAACATATCTTATGCTACTCAAAGTGAACCCAAAGGTATAGCTGAAGCTTTCATAATAGGAGAAAAATTTATTGATAGAGACAATGTTACGCTAATACTTGGAGATAATATTTTCTATGGAGCAAATCTTGAAAAAACCCTTGTCGAATCTACAAAAACTCTCAAAGGAGCAAAAATATTTGCTTATTACGTAAATGACCCTGAACGCTATGGAATTGTAGAAATTGATAAAAATGGTAATATATTAAGCATAGAAGAAAAACCACGAAATCCTAAATCAAATTTAGCCATAACTGGACTTTATATCTATAACAATGAAGTTATAGAAATAGCAAAAAATCTAAAACCATCAAATAGAGGAGAGCTTGAAATAACAGATGTAAATAAAGTTTACTTTGAAAAAAAATCCCTTGAAGTTGAAATATTTGGTAGAGGTACTGCTTGGCTTGATACTGGGACACCTGAAAGCCTTCTTGAGGCCGGTAATTTTATAGAAACCATTGAACACAGGCAGGGATTAAAGATAGCATGCCTTGAAGAAATAGCATATAGAAAAGGTTTTATAAAAAAAGAAGATATAGTAAAAATAATAGAAAAATATAGAAACAACCAGTATGCACAATACTTAAATAAAATAATTGAAGAAAAAATATTTCCATTATAAGGAGGTTAACATGCCATTAAAGAATATAAGAGATCTTGTAAATTATATTGGTATTTTTGGAAATAAAACAGCCACATGTATGAAAAATGAAGATGACGAATATCAGTATTTTACATACGAAGACTATCAAATGAATGCAAAAGCCATAGCTGCTTATCTTGAAAAAGAGAATAAATTAAGAAAAGGCGACATGGTAGCAATATATTCAGAAAATAGACCAGAATGGATGATGGCATATTTTGGTATAGTATATAATGGGCTATGGGCTGTGCCGTTAGATGCAAGGCTTTCTGATTGGGAAGTTAAAAATTTACTTTTAGATTGTAAGGCTGATATTATATTTATATCTCAATCTTTATACGAAAATCTTACAAACCAACCAGATTTACTCAAACATATTAAAGAAATAATAATTTTTGATCTTATGAAATCAAATAAACATAAGATCAAAGATCCAAAAGTCAAAAGTTTTAAAGAAATTATAGATATAGGAAAGAAATTAGAACCAAAGATGAAAGAAGAAGTAATAAAAGATGATGATGTAGCTTCTTTAATTTATACATCTGGAACAACTGGCAACCCAAAAGGTGTTTTATTAACTCATAAGAATTTTGCCCATCAGTTTCTTAATCTTCCTAATGCTGTAAATTTTACGATTGAAGATACATTATTATCTTTATTGCCACTTCATCATACATTTGAATTCTCAATAGAATTAACTTTCATGTATGTTGGTGCAAGTATAACCTATGCAGAAAGTTTAAAACCAAATAGGATGATGGCAAATATAAAAGAAACAAATGTCACAATTCTTATTGCTGTGCCTCTAATATTTGAAAAAATATACGAAGGTATAATGAGACAACTAAGAAGTCTACCCATAGGACTAAAACAATTACTAATGGGATTATACTATCTAACCGAAGGATTAAATCTCCTCACCAACAAAAAGGCTGGTAAACTAATATTTGGTTTCTTAAGGAGAAAAGCTAACCTTTCAAATATAAAATTTGCGATTTCTGGTGCTGCACCACTCAATCATAAAGTAGCAAAAGGTTTTGATACCCTTGGTATAACACTCTTGAATGGTTATGGCTTGACAGAAACTTCACCAGTAGTTTCTGTAAATAGACTCAACAAAAAAATAAAAAATGAAAGTGTAGGATTGCCTGTAGATTTTGTTGAAGTAAAAATTGATTCTCCAGACGAACTTGGAAATGGAGAATTATTAGTCAGAGGACCAAATGTAATGAAAGGTTACTATAAAAGACCTAAAGAAACAAAGGAAGTAATAGATGAAGAAGGATGGCTACGTACCGGTGATATAGCAAAAATAGATTCAGAAGGCTATATATACATAACTGGAAGGAAGAAAAACATTATAGTAACACCATCAGGTAAAAATGTTTATCCAGAAGAAATTGAAGAAATGATAAATGAAAGCCCATTTATTCTTGAATCATTGGTCATAGGTGTGCCTGAAGGCGAACATAGTAAAGGAGAATACATATACTGCTATGTTGTGCCAAACTATGAATATTTTGAAACCTATGGCAACATAAACGGAATAAAAATAACAGATGAATTTGTAGAGAAGACGATAGGAGAACACATTAGAAAAGTTTCTTCAAATCTTGTAGATTATAAAAAAATAAGAGGATGGAAAATAAGTAAAGAAGAATTTCCAAAAACTTCTACAAAAAAGATAAAAAGATATCTCTTTACAGGAAAAGATTTCTTAGAAATGTGAAAAATATTTCTATCTTGAATGAGTAAAATTTTTTATTTTTTCTTGTTTTTTTCTTAATATTTCGTTAACATTTTTAAACAATAATTAATAGAGATATATATGAGTATAAGAAAGAAAATTTATATTTTAGAAGATGAAATAGATGTAGCAAACCTGGTTAAGATTAACCTTGAAAAAGAAAAATATGAAGTAAAAATATTCACCACTGCCTCAGATTTTTTAAGCTACATTTCAAAAGAAAAACCAGATCTTGCAATTCTTGACCTTATGCTTCCAGATTTTGATGGTCTTGAGGTTTGTAAATTTCTAAAAAAAGATAAAGAATTAACTAAAATTCCAGTAATAATGTTAACTGCAAAAAGTGAAGAACTTGATAAAATATTAGGACTCGAACTCGGTGCTGATGATTATATTACAAAACCTTTTTCAGTGAATGAGCTTAAAGCAAGAATTAAAGCTGTTCTAAGAAGATACGAATCTTCAAATAATATCAATAAAGATGAAACAAGAATAATAAAAGATTATGAAATTGATTTTAATAAATTTGAAGTAAAATATCAAGGTAAAAAAATTCCTTTAACTACTGTAGAATTTAAAATCATTGATCTACTTACTCAAAAAATAGGCTGGGTTTATTCAAGAGAACAGATAATAGAATATCTATGGGGGCATGAAAAATATCCAACAGAAAGAACAATAGATGTGCATATAAACAACTTAAGAAAAAAAATTGGTCCTCTTGGAGAAAAGATAATAAACGTAAGAGGAATAGGATATAAAATTGAAGAATAAAAATATACTTATATTCTTCATTTACTTAATTCTCTCACAACTCTCTATATTTTTTATAATTAAAAAAAATTATACTTTTTTTATTAAAAATTTTACTCAAAATATTAAAGCTTCTGCTAATATAAATCATAAAAAAACCAATCATAAAGAACTCATAGAAATTCTAAATATTAAAGAAAATGAAGTTGAAAGATTAATAAAGAAAGGATATTTTATTGATAGAAAATCTGATAACTTATATATCTTAAAAGAAGATAAAGATTCTATTTTTTACTCAATTGTAAACACAAAAAGTTTAAAAGTTACTAATCTTAATACCTTTCTACTAATATCTCTAGTGAACATTTTATTTTCTTCAATCCTTATAACATCAATAACTTATTTTTATACAAAAAAGTTTAAAATGCTTAAAAAGCTTCTGAAGGAAGAAAATGTAAAATTAAATTTGAATGAAATAGACGAAGATTTTCTTTTTATAAATGCAATAAAAGAGAATATAAACAAAAATATGATTTTTAAAGAAATTTTTGATAGACTTTTAGATCCAATCATAATTATTGATAAGGACTTAATAATCAATGCTAATAAATCTTTCAAGGAAAATTTTATAGAGAAATGTGAAAATAAAAAATACTGGGAAGTTATACCAGAAAAACAATTAATAGAATTTATTGATAACATTAATGAAAAACTAAAAATAATAAAAATAAGTTTTAGAGATTATCAAATTTTAAAAGAATCTTTTGAAAACAAAAAAATTATTATATTCAAAGATATAACTGATACAGCAAGAATAGAAGAAAAGAAAAAAGAATTTATCTCTTACTTTTCTCATGAATTAAGAACCCCTCTTACAGTAATAAAGGGATATCTTGAAACCATATTAGAGGAAAAAGATAAAAAAAATATATTCCAATACACAGAAATAATTTTAAAACACACAAATAACCTCATTAATCTTCTTTCAGAACTTTTGAGACTTTCTGAACTTGAAAATGCAAAACAAAAGTTAATCCTAAAAAGATTAAAAATATATTATGTTATCCTTGCACTTAAGGAATTGTTTTCGCAAAAACTACAGGAAAAAAACATAGAACTTCAAATTGAATGTTCAATTGAAGAAGAAATATTGACTGATGAATTTGCGATACAAATTATTTTAACAAATTTAATAGACAACGCAATTAAACATACCACAAATGGAATAATAAAAATAAAATTAGAAAGCAATCAAGATTTTTCATATATAACAATAGAAGATAATGGGGAAGGAATAAAAGAAGAAGATCTTCCATTCATTCTTGAACCTTTTTATGTTTGTGAAAAAGGTAGAAATAAAAACAAATCTGGTTTTGGTCTTGGACTTGCAATAGTAAAAAAGCTTGTAGAACTCCATAATGGAACTATAGAGATAAAAAGCAAATATCACTTTGGCACAAAATTTACAATCAAACTTCCAAAAAATTAACATAAAATTAATACAAATCCAAATTAATCTTAACTAAACCTATCTATACTTTTATATCTCAAAAAAGATATGATCCCTAAAAATAAAGGGATTTAAATATATTTTAGGAGGAAATGTATGAAAAGAATTTTATTAACACTTTTAGTAGTGTTTGCTTCTCTCGGAACTCTATACTCCGAGGTGAAGCTTGATTCTCTTATGTGGCTTGACGCTGAAGCTTACTCTGATACCAACCAGACATTTCTGGTTGATAAGGGCGGTGCTTTTTACATCGGTAGAGTATATGTCAACCTAAGAGGCGATATTGGTAAAGACTGGTTTGGCAACAAAATTAGTGGACGTCTCACAGTTGACTTTACAAAAAGCACCCCAATCAAATATGCCTATTTTGACTGGAAATTTGCTGATTTTCTTGTTTTTAGTGGTGGACTTTTAAAAAATGAATTTGGTTATGGAATTAACTGGGAATATCCAATTCCAGTAAAAGATTTAGCTGATCTTTTAACTATTAAATTACACACTGGTGGTAAGGTTTCAGTAGCTCCATCAGCTGATTTCGGACTTGGAATCTCTGGAAAATTTCTTCCTATCGAAGGTTTAACAAAAAATCTCTTCTATTATAATGTACAGGTTGTAAACGGAGAAGGATATGACAAACTTTACAAGGGTGATACAACTCCACCAAATGACACATTTGCTTCACAATACACCCTGCTTATTTCTCCAATAAATGGGACAAAAATAGGTGGTAGTTACAGAATTAACCCGAGAGATCATGTTAATTCAGTTCAAAATTACTATGGGGTAAAATCTGACGCATTAACATTTTATGCTTCTGCAAAAGATATTAAAGTTTCTGAAGATCTTAAAATTCCAGTAGATTTTGTATTTCAGTATATTAGCCTTAATGCAACATTTGATGGAAATAAAACCAACAATTATACTCAGGGGTTAACAAACTATACTATTAATGGCTATGCTTATTCAGTAATGCTTGGGTATACACTTTTAAATGCTATCACTCCATATGTAAGATTTGATACTATAGATCCAGATATTTCCGAAAGTAAAACCAACGATATGGATCAGATCCTTTATGTGGGTGCTAATATAAAAGCAGATCCAAAAGGAAATCTTGCAATAAAGCCAGTCTATCAATATTACCTTATGAAGCATAACAAATCAGATGTAAACGATTGGATAATCAAGCTTGAATTTGAATATAAGATTGGCTTCTCAATATGGCAGTAAAAAAATTTAATAAAATACGGGTAGAATTATCCTACCCGTATTTTATCAAAAGGAGGTTAAAATGAAAAGAACATTAATATTTAGTTTGATGTGCATAGTTTTAGGAGTTTCAATTTCACATGCTGATTTATCTGGAGCTGGTGCTACATTTCCATATCCTTTATACTCAAAAATGTTTGATGTTTACTTCAAAGAGAAAAAGATAGAGATAAACTATCAGCCTATTGGTTCTGGTGGTGGTATACAACAGCTTATCAATAGAACAGTAGATTTCGGTGGAACAGATGCTCCATTGAACGAAAAGGAAAAGAAGGCAGCAAAAGATGAAGTTTTACATATTCCAACATGTCTTGGAGCAGTAGTACTAATATACAATTTACCAGGAAACCCAAAGATAAAACTCACTCCAGATATTGTAGTAGATATTTTCCTTGGTAAAATCACAAAATGGACTGACCCAAGAATTACAAGTTTAAACCCTGACTACAAATTTCCAGATATTGGAATTGTTGTAGTAAGAAGATCTGATGGAAGTGGAACAACCTATACTTTCAGTGAATATCTTTCCAGTGTCAGTGAAGAATGGAAAACAAAAGTAGGTATTGGTAAATCATTAAACTGGCCTGTAGGAATAGGTGGTAAGGGAAATCCAGGAGTAGCTGGATATGTTAAGCAAACACAGGGAGCTATTGGCTACGTTGAAATAGCATACGCAAAACAGAATAAAATTCAATTTGCAATTCTACAAAATAAAAGCGGAAATTTTATTGAAGCAACATTGGAAGCCGTATCAAAAGCAGCTGATGTAAATATACCTAAAGATACTGTAGTTTCTTTAGTCAATACAGATGCAAAAGATGGTTATCCAATAGTAACATTCACATGGCTCATAGTATATAAAGAACAATCTTATGGAGGAAGACCATTAGATAGAGCAAAAAGACTAAAAGATTTACTATGGTGGATGACTCATGAAGGACAGAAATTTAATGAAGAATTAGAATACGGTAGATTACCAGAAAAAACAGTAAAAATAGTAGAGGATTTAATAAATTCTATGACATATAAAGGAACACCAATTAAATAACTAAATTTCTCCTATTTCAAAATTAAGAATTTTATAAAAAACGGTATCTCTTTGTGAGATACCGTTTTTTTAAATAAGAAACAATTCTATTTTTCACGTAATAAGTTAGAGCAAAAAATCAACACATTAATACTTATAAAGTGTATTAGAATAAATTTATTTTACAAGATAAGAAAATATATTTGATACATTTTAGAAGAGTATTCATAAAAATAAAAAAAGCCTGGCGGCACCTACTTTCCCCCGAAGGAGTATCATCGGCGACAAAGGGCTTAACTTCCGGGTTC
>FWWL01003556.1_pt1 | contig 28191 bp, 29 predicted proteins | sample 2228331 | NCBI WGS metagenome assembly FWWL01 (sample SAMEA103939775, study PRJEB20133) | metagenome
ACATTTATAGGTGTTCCACAGGAATAGGTTATAGAATCATTACTTGTCACAGATAAAACACTTACAACAGGATGCCAACAATCCCATGCTGCTACATTATCTACTGAAAATACCGCAGATGTTGAATTAGGTAATATCCAAGATGTTGCAATTCCCTTAAATTCATCCCACAATGAACCATTAGAACAAGGTCCATTTGGTCCAGTATTACCATTGATGGAAGAAGTTATTAAATAACCATTTAAGTAAACATATTCCTGAGGTAATTCACTAAAATTCTGTCCATTACCTAGGGATATAGAATAGCTCGCATCCAAAACAGGATTACTCGCTGTAAAATTAGTATGTGTCCAACTATAACTACTATATGTGCATACACTAGCTGGCGTTTCAATATCTCCTGTGTATATAGTTATTGTTCTTACAGGTTGTGAGTTATTGCACCAAACTACTACAAGTGTTGCACCTTCTATACCATCATCTCCAGTAGGACAAGTAAGTGGATTAAATGATGACAAACTATAAGTTCCATTACCTAAGACATAAGCTGTAACATCAGCATAAAATAAAGCATTTCTATAAGTCCCCCAACAGGAAGAACAGTCCTCAGCTATCTTTATTCCAGTTATAGGATTTCCATTGAAGTTTCCACTTGAAGCATTATCCATATCTTCCTCTACCCAAAATAGATATGCCTTTACTATATTTGAGCCAGGAGGGATGCCTGAAATCGTAATTGAACCAACGCCACTAGTCGCTAAACTTGTAGCACCTGTAACAAAATTACCCCTCAAAGCAACTCTATAAAATTCGGTAAAAGGAGTATATAAGATACTAGCATTTTCCTTCCTAAAAGCACATGCTGAACTTTCCCAATTTACGCTACCTATATAGCTTATAAGTATTAACATATTTTCATCTCCTTGTTTTGTATAAAGGCAGTTCGATAAGTTTAAAGCACAATTAAACTAAATTTTCAAGTTGTCAATTTAAATAAAATGAATGTTGATTTCTAGCACTTTATAATTTTGGCAATGTATTTTCTTTTAACTGTTAAATTCTCAAACTTTTCAGGAGAAGTTTTTAGAGCTGAACTAAATGGAAGACTGGTAGGACTTGGCTCATCCTACTATGCCCTAAATGATGCTTCAAGTGTATTTTATAATCCATCTCTCATTAGTGATGTTAATGAAAGTATATTCTTTGGATTTGGACTACTATATGAGGGTATAAATGCAGTTTCATTATCCTATAAAATGAAAAACAGACCATATGGCATTGGATTATATTTACTACTAACTGATAATATTGAATTTACATCACTACCTGATACTACTCAACCACCTTCAGAAAACAATAAACCTTATATAACATCTATTGAAAATTATATTGCAAGTTCAGTTTATCTTTCATCAGGTTTTAGGAATTTTGGAATAAGTTCAAAAATTTTATATCAGGGCATTGGTAGTTATCAAGCATTCGGTATTGGATTTGATATTGCAGGCAATTTTAAAAACTTCTCAATTATTTTAAAGGATTTTCTTCCAAGCTTCCTATATTGGAATAGCAAAAATACTGAATTTATACCTCCTATTGTTATGATTGCAAGCCATGGGCATTATAAGAATTTCCTATTCTCTTCAAGCTTTGATCTAGCAACAATTGAAAATAGAAATTTTGATAGATTGCTTTCATTTAATAATTTTTCACTAGGCTTTAGAGTAGGAGTTGAATATAGCTTTAATATTGCTTCAATAAGAGCTGGTTTTCGTAATTCTAAACCATCATTTGGATTTGGAATAAATTACAAAAACTACGCACTTGACTACGGAAGCTTTTATAACCCAGATTTGGGCCTAACGCATAGAACAAGTTTAAGCATAAAATTTTGAACATCAAAATTACATTAGAATTTGATGGAACTAACTTTGAAGGATGGCAAAAGCAAAAAAATAGAAGAACTGTTCAAGGTGAATTAGAGAATGCTCTTAAGAATTTGATAGATGGTGAATTTAAGATAATAGGATGTTCTAGGACTGATGCTGGTGTCCATGCACTAAACTATGTTTGCAATGTAAAAATTAAAGGGATTTTAAAGCCAAGTCTTCAAAAGCTTAAATTAGCTATAAATAGTTTAGTTGGTGAAGATATATATGTCAAAGAGACTGAATTGGTAGATGAAAGCTTTCATGCTCGTTATGATGCAAAATTCAAAGTTTACCGTTATAGAATTTTAACATACCCCTCACCCCTTATGCTAAGGTATGGATTTTATCCAGGCTTTGTAATTAATTTTCAGAAATTAAAGGAAATTGAGGATTTATTTATAGGAAAGAGAGATTTTAAAAGTATATCTGCCAAAGTTGAAAGAAGTGGAATTTGTAATGTTATGGAGTTATATTGGATTTATAATGAAAACTATTATGATTATTTTATCAAAGCGGATAGATTTCTATATAAAATGGTTCGCTCAATTGTTGGAATAATGCTTTTGTATAATTTAGGAAAACTAAAAAGGAATGAAATTATTGAAATTTTAGAATTTAAAAGAAAATTTATCCCTTACATTGTGCCTTCAAAAGGCTTAACACTTATTGAAGTCGGATACTAAAAGGTATGAAATTTTGAACTTTAAAATTTTGGCATATTGAAAGGTGGTTATATTGCAATCATTGGAAAGCCAAATGTTGGTAAATCAAGTCTTTTAAATATTTTATTAAATGAAAAAATATCATCTGTAAGCCCAAAACCACAAACTACAAGATTTAATATACTTGGTATTTTAAACTATGAAGATGCCCAATTCATATTTATAGATACACCCGGTATTATGAAAAAAGTTAAGGATAAATTAGATGAATTTTCACTATCTGAAATAAAGCGAGCCATTGATGATGCAGATGTTGTGGCTCTGCTAGTAGAACCAAAGTTCGTAGATGAAGAGGACTTGAAAATAATAGAAATTCTAAAAGAATATAAAAAACCTATAATACTTGCAATAAACAAAATTGATCTAGTTAAGGACAAAAGAGAACTATTACCAATCATGGAAAATTACTCAAAACTATTTGAATTTAAAGAAATTATACCTATCAGTGTCCTATATAGAGATGGTATTGATATTTTACTTAGAGCAGTCAGAAATTATCTACCAGATTTAGAAAGGGCATATTATGAAGATGATGTAATAACTGATAAACCACTTAGGATCTTAGTTGCTGAAATTATAAGAGAGAAAATATATTTATTATATAGGGATGAGATACCATATGCAACTGCTGTGAAGGTAGAAGAATTCATAGACCCTAAGGAGCATCCTGAGCAAAAGCGTGATAAAGTGTTTATCAGGGCGATAATTTATGTTGAAAAGGATTCACAAAAGGGTATAATTATTGGAGAAAATGGTAAGAAAATAAAGGAGCTTGGAACAATTGCAAGGAAAGAAATTGAAGCTCTTATTAAGAAACCTGTTTATCTTGAACTATGGGTGAAGGTTAAGGAAAATTGGAGAAGGAATGAAAGCTTTATAAGGTCTTTACAAAGCTTATAAATGTTTTTAATTCCACTCTTAATGTTAAATTTAAGAGAAATATATTTCACTTTGAATACTAAATTGCAAAGTTTAGCGGATAGTATATTATTAAAAAAGGCTAAATTTTATAAATATTCTGCAATTTTGATAGCAGATGTTGAAAGTGGTAGAATTATAGTAATGAGTTGTTATAATGAAGACAAATTTGATTATGATGTTTGCTTAAATGAAAAATTTCCCTCTGCTTCTTTATTTAAAATTGTAACTGCCATTGCAAGTATAGAGATTTTAAACCTAAATCCTGATGACATAGTTCATTTCTCAGGAAGGATTTATAGTGAAGTTGCAAGCACTTGGCTAACGTTTTATCCAAATAGATATCAACTATTTAAGCATGCATTTGCCTTCTCAAATAACCCAGCATTTGGGAGACTCTCAATGCTAATAGGAAGAGAAAATCTATACAAATACGGTAAGCGATTACTTTTTGACGTTCAATATCCTACTGATGATACTTCACTTGCCTTAATGGGTGCAGGATTTATAAATGCTTATATAAAGCCTATTGATGCTTTAAGACTTGTTATTGCAATTGCTAATAAAGGTTTTTTAAAGTCAATAACTTTAATTGATTCAATACCCAATTTTTATTATTACAGAACTCAGATTGAGCGCAAAATTATGGAAGAAGAAACATTTTATAAACTAAAAGAATTATTTAGAGAAACTGTAATTAGTGGAACTGCAAGTAAATTTCTAAAAGACCAAGATGTTGGAGGTAAAACTGGTTCTTTATATGATAAAAATCATAATGGACACATTGAATGGTTTGCTGGTTTTTTCCCAGTTGATAATCCCAAGTTTGCATTTGTAAGCATGAGCGTTGAAAGGAGATATTATAAAAAATTATCACCTATCTTAAATATAAAGCCATTTATAGAATTTTTTGAAAATTATGCTTTAAAATTTTGAGATTATGGAAGTAAAACTTATAGTAGACAACGCGATCGATGAGTTAAGAAGTAAAGGCTTGGACAATACTGGTATTGATAGAGCTATTAGTTACTGGTCAGAAGTTTCAGGTATTGATATAAAGAAGATAGATGAAAATACACCCTTTGATATTGATATAGTAAATAAATTGCTTTCAACATTTCCAAATATTATCTCTAAGATAGATGAATTTAAGGAAGAGAAAATTGAAATTCCTGAATTTTCAATCGAGGATATAAAAAGTGAGGAAATTGATGAAAGTTTGGAAAAAGAATTGGAAATGCTAATGAATGTCCTTTCGGGAACTGAAGAGATAGAGGTAGAGGAGATCGAAGAAATCAAAGCAGTTGATGAAGAACTTGAAAAGGAACTTCAAAAACTTGCATTTAGTTTAGTAGAAGAGCAGAAAATAGAAGAAAAAGCAGAAACAAAGGTTCCTGAGATTAAAGGTATAAGGCTTGCTGCAATTATAAGTGGTGGGAAAATTGAGAAATTCTTAGTTTCAAAAGAAACTGAATATAGTCCAAATTTAAGTAAGTTAATTGAAACAATATCAAATATCTGGTCCTTAGTTGGATTGAATTTATATGATTTTGATAGTTTTCATGTGAAGTTGGGATCTTTAACTCTCTATATTGAGAAGCGCGAAAATAAAATCTATTTGGTTTTAGTTGAAACTGAAACTGTTGGGGGAGCGAAGTTCTTCGTATATGGACTTGCGCGGGCGTAGCTCAGGGGTAGAGCGCCAGCTTCCCAAGCTGGGGGTCGCGGGTTCAAATCCCGTCGCCCGCTTTCCTTTAAACTTTTCACATGAACAGAGCGATACCCTTATTTAGCCTGATCTTCATATTGATTGGATGTGGTGGAAAGAAGGAAGAAGCAAAAACTGAAAATAAGGCAACATCTCAAACAATTGATTTAGCTTCACAAGGTGAAAAATTATTTCAAACGAAGGGGTGTAATGCTTGTCATTATCCTGATAAGGAAAGAAATGCCAAAATTGTTGGACCTGGACTTAAAGGAATTACAAATGAGAGAAGTGAAGAATGGCTTATAGCAATGATTACAAATCCTGACTCCATGTTAAAGAATGATCCAGAAGCACAGAAGTTATTAAAAGAATATGGAACGCCTATGCCAAATCAAGGTGTAAGTGTAGATGAAGCTAAGGCAATTATTGCATACCTAAGGAAAATTTCTGGTGGATAAAGGAGGCTATTAATAAAGAAGGTGAAATTAGAAATAAGCTTAGGAGATATTGATCTTCAAAAGTTCATAGGTTATAATGATACTAATTTAAAATCATTAAGGAAATTTTATCCCAACTTAAAAATTTGGACAGATGATTCAAATGTTGTAGTTGAAGGTGATGAAGAAGAGGTTTATGAAATTGAGATGGTGATTAAACATTTAATAAATAATTATCATAAGTTAAACAAAATTGAAGAATTGGATGTAATAGAAACAGTTCAGAAAATAAGAAGGAAAATGGGTAGAGTTGAAACATTTGAAATTATAACACCAAAAAGAAAAGTAATTCCACATACACCAAATCAAATTAAATATCTAAAAGCAATTGAGGATAATGATATTGTCTTTGCTATTGGACCTGCTGGAACGGGTAAAACATTTCTTGCAGTAGCAATGGCAGTTAAATATCTAAGAGAGGAAAGGGTTGAAAGAATCATTTTAACCAGACCTGCTGTTGAAGCAGGTGAAAGTCTTGGATATTTACCTGGAACATTTGAAGAAAAAATTTTGCCATACTTAACACCATTATACGATGCTCTGTTTAGCTTATTACCTCCTGAAAAGGTTCAAAAACTAATAGAGACAAGAATTGTAGAAATAGCACCACTAGCTTATATGAGAGGAAGAACATTATCAGAGGCATTTATAATTCTTGATGAAGCTCAAAATACTACAAATATTCAGATGAAAATGTTTCTAACAAGAATTGGAATGAGGTCAAAGGTAGTAATAACAGGTGATATAACTCAAATAGATCTACCAAAGAATAAAACATCCGGACTTATAATAGCAAGGAAAATTTTGAAAGATATTCCAGGCATTGAGTTTGTTGAATTTACAAAGGATGACGTTGTCAGACATCCCCTTGTAAAACTTATTATTTCTGCATATGAAAAACATTCTTAATTTCTCAATCTTTATAGTCTCATCTATAATTTGCTCATTTCTCATACCAAATCCATATAACTCTATCAAATTAAATCAGAAATCATCAATTGATATATACGCTCCTTATGATTTTAAAGTTTATAAAAAACAACATGAGATGAAAACGGAAAGCTTAAGTGTTTTAAGTAGAGTTTATCCTGTTCTTATATACCAGGAACATAAAATTGAGAGTAAAAATAAGAGTAGTCTTTTTGAATTTGTTAAGCTTGAAATTGAAAAGTATTTGAATGTTGGAGTTCTTTCTAATGAAGATTATAATTTTTTGAAAAATGATCCTTCTGAAAAGGTTGCAATTTACATAAATGGTGAGATATATGAGAAGAACAAAAATAACCTTTTTTCTTTCTCAAATGTTTATGATACAATCATATCACAAGTAAGTATGGTCTATCCTGATTCAATTGAAAAAATTAAAATGTTCTTGTTAGAGTATCTAAAACCAAACCTAACATTAGATCTAAATCTCACGAATTATAACAGGAATAGTGCATTAGCATCTATAAAAGACTATAAATACGAAGTAAGGAAAGGTGAGCTTATTATTAGGAGAGGAGAGATTGTGAATGAAGAGGTTTATAAAAAAATTAAAGCAATTTATCAAAGTAAAGATAAACTAATGAATGGAACTTTGATTTTGATTTTATTCATAGCATGGGCAGGAGTTAATGTTTCAAGAAGAAACATATCATTCTCAAATAACATTATAATAAATATAGCCATTGTTTTACTTGCAACATTCCATGGCATAATTATAAATTTTGGCTATCCTTATACACTAAACTTATCTCCCTTTTTCAGTCTCTTATTATCTTTCATAGTTCCAAAACAAATAGCCATAAACTTTGCTACAACATCCTCCATAATACTTGGTGTATTCTACAATATGGACTTTCTAGCATTTATTTGGACACTTATAATATCACTGTCTACAATTTTACTTACTAATTTTATAAAGAGAAGATTTGAGATCATGTTTATTGCAATTTTTACTATACCGATAGCCATCTTATTACAATCAATTTTAAGGAAGTTTGAGATTTCTTTGAATGATATATTGTTTATCATAACATCCATTTCAATTTCACTTATACTTGCAATTTTGTCTTTAATGATTATAGAAAAACTAACAAGACTTACAACAACATTCAACCTCATAGATTTAGCAAATCTTGAACATCCGTTAATTCAGCAACTAAGGGATAAGGCACCAGGAACATATAATCATTCACTTAATGTCTCATTACTTGCACAAGAAGCAGCAGAAGAGTTAGGAGCAAATGCATTGCTTTGTAAAGTTGGAGCATATTTTCATGATATTGGAAAAATTAAAAATCCTCAATACTTCGTAGAAAATCAAACAGGATACAATCCACATGATGAATTGGATCCAATTCAGAGTGCCAAAATAGTAATAGAGCATGTAAATGAAGGTATTAAACTTGCTAAGAAATATGGAATTCCAAATGCTATAATAGATATTATAAAAACGCATCATGGAACAACAATTTTAGAACCCTTTTATAAGAAAGCGCTACTAATAGATCCCAAAGTGGATAAAAAATTATTTCAATATCCAGGACCAAATCCAAGAACAAGGGAAGAAGCTATTGTAATGCTCGCAGATGCAGTTGAGGCAGCAGTAAGAAGTCTAAAAGAAAAGGATAGGGAAAGTATTAAGAATTTGGCAAGAGCAATTATAAATGATAGATGGGAGAAAGGATATCTTGAAAATACAGATTTAAAGAAAAAGGATTTAGAAAAGATAGAACAAATTTTTGTAAGGGTTTTAGAAAGTATTTACCATCCAAGAATAGCATATGATTGAAATAGTTGGAAAAATAAAATTGTTTGGTTATAAGAAAGCCTTAAAACATTTTCTAAAACATATTTTAGAGTGTGAAAATAGAAATAAGTTTAGGAAAATTTATATTATATTTGCAAATGATAGGAAAATGAGGTTGTTAAGTAAAAGGTTTTTGTATAAAAATAAGACTACAGATGTGCTATCATTTGAAATAGGTGAGATTGCTGAAATTTATGTAAATACTGATTATGCAAAAAGATTGGGTAATTTCTCATATTATTTAACTTTTTATAGTGTTCATGGATTATTACATATTTTAGGATATGATCATAAAGTTAAAAGCGAAGCGGATAAAATGTTAAGGAAACAGGATGAATATATGAAACTATGGAAATTTTAGTTATTGTTTTATCTCTCATTGTATCATTCATCAGCTCTGGATTTGAAGCAGGTTATTTAAAAGGTGAAAAAGTGCCATCATTTGAAAAGGATTTTGCTTTTATTAGCACTACACTTTTCGTTAATACACTTGCAAATAATTTTGGTGCTATATTCTTTGCCATATTTCTTAACAGGTTTGAAATTGAAGAGAATTTAAGGAGTATCATTGAGGTCTCAGTTTTTACAGCTATTGTTCTTTTATTTTGCGAGACATTACCCAAGAGTATTGCATTCTATTATCCACAAATTTTTTATAATCCTCTTTTAAAATTATTATATTGGAACATAAGCCTCATTCTAAACCCAATTCTAAAAATCCTGAATAAAATTTTTCCCCCCTATAAATTAACACCCCAAAGAGCCATTGATTTAAAGGATATTTTAATGCCACTTAGGGTCATAATTGAGAAAGAATTTTGGAGAGAACAAAAATCACTAATAATTCAGGAGCTTATAAGTTTCATGCACTCAGATATAAGAATATTTATTATACCGTATAATGATGTTGAATTAGTTAGCTATGAGGATAAAGTTGAAGATGTTATTGAAACATTTAAGAGAACTAATTATAGATATTTTCCTGTTTATAAGAATTCAAGAAACAATATCATAGGAATTGTTGATGTAAGTGATTTGGTTTTGAAGAATAAGGATGATAAAATTTCAAAATACATAAAAGAAGTGCTAATTTTATTGGACAATTATCCTGCATTTGAGTTTTTAAAAAGGGGATACGAATTTGCAATTGTATATGATGAATTTGGAAATTTTTTAGGTATTGTTAAGCGAAAAGATATTTTGAAAAATGTATTTAATATCTATAGACCAAATATAAGGGAAATAGCAAAAAATGTTTATATTATTTCTGCACCAATTGATCTTGGACTCATTGAGGAGCTTACAAATGTATATCTTGGAGAACCAAACAAAAATTTAAATGAATTCTTGATGGAACTTAAGGAGGAAATTGATGAAGGTAAGGAATTTAGATTTGAAAATGTAAAAATTACAATTTTGAGCAAGAATGGGAATTATGTAGATAAGATAAGGCTTCAAATTGAAAAATGATTTTAATTTTTTCTCCTTTAAAATTTCAAAGCTATGAAAGTTGGATTTATAAAATCAGATATAATACCGATAATGCCTCATGTTGTAAGCGAACTAAAAAAACTGAACTTAGAAGTTTACATCGAAAGGAACATAGGAGCAAGTGTAAATATATCAGATGAAAATTTTGAAAGGCTTGGAGTAAAAATCCTTGAAAAAGAAGAAATTTTAAGAGCTTGTGATATTTTAATTTATTATAAATTTAATTACGATGATATTGAATTTATTAGAAGGGATAGTGTAATTATTGGAATGTTTGACCCTTATGTTAACAAAGAAAAAATTAAAATGCTCTTAGAGAAAAACTTAATAGTTTTTGCATTAGAGCTCATACCAAGAATTTCAAGAGCACAAAATATGGATGTTCTAAGCTCACTTGCAACCCTTGCAGGATATAAGGCGGTTATTATTTCAGCATACCATTTTAATAGAATTTTCCCAATGCTTATGACAGCAGCAGGCAACCTTCTTCCTGCAAAAGTTTTCGTAATAGGAGCAGGTGTTGCTGGACTCTCTGCAATTGCAACCTCTAAGAAGCTTGGTGCAATAGTTTCTGCTTATGATGTTAGACCAAGTGTTAAAGAACAAGTAGAGAGTCTTGGTGCAAAATTTGTAGACTTTGGGTTATCTGCTGGTGAAGCACAGTATGGATACGCAAAGGAGATGGATGAAGAGTTTTACAGAAAACAAAGAGAATTAATGAAGGAACATATTAGGGATATTGACATAATTATAACTACTGCTTCTGTTATAGGGGGAAAAGCACCTATTTTGATAACTAAGGACATGGTTGAGGTTATGAAAAGAGGTAGTGTTATAGTAGATTTGGCAGTTGAAAGGGGTGGAAATTGCGAACTTACAAGATATAATGAAATTTATGACTATAATGGTGTTAAAATTATTGGCATTCCAAATCTACCTGCAACAATTCCTTATCATGCGAGTTTCATGTATTCAAATAATATAAAAAACTTTCTGAAAATTCTAATAAAGGAAGGGCATTTGAATATCAATTTGAATGATGAAATTATTAAAGAAACATTATTAGTCAATAAGAATGAATTAAACGAAAAATTTAAGTAAATGCTTTAAAATTTTCATTCTTGGAATTATCTTATCACATTAGAGCGATTCTAATGCAAAAATTAAAAACGATAGAAAGTGTTGAAATAGCAATAGTTTCAAATCTAAGCGAGAATGTATTTGTAGTTGTTCCTAGTGATAATGAAAATCACTTAATGTCAAGTGAAAAAATTAGTTATTTAGTTTATAGAATCTGGAAATTACTTAAAAACGCTAAGTGGAGTGAAATGGAAGAGATTTATATAAGAGGTGAAAATAAGGGCATGATTGCAATTCCATTTGGTAATAACGAATTCTTTACAGCAGTTATTTTTAAATATCCAACCAATCTCTCCTTAATAAATAGAGTTATAAAGGAAACACTTAAAGAACTTGAAAGTGTTATATTAGGATGAAAGTTGGAATAATTATGGGAAGCTTATCAGATTTTGAGTATATGAAGGAGGCAATTGAAGTTTTAAAGGAGTTTGGAATTGATTATGAACTAGAGATTGTTTCCGCACATAGGACACCTGATAGAATGTATGAATATGCCAAAACTGCACGCGAAAGAGGTATTGAAGTTATAATAGCAGGAGCTGGAGGTGCTGCACATTTGCCTGGCATGACTGCAAGTCTTACTGACCTACCCGTTATAGGTGTTCCCATACCTTCCAGATATCTAAATGGCGTTGATTCGCTATATTCAATTGTGCAAATGCCAAAAGGTATCCCTGTTGCTACCGTTGCAATTGGCAATTCATATAACGCTGGAATTTTAGCTATTAGAATACTTTCAATAAAATACAAAGAACTTGAAGATAAACTAAAAAGCTATGCTCAGAAATTAAAAAAGCAAGTTGAAGAAATGAATAGAAATGTTCCTAATATATGAGGCATTCAGATTTTTATCTACAAGAAAAAATCTAACATTCTTTGTTATGATGTCAAATTTATTGCTTCTTTCTATTCTTGGAACAACCACACTTATAACCTATCAAATTTTTCAATATCTTCAAGCCATCAGGAAAGACATAACCATTCAAGCATTCTTAAAAACAAATCTAACACCTATTGATAGTTTAAGAATTCTTACAATACTAAATACAATTACTGGTATTGAAAGGATTGAGTATAAATCAAGTAAGGATGCATACAATGAACTTTTGAACAGTTATAAGGATTATAGAGATGTTTTTTTGGATGTTGATCCAAATGAACTTCCAAGCTCATATTTGATAAAACCAAAACTACATTGGACGAAAGGTAATCTTCTTGAAGAGCTTTCAAACAAAATCAAGATGCTTGATGGAATTGAGGATGTTTATTATGGTAAGAATTGGATTTCTTCACTTGAAAAGCTTTCCAATATCCTTATAATTGTTAGTATATTTGTCCTTATTTTAATTTTCTTAACATTTATATTCGTTTCAAGCTATGCTATTAAAATTGCTATTAATGACCATAGGCTTGCAATTGAAATTCTAAAACTATCAGGCATAGACCACTTTAGAATCTACACACCATTTAGGGTTATGGGGCTATTCTATGGATTAGTTCCATCTATCTTAGCATTCCTATTCCTGAACTTTATCATTTTTCTATTTAAAAATTTTGGATTTGAATTATTACCATTTCCTAACAGCTTCCTATTGAGCGTTATACTTTTTGGAACAATCATGGGTGTTTTATCAGCAGAAAATGCACTAAGAGAGGATTCTTAAAATTTTAGAAATTACTGATTTCAACTCACTTCTATTTACAACCAAATCAAGCTGACCCTTCTTTAATAAGAATTCACTCCTTTGGAATCCTTCGGGTAATTTCTGCTTTATCGTTTGCTCGATTACTCTTGGACCTGCAAATCCAAGTAAAGCTCCTGGCTCTGCAATCAAAATATCACCAAGTGCTGCAAATGATGCCATTACACCACCCATCGTAGGGTCAGTTAATATATTGATATATAATATGGAATGTTTTTTTAGTTCCAAAACCGCAAGTGTAGTTTTTGCCATTTGCATTAGGGATATAATGCCTTCATGCATTCTTGCCCCACCACCTGATGATGTTAATGCTATATAAGGAATCCTTCTTTCAATGGCTTTCTTTGCACCATAAAAGAATTTTTCACCAAGCACAGCACCCATAGAACCTGCCAAAAATCTAAAATCCGTTATAAAGAATATAACATCAAAGTTATCAATTTTCCCATATCCTACTCTTGCACTTTCATTTAGCTTCAACTTTTCCTTCAATTCTTTAACCCTTTGAGCATATCCAGGAAAACTCAAAAAATCCCTTGTTTCCAAATCATAAAGATATTCCTCAATAAAATTACCACCATTTAATAGATAACTTAAATAAAGTTCAGAACTAATTCTAAAATGATAATTGCAATTTGGACATACCCAAAAATTTCTCTCTAAGTGTTTTTTATAAAGAATTTCTGAACAATTCTCACACTTAATCCATAAATTGTCTGCTGTTTCGCGTTTTTGAGTAGGTTCTGGAATTTTACTTTCCTTTTTCTGAAAGAACATAATTTAAAATTTTAAAGGATAATAGTTTGCTATTACTTAGCTTTCAATGATTGCTAATAGCTCCTTTATACTTACATTTTTGCCCTTTTGAGCTCTTATATTTTTAACTATACCTTCAATTGGTGATTTTATTTGATTTCGCATCTTCATAGCTTCAATTATAAAAAGCACATCACCCCTTTTAACATTTTGATTTTCAGAAACTAAAATATCAACTATAAGTCCTGGAATAGGAGATAGAATTTCATATCGCTTATGAAACTTGTTAAATTCTTGCTCTTTTTGACCATGATGGATTTTTATAAAGAATTTATTTATTCCATCATCTATAAGCCTTCCATTCTGAATTTCCTTCAAGCTAAAAATATATGACTTTTTATTGAAAATGACTAAATAGAGATTTTTCGAAATTTCAATAAGGTCTAAATTATCAATTTTATTTACTTCAAAAAACTTACCTTCAAATTCTAAAAAGATTTTCATTCTCCCCTAAAATTAGGTTTCCTTTTCTCTATAAATGCAGAAACCCCTTCAAGTGCATCCTTTGTAGAAAATAAATAATAGAACATCTTCCTTTCGTATTCAAGACCTTCTTGCAAATTCATTTCATAACTCATTTTGATACTATCTTTTGCAATTCTAAGTGATACAGGGGGTTTATTTAATAATTCTTTTGCAAATTTAATGGTCATATCAAGATAAATTTCAGTTGGAACTATTTTATTTACAATACCCCATTTATATGCAGTCCATACATCTAAATACTTTCCTGTTAGAATATATTCCATTGCTCTTTGTTTTTGAATTAGTTTAGTAAGTCGTTGTGTTCCACCTGCACCTGGCATTAAACCTACGTTTACTTCTGGCTGACCAAATATAGCACTATCAGAAGCAACTATCATATCACAAATCATAGCAAGCTCAAAACCTCCACCAAGTGCATAACCACTAACACTTGCAATAAGTGGTTTATAACACTTATAAACCCTTTCCCATTCAATGAATCTATAATTCTCAAACATTTCATTGGGTGTCCTATTATGGAATTCATTCAGATCCGCTCCTGCTGCAAATGCCTTTTCATTTCCTGTAATTATTATAACCTTAATTTCTTTATCATTCTCAAAACTTTCAATTGCATCTGCAACTTCCTTCATAAGCTCCCTATTCAATGCATTAAGAGATTTTGGTCTATTTAGCTTTATAATACCTATACCATCTTGTTTAGATGTTAGAATGTTTTGATAGTTCATATGAAAATTTTAAAGGTTTCTCTAACTTTCGACCTATCTCCAACAAAAAACTTATAAATTCTCATCCCCTATATGGATATATTGGCTTTTTCCTCTCCACCAACCCAAAATACGCTTTTGAAAATTTAATTCCATTACTCTCATTGACCTTAATCCGAAACATCACTAAACCCCATCACCCTTGATGAAGTAAAAGAATGGATTATTGGACAAAATTACCTTCAGTCACATTTTGAAAATCCACAATTTAGACAATAAATAGAACAGTCCGCAAACTCCTTTGCATCACTTCCTTTTAATAGTGTTCTATTTGAGCAATTTGGACACACATCTGCTTTATCTAAAATCTCTAATTCCAATTTAGGCTTAACATTACCTTCCTCATCTATAACTGTAAGTGTAGGATTTGTCATTTCGCCTCTTGCATCCAATTCACCATTCTTAACACCATCCAAGAATAGTTTCAATGCAAGACCTAATACAGCAGGTTCAGATGGCATGTAAAATCCTTTATACATATAACCTTGTCCCTGAATTTCCTTAACCTTAAATAGATTCTCTACAATAAACTTTGGATCATCATTTTCAGATAGTTTCCTCAAAACCGCTGAAATCATCATAGATAGTGCAGTGCTCCATTCAAGTCCCACCATATCCGAACTATGTGCAAATATCTCAAGTGGCATACCTTTTTCATCCGCATTAACTGTCACATACCATTTTCTACCCTTATACTTAATTTTGTAAGTTACACCACTTACAGCAAATGGTCTTTCCTTTTTAGTAGGTTTTAGAACATTCTCCTTTCTCTCCTCTTTCTTTTCAGTCATAAGTACACCTTCTCTACTACCTTCTCTGTAAATTGTAATACCCTTGCATCCTTCCTTCCAAGCCATGAAGTAAAGCTTTTTGACTGTTTCAGGGTCTATATCATTTGGAAGGTTAATAGTTGAGCTTATTGCACTATCTACATACTTCTGAATTAAACCTTGCAACTTTACTCTATATTCCCAATCTATCTGATGTGCAGTTCTGAAATAATCAGGTAGTTTCTTTAAATCCTCATCAGTTATCTCCTCATCTGTTTTATTTAGATACTTTTTAACAAGTGGGTGATATACATAGTAGAAGTTTCCTAAGGAATAGCGGATGTATTTTAATGAGAATATGGGTTCTATACCTGACGAAACATTACCTGCCAATATAGATATTGAGCCTGTTGGTGCAATGGATAGAATTTCAACATTCCTAATACCATACTTTTTAACATCTTCAATAATGTCTTTTGGTAATCTTCGAACATATTCACTCTTGCACCAATCATCAAAACTAAACCTTTCAAATGAGCCCTTTTCTTTTGCAAGCTCAATAGAAGCCCTATAACTCTCATCCCTTAAAAATCTCATCAAATTTTCAACCTTTTCTAATGCCTTATTGGAATCATATCTTACTTTCATCATCGCAAGTGCATCTGCAAGTCCTAATATACCAAGTCCCAATCTCCTTGCTTCCTTGCTTGCCCTTTCCTGCTCTTTTAGAGGATAACCTGATACATCTATTACATTATCCAAAAATCTTACTGCAATTGGTATAACCTCTTTTAACAATTCATAATTCCAATCATTACCCCTTACAAATTTTGTAAGGTTTAATGAGCCTAAGTCGCAATTACCATAAGCAGGAAGTGGCTTTTCACTACAAGGATTAGTAGAAAGGAGAGGCTGGAAGTATTGAGCATTGTGATTTTTTATAATATTATCCCAAAATATAAGGCCAGGCTCAGCTGTTTCCCAAGCACTCCTTACAATTTTATCCCAAAGCTCCCTAGCCTTCACAACTCTATAAATCCTCTTTCTCCTAAGTTCAAATCTTCTTCCATTGTATTCAATCTCACCATTCCTTGTTTCATATAACATATACTCTCCTTTATATAAACTAACATCATAAGGACTTAAAATTCTATCAAATGTAATAGCACAACCTAATTTTAGCATCTCCTCAACATCACTCTCAGATACCTTTGGTTCTCTTATAATATCAGGATACCAAAGCTCCCACACATCATCATTTTCTACTGCTCTCATGAAATTATCTCTAATTTTAACTGATATATTCGCATATTTTACCTGTTGTCTTACTAAAATATCTTCTATTAATTTCAATTGCTCTTCACTATACTTATATGAATTTTGCTTTATAACTTCCATCGTAAAGAAATCAGGCTTAGACTTTGCATAAATGAAAAGTTCAACATCAGGATGATTTATATCAATCGTAATCATTAAAGCTCCTCTCCTAAATGATTGACCAATTAAGCCCGTTGTCAGCGAAAATAGATGCATAAATGATACTGCACCTGTTGAAAATCTTGCACTATTTAGAACAGGTGAATTAGATGGTCTTAGAATAGAAATATCTGTTCCAACACCTCCACCCCAACTATAAGTCCTTGCCATTTCCTTTGCACATTCATATATACCTTCAATTGAATCTTCCTTAATTGGAACTACATAACAATTTAATAGTGTATTCTTTGGCACAAAATAATTCCCTGCACCAAAAAGAATTCTACCAGCAGGAACAAATTTGAATTCATCTAAAATGTAATAGAACTTTCCTTCCCAATAATCTCTATCTTTTTCAATACTAGCTATTGCTTTTGCTATTCTCCTAAAAAATTGTTGTGGTGTTTTTTCAATCAAATTACCTTCTTCATCCTTTAAAGCATATTTCTTTATAAAGACATCTACTCTTAGCTCATCGTTGTCAAAGTATTTCAAAATCTCTCTTTCCATAGCTCCAAAATGTTAAGGTATGAAAATAATTTGATAAATTTGTCTTAGCTTTATACCGCTTTTGCTAATAGATTATTTTTGATTTTCATACACTTAAATAAAATGTTAAATTAAGTCAGTCTAAAAAAATCTAAAAAATCAACTATTTATTTATTGTGTCAGTTTGTTAAAAAACCCTTCAAAAATCTCAAAAATGTAACTATTAAGGACATTATTGTTAATCTTAAATGCAGGGACAAACCTATGTATTTGTCTGCAATTACATTGTTAATTCATCCTGAAAAACCTCCACAAGGAATAAATTACTGACTTTAAACTTTTAAAAGTGCTAATTTTCCTTCTATTAAATTTGACTGATGAGCCAAAAACATTATATGAGATTGCAGTTAAAGCATTTGAAAATAAAAATTATAAGGAAGCTGAAAAATTATTTAAAAGACTTATTTATTCATTAGGTCCAAATGATTATACTGACAAAGCTCAATACTACTTAGCATTAACTTACTTTGAAACTAAGCAATATGAGCTTGCAAAGAGTGAAGCAGAATTTTTTGTAAACAATTTTAGGTATAGTGAATTTTACCCTGATGGTCTAATTTTACTTTCTCTTACTTACTATAAACTCTCACCAAATCCTCAGAGAGACATATCCGAACTAAACAAAGCTATTGAATTATTAAATAGAGTAAAGGCTATTTATCCTGATTACTTACAAAAAGCTGATAGTGTTTTACATATTATAAGGAAAAAGTTTGCTAAAAAAATTTTAATTAATGCTAATACTTATCGCAATTTGAGTGTTAAGAAATCAGAAACTATTTATCTTGAATACTATTTAAAAAATTATGTTGATATTAAGCCTGATTCAGTTGCTTATAGACTAATTGAATTATACGAGATTTTAGGTGAAAAGGAAAAACTTTTAGAATTAACTGAACTAGTAATTAAAGATGAACACTTTTCAAATTGGATAAAGAAAATTGCTCTTGAAAAACGCGAAAAATATGGCTATCGCAGTAGTGGGAGGTAGATTTGATCCAATTCATGTAGGTCATTTAATTATAGCACAGGATTTATTAGAGATCTTAGATGTTGAAAAAGTTGTATTTCTTTTAAGTTATAATCCACCTCATAAGGATGTTATTGCTAACTTTGATGATAGGTTCAATATGTTGAAAATTGCTATAAATAACTATTATAAATTTGAAGTTTGGGATATCGAAAGGAAATTGAACTTTAAGAAGAGCTATAGTTATTTGGTTTTAGATGAAATTTTGAAGTTTATTAAGGATGATGTTTACTTTATAGTAGGCTCAGATCAATTTGAAAGCTTTAAGAGTTGGTATAACTATGAGCGGATTTTGGAAATGGTGAAGGTCGTTGTTGTTCAAAGACCTGGCCGTAATTACAATTATCCAACTGATTTAATTGACAAAGTTAGAATTTTAAATAATAGATTGATTGATATCTCATCATCTGAAATTAGAAGAAGAATAAAAGAGGATAAGGAATTTAAATTTTTCCTTCCAAAAGGTGTTTATGAATACATTAAGGATAAGAAATTGTATTATTGAAAAATGATAATTTCAATTCTTCTGTTTTGAATTCTTCCTTCATTTGTTGAATTAGTTGCTATTGGTCTTGTATCACTATAAGAAGTTGCAGAAATTCTGTTTGGTTCAATACCATTTGATATGAAATGTCTTGCAATAACAGTAGCTCTATGTGCAGCAAGCTCCCAGTTCGTTGGATAGATATTTTTATTTGTTTGAATTGGTATTGAATCTGTATGGCTTTCAATTCTTATTTCAGAATAACCCCTATTCTTAATTTCAGTTATAATTTCATTAAGATAATTTTTACCATCTTCTGTTAGTTCATCAGAACCAGGTTTGAAAATTTTATCAGTCTGAATTACAATTTTTCTGAAATTTTTATCACTTCTATCACTTGCATATCCTGAAATACTTATAAGTTTTTTATTCTCATTTTCAACATCATAAAAAGCCTTTTTAAGTGGTAGATATTCATAAAAATAAAAGTAAAATCCAAGTCCTAGCATTACCAAAATTATCAAAATGAATAACCAATTTAGAAATCTCATAGTTTTATTAAATTAACTGCTTCTACCATATTCCTTAACTTTTCAAAGGCAATTTTCCAACTCCTTGTCCTCAATCCACAATCAGGGGCTACAAAAATTCTATTGGGATCTTTAACAATATCCAAAGCATATAAAATTCTATCTCTAATAAGCTCAACTGGTTCAACAAAATCAGTATGCACATCAACTACACCAAGTCCAATAACAAAATTATAATTTTTCAGTTTCCTAATAATATCATAACCTTCCCTAAGGTTCTCATCCACACCAAGTGATGTTGTATCACGATTTGCATATTCAAAGTGAAATTCATTTATAACTCCTTCAAGCTTTTCAATAGAAGGAAATAATAAGTCATAATTAGAAAAGCAAATATGAACTGAGAAGAAAACCTTACCTTTTAGATCAGCAACACTTTCAATAAGTCCATTTATAAATAAATCAATTTCATTAATTTTTGTTGTTGCAGCAGGTTCATCAATCTGTAAGAACTTTGCACCATTTTCATAAAGAACTTTTAGATTTGGATAAATGACTTCTTTTGCTATATCGCTAATGAATTGCTCTCTTGCTCTTCTCCTATCTTCTAATCCTTTCTCTGTTCCAATCTCAACACCCTTAGTATAAAATTCATCAAATGACCAATCAACTAAGGTATAAGGTCCTGTTATTGGAATTTTCACAGGCTTATTTGCAAATTGTGATATTGTTTTAAATTCTTCAAGATGATAAAATTCTTTTAGTTTTGGCCTTTCAATAATTGCAGCTTTCCTATAATACTTACTATCAAAACTCCTTACATGCCCATAAAATCTAAACCCATCAATCCTTCTAATTGGATACTCATACATCTCAACCCTATGTTGTTCTCCATCATATACAATATCAAGTCCAGCCTTTTCAAGCAGTTTTGTTGCAAATAATGAAGAATAGTATATAATTTTTTGTTTTTCTTGATCATTGAAATCCTTTCGCTTGTTTAAAATATCAAATAGTTCATCCACTTTTAGGTTCAAAAAATTTGCCCAATACTTGGCATCCTCAATATCTTCATCTTTAATTGGAACATTGTTAATTGCCTTAACACGCCAATTAGGCTTAGCAAGTGAGCCTATTTCGTGAGTAAGTAATGGTTTTAACATTTCAAAAGTTTAAAGCTTGTGATTTAAAATTTTCCCATCTCATATGAAGAAAATTATTGTGATGGGCTCAGGTTATGGTAGTAATTTTCAAGCAATATATGATTACCTCAAGAATAAGCCTGTTGGAATAACCGCTTTAATATCTGATAATCCAAATGCATATATTTTAGAAAGAGCAAGAAATTGTAATGTAAAAACTATTTTAATTAACTATAAGGAATTTTCAAAAGATGCTTATAATCAAAAATTATTTAAAACCTTAATTGAACTTGAACCTTTTGATCTAATAGTTTTAGCAGGCTACTTGAGAATTTTGCCTGATTTCATAGTAAGAAGATACTATAAAAAAATTGTGAATATCCATCCATCATTACTTCCAGCATTTAAAGGGTTAAATGCTATTGAAAGAGCTTATAAATATGGTGTAAAAATAACAGGTATAACAATTCATTGGGTAAGTGAAGAGGTGGATGCAGGAGAGATTATTGAACAAGTCTGCGTAAGAATAGAGGATAATGATACAATTGAAAGCTTAGAAAAGAAAATTCATGAGATTGAACATTTTTATTATCCAAGAATTATTGAAAGAATTTTATTTGAGAAATAATTTTTATTTTTGAAAATCCTTGTATATACGGGAACCAACTACACCTTTTTGACCTTGATATTTGCCTCTGTATGGGTTTTGAGCAGGTTTATCTAATTTTGCTAAGACGATTTGGCAGATCCTCATGTTTGGATATAATTTAATTGGAGATGAATTTGAATTGTAAAGCTCTAATGTTATTTGACCTTCAAATCCAGCATCTACCCAACCTGCATTTTCTATAAAAAGACCAAGTCTTCCCAGTGATGACCTCCCCTCAACAAAGGCGGTTATATAATTTGGAAGTTTAATGTATTCGATTGTTGTAGCAAGAACAAATGCTTTTGGTTCTATCACAAAACTATCATCAACTTTAATTTTTCTTACTTTAACATCTTCCCGCTTTATATCAATAAAATCATCCTCATAAATGATCACCTCATCACCAAGCCTTAGATCAATTGAAGATGCTTGAATATTCTCTTCTTCAAAAGGTTCTATGATTAATTCTTTCTTCTTTATTAACTCCTTTATACTACTATCACTTAATATCATAAAAAGTTAATTTTTGAAAATTTTAATGGCTAACTTGATTACATACAAGAGTCAATTACTTAAATCTTCAAAAAGGCGAAATTAAAAGCTATTTAATGCATCAAAAATCATCTTTAAAAATGACCTTTGAATGACTTTCCAATTTTCTTTATTAATGAGCTTTAAAATTTATAACTTTCTTATGGCTACCAAAAGAAAAGATTATTATGAAATTCTTGGTGTGAGTAAAAATGCAACATATGAGGAAATCAAAGATGCTTACAGGAAGTTAGTTTTAAAATATCATCCTGACAAGGTGCCACCTGAAAAGAAAAAGGAAGCAGAAGAGAAATTTAAAGAAATATCAGAGGCATATGAAGTTTTATCTGATCCTCAGAAGAGGAAATTATACGATACATACGGAACAGCAGACTTCTCTGGTTATTCTGGTAATGACTTTAACTTTCAGGATTTCTATTCAAGACATTACGATGATCTAAGAGATATTTTTGGTGATTTCTTTGCTGATATATTTGAAAATTTCTTTGGATTTAGAACTACAAGACCACAAAGAAAGGAAAAAGGTAAAAATATTCTTTATAGACTTGAATTAAGTTTGGAGGAGATTGCAAAAGGTGTTAGTAAGGAGATTGTATATAATAGATATGTAAGATGTGAGCATTGCAATGGAAAAGGTGGCGAAGAAAGATTATGTAGAACCTGCAATGGAACAGGTGTAGTGATTCGTTCTTCAAGGACATTCGGCATAGTATTTCAAAGTCAAACCATTTGTCAAACTTGCAATGGAACAGGTTATGAAATTGTAAATAAGTGTTCATTTTGCGATGGAGAAGGTATAGTTAAAAAACAGCAAAAAATAAAAATTGATATTCCAGTTGGTGTTAGAAATAGTCAAAGGCTAATTTTTAGAAATATGGGTGATGCGGGTAGGAGGGGTGGGGATTACGGTGACTTGTATATTGAAATTGTTGAAAAGCCAAATAAAATTTTCAAAAGAGAAAATGACGATCTTATAATGAATTTACCAATTAAAATATCACAGGCAGTTTTAGGAGGTGAGGTTCAAATTGAAGATATATTAGGTGAAAAAGTCAAGGTAAGAATTCCACAAGGTATTCAATCAAATGAAATAATTACAATTAAAAACAAAGGTATGCCAACTAGTCATAATAAACGTGGAGACCTTAAAATTAAAGTTATTTTGGAAACACCAAAACATGTAGATAATAAGGCTAAAAAATTATTTGAAGAATTGAAAAAAATGGGTTATTGAAATAAAAAAATTTCAAATGGAATACCAAAAATGTTCTCAAAAATTTTTTTATTAAGACTTTTTGAATAAATTCTTCCATCTTTCATCAAAACGAATTTTTTAAAATACTTAAAAGCCAAATAAATATCATGCAAAGTTAAGATAAATGTTCTATTTGAATCTTTAATGTATTCTAAAATTTTAATCTGAAAATATGGGTCTAGGTGTGAAGTTGGTTCATCTAAAATTGCTATTTTTGTATTTGAATTTATAATCCTTGTAAGTCTTACTCTTTGAGCTTCTCCAAGTGATATTTCATTCATCTTTCTATTTAATAAATTTTTAATATCCATTAAATCATTTTCAAACTTAACATTTGATAATTCCAAATAAGTTTTTACCATTATTTCAGGATAGTATTCACTTTGAAGCAAAAATGAACATTTTTTTATAAGTTCATTTTGACTATATTCCCTTAATTCTTTTGAGAATAATTTAATACTTCCTTCATATTTTAGAAGCTTTAACAATGTTTTAATTAATGTAGTTTTTCCACTTCCATTTGGTCCAAGAATCACAATTCTATCATTTTCAAAAACTTCTAAGTTATCAATGAAAATTCTAAAATTCTTATAACCCGAAATAACATTTTCTAATTTTAGCATCATAAATCACTTAATAATATTTCAAGCGCTTCATTTAATTTTTTAAATCCTAAATCTCCTTCCTTTCTTTTTCTTACTGAAACACCCTCATTTTCAACCTCACTTTTTCCAACTACAAATACATAAGGAATTTTTTGAATTTCTGTCTCTCTAATTTTATATCCAACAGTTTCCTTTCTTTTGTCAATTTCAACCCTAAATCCTTTTTCTTTAAAGAAATTATGAACTTTTCGAGCATAATCTAAAAACTTATCAGATATTGGAACTATTATAATTTGAATGGGTGAAAGCCATAGAGGAAACTCACCTGCATAATGCTCAACTAAAATACCCATAAACCTTTCAATTGAACCAAAAATTGCTCTATGAATAATAATTGGCATCTTTTCCTTTCCATCCTTATCTACAAATGTTAAATTAAATCTTCTTGGTAAATTAAAATCTAATTGAATTGTTGTGCATTGCCATTTTCTATCCAATACATCAAACAGATGAACATCAATTTTCGGTCCATAAAACGCAGCTTCTCCCTCTAATACTTTATATTCTAAATTCGCCCTTTCCAATGCTCTCCTTAGTGCATATTGGGCACTTTCCCACTCATCCACACTTCCCATATACTTACTAAAATTATTTTTATCATATATTGAAAGTTGAATTTCAAACTTATTAAATCCAAATTTATTTAAAATGTCCTTCATCAAATCCAAAACATCTAATACTACCTCTTCAACTTGATAAGGAGCACAAAATATATGACTATCATCTTGTGTAATATCTCTTACTCTTAATAGTCCATGTAATGTTCCACTCCTTTCATATCTATAAACAGTTGCAACTTCAAATAGTTTAAGTGGTAAATCCCTATATGAATATTTTTTAGATTTATAAATAAGAATATGAGCAGGACAATTCATTGGCTTTACACCAAATTCCTCATCCTTACCTTCCATTAAAAACATATTTTCTCTATAATAGTCCAAATGTCCTGAAATTTTCCAAATATCAGTCTTTAATACATGTGGTGTCCAAACAAGTTTATATCCTCTTTCTAAATGCTTTTCCTTTGAAAAATCTTCTAATATCTTCCTTAAAATTGCACCTTTTGGATGAAAAAACACAAACCCACTTCCTGCTTCTTCAAAGAAATCGAATAACTCAAGTTGTTTTCCTAAGTTTCTATGGTCTCTTCTTTTTGCTTCTTCAAGCTTATATAAAAACTCATCCAATAATTCTTTACTTGGAAATGAGATACCATAAATTCTTTGAAGTTGTGGATTTCTTTCATCTCCTTTAAAATATGCTCCACTAACACTTAAAACTTTAAATGCCTTTACAATTCCTGTTCTTGGAATATGAGGTCCCCTACAAAGATCTACAAATTCACCTTGAAAATATACTGAAACTTTCCTCTCATTAAATTCATCAATTAAAATAACCTTATAATCTTCATTTCTATTTCTAAAAAATTCCCTTGCATAATCACTATCCCACTCCTCTCTTCTTACATAATAATCACTTTCAATTATTCTATATGCTTCCTCTTCAATTTTCCTTAAATCCTCTTCATTTAAAGTTTTACCACTAAAATCTATATCATAAAAAAATCCTCTCTCAATAGGAGGACCAATTGTTAATTTTGCATTTGGAAATAATCTCTTTACTGCTTGTGCTAATATGTGAGCAGATGAATGCCAAAATACCTCCTTACCTTGCTCACTATTAAAATCTAAAACTTCAATCATTTCATCATCTTCTAATACTTCAAAAATTGGTCTTGTAAGGTCAAATAAAAATCCATCTTTCCTCTTTGCAACAATGTAATTTTTAAACACCTCATCAATTTCAATTAAACTTTTATTTTGACTAACCTCATAAATTTTTTCATCTTTATTAGGAAAAATTACTTTGATTTTCATAATTTTATAAGTTAGATAATTTTAAAGGATAGGTTATGCAATCATATTCTAATTGTTTATTAGTTCATTCCCAACTTTATAAACATCACCTGCCCCTAAGGTTAGGATTAAAATGTCTGAATTTTTATAATTTTTAAGATATTTAATTATACTTTCTTTACTTTCAAATAGTTTCACACTTGCGTTTAATTCCAAAAGCTTATTGTATATAAGTTCAGAATCTACACCAGGTATTGGCTTTTCTCCTGCACTATATACTGGAAGTAAAATTATTTCATCTGCTTTGCTTAAAACATTTGCAAATTCATTATATAGGAATTTTGTTCTTGTGTATCTATGTGGTTGAAACACTACTAATAATTTTTTATTCTTAAAATATTCTCTTGCAGTTTTTATAACATTTTCAATCTCAGTCGGATGATGCCCATAATCATCTACTATCAGAGCTTTTCCAAAATTTCCCTTAATTTCAAATCTCCTTCTTACACCTGGAAATTCATAGAGCCCTTCAATTGCATTTTTGAGATCTAGTTCAAGTTCATACGCTACCGCAACTGCTGACAATGAATTTCTAACATTATGATTTCCTGGCACTCTTAGATGAACTTTTGATATAAAATTATTTTTAATATATAAATCGTAGGAAGAACCAAATTCTCTAAATTCTATGTTTCCTGCTCTAACATCTGCATTCTCATCTGTCCCATATGTTATAACGCGTTTTTCAATAAACGGTAATATATCTCTGCTGTTTAAATCATCTATATTTAAAATAACTGCTCCGTAGAATGGAACACTGTTTGCAAATTCTAAAAATGCTTTCTTAATATCAATTAAATTTTTATAGGTATCAAGATGCTCCTTATCTATATTCGTTATCACAGCAATTGATGGAAATAATTTCAAAAACGACCTATCCGATTCATCCGCTTCTACTACCAAAAAATCGCTCTTTCCAAGCTTTGCAGTGCTTTCAATACCCTTTAATATACCACCTACTACAATTGTAGGATCTAATTCTTTAATTGAATACCCTATCATACTTGTAGTAGTAGTTTTGCCATGTGCACCACTTACTGCAATTGAGAATTTTACTCGCATTATTTCTGCAAGCATTTCAGCCCTTGCTATAATTGGTATATTCAATTCTTGTGCTTTTAGAAGCTCCACATTGTCAAAACTTATGGCAGATGAATATACTAAAATATCTTTATCCAAAACATTCTCTGCTCTATGACCATAGTATATCCTAATACCAAGACTTTCAAGTCTTTCTGTTGTTTCCTTCCTTGAAATATCAGAGCCACTTACGATAAATCCTAAATTGTGTAAAACCTCTGCAATACCACTCATTCCAGAACCACCAATTCCTACAAGATGTATTCTTTTATACCTTGTTTTAAGAAGAAGCATTTTGAAAATTTTAAGCTATAAAATTTTGAAGCTATGCGAATTGTTCAAAAGGAAGCCCTAAGAGAAGAAGTTTTGAAATTAAGAGAAAATGGTTATGATTTCTTATCATTTATAACTGCAATTGATAGAAATGAAAATTTTGAAGTTGTTTATCTTTTTAGAAATCTAAATGAAAATAAAGAAGAGTTTATTAAATGTATTATTCCAAAAGAAAATCCCAAAATCCCTACAATTAGTGATATATTTTATGGAGCAAATTGGCATGAAAGAGAAACATATGATTTATTTGGAATTATATTTGAAGGGCATGAAGATTTAAGAAGAATACTATTACCTGAAGATTACGAAGGTCATCCACTAAGGAAAGATTTTCCAATGCATATGGAATATGAGCCTTATAGAAGTGGTGATTGGCTAGTTAATCATGAAAACAAGGAACCTGCAAAAAGAAAAAAGTAGGAACAAATTTAAGTGTTTGTCTTTCATTCTATGAAAGCATATAAAATTGGTGATATTTATGAAATTGAAGTTATAACTGATGAAAGTATGAGGGCAGAATTTGAAGGAAAAGTAATACACAATTTATATTCAACATGGAGCTTAGTCTATCACGCAGAACTTTGTGCAAGGAGACTATTGGAAAAGTATTTGGATGAAGATGAGCAAGGTATTGGTTATAGTATCTGTATTAAGCATTCAGCACCTACTAAAATTGGTAAAAGGGTTAAAATTAGAGCAATTTTGAGAAGTGTCGAGGAGAATAAATTTATTTGTGATATTGAAGGATATAATGAAGATAATAAGAAGATTGCGGAAGGTTATCAAATTC